>Ga0209517_10009353_pt1 | contig 11201 bp, 11 predicted proteins | sample PeaSoiMetSII2010_FD_187695 | JGI IMG/M metagenome (GOLD analysis project Ga0209517, IMG submission 187695) | Peat soil microbial communities from Weissenstadt, Germany - SII-2010 (SPAdes) (version 2) | ecosystem: Environmental > Terrestrial > Soil > Wetlands > Peat | place: Germany... | reverse complement strand
GAGCGATGCGGCGGGCGGGATCGATCTCGAGAATCTTCGCCATGTACTTGGAGAAATCAAGCACCACGGCAACGTTGCAGCACTGTCCGGCGAGCGATGTTCCACCGCCGCGGCAGAGCAGGGGAGCGCCGAATTCGCGGCAGAGCGAAATGGCGGCAAGGACATCGTCTGCGTCGTGGGGGAGAACGACGCCGATCGGGACCTGGCGGTAATTGGAGCCGTCGGTGGAGTAGAGGGCGCGGCTGCCGCGATCGAAGCGGACTTCGCCGCGAACTTGTGAGCGCAGGGCTGCGGCCAGCCCTGCGGCATCTATCGAATCTGACTTGGGGATCGGCCCGGAATTTACCACTTTGTCTTGCATTTCCTACTTTCTCAGTTGGAGGACGTGGCTTTCTTGGTCACATTGGCGATCTGGATCTTCGTAGTGTCGCCGCTGGCTTCGACATTGATGGTGACCGTGTTGTTCTGGTCAGCGGAGACAATCGTGCAGCGATTCTGATCCGAACTTTTGACCTTGGCGGCGGGAAACTTTGTCTTGTAGAAGGCGCAGACTTTGTCCGCCGAATCGCTGCTTACGAAGTTGACGGCAACGGTGCGGACGGGTCCGAAAGCGATGTCGGCCGCTCCTTGTTTCTGTACCTGGGCTCCGGGATAAATATCAACACCCAGGTCTTTCGCGGCCTGCTCGGGATCGTTGGCGTTGATGGTGCCGAAAGGAGTCTCAACTTTCACGCGATCGCCTTCCTGGGTCACATGAGAGCTCTTGGCGATGTGATGGATGACGATGCCGCACGTGACCATGCCGAGGATTCCGATGCCGACGATGACAGCGAAAACGATCAGGATAACTTTGAGCGCACTGCTGCCGCCCTTGGGGGCTGGCGCGGGCGTGGGTGAGGCTGGTGCAGGTGGGGCAGCAGATGGGGCGGCAGCGATCGCAGCGCCGCATTTGTTGCAGAATTGTGTCCCTGGAGTCAGGTTTGCGCCGCAAGAATTGCAGAATGCCATAAGTCACCTCGTGGTCGGGATCATGCTTAGCTTGACGCGCGAGTATACCGCAGATGGGCGGCAGAAACAGCTTCGGAGCAGCCGCGCCTAAAGGCGATTGTGGTTCGGCGGAGTTACGGCATCGCTGAAGCGATGCCCTGATACGAATCTCTCGAACTGCACCACTCGTCGAGTGGTGCACGAGCAACTGCCGAGCTTCGCCCGACCGGACAGCCGGGGGCGGCTGTCCCCACATGAATCTTGTTCAGGATGCGGCTATCCCCACATGGATGTTGTTCAGGTTGCGACCTAGCTCCACGCGCGCGTGGCGTAGTCGGCCATGGAGAGGGCCAGCAGAATCAGGAGGAAAAACACGGTGGCGATAACGACCAATTTGACCAGTTTTTCGCTCGCGCCCCGGATGTGCATGAAGAAGAGAGCGACCAGAAGGGCCTTGCAGGAGGCAATGGTGAGGGCAACGGCGGCGTTGAAATGGCCGAGGTCGACGGTCGAGGCATAAACCGTAAGCGCGGTGCCGGCGAGCAGCGTCAGCCAGATCGTAACGTAGGTTTTCAGCGGCGATGAAGAATGTTCCGACATGCAGGCCTCACGGATGCCGATCAATCAAATAGAGCAGGGGAAACAGGTAAATCCAAACGATGTCTACGAAGTGCCAGTAGAGGCCGCCCATTTCTACGGGCGTGTTGTATTCGGGAGTAAAGCGTCCCTTCCAGGCCATGACCAGCAGCCAGACGAAAATGCCGATCCCGATGATCATGTGCAGCGCGTGCAGCCCGGTCATCACGAAATAAAGCGCGAAAAAAATCTGGGCATGACTGGGGTTGGCGTACTGGCCGGGATGTCCGGGGACGTTCACCTCACTGAACTGGAAGCTGGGTCCGGGAACATGGTGCTTCTCGAATTTCTCGTTGTACTCGACGGCCTTGATGCCAAGGAAGACGAATCCAAGAATGATGGTAAGAATCAGGTTGCCCAGCAGCATTGAGCGCCTGGCATGCTGCGCCGCGTAGACCGCGAGTACCACCGTCAGGCTGCTGCAGATCAGAACGGCCGTGTTGGTGGCGCCCAGACTGAGAGCCAGGGTCTTGCTGGCGGCGCTGAATTCAGCGAAGTACTTGAGGCGGTAGATCAGATAGGCGCAGAACAGTCCACCGAAGAACATGACTTCGGTGGCGAGGAAGATCCACATGCCCAGGCTGGCGGCATCGCGCTGCTGCTGCGGCTCGGCGAAGTGGTGCAGCAGGGCGGGATTGTGGGCTTCGCCGTGCACGGCCACTGTTTGGCTGTGCGTTGCTTGGCTACCCGGCAACGGGAACCTCCTCTTTGTGAGGCGCGTCCAGTTCCTCGTAGTTGTAGGCTTCCCAGGTTACGACCGGCTCTTCGTCAAAGTTGAAAGTGGGCGGCGGAGAAGCGGTCTTCCACTCCAGGCCGGCAGCATTCCACGGATTGTCAGGCGCGGGTTTGCCGTAGCGCATGGACCAGAGGAAATAAATCATTGGCAGCAAGTAGCCCACGCCAAGGATGGTCGCGCCCGCGGTGGAAAGCACGTTCAGCACCTGGAACTCGGGCGGATATTGGTAGTAACGGCGCGGCATGCCGACATAACCGAGGATGAACTGCGGGAAGAAGGTGAGGTTGAAACCGATGAAGACGATGAGTGCGGCGAGTCGCGCCCAGCCTTCGGGATAAAGCTTGCCGGAAATTTTCGGCCACCAGAAATGCATGCCGCCGAGATATCCCATGACGGCGCCGCCGACCATGATGTAGTGGAAGTGGGCAACCACAAAGTAGGTGTCGGTGACGTGGACGTTAATGCCGAGCGCGGCCAGGAACAATCCGGTCAGTCCGCCCATGGTGAACAGGCCGAGGAAGCCGAACGCGTAGAGCATGGGGGCATCGTAGTGAATCGAACCCTTGTACAGAGTTGCGGTCCAGTTGAAGACTTTGACAGCGGAAGGCACGGCGACGGCGTAGCTCAGCAGGGAAAAAATGAGGGCGGCGTAGACGGAGATTCCGGCCACAAACATGTGATGCGCCCACACCAGGAAACCGAACACCGCGATAGCGATGGACGACAGGGCCACGAAGCTGTAGCCGAAAATGCGCTTGCGCGAAAAGCAGGCGATGATCTCGCTGACAATGCCCATCGAGGGCAGAATCATGATGTAAACGGCGGGATGAGAATAGAACCAGAACAAATGCTGAAACAGGAGAGGATCGCCGCCGAGTTTGGGATCGAAGATGCCGAGATGTAGCGTGCGTTCCACTGCGACCAGGACGATGGTGATGGCGACCACGGGCGTTCCCAGAATCTGGATGATGCTGGTGGCGTAGTGGGCCCAAATGAACAAGGGCAGACGCGACCACGTCATGCCCGGGGCGCGCATGCGGTGGATGGTTACGACGAAATTAAGGCCGGTAAGAATGGAGGAGAATCCTGCGACGAAGATGGCCAGCCCGGCTTCGACAATTTTGGTGTTGGTGTAGGCGGTGCTGAAAGGAGTGTAGAAGGTCCAGCCGGTGTCTACGCCGCCGGTCAGCATGCAGTGCAGCATCATGACCCCGCCGATGATGTAGAGGTACCAGCTCAGCAGGTTGATGCGCGGGAAGGCCAGGTCCTTGGCCCCGATCATCATGGGCACCAGGAAATTGCCGAGCACGGCCGGGATGGACGGAATGAGGAAGAAGAAAATCATCACCATGCCATGCATGGTGAAGAGTTTGTTGTAGGTGTCGGCCTGAACCAGATCGCCGGCGGGAGTCAGCAGTTCCAGACGAATGAGCAGAGCAAAGAAGCCGCCGATGAAGAAGAAGAACGTGATCGAGATCAGATAGAGAAGCGCGATGCGCTTGTGGTCGGTGGTCAACAGCCACGAGCCGACCCCGTATTCCTTGTTGAGGTAATTGACCCGCTCGGGTTGAGGATTTTCACTAGCCATACTTATTGCACCTGACTTCCTTTTGCTGGGGCCTTGCCTGAGCCCTTGGCCGGCACAACCACGGCCGGGCTGGCCTTGACTCCGGACTCGCCGGGGTTCGAGAGCGATTTCACGTAGGCGATCAGCGCGTTCAATTGTTCCTCACTCACCAGTCCCTGGAACGTGGGCATGACGGGCTTGAAGCCGTTCACGATTTTCGCTCCGGGATCGAGAATGGATTCGCGAACGTAGTTTTCGTCGGCCATGACGGTGCGGCCATCCTGCAGCAGCACGGGCTTGCCGAAGACGCCCTGCAGGTTGGGGCCGCGGCCCTGCGTGTCTGTGCGATGGCAGGTCGCGCAGCCCAGCTCGGCAAAGATTTTTTCGCCGGTCGCAGAAAGCGGGCCGGTCGAGCCGCCGCTCATCCAGGCCTCGTATTGCGCCGGTTCCATCACGATGATGGAGCCGATCATGCCAGAGTGCTGTGTGCCGCAATATTCGGCGCAAAACAGGTGATAGGTGCCGGGCTTGGTGGCGTGGAACCAGGCAACGGTGTAACGGCCGGGAAGCACGTCCTGCTTCATGCGGAACGCGGGCACAAAGAAGCTGTGGATGACGTCCTGCGAAGTCATGATCAGCTTGACGTCGCGGCCCACGGGCACGTGAAGTTCGTTGATCTCGCGCTGGCCTTCGGCGTGCTCCAGCTTCCACATCCATTGTTTGGCGACGACGTAGACTTCGGTCGCGTCGCGGGGCGGCGTGCGGCCCTTAAAGTAGACGACCGCGCCCCAGACGAAGATGACCATGAAAACGGCGAAGGGGATGACCGACCAGGTCAACTCCAGCGGCGTCGAGCCTTCAATCTGTTCGGCCTGGACTCCCTTCCGGCGGCGGAAGCGCGCCGCGAAGAAAATCACGGCGGTAAAGATGAGCAGCGTCATCAACCCGGACACAATGACCAGGAAGATATAGAGGGCGTCGACGTTGCCCGCCATAGTAGAGGCCCGTTGCGGCCACAATGGAAAATTATCGAACATAGCTTAATTCGCTAACCCTTATGCGGAGGCAAGCCCAGCACACGAGTTGCATCCGGCTTAACCCAAGGTCCCTCGACTGCGCAGGGCGGCTCGCGATGCTCGCCGTCCTGCTCCGCTCGGGATGACAAACAAAATACATCACTGCCATGACCGTCTTTTACTTCGCTCCAATTCCTGCCTTTACTTCGCTCGAATCTCTGCGCGGCGGGGCGGCACGCTCCAGTCGGAACAGAATGAGGAGGAGGCCGCCGAGAAGCACGATGGTGATTCCAGCTCCCAGTTTCAGAATGTTGCTAACGACCGCGCCGTATTTTCCGGTTGCGGGGTCGTAGTGATAGCAGTAGAGCAGCACCTGATCGATGGGGTTGCCGATCTTGCCCTGCGAGGCCTCGACCAGTCCCAGGCGCAGGTCTTTCGGCGGAAAATCCACGCCGTAAAAGTAGCGCGAAATGCGGCCCTGGGGCGTGAGCACCATGATGGCGGTGGCGTGCGCGTACTGATTGAGCTTAGGATCGTACTGGTACTGAAAGCCGACGGCCTTGGTGAGCGCGTTGATCGATTCCGGCGGGCCGGTCAGGAAATGCCATCCGGATGCGGCGCCGGGACGGCCGTAACGCTCCACATAATCTTTCTTTTTGGCGGCGGCAATTTCGGGGGTCTCCTGCGGATTGAAGCTGACGGTGACGACGTCGAATTCCTTGCCCACGTTGAACTTCACCATTTTCATGGCGCCGGCCAGCCCGGCCAGCGCTTCTCCGCAGAGCATGGTGCAGTTGTAGTAGACCAGGTTCAGGATGATGGGCTTCTTGCCGAAGTAGTCGCCCAGTTTGACGGTGCGGCCGGTATCGTCAACGAAGGCGAGATCCGGCGGCACCTGAGCGTTGAGACGCTGCTCAATGCCGACGTTCTCGAGACGCGGGGGACGGGCGCTCGCGGGCGGCGACATGATGCCTTTGGACATGGCCTGGCCGAAGGCGTTTGATGCGAGCAGGGCGATGGCTGCCAGCAAGAAACCTTTAACGCAGAGGTCGCTGAGGGCTCGCGGAGGGCGCGGAGAAAGGCGCGACGAGACACCAACTTGATATTCCACTGCAGAAATCGAATTGTGATTTGGACGGGTCACTTCTTGTTTCCCTTCATTTTCCCGGGCTGAGGCTGCGATGGTTGAGTTGCTGACGCTCCCGAGTTTATTGCCTGCGCGCGAACAGGTAGTCCGCGCTGCACGATCAAGTCCATCGCCCGATCAATCGGGATGCGCACGGTCCCGGCGTTTTTGTCGACCCAATCGTAAGTGCTCAGGGCTTGCTCCTCGCGCAGACGATCTTTGTTGAGTTCGGTACGCTCATCAATTTCCAGTTGCGGGGACGGAAAGTTCTTTTGCAGGTACTGCTGATAATCTCCGTTGTATTCCGGCGGCAGGTGGCGGGTATCCTTGGGAGCATTGGTCACCAGCGGGCTGACCGGAGTCTGCTGCGCCTCGGTCCGCTTGTCGAGGTAATGGAACAGACCGGTCACGACCACAGCAGCCATCAAGCCCAACACGGCCAGGCCGAGCAGAAAGTACAGCACGCCGGCGATGCCGACGTCGCGGCGCTCGAAGCTGCCGTGGCCGTTCGGGTTTGCCTGATTGGTGTCGTTGCTCATATTTCGCTGACTGCGCGTTTCCAGTTTCTGGTTTCTAGTTTCTAGAAGCCATCTCTCACAAATGCGCCCTCGGGGGCTAAAGCCCCATTTCTGTGGGCTCGAGACGGCGCGGCTTGAAGCCGCGCCCTTTCAAAACGGATTTATGAGATGGCTTGTAGTTCTCACTTCTTACTTTCTACTCCTCATTTCACCCTTCTCGGTGATGGGCCGGCTCCAAAACTTCTCCGGCGGACGGGTCGTACGCCGGCAGCAAAGGCAGTGATCCCAGATTGCGGAAGAAGTAAGCCAGCCACAAGCCGCCGATCGCGATGGGCACAACTACGTCTGCTACCGTCAATCTGAAAGTCTGAGAAAAGTTCGGCTCGATGATCCAGAATAAGTCCACGAAGCGCATCAGCATCAGCCAGACCGCGAGCCAGACCAGTTTCCGAATGTCGCGCTTGAACGAGCGCGACAGCAGAATGGCGAACGGCACGGCGAAGTGGAACAGCGCGAGAATCAGGCCGATCCAGCCCCATCCGCCGTTCAGGCGCTTCAGATAAAACGTGATTTCCGCGGGCAGGTTGCCAGCCCAGATGATGAGCCACTGCGAAAAGCTGAAGTAGGCCCAGACCATGATGAAGGTCAGCATCCACTTGCCGTGGTCGTGGACGAAGTCGGGCTTCAGCATCTCCGACATGGGTTTGTAGTTGAAGAGAATGCGCTCGACCACGACTGCGAAGCACATGGCCGAGAGCACTTCGCCGATCAGAATGATCAGGCCGAAGATGGTGGATATCCAGCTGGGGTCGAGCGACATCACCCAGTCAATCGCGGCGAAGGAAATCGTGAAAGCGTAGAGAATGAGGCCGGGACCGGCCACGGCTTTGAAGCGCTGCGTGTTGTCGGGGGCGCCGGCGCGATCGGTTTGCCTGGACCAGTGCGAGAGAAGGAAGGAGAGCAGATTCCAGATAGCAAAATAGAAAAACGCGCGGTAGATGAATCCGTTCGGCGTGAGATAGGTTCTGGTGATGTCTGCGAGGTGCTCGCGCAGGTGCAAGTCCGCAATATCATCCAGCGGCTGCGCCCAGATGTAGAGCTTACGCATCCCGAGGATGACCGGGATGAACAGGACCGCCAACAGTGGCAGGGTGCGCATGGCGGCGCCGAGAATCCGGCGAATGACCATGCCCCAACCGCCGCCAGTCAAATGGCGGATCATGAGAATGGCCATCGAACCCAGCGACACACCGAGCCAGCACATGAAGCCGAGGAGGTAGGCCCGATAGAACTCGTCGGGACGCGAGAAAGCGAGAACGGCCGCGACGATGCCGAAAGCGACGCCGACAATCAACGACCGCTGCGCGATGGTTTTCACCACCGGCGGGGCCGTCAGATCGAGTTTGATGGCGACGGTCGCGGTCATTTCTGGTCTCGTTTCAATAGAGATTTGTCTACGTAAACCGTAATCGTCGGCCTGGCGGTTGGCAGCGTCGCCCCTGTTCCGGGCTCGTTCACAAACTCCGGCGGAGCCGAGGGAATTCTCTGTCCGGCGGGGGCGTCGCCCAGGGTTGCGTTCTGGCTCAATTGCAAGGCGCGAATGTAGGCGACGATGTCCCAGCGGTCCCGCGGCGGAATCTGGGATGCATAGTCGGGCATGATGCCGAAACCGTTGGTGATCACGTCGAAGAAGTACCCCACGGGCGCCTTCTGCAAGCGGGCGATGTGATAAGACGGCGGCTTGCGCGCGAACCCGCGTGACGGAACCATGCCGTTGCCGTCTCCCACACGCGAGTGGCAGGGAGCACAGAAAATGTTGAAACGTTCGCGGCCGCGCTCCAGAACTTCCTGGGTCACGGGGAACGGCATCACGTCGCCGGGATTGTTGCCGATCTTGCCGGTATAGAAATAGGCATCCTCGTGCAACTGACCGCGGGCAACCGTACCTTCGACGGGCGGACGGGCGGAGCGCTGGTCGGCGAAGAAGTCGCTGCGGGAGAGCGGATTCTGGCGCGGCTGGACGTGCATGTCGAGGCGGCAGGCGGCGGAGAGAGTGATCATGGACAGTAACGTCACGACCGAGAAAACGCTCTTGTGCACGCTGCACCAATTCCCACCCTTGCGCAAAAAGCGCGCAAGGATGGGGCACCCGACAAAGGAAAACGCTGTCGAGCTTCGCTCGACCGGACGGGCGAGGGCGCCCGTCCCCACACGGACATTGCCACCGCCTGCATTCGCGAATTTTCGGGTGGTGCTCATTTAGCTGGGCACCTCCGAGACCGAGCGGGGATCGAGGCTCTCCAGGAACTTGCGCGTGGCGGCGGGGTCGTACTTCTTGTCGGAGGAGAACACGATCAGAAAAAAGCGATCCTTCGACGCCAACGCGAAGCGCGGCACGTTGAAGACCGGATGGTACGGCATGGGCAGGCCGTTCAGGGCCAGCATGCCAAGCACGGCCGAAACGCCGGCGAACAGAATCGTCATCTCGAAGGTGATGACGATGAAGGCGGGCCAGGAGTGATAGGGCTTGCCGCCGATGTTCAGCGGATAGTCAACCGCCGACATCCAGTACTGCATGAGGTAGCCGGTGAGGCCGCCGACGATGCCGCCGATCAGGACGACGATCGGAACATCGTTACGAGATCCGATTTCTTCCGCCAGGCCTTCGATGGGAAATGGGCTGTAGGCATCAATCTTCTTGTAGCCGGCCTGATGCGTCCTGCGCGCCGCTTCGACCAGAGCGGTGGCGGAGTCGAATTCCGCCATGATGCCGTAGATGGGATCGCGCTTCATATTATGAACCTCGACACCGGCGTTGAGCTTCCGCGAACCTCAGCGGCTAAAGCCGCGTCCCTTGGGGCGATTGGCGGCACGACTGAAGTCGTGCCCTTCCCGTTCGTGCACATCCGTATCAGGCCCTTGCCGATCCAATTCAAAACGGTTGCTCCTGTGGGATCCATCACTCTTTCACCTCGGCTTCGGGCAGAAGCGTGCGCATCTCAAAAATCGAAATGGCGGGGAGGATGCGCAGAAACAGGAACATAGCGGCCAGGAACATGCCGATGGTGCCGATGTAAGTCATCCAGTCCCAGCGCGTGGGGTAGTACATGCCCCACGAGGAAGTCAGGAAATCACGGTGCAGGCTGACGACGACAATGATGAAACGCTCCAGCCACATGCCGATGAGAATTACGCCGGAGACGCAGAATAGAGCGGCGGGACTGGTGCGCAGCTTGCGGATCCAGAGCACCTGGGGAATAAAGATGTTGCAGATCAGCAGAGCCCAGTAGGAGCCAGCATACGGCCCGTGCAGGCGGTTCCAGAGGGTGAAGGCGTCGTAGCGATCGCCGCCGTACCAGCCCATGAAGGCTTCAATGCCATAGCCGTAGGCGACGATCAGGCCGGTGGCCAGCATCACTTTGGCCGAGTTCTGCAGATGGCGCTCGGTGATGAAATCTTCCAGGCCGTAAATTTTGCGGATGGGGATGGCCAACATCAACACCATGGCGAATCCGGAGTAGATGGCGCCGGCGACGAAATAGGGCGGGAAGATTGTGGTGTGCCAGCCGGGCACGATGCCGACGGCGAAATCAAAACTCACGACCGTGTGAACGGAAAGCACAAGAGGCGTGGCTAATCCAGCCAGCAGCAGGTACGCAGTTTCGTAGCGGTACCAGTGGCGCGCCGATCCGCGCCATCCGAACGAGAGCATGCCATAAATAATTCTCAGCCAGGGCTTTTCGGTGCGATCGCGCAAGGTGGCCAAGTCGGGGATGAGGCCGATGAACCAGAACAGCGCGGAAATCGTGGCGTAGGTCGAGACCGCGAACACGTCCCACATGAGCGGGCTGCGGAACTGCGGCCAGACGCCCATGGTGTTGGGGATAGGGAAGAGCCAGTAGGCGAGCCAGGGGCGGCCGACGTGAATCGCGGGAAAGATTCCGGCGGCAGCCACAGCAAACAGCGTCATCGCTTCGGCGAAGCGGTTGATGGAATTGCGCCAGGATTGGCGGAGTAATAAGAGGATGGCGGAGATCAGAGTGCCGGCGTGGCCGATACCGATCCACCAGACGAAGTTGACGATGGCGAAGCCCCAGCCGATGGGGATGGTCACGCCCCAGATGCCGATGCCCTTGAGGAACAGATAGCCGATGGCGAACAGCATCATCATGGTGAGCACGAAGGCGATGCCGAAGCCGATGAACCATCCGTTCGAAGCGGGACGGGTCAGCACGATCGCGCTGATTTTTTCCGTGACCGTGCCGAAGGTATGGCCGGGTTCAATGACCGGAGCTTTGTCGAGATCGGCAGTCGATTTGTATTGCTCGCTCACGCTTCTTGCTACGTCCCTCAGGGGCTAAAGCCCCGTCTTCAATCGGCTCTTAACGGCACGGCTAAAGCCGTGCCCTACCCAAAACCTTCGGGGGCTGAAGCCCCGTCCTTATTTTCGTTCCTAACCCCGGCTATAGCCGGCTCTTCGAGAAAACCCTTGTGCGGCACGGCTTAAGCCGGGCCCTTCCAGAAAAACCTTGTGCGGCAGCCGTGCCCTGATACGAATCTCTACTCGGCCGCGCTTCGCGCTGGCCGGACGGGCCCTTCGACTGCGCTCAGGGCA
>Ga0209517_10009350_pt1 | contig 11204 bp, 13 predicted proteins | sample PeaSoiMetSII2010_FD_187695 | JGI IMG/M metagenome (GOLD analysis project Ga0209517, IMG submission 187695) | Peat soil microbial communities from Weissenstadt, Germany - SII-2010 (SPAdes) (version 2) | ecosystem: Environmental > Terrestrial > Soil > Wetlands > Peat | place: Germany... | reverse complement strand
GCCCGCCCGTGAGCACCCTGGGTAAAATCCAGCAGGATGGTTTCCCCGTCACCTTGTGAGAACGCACCCTTGACGGGGTTCGTAACATTGACAATGCCTGCAAGTTTCATACCTCATTGTATCGTTTTTACACCCTTCCCCTGGTAAAAATATCAAGTCAGACAAAAAATCCGCTCACGCGGAAAAAACATCACTGATATGTTGGACTCCATTCCAGTTGACCAGCGCGAAACTGCCTCCAGTCTCATCAAGCAAGCGGCTGCCGATCTTGGGGTGCCCTACGACCGGGCGCGCCGCATCCTCTACTGGCATGCCCATCGTTCCAAGCAGAAGCTGCTGTCTATGGAGGTCCTGAAAGCCTGGCTGTCACGTCTGGATGCATTGATCCGCGCGTACAACCAGGAGATCGCGATGCAGCAACTGCGCCGGCAAGGACCGACCGTGCCACAGCCGGTTCAGGAAGACCTGGAGGGATAAAAACCGCAAAACAAAAAGACACGATGCCTGAAGAACCGTCCCATGCCGCCCTAAACAACCACCCCACCCGCCAGGATAATTCGGGCTACCTTATAACCAGTTGCGACGGTCTCCTCTGCGGCCGCCCAGGGGTGCCGGAAGAGCCGCCCCAGGATCCACAGGCACGCATCACCTTTGACCAGGCAGGCGACGGCGGCGGCCAGATCCTTTCTCCAGAGGCCGCAAGCCAACCCAAGGAAGCCGTTACTCCGGCCATTCGCCCCATCGTCCGCCGCACCGAGCAAGCCGGGACACCGGCAAAGCTATCCCAGGCCCTGCGCGAGCGCATCGTGGTCATCGTCAAAGAGGTCATCGCCCTCAACAAGATGGATCTCGGCGAGGGACTCACCTTCAACCGGGTCAGCGGCGCCGTCTACAGCCGGCTCTTGGCTCCGGAAAACGCCGGGCTATCGGAGGATGACGCCGTCAACCTGGCCATTCACCTCACCTGCAAGAACAACTTGGGATCCCTTCTGACCAACTACGACTCCGTTGTCCGCCGCCGCGCCGACCAAGCCAGAAAGCAGGTCTTTGGCATCGTCAATAACATGATCGCCGAGGACCTTCCCAATCGGGAGCAAATCCTCGGGGACACCCTCGGGATGCTGGAGAAGTTCCCCCTGGTCCGCAGCATCACCGGCATCCGGAAGCTGGTCCAGGCCCGCATCGAGAACGGTTACGCCGACGTCGATGAGGATGCCTACATGTACTTGAGTTAGGCTGAGTGCCCTTCTGGAGCAAGCAGGCAAAAAAGGCAGCTGCCCGAGCTTTAATGACACCTTGATATGACCCGAGGAAGATCCGGCAGTTTCACAACCTCTATCGAGAGGGGAGACGAGGAGATCGAGTTGGGGGTTCACTTTGTTTTCTCACCAGGGATGCGGGGCCACCGGGATAGGCTTGGCGCACCAGAAGAGCCGGACGACGAGCCTTGCATCGAGATCACCAAGGCGATAAACCAGCGCACCGGGGAAGATACAGACCTCTCGGCAAAGGAGAAGGGGGCGTTGGAGAGGCGCTCGTGGGACCACCTTGAGGACGATCGCGGCTTGACCGATGAACAGGAACGGCGCTTATCGAACCAACAATGGGAAAAATGTAGCGGATGACATGTCGTTGTTTCCTGGGGCAGCCCGCCTGAAGGCGCTGGAAGGCATAATTCACCCGCTCGGCGAGAGGCGGGCACCGATGGTGCTGGCGCCGCGAATCAAAGAGCCGCAGCCCGATCTTCATCCGGAAGCGCCCAAGGTGAGACCCGTGCCCTCCCTGGAGTTCTACAGCCAGCCAGCCGCTTTCCCATACTGCTCAACCCAGGGCAGCAGCAGGTCGTTTGTACAGCGGGAGCGAGCTTGCAGCCACAGATCCCGCGCATCTGGAGGGTTGGTGAGGTTAAGGTAGTCGGCCAGCCATGCCGGATGAAGCAGCAGCGCCCGGCGAATTGACTCCTCAAACTCGCGGCCGTGCTTCTCGGCCCAGACCAAGAGATAAGGAGGGTCCTTCAAAGCACTTGCGAACAGTTTCCTCCTCTCCAACTCGGGATAGAACTCCAAGAGCCACAGGCAGACGCAAGGATCAGTCAGGAGCAAGGGCAGGCGCTGCTGGATGTCGGCCAACGCACCTTGCCGGTCCAGCCTCGAAGCAATCAGCCGGTGATGCACGATGGCACTGCGGGCATTGTAGCCCTTCGTCCCAACGAGGTGCTTCATCACCTTAGGATAAAAAAGGCTGTCGTTTTGCTCAAGGCACCAGCGGAGTGCCCAGTCGGGATCTGTCAGCAAAGCTTCTTTGTACTTCTCAATCGGATTGTACGGCTTGTAGTCCGAGTTTTCCAGGAACAGGTGCAGCAGGTGATACGCATACTCCGAGTCGAGCTGCAGCAGGTCGTCGAGCTGTGGGTTCCTGTCCCGAAGATACGCCTGGTAAACAATGTACATGTGATGGGAGAGCACCTTCATGCAGTCAACGGGAATCTCGACCTTCTCCCCCAGTTTCAAAAAAACCTGGGGTAGGAGATCCAGCATCTCCCGCACGTCGCGGTCCCAGTTGCGCGACCCCAAGCTCAGAGCCAGCTGCTCGATGTAGCGATCAACACTTTGGAGCGCCCCCGAGCTTGGCGGAGGAAAACCAAAGATGGCTTGCGGCTGTTTGAGAAGTTTCATCGGCCGCGCATCAGCTTATGGAAGGGGGAGCAAAGGCGTGAGCGTCGACATCGGGGATTTCGGGTTCCGGGATCTCGGGCTCCTTGCGCTTCTCCTTTGGAGGCTGATGGCCCTTCGGCGGCGACCGGCTCTGCCCTTCCTGCAGGGCTCGCGCGACAGACTCCCGAAATGTTTCAACATCACGGATTGGCAGAACGGCCGAGCGAGCCTCAGGCTCCATGGCATTCACCGCTCGCACCGCCGCAATGAAAACACTGTCGAGAGTCATATAATATAACAGTTAGGGCTGGCATTGGGCCGCCCCACAACTTATTATACGAAGTTTCAAGCACCATGGCGCGTAATAAGCGGCCAACAAAAAGAGCACACATAAATGCAAAAGAGCTACCTGGGAACCCAAATCCTCGTCTACGCGGCTGCGGTGCAGATTGTGAGCATCCCGCAGCTGGTAAACAGCCCGGAGGCACACCATGCGGCCGCGGAGATATTGCTAACGTACGAGCTGTTCCTGTGCCTCTTGCTCGCCATCCAGATCAGAGGCATCCCACGGCGGAAGCCCTTGGACGTTCCTGCGGCCATAGGCCTCAGTGTGCAGCCGCGGCTGTGGACTCCAACCAATGCTGCCGCCATCTTGACCCTCGGGGGAAGCGCCGTGGCGGCCTGGAAATCTCGGTTTCTTCCAATCCCCGCCACCGCAGGGGCCATCGCGGTGCTTCTATGCACGTTCCTGCTCTACAGGCGGAACCGTGAGCACTGGCGGGCAGCCGCGATCAAATTCTCGACGGAATTCACGGCACGCATCACCTGAGCATGGAAGAGCGCCGCAGCTATCTTGATCCAGCAGAGATTCTGAGGAACCGCCACCGGCCTCTCTACTTCCTGCTTGTCAAATCCAAGCCGATCCTCACCGAGGAGGACTTCCGGCCGACGCCAACCGCCAAGGGATACGCGACCATGCAGGTTACAGAGCGCGGACAGGGACGCAGAAAAGTGCGCGGGAAACAAAGCCCGATCGCCTCCGTCTGCGTTCCCGGCCTCGGCGAGTTCAACAACTCCTCGGATGGTACCGGGGAGCGGGAAGAGGACGGGTTTCTATATTTGTTCCTGCACCGCCTGGATGCTGAATTCTTTCTGGATCAACGGGAGAGGCAAAACCGATGCGCATGCCACGGAATGCGGGTTTCCATCCAAGAAACTCTGGGCGACGGGCGCTTGGAACAGCGGCTCGGAGAAGTTATCGAGCAAAATCATTCTTGGTCAGTATAATCAAAGCATGGGACCAAAAGCCGTCGAACCCGTCATCTTGACCACCAGGATGCTACAGCAGGCAATCGCCGGGGTGGCGCAGTCCTTTTGCAGCCAGTGCAATTCGAAGGAAGGATCCGGCAGCGAGTTCGCACTTGCACTCTCCCTGGTTTTCCGCCGGCGCCAGATCGACTACATGCTTCGGCTCGGATTGCGCACCGAAACAGACCTTGCGAGCGAGCAGGCGGTACCAGTCACAAACTTTTCGCACGCGGTCGTGCAAGCCCTGGGTACGTCTTGGGATGTTGATGGGCCCGAGGCGCGTGCCCGCTGGGAGGCCATGTGGTCCTCCACCACGGATGTTCGCAGCCGGTTCCTATGGAAGAACATCAGCCAAGCCGACGGACAGATCGAGAATATAAACCGCCTGGCAGCAACTTTCGGGGGCGTTTTGCCTGACGAGAGGCTCGTCGCCAAGCTCGCGGAGAAATTCGACGGGCTGCTTCCCCTGCACTGTGTCGTTCTGCAGGTCACCGAGACGCCTTTTGATCCTGGCAACGAGAGGGCCTTGGAAGTAATAGAGAGCGGGATTTGGAGCACATGAGCGAGTACGGATACATACGTCAGCTGAACAAGCGCAAGAATGAGGGCCCGAAGCCGCGCCCCGGCGAGACCGTGATCGATGTCGACAGGAACAACAGGGTGCTGGGAAATCCGTTTCCGTTGGAGGACAAGGATGACGAGGTCGCCCGGGCCCGCGTCATAGCACTCTTCAACGAAAAGCTTGAAGCCGACTTCGCGATTGGCGGGCCGATGTTCATAGCGGTGAAAGCTATTGCCCGCCGGGTCATTGCTGGAGAAAAAATAGGGTTAAACTGTTGGTGTGTCCCCCGTGCCTGTCATTCGGACATCATCGCAAAGAAAATTGTGGAGATGGTTCAAGAGGTGCAGCCTGACAATCCGGTCCTCCGAAACGATCCCCCGCTGCCACCCGCTCCGAAGCTGGCCGAGTTTGAGTTCTGATAATCTGCGAAGCTAATTGCTGCAGATGAAGAAAACACTCGCAAGCCGCTGACATTTAAGCCTGACCGCCGGCGTGGTCATGCTGACTGCACGGACTGAATCCACAAACGGAAGAACCGGTCCGTGATGAGGAACGAACCGTTGTCCCGGTCAATGACGTCCTTGCTCAGCAGGGCCTGAACGGCGCGTTGGGCGTTGGACGCCGAACCGAGTCCGTGGCGGCTCACAAAATCACCAGCGAAGACCTTCACTCCAGCGGGCTCAACCGCCAATCCCGTCAAAAACCGCTTCTGGGAAAGGGTCAGTGACTCCCACAGCGTCGTGTAGGCATAACTTTCCCGGGCCAACAACACCTTCACCGCCGCCCGGAGCATTTCCCCGTTCACCTCAGCCTTCGGCTCACACAACTCCCATAGCACATGGCATAGATGCTGCGTGTAAAACGGATGCCCCTGGGTCAGTTCGCACACCTCATGGATGAGTCCCTGGTCAATGCCCTTGTCGGCATCCGCAAAGCGCTGGCGGATGAACGGCTGCCAATGTTTCTCGGCAATGGGTCCGAGCGGATAATGTCCACCGGCCCGATAAAGAGGGCGGTTGCGATCCAACACCATCTTTTGAATCAGATGTTTGCGGCTGCCCAGGAAGAGGTACCCCACCTCCCGGTGATTCTGGATCACGCTGCGCAGTTTCCGCTCCACTTGGTCGTTGCCGTACTCCAGAATCTGTTGAAACTCGTCAAACACCACGACCACGCGCGGTCCGCCCTTCGCCGCGATCCGCGCCGGGGTCTCCAAAACCTCATCCAGCGCCGGTCCAACCCGTCCTTGCTTGGCCAAACCAAACGTCAATTCCGGTTTGCCCTCCTCGCCCATCGTCACGCTGGGTGATAGGCTGCCGAAGAACTTCTTTGCTGTTTCCAACAGTTTACCCACCGACGTGCTCATAGACTCCGCGATCGCCTTGGCCACCGTTGTGGCGAAGGTCGCCTCGCTGTCCGTTGGCCACAAATCCACGTAGGCACAGACGTAGCCCTTCTTGGGAAGTTTTTTCAGGGAAGCATGCACCAGCGAGGTCTTGCCGTAGCGTCGCTCCGAGAACACGAACAGCTTCTCCCCGTTCTCCATCGCCCGCACCAAGTCGCCCGTCTCCTTTTCCCGGTTGCAGAATGCCTCGCCGCTCACCACACCGCCATATTCGAATGGATTTCTCATATTACGCATGTTGCGTTACGCATGTTGCGTAATACCACAAGCCCGGCAGGCGTGTAAAGCTCGCTTTCAACCAACTTTGACCGCCGGTCAAACCAGCAAGTTTGTGGAGCAAGTCCGCCTTTGGCCCAAGCCTCATCGGTCGCCGGCCTTCGAACGCCGGTAGCCCTTCGAAAATTCTGGATGGTTCGACTCGATCCATGGTCCACAGAGCAGGCAGTTCGTCGGCTTTTCCGATTTGCTTGACCCCGCCCGCCATCGGCCTGTGGCTCCCGTCCACCCGGTCCGCCTGCGCACACGGGACAAACTGGCCCAAGAAGCCGCCATCCACCGCGCGAAAAGCGGCTTGTCCGGCGGCTATGCTGCACTACCCTCAAACCCATCATGAGCGGCGCGGCCAAGCACATTTTTCTATCCGCCCGGCTCCCGGGATTCACCGGGCGCGGGGACAAGTATCTGGGCGAGATCGCCCAGGAATTGCGCCGGGTGTTGTTGAAGACCCAGAACACCTTTGTCTTTCCCTCCTGCCGGTTGCCGGACGCCGCCTGGAGCGACGTGGCGGCCCTGCTGGTCGAGTGGGCGGAGGACGTTCATAACGACATCGGGTTGTGGCGCGCGGTCGAGACGCATCAACGGCAATGCTTCGGCACGCCTCTGCCGCTGATCGTGAACGCGTTCCCTGAAGTTGAACCGCGCGATTTTGATCCGCGGCGCATTCAGTTTTTCCTCTGGAGCTTGTGGCCCTGTTTCAATCCGGAGCGAGTGCTCGCGCCCGCGCATGCAGATTTGAAACGGCTCGCGGAAGCGGCCAGCCGGCTGCTGACGGAGCGGTTTGCCCGATTGCCGCGGGACTCCGGCGTGACGCGGTTTTTGGCCAGCCCGAACGAGTATGGCTGGGACATCAAACGCAAACTGCTCTGGTTGGGGATCAACTCCTACCTGTTCCGCTTTCAGTTCTTTGAGTATCTCGATGAACACCAAGGCGAGCCGGACATCCAGACAAAGGACGATTTCGTTTGCCAGCACTGCACCGAATGGTCCGGGCTGGGAGTGATTGATGTGCTGGCGGAGACACTAAATGTGCCGGCGGAGGACAAGGCGACACTGCGGACATGGTACGAGCGGCACTGGTCTTTTTTTCGCGTGCTCACGCGGCAGGAAGAGGGGGATGAGGTGAAATTCATCACGGCCCGGAACCTGGTGAACGGCCAGCCTTACACCATCCGCATGAACATGGCTGATTGTCCGTTCACGCCGGGAATGGTGGTGTCTGGCGCGGTCACACCTTGGCGGGGTGAATGGTATTGGTCGGGGGCGCAGAAGACTCTTAAGGACATACCGGAGCAGGAGGAAGCCAACATCCGCAAAGAGATGCTCGAACGCTCCAGTTCCATCGCGTATCGCTATTGTCCTGCGGAAGCCGCCAAAGCCTTGGATTTCGCCCGAGAAATCCATGCGAAATTTGTCGCCCATTACGGGGGTGACCTAGTGGTGTTTCCCGACGGCCTGGCGCTGGCGGCGGCGGAGCAAAAGCGCATGGCGGCAGAGTGGCGGGCGTCCGACCCGGACAACGTGGCGCGGGTGATGCGGGAACGCGGCTTGGAGCATCCGCGTCCGCGCATGAGCTTCCCGCCGGAGTTTTTGAACCATGACCAGGGCATCGGCGCTTTCTCCAATCCGGACGAGGGGGTGGAGTATTCGCTCCGGTTCAATCAGGTGCTGTCCGGGTTGCGCAAAAAGGGCGTCGGCTTAACCGACGAGGAAGTAGACGCCCTGCGACACCTCCTGACCGACGCAGCGAGCAGCCCGGCTTTTGTCCGGCGGCTGGTGGCCGAACACGGGGCGGAATCGTTGACGGAAACTTTTTTGATGCGGAACGCGCCATCCGAGTTGGCCCTTGAATTCCTTCTGCGACGGCACAAAGGCCAGTTTTATCGCAAGCGATACCCCGCTCTTTCGCTGGCAGAGGCGGCTTCAATACCAATCGAGCGCTTGAGGCCAACGAGCACTGGCAAAGGACCGCCCCGATAGCGTGGCATCCTCCCGGGGTCGTCAGGGGAGATGATGGAGTTCAATGACAGAGGCACATATGGCGCGGGCAAAAAAACGTTTGTTCCTCTCGCCGAGCCGGATATGCTCGCTTCATGACTGGGAACAGTAGTCAATATGAGGTGTGGTCGGAGAGATTGGGAGAAGTGTCCGTAGCGACCGAATCTCCAAGATAACCTGCTTCCCATGCACTTTGAGCGGCTCTTGGCGGGGAATGTCCGGCACCTGGGCAATCGCGAGCATGATTTCACGACCGGGCCGGGGCGTCTCCGGCGGTGGAACCTGCTGCCAGCCGGCAGTTCTTCCTCGGCGCTCCTGCGCTCGCTGGCAATGGCGGGCTTGGGCTGGCGGCAATTGGAGAAGCTCACGCAGCAATCTCCGCTAGACTTGGCCGATCGCCCCGATCAGCCGGTTCACCTCGAGTTCGTCCAACTTCTGCACGCGCCCCAGGAACGCGGACTCGCCAGTCCGGTGCGCCGGCACCTGGGCTGGTGTGGAGGCTTGAGAGGCCAATTCAGCGCGTTGCCCAAGTCCGCCATGCTCTACCGCGATCCAGCCACGCGGGCGGGTCGTCCGGATTTAGGCAGGTCCAATGTCGGTCGGCTGCTCCTCGGCTACGGAAGCCAAGTCCGGGCGCAGGCTGGCACGGACTGCTTCGACATCCATCCTGACCAGCGACTGAAGCGATGCGCAAGTTTGTTCGACTCGGAGGCGCAGTTCACCGATCCGGTGGCGTTCCTGAAGCGATTGCGCCACAAGTCTAAATATCGGGCGGGGCGCGCCCGCGCGCTCCTCATCAGGTTGAGCAAGGATTTGAGTGACTGGCTTGGTTGGGATGTGGGCGGCAGCCTGGGCAGGATGGGCGCGTTCGAGGCCCGCTGGCAGGCCACGCGCGCGTCGTTGCGCCGCCCCGTGATCGTGGCCTTGGACATGGCCCGCCATGTTTTCGACGCCTCCACACGCCTGGACGATCCCGACCCGCTCCAGCAACCGGGCGTGATCCTCCTTGACCGGCCGGAGGCTTGGTGCGAAGCCAGCCGACAACCGCAGTTCTTCAAGCTCCTGGACACCTGGTTCCCGAAGGTCCAGTTCTTCGTCGCGCTTTCACCGTCAGGGCGGGGCCGCTTTCCGGCCCGGCTGTTGGAGCAAAACCTCCCCATTCCCGAGCCGCAGCCACGCCGCCGGCCTGCTCCGCACCGGCGGCTGCCACAGGGGACGGTACTGCTGGTGGACGTGGATGGCAACCGGGGCAACAAACCCGTCCTCCTGATTGACGGCGAGGAACTTGCCGATACCAAGCAACACCGCGTCCTCAACACCTCCATTTTGCTCAAAGAAGCCTCCGAGACCAAAATTCCGGTCAGTTGCACGGAGCGGGGCAGATGGTCCGACGCCTCCAAGGGGTTCAGCAAAATCGATTACGCGACCTTTTTCGCTTCGCTGACTAGCCCCGTCAATTTGGCGATTTGCTCGGAGCCAAGTTTTTTTGAGGCGGGGCAATCGTAAAAAACTCGATTTTGGTTGTCTGCATCACTTTGATGCGAGATGATGCGGGTATGCAACCTGCACCAGAAGAAAATAAGGCGTTGCGCCGGAAGAACGGGACGAGGATCACTGTGACTATACCTCCTGACCAGTATCAAGAAATTTTGCAACTCGCCGATGCTGAGCAGTTGTTGAAGGCAAATGTTCACCGCCTGCTTGATCCCCGGGACGACCCTGCCGGCAGCAAGTGCCTCTGGTATTACCATGGGACCGAACAGCCCATGAGTTCGCCCGTCGAAGTTTCACAACTCCTCTCCTACGTTTGCGATAGGCTTTTTTCTGATGCCCCGCACATTCGTAATGAGTTAATCGTTCGCCGTTCTGTGTCGTCCCAGTCGGCTGCTGCTCGTCGCAACCTCGTGGAAGCCATGCTAACGCGTGCCGATCAACCCGCGCTGGGCATCGATGGTTTTCCGCCCGAACGCAGTATGTATGAATCCGTGCTCCGCGCCACCGGCCTCCACACCAAAGCCGACTCTGACCGCTGGCAAATCTCACCCCCCCAAAAGCAGCACCCTACTAATCTCTGGCCGGCCTGGCAGCACCTGTGCAACTTGGTTTTCAAGCCGCAGCCCGAGCCTCAGCCACTCGATCAAGTTTTTCTCGCGCTCGCCGCCCCCCCCTACGGCGTCATGGATGGTCTGCATCCGGTCCTTTTGTGCGCCTTTATGACCGTTCACGCAGACGAAGTCACCCTCTACCGGGAAGGAACCTTCTTGCCCGCCCCGGGCGTAGCCGATTTCGAGCTTCTGATGCGCCGACCAGAATTGTTTGCCATCGCCGGCAGCCGGGTTAAGGGCGCCCGTGCCGAGGTCGTGAATCGCCTCGCCAAAGGTTTCGGCACCAAGCCAGCCACGGTCACCGTGGTGCGGGAACTTTTTAAGATGGTGCGCAGCTTGCCGGAATTCGCTTGGCGCACAAACCGGCTGCCCGACACCACCCGAAAAATGCGGGCGGCTTTCGATAACGCTAAATCGCCCGAACGGTTCTTGTTTGTCGAATTGCCCCAATCCCTGGAACGCCCTGTCTTTTCGGAGGATCGGTCCGACCCGCGCCAAATTGAAGGTTTCTTCAATTGCCTCAACCAAAACCTTCAGGCGATGAACCAAGCCACGCCGCAGGTCATTGAAGCGGCGCGTGACCAATTGCTCCAGGCATGTGGCTTCCCGCCCGGATCCGAGAATTGGCAACAACTCCGCGAAACGGCGCACCGTTTGGAGCCGCGTACGACAAACACCGTCCTTTTGCCCTTCCTGCGTCGTCTGACTCAATCCCAGAACGATGCCGTCGGCGTTGCTTCCGTTCTCGCCTTGGTCGCCAACTGCCCCCCCCGCAAGCTGGACTGACTTTGACGTGGACCGTTTTCCGGAGTTAGCCAAAGGCACTGCCACCCTGTTTCTCGAGGCACGCGCGGCGCTGGACGATTCGGCTGCTGCGTCCATGTTTAAGGGGCTCT
>Ga0209517_10009348_pt1 | contig 11204 bp, 7 predicted proteins | sample PeaSoiMetSII2010_FD_187695 | JGI IMG/M metagenome (GOLD analysis project Ga0209517, IMG submission 187695) | Peat soil microbial communities from Weissenstadt, Germany - SII-2010 (SPAdes) (version 2) | ecosystem: Environmental > Terrestrial > Soil > Wetlands > Peat | place: Germany: Weissenstadt... | reverse complement strand
TGCGGGAACCCTCGAAGGGGTCTTCCGCTCGAACGACTCTGGTGCGTCCTGGACCCAGATCAGTCCTCCCGGCAGCACGGAGATACACGAGGTCGAGTCGCTTGCCGTCGACCCTGCGGACCCGGACATCGTCTATGCCGGAACCTGGCATCTGCCCTGGAAGACCACGGACGGCGGCAAGAACTGGAAGAACATCAAACAGGGCGTCATTGAAGACTCCGACGTCTTTTCGATCATCGTCGATCCCGTCCGGCCCCGGACGGTCTTCCTTAGCGCATGCAGCGGCATCTACAAGAGCGAGAATGCCGGCGAGCTGTTTCACAAGATCGAGGGCATTCCCTCCGACGCGCGGCGCACCCGCGTCCTCATGCAGGACCCCAATCATCGCGAAGTGGTCTACGCCGGAACCACCCAGGGCCTGTACAAGACCACCGACGCCGGCAGGCACTTCAACGCCATGACCGGCGCAGACGTGATCGTGAACGACGTGTTCGTCGATCCGGCTGATTCGAACCATGTCCTGCTGGCAACCGATCGCGGCGGCGTGCTGGCCAGCCACGATGCAGGAGCAAGTTTTGCCCCATCCAACGCGGGTCTCTCCGAGCGCAAGGTCGACGCATTGCTGGTGGACCACGCCGATCCGGCCCGCCTTTATGCGGGTGTGGTCAATGACAAAACTTATGGCGGCGCCTTCGTTACCCCCAATGGCGGTGCAAGCTGGGAACAGATTGGCGAAGGCCTTGACGGGCGCGATGTTTTTGCCCTGGCGCAGGCGCCGGATGGAACGGTCGTTGCCGGCACCAGCCACGGCATCTTTGTTCTGGTCCAGGACCCGGCTGCCGTGGTTTCGCCCCATTGGGAACCGAGGAATACCATTGCCAACACGCTGGTGAAGATCGCCACCGAGACCCACTCCGGAAAGCACATTAATGTCGAGAAGAAGGTCAAGGCGGCGGTGATCGAACTGAGTAGCCGGGTAAATGCGCTCGACCTGAGCGGAGATGCGTGGCTGGCCTCCACCAAGATCGGCCTCCTGACCAGCAAGGACCAGGGCGCCTCGTGGCAGGGCGGCATGGTGATGGACTCCGGCGATTACCTCTCGGTCGCAGCGCTGGGATCAACCATGGTCGCGGCGCGATCCGACGGTGTGGTCATCTCCTCCAACGCCGGCGCCTTCTGGATGCCCATGCAGATTCCCTCCATGCTCACGCGCATCCATCGCGTGGCTTTTTCTCCCGACGGCACGCTTTGGCTGGGCGCGCGCGAGGGGGTCTACTTTACCCAGGACAAAGGCAAGTCGTGGCTGTGGATCGAGCGCCTGCCCTTCCGCGATGTGGACGATCTGACGTACGACACCCGCCTCAAGAGGGTGCTGGTCAGTTCCCGGTCGAGCGACCAGATCTACGCCATCGACCCCAAAACCATGACCTGGAAATGGTGGCAAACCGGCTATCGCATCGGCTTGGTGCGCGCCGCCGGAGACCGCATGGTGGCGGCCTCTCTTTACAACGGCGTGCTGGTCGAGCCCGAGGCTGGCAGCATCGAAACCGGGCAAAAGTGATGCGCCTCACCTGAATTCTGTATCATCTTCCTATGCAGACCGAGACTGCGGCCCCCCGCCGCCCCGCCGCCTTTCGCAGCCACGACCCCCGCCTTGAGCCGATTGCCGCCAAGGTATTTGCCGGCGAGCGGCTGGATTTTGCAGAAGGAGTGACGCTCTACGGCTCGCCGGACGTACTGGCGGTGGGCTGGCTGGCCAACCATGTGCGCGAGCGTCTGCATGGCGACGTGACCTATTTCAACGTCAATCGCCACATCAACCCCACCAACGTCTGCGTCGCCGCCTGCAAGCTCTGCGCCTTTGGCCGCAAGAAGGGTGACCCCCTCGGCTACACCATGGCGCTCGAAGAAGCCTGGCAGACTGCGGCCTCGGGCTACTCTGAAGCCGTCACCGAGTTCCACATCGTGGGCGGTCTTCACCCGGACCTGCCGCTCGAATACTTCCTCGACCTGGTCAGTGGTCTCAAGCAGCGCTTCCCCAAGGTTCACATCAAAGCCTTCACCATGGTCGAAGTGGCCTATCTCGCCCGCCGCACCAAGCTCAGCATCGAAGAGACGCTCATCCGCATGCGCGAAGCCGGCGTGGACTCCATGCCCGGCGGCGGTGCTGAAATCTTCTCCGCGCGTGTCCGCTCCATCATCTGCGACCACAAGATCGACGGTGAGGAATGGCTTGAAACCGCGCGCCTGGCCCACAAGCTGGGCTTCAAGTCCAACGCCACCATGCTCTACGGCCACATCGAGAATGACGAAGACCGCGTCGACCACCTGCTCAAACTGCGCGCCGTGCAAGACGAGACCGGCGGCTTCCAGACCTTCATTCCGCTGGCCTTTCATCCGGAAAACACCCCGCTCGACCACCTGCCCGTGACTACCGGCCTCACTGACCTCAGACAGATCGCCGTCAGCCGCCTGCTGCTTGACAACTTCCCCCACATCAAGGCCTACTGGCAGATGCTCACGCCCAAGATCGCGCAGATTGCGTTGCGCTTCGGCGCCGACGATCTGGATGGCACCGTGACCGAGGAGAAGATCTACCACGACGCCGGAGCCACCACCCCGCAGGGCATGACCCGCAAGGAGCTGTGCCGCCTCATCACCGAGGCCGGACGGGTTCCCGTCGAGCGCGACACGCTCTACCACGCCGTCACTCGCACCGAGGACAGCTTTACGGTGGCAGTCTAGCTCGGAGCGGAAGAAAGGACGCGCGCGATGACAGATTTCGGTCCTGCCGCCGTTGTCGGCCTCTGCATCGGATTCCTGTGGGGCATCGGATGCTCGCTGGCCATCCTCTACTCCATCTATCTGGGCGGCTACCGCAAGGCGGTCGAGGATTCGCTTGCGCCGGTCAAGTCGAAGCGCTGGCGTGAGACGCTCAAGAGGATCGAAGAGCGCCGGGCGCAGGCGGCATCCGCAAAAGCGCGCAAGTGAGCAGGCCCTGCACCGCGCCGCTGCGTGCCCTGTCTGCGTCCAGCGCTGAAAGTGCTGACCAGGCAGTATCCTCCCGGCTGCTGCCAAATCCGGAACGCACTCGCCGAGTACCCGGGGCCGCAATCGTCAACTGAGATTCTGTGGCGTGGAGGCTTGCCCGCATTGTGGCCAGGCCCCCAACGTGCCAGCCGTCTTATTCCTTGTAGACAGCCGCGCCGGCAAGGGCGCCCGCAACGATCTCAACCAGGCCGCCCGCGGTTGTGTATGCCGTGAGGCGATGCGAATAGAGCCCGCTGACCCACATGAAGGCGAGGTTGGGAATCAGCAATCCGATCACCCAAACGGTGAGGCCGGCGATGACCGCAGTCTTCGGACCCGCGCCAAAGCGAGGACGGATGCCAGCATAGATCCAGATGAGTACGATGCCGGCGATGAGGCCGAGCACGTTAAACCAGATCAGCTGGTGCGAGGAGAACTCCTGAAGCCCCAGCGCCTTCTGGCCGGCAGCCCACCGCGGCGCAAGCAATACGCCGTCGACAACGAAACCCAGGGCATCTGAAACGAGTCCGGCAACGATGCCCGCAAGAATGACCCTGCCCAAATTGATTTTTCCCATAGAACCTCCCTGTTAATTCGTTGAGGTACGAACCACTTATGCAACTGCGGAGAGAAGCTGGGGGAGAATTCGTGGAGTATACGCACGACCTTCGGCCGATGGCAAGGACAATCTTCGGAAACTTCGGCAGGCAGCAGGAGTCAAGAATGAAGGACACCAATGTGCGCGGTGCCCGCACCGTTGCGTTGTTTCCGCTATCTACAATATTTGCGTCTGCCATCCGTCTAGGGAAATAGATGGATGTGCCATGAGCGTGATTTCGATGATCGAGCAGAACCGTCAAATCGCCGAAGTCATCGCGGTAGAGCGGCCCCGGCTGCGGAACTTCATCCGCAAGCGCGTGCCCAACGAGTCCGACGTGGAAGATCTCCTGCAGGAAGTCTTCTTTGAACTGGTGCAAGCCCATCGCCTGCTACAGCCCATCGACCACGTCACCGGCTGGCTGTTTCGCGTCGCGCGCAATCGCATCACGGATCTCTTCCGCAAGAAGAAGCCGGAACTCTTCGCCGACCATGCGCTGGAGGACGACGAGGGCGACCTGCTGGACATTGAAGATCTGCTGCCTTCGCCCGACGAGGGGCCGGAAGCGCTCTACGTCCGCAGCGTGCTGCTCGATGAGCTGGAACTGGCGCTCGCCGAATTGCCCGCCGAGCAGCGCGAGGTCTTTGTCGCCCACGAACTGGAGGGGCGCAGCTTCAAGGAGCTGTCGGCGGCAAGCGGAGTCAACGTCAACACCCTGCTCTCCCGCAAGCGCTATGCGGTGCTGCACCTGCGCGAACGACTGCAGAGCATTCACGATGAGTTTTTGAGGAAATGAGGACTACAACATGAGAAAGAAATGGTGGATTTTTCTAGTTGCCCCGCCGGCGATCGTGCTGTTCACCTGGATCTTCGGCGAGGTGGTGATGCACCTGTGGAACTGGCTGCTGCCGCCGTTGTTCGGATGGCACCAGGTCACCTTCTGGCAGGCTCTCGGACTGCTGATTCTGTGCAGGATTCTGTTCGGTGGTTTTGGCGGTCACGGCGGCGATCGCTCAGGTTCGCGGCGGTTCATGGGCAAGCGCTGGGAGCGCATGACGCCCGAGGAGCGCGAGAAGTTCCGCGAGAGGATGCGCGCGCGTTGCGGCGACTTCAGAGAGCCGCCCAGCGAAACCGGCGCGCCGGCTTGATGGCCGGGGCGTCTGCACCATCGCGGCCACTCCCAGCTCTGGGTGCCCCAGGTCTCGACCTAGAGACCTGGGAGGCAGCCCACCATTTGCGAACCGCCCTTACTGCTTCATCACTGCCCCGCCCTTCATCACAAAGCTCACCCGTTCCACCACCCGGATGTCCTCCAGGGGATTGGCGGGCACCGCGACGATGTCGGCGAAAAAGCCGGGCTTGAGCTGGCCGATCTCGTTCTCCCATTTGAGTACCCGGGCCCCCTCGATCAAGTCGGCCTGGAGGGCGGCCAGGGGCTTCATGCCATAGCGGACCAGGAGCTCGAGTTCGCGCGCCTGGGTGCCGTGCGGGAACGGGCCCACGTCGGAGCCCACGGCGAAGGGAATCCCGGCGGCCAGCTGCTTCTTGAACTCGGCGATCTTGTAGTTCAGCATTGCATGTTCGCGCCGGGAGGCCTCGGGCGACTGCGCGTGCTCGGCGAAGTACTCGAAGATGGTGAAGGTGGGTACGGCGGGGATGTGCTTCTCGCGCATCAGGCGCATGGTCTCGTCGCTGAGCTGGGTGGCGTGGTCGATGGTGTTGACGCCGGCCTCGGCGGCGTAGAGCGTGCCCGGCTCGCCCATGGCGTGGACACCGACGCCGCCGTCCAACCGGTGGCCCTCCGCGACCGCCGCGGCGAGTTGCTCCTCGGTGTACTGGTACGGAGTGTGGAGGGCGCCCCCCGCCTTTTCGTCCAGGACCATCCGGTCCGGGCCGGTCTCATAGATCTTGGCGAAGTCCGAACCCTCCTTGTGCTGGGCGCGCATGACCTCGATGATTTGCTCGGTGGAGTTGGCGTAGTCGGCGTTGGAGAGCACGTGCTGGGCGGGGTTGTAGCCGATGGCGTCCTCGTGGCCGCCCAGGAGGTCGATGGCGTTGCCGCTGATGCGCAGGCGGGGCCCAAGGATGAGCCCCTGGTTGATGGCGTTGCGGATGGCCGTGTCGGCTGAGCCGGCGCCCTCGGTGCCCATGTCGCGTTCGGCGGTAAAGCCGGCCATCAGGTCGGCTTTGGCGGCCTGCTCGGCCAGGATGACGCGCCAGGGAACGGACTCTTCAACGGTCTGCAGGTCCTCGGCGCCGGGATGCAGGAACAGGTGCACGTGCACGTCGATCAGGCCCGGCAGCAGCGTCGAGTCGCCCAGGTCGATGACCTTGGCACCCTGCGGATGGTCGACCGAAGAACCCACGGCGCGGATGCGGTCGCCCTCGACCAGGACTTCGCCGGGTTGAAGGAGTGTGCCCGTGTCCACCTGGAGCAGCCGTGCGGCGTGGAGAACGATGGGCGCCTGAGCGGGCGCTTGCGCAGCGGCGAATCCGCCGAGGACGGGGCTGGCGCCAAACGCCAGGAGAGCGAGGCGTGCGGGAGTTTTCAACATGGCTACGAATATAGCAATGAAGTGGAGGGTCGCGGCAGAGGAGCCGATTGGAGAGGAGCGGCGCGGGAGCCGGACGCCAGGCAGCCGGTCATTTTTCCGGATTGCCGGCAAATCTGCCGTGTTTTTGGTGCAGAATCCGCCGGTCTGCCGGTGCTTGTTGCGCGTAAGTCCTTTGTTTCGGTAGTGTAAATGGGTTATTTTTGGCCTAAACGTCCTGTTTTCATGGGGCTGGGGTGAAAAAGGGGGGGGTACGGGGGGTAGAGCGCCGACCGGTGCGCGCGGGTGGTCCCAAATCACGGGTTTGCAGTGTGGCTGCGCAACGGGTCTCCAGCGCTCATCCCATCCAGACTCATTGTGCGCCAAAGGAATGTAATGATCTGCAAATGCGCGGGGAAGAGGCCGGACCTGCAAATGGCGCGGCCCCAGAGGGTCCCCGGGCGCGCCGTTCATAACCAACGAATTCACTGGCCCAGGAAGCCCTCCCTCGTCAGGCCGATGCTCAGAGCTTGTGCGCCACGCTTTTGGCCTGGGTGAACAGGTAGAGGTAGTCAGGCCCTCCCGCCTTGGAGTCCGTGCCGCTCATGTTGAAGCCGCCAAAGGGGTGGGCCCCGACCATCGCTCCCGTGCATTTCCGGTTTAGATAGAGATTACCTACGTGGAACTCCCTGGCTGCGTGCTCCAGCTTTGCGCGGTCGGCGGAGTAGATGGCGCCGGTAAGGCCGTACTCGGTGTTGTTGGCCACGGCGATCCCTTCTTCGAAGCTCTCCACCTTGATGATGGCCAGCACCGGGCCAAAAATCTCCTCCTGCGCCAGCACGGCGCCGGGGGCGATGTCGGCGAAGACAGTTGGCTCCAGGAAGAAGCCGCCGTCTCCTGTCTGGGGAGCCATACCGCCGGAGATGAGCCGCCCCTCCTGCTTGCCCTTCTCGACGTAGGCGCGCATGGAGTCGAGCGCTGCCTTGTTGATGACCGGGCCGAGGTTGTGATTCTCTGTTGGGTCACCGACCGTGAGTTTGGCCACCTTCTCGCGCACCCGCTCGACAAATATGTCGTAGAGCGGCGCCTCGATGATGGCACGGGAGCAGGCGGAACACTTCTGACCGCTGAAGCCGAAAGCCGAGGCCACCACGCCATCGACTGCCGCGTCCAAGTCGGCGTCGGCGCAGACCAGGATGGAGTCCTTGCCGCCCATCTCGAGAATCGTCCGCTTGATCCAGATCTGGCCGGGCATGGTGCGGGCGGCGCGCTCGTGAATGTCCAACCCAACGGCCTTGGACCCGGTGAAGGCGATGAAACGGGTCCTGGGATGCTCGACGATAGCGTTGCCGAAGGTGGCGCCGGAACCGGGACAGAAGTTGACCACGCCGGGAGGAATGCCCGCTTCTTCAAGCACCTCGACGAACTTGGCCGCAATCGTCGGCGAGTCGCTGGAGGGCTTCAGAACAACGGTATTGCCGGTGACGATGGAGGCTGCGGTCATGCCTGCCATGATGGCGAAGGGGAAGTTCCACGGCGGAATGACCGCGCCCACGCCCAGCGGGACGTAGTGGAGCCGGTTCCGCTCGCCGGGGTACTGGATGGGAGTCGTCGCGGCGGCCAGGCGCAAGGCCTCGCGGGCATAGAACTCCAGAAAGTCGATCGTCTCGCCCACATCGGCGTCGGCCTCGGCCCAGTTCTTGCCCACCTCATAGGTGAGCCAGGCGCAGAACTCGAAGTGCCGGCTGCGGATGATGGCCGCGGCGTTGAGGAGCAGCGAGACCCGCGCGTCCGTTGATGTTCTACTCCAAGACTCGAAAGCGCGGAGCGCAGCCGTCATGGCCTCTCCGGCGTGCTCGGCGCCGGCTTTCTGGTGGACGCCGACTACCTGGGCGGGGCGCGCGGGATTTAGCGATCGGATCTTGCCTTCGGTACGCAGCCGCCGGCCGCCGATGATCAGGTCGTACTCGCGGCCCAGTTGGCTGGCCACGCGCGCGAGCGTGTCCTTCATGGCGCGGGCGTTTTCAGGGGCTTTGAAGTTGACGAAGGGCTCATTGGCGAAGCCGCCCTGGGGCGTGTGCGGCTGGATCTGGGTGGAAAGCGTTGCGGTAGCCATAGCGCCTCTAGTGTAGCCCAAAGGGAGCGGGTCGGCGAGCCAGTGGGAGGGAGCAGAGGACCAGCGTGGAACTGGAGCCTGCAGAAATGCGGGGTTATCCCACCCTTGCGGCAAAAGCAAATACGCCGCGAGGGTGGGGCCCGGCATTCGGGGGTCTCTTAAAACAGCAACTTGGCTCCGAATTGAATCTGGCGTGAAGTTGTCGAGGTGGCTGTGACCAAACCTGCAGTGGGTGAGATTCCCGAGGTCGCCGATGTGTAGACCACCTCGTTCGGCGTCAGGAAGTTCGTGTGATTGAGGATGTTGAAGAATTCGGCGCGGAATTGCAGTCCGAGCCTTTCGGTGATTCGGGTGACCTTGGTTGCCGAGAAATCCAGCTCCGACAGGCCCGGCCCAGTGAGCACATCGCGCGAAACGTTGCCGTAGGTTCCGGTGGCGGGCGGAAGGAATGCCTGCGGGTTGAAGTACTGGCTTGGCGTGCGCGGGTACAGGCTGCCATGAAAGTCCGGATTCCAGTTGGGTCGGACCGGATTGCGTGTATCGCCGTTGCCGGTGGGGTTGTATCCGAGTTGCGGAGTGAAGGGAAAGCCCGACTGCACGTTGACGATGGCGCTGGCGGTCCAACCTGAAGTTGCGATTGTCACCGGCTTGGAGGCGTCGTTCAAGAAGTGCTTGTTCGGCCCAAACGGCAGCTCATAACTTGCGTTGATCGACGCTGAGTTGCGCACATCCGTCGCCCCTGGTCCCCAGTCCAACTTGGGACGAAGGGGAAACTCGACAAAGGCCGGCGTGTTGCCGCTTACGCTGGTGTTCCAAGCGGAGCCGTCATCGAGATTCTTTGCATACGTGTAGTTTCCGCGGAACTGAAGGCCACTCCCAAAAGTTCGCCGAAGATCCACTTCCAGGGCGTTGTAGAGTCCCACGCCCTGCGAGACCCATGAGGTGGAATTGGCCAGGTTCGGATTTGCATCCTTCGCTCCGGCGGGGTAAAAGACGGTTCCGTCCGCATTGAATTGCGGAACCGGCTCGTTCATGTCCTCCGAGAGAATCTGGTGATAGCTATGCGAACCCACATAGCCCGCCGTGAGCGTGGTGCGTGGCGCAATTTGCTGCTCCACACGCAAGCTCCAACTGAGCACGGCGGGTGTGGCAATGTCCGGTTGTACATTGCTGGGTGAGACGAGCGAACCGGCGGGCGGCGCTGTTCCGGGCGTGATATTCAGCGCGGAAACCGGGATGTTTTTGATGGACTCGGCGGTATTGAAGGGCGCAGTCTGGTCCAGGCGGTAATCGAGCGTATCGAGCAGACCGTGGTAAAGACCGAAGCCACCGCGGACAGCGGTCTTGCCACTGCCCCACACGTCCCAGGCAAAGCCCACGCGAGGGGCCGGCAGGAATTTTGCCCGGTTGGTTGTGAGCGCCGAATTGCCGATCAGAGGCTGGGTCTGAAGGACCCCGTCGACGAGGACGTAGTTCGATGCGCGACCCTGCGCTTCGTTCCAGCCGTTGGTCGACTCGGAACGGAAGCCGGCCCGCAGCTCGAGCCGTTGCGTCACCTTTATCTTGTCATCGATGAACCCCGCGCCTTCCAGCGAGCGCCAGCCCAGCTCGGTTGGCGATGGAACGACAGTAAAGGTCTTCACCGTTCCTTGCAGGAACGACTCCAGCGTGCTGAATGACGCCTGCCCGTACTGGTTCTGTGCCAGCAGGTCGTTGGACTGAATGCGCTGGAACCAGCCCCCCGCTTCAAGCTGATGCCGGCCGTGCGCCCAGTAGATGTGATCGGACCAGGTGAACAGATTCCGCGCCGTTCGGTTGTTGCTGCCCACATTGGTTCCCCCCTGGGTAACTTGCGATGCGCCATTGGAGGCAGTGCTGCCGCTGATCACGATGGCGCCAATGGGTTCGCCTGTAACCCAGCCTGGCAGATTGGCAGCAGAGTAGCCGGTGAAGTAATAACTGGCGCGCGAAAAGCCGACTCGCGCCGTGTTCAGCAACGACGGGGTAATGACGTGCTGCTCCTGAGCGCTAAGCACCTGCTCGCGCAGGCTCTCCTGAACCAGGCTGAGGGGGTTTTGCGAAGGCGTGTTGGCGCTGCTGTCGTCCACGGTGTAGACGGCGAAGAGCAGATCGTTGTTCCTGATGTTGTCGTCGAGGCGCGTGGTGCCGAAGTCCTCGCGAATATGTTGCTGGGGATGGCTGAACGCCTCGGCGATCCCGCTGCCGAGGTCTGGCCCGTTGGCAACCGGCCACAGCGCAAACAGGGGCGCGACCGCGGAGTTGACCCCAACGTACTGCTCCGCTCCCGAGGCATCGGGCAGGTATCCCAGCCGGGCCTCGTTGTCCGGCACCAGCGTCACGGCGCTCAGGCCCCAGCCCTGGCGGAAACCCTCGTAATTGCCAAAGAGGAAGAGTTTTTCGCGGCTGATGGGACCGCCGAGCGAGCCGCCGAACTGGTTGCGCTGGAACTCGGGGATCGAGCCTGCGTCGAAGTAGTTTCTGGCGTCGAGGGCGCTGTTGCGAAGGAACTCAAACGCCGAACCGTGGAGCTGATTTGTCCCGGACGTGGTGACGATGCTTACCTGCGCCCCGTCACGCTTGCCGTAGCTGGCCCCATAGGTGTCGGTGACGACGTTGAATTCGCGCACCGCATCCACGCCCAGAAGTTCGCCGCTGGTTCCGCCGGGCGTGACGTTGATCAACGACGCTCCGGTGTACTCGATGCCGTTGAGCAAGAACAGATTGTCCTGCGGACGGCGCCCACTCACGGCGAACATGTTGCCCACCGAAGAGTTTGAAGTTCCTATGCCGCCGGAGCGCTCGTTTGTGTAATTCACGGTGGCCGGATTCAGCGTAAGCAATTCATCGTAGCTGCGGCCGTTGAGGGGGAGCTCTTTCACCTCCCGCTCGTCGATGAGCCCCGCCGTCG
>Ga0209517_10009343_pt1 | contig 11209 bp, 9 predicted proteins | sample PeaSoiMetSII2010_FD_187695 | JGI IMG/M metagenome (GOLD analysis project Ga0209517, IMG submission 187695) | Peat soil microbial communities from Weissenstadt, Germany - SII-2010 (SPAdes) (version 2) | ecosystem: Environmental > Terrestrial > Soil > Wetlands > Peat | place: Germany: Weissenstadt... | reverse complement strand
ATCTGTGTTCCGCGGCCAGCGTCAGGTCGCCCTCGTTCTCGCGATCCTCGTCGTCAACCACCACCACCATCCGCCCGCGCTTGATCTCCTTGAGCGCGCCCGGCACGTCAGTAAAAGGGGCTTCGAATGTGCGGCTACTGTTTGGCATACCGTCCCCTCCCATTCTCGCCCATGCCAGCCACAAACGGCAAAGCCCGCGTTCCACGCCCCAGCGCGACGCCTCAAAAGTTCAAACCAAAAATGATCTGTCATCCTGAACTCGAACCAAAAATGACCTGTCATCCTGAGCGACCGCAGCGTAGCGGAGGGAGTCGAAGGACCTGCTTTTGCTTTGAAAGGGCACGACTTCAGTCGTGCCGAAACCGTAATCAAATCATCGTGGGCTTTACAGACTGCGGAAAAACTCGTTTCCGCCGTTGTTTTGAAAGGGCACGGCTTCAGTCGTGCCGATAAAGCCAATAGAATGAACAGGGCTTTAGCCCCTGAGGGACGCCTTTTCGCAAGCCGGAGGGAGGCGGGGGTTTCAACCCCCGCACAAACCACCCGCCGCAATGCGAAAGACCGTCTACGCGGCGAAGCCGCGCTCAAACCGAACGAGCCTTCTGCAACCTGCCCAGAACAAACCAGCGCTCCAACACACTGAAAACCTCACCTTGTGTGTCGGGGTCCGAGGTCCGGCTCTCAACCAATTCGCGGAGCCGCGCACAGGCCGTCTCATGCCGACACTCCATCTCGCTTAACAGCAACAATGCGGCCTCATCCCCAATCGGAAGAACCTGCGGCCCGGAAACGCCCAGATTGGCCATGCGGGCAAGAAGCTCGGCTGTGCCGCGTGATGGGCAAACAACGTGCTCCTGCCGCCTCTTGCCGAAGTAGACCACCTCGTGGTCGAAAATACTGCTCGCCGCCAAATCGACCGGGCGCTCATCGGGAACCAAAATCTCGCGCGTCGGAGCCTCCGCATGGTTGCGGACCCAATCGGAGAGCGGCGTCAAGTCCGCTAGATCGACGGCATCCCAGGCGTCGGCTGCCTGCTCCTCCGTCGTGAACTCCCGCTTCCCGCCCTTGGCGCGATCCTCCATCTTTTGGATTTCGGTCACACGGATTGCGCGGAAGTGCGACGCCGTCTCCTCGTGGAGGCGATCAACCAATGCTCTACGCTCAACTTCGTCTTCTACTCCCAATAGCTCAAAGACCGCATCATCCAGATCACGCCGATCTTGCTGTCGCAACTCCTCGGAGAACGCAAGAGGACGAGCCGCCAGCTCCAGCGCGCGCCGGTAAGAATGGCAGTCCATGAGCGACTCGTCTACCAGTCTGCCGACCGTGCGTCTGGTCATCGAATGAAGAGAATCGATAAGCCGCTTTGCAATCCTCTCATCAACTCCGCGCGGGTCTGGAATCTCGATCAGATTTACATCGATTACTTCCGTCTTTAAGTTTCCCTCTGTACCGGCGAATCGGCCATAAAACGTCTTGAATAGTCCGACCAGCGTGCTGTTCAGCACGGCAACCAAAACCTTTTGTTCTTTCTTGGATAAAAGCTCTGAGGATAAATCGAACAGATTATGATTACAGATCAGCCACTCAGGGTTGCCAGGAATAATGTGCCGGTATTGCTGTGCCATTGGCCATAACGCAAATCCTGGTTTAACCAGCTTGGTCAAGTCGTACCACGGGTCACGTGCAGCACATGATGTTCTTTGAGGGACAGGGACAGCCCTTGATTTCTTGGATGCGTATGTCGCCGCTTCGCCAAATTTCAGGTACTTATATACGTGCGTTCCGCGAAGCGAGGACAGAGTTTCACCTACCAGAAGGACAACGCGGTCCAAATCACGCGACAATATCTCCGGTCTGTCAACCTTCATGAGGCTGTGAACCTCTGGCTTGACATATTGAGCTTCGATGGGGTGCAACGTGCCAGCGCCGTCCTTGATAAGACGGACTCTGCCGCTGGCGAACTCTTCCCTGTGCGCTCCGGTAAGCCGTTTGAAGTCCTTATCGGAAATCTGTTTACCTAAAAACTCATCTGTCACGTCGCGCGGCATGAAAAAGGCATCGCAGCCTGTCTTGACTCCGAAGCGAACATCTACGATCCCGCCGAGCACCACAAATCTACCGCTAAAGCGGCTCATGAGCTCGAAATAAAGGTCTGGCGCTCGCAGATAGCGCCCCCATTTGCCCGCAAGGTAGTCCCGCTCAGCACCGCGGCCCCTTAACCAGACCTGCTCATCGCCGGAATCCTCGTCCTGCTCTTCGGAATCCTCATCCTCCGGTGACTCTGTTGGTATTCCCGGTTTCAGCACTTCTCCCGCACGAACGCCCTCATCCCATAACTCGGCCTGGCTCTTCAGCAAAACCCGCCACCGGTCATCATGCACAGGTTTCTTTATCTGCTCAAGCTGATCGCGAATCGTATCGACCGCGCTTTGGCGCGACATCTCGGCAATCTCCGCCTCTTTACCGACGCCGCCTGTTGGCAAGACGCCTATGATCTCCGTCAGAGGCTTCTCGAAGCGAACAAAGCGAACCAGGTTGGCCCGTCGCTTCTCGGGATCGGCGCATCGCTGCAAAATCGTGATGCAGGTCTTGACGCGCGCATCCGGGAACCACCGCTCGGTGGCGCTTTCGAGAATGGCCACGATTCGGAAGTTGGAAAGAATCCAGCGCTGCAAGGCGAAGCCGTAGTCAACATCGAGCCACTGTCCGCTTGTTAAGAATCCAAAATACCCGCCCTCCTTGAGAAACCGGCAGGCGTGCGGCCAGAAATAGCAGTGCAGGTCTGCGCGGCCACGCAGCGCCGTTCCGGGGAAAGCCTCCTCCACGCGCCGGGAGAGCTTCTCCTTCTCTTCCTTGCCGACCTTCTCCTGCCTGACATAAGGAGGGTTGCCTACGATAGCGTCAAGCAGCGGCAGCATTACTGGACTGTGCTTGTGGGGGCCGTCGGGAAGCTCGCAGAACGGCCTGCCGGGCACCACATCGAAGAAATCGGTGCGGGCGATGCGGGGATAGTTCGCCTCATCGTTGATCTCGCGCGCCGCGAGATTGAGAGTTGCAAGGTGGGCGGGATAGAGCCCTACATCCGCGCCAAATAACTCATGCAATAACTGGGAGTGAGGGCGATGGTCGTTCATCGCGCGCTTGCGGTAGTAGGCGCGCACCAGAAAACTTCCGCTGCCGCATGCGGGGTCTAAAACAATGGAGTCGGCTCTGCGTATGCAAAAGGAATTGATGAGGTCCACGGGGTCAGGCCCGGTAAAGTGCTGGCCTAGCCGATGGCGCTCCTCCGGACTGATGAGCTTTTGGAAGATGAGGCCAACCACATCGGCGGGCACGTCTCGAAAATCGATGGCCTCAATGCCGCGGAGAAACCCCTTCCACGCGTCCACGGCGCCGTCGGGAGAAAATACCTGATCGTTCGCCCAATCGCGCTCTTCCGGAAACAGCAGTGTCTCGTAATCGCCGCTTTCATCGGCAGCTTTCGACAGTATTTCGTCAATACGCCGGATCGCTTGATTGGCCGTCTTAATCGCCGGCCCAAGCTCCAGCCTGGGAAGTTGAGGGAAACGGAAGCGTAGGGCCTTGTAGAAGATGAACCGGTTGGTCCATACGTAGGCTAGGGTTCGCGCGGCATTGTCAACCGCTTCGCGCCATTCCTCAGGTTGAGAACGGAGAAATTGTCGCCCCTGCGAAACCATCCACCCTTGAAGCTTCGTGTCGAATCTGCGGTCGCTCTCCGAGTTACTGTAGAGATACTCGCGGAGCAGCTTCACCGGCCAATCGAGATGGCTTTCAAGAGAGCGAAGGAATATTTCATCCGGCGGCAGTGACCAATTCTGCTTGACTCCCGTGACGATGTCCGAGAGATCGCCGATCAGGTCCGGGAGAAACTTGTTCGCTATATGTTCCAGGATTTCGGGCCGGGCAACTTCCTGCGCTGAACCCAGATTTAGCCGCAGATGCCAGACTTTGATGCGACGGTCGAGCAGGCTTTTTTCCTGCTTAAACCGGTCAAATAGAACAAATGTGTTCACATCCCAGGTAAAGAAAAACTGCGCATTTGCGTGGTCGGCTTTTTGTTGGGCGTCCTCAATCAACCCGCTATCGAAGGCAGAGACGCCGCCCGGCAGCTTAACCTCCCCGGTGAGTAGAATTCTGTTGCTTTTCCCGTAGAGCCGGAGATCCTTGCGCTTGGTCTTGCCAGTCGTAGAACCCATGCCTTCGATGCGCGCCTCGACAAACGGGCAGCGACCACCCAGACGAGCGAAGATGGGGTTAGCCGCAGCGGCAATCTTTCCGCAGAAATCGACTTCGTTGATAGTCTCGATCGCTACAGGTGGCATGGCTTCATCAAAAATAGCAGGGTGCCCCGTCCTTCCGCAGCCGTATCGCGGAAGGGTGGGAGACCACGAACCTTGATCCTCTGCCCGATGCCGGGCGCCCCAAGGCCTCGCCCGCCGCAGCCGAAGACCTGGGAAGGCGAACGGCAGGGGGTACCCACAAATCTCATGGCGCGCAAGCGCCGTCCGCCCCACCGCAGGTGGTTTGCAGATAATTACGCTTCTCCGGCGCACAATCGAAGAATAAAGGGCAAGAAGCCCCCACCCGGAGAAGCCAACCATGATCAAAGCAATCCAACTTGCCACCGCCGCGCGCCTGGAAGGAGACTCCTCGCCCGCGCTCAAGAATCCCGCCGTCACCCGCTGTGTCGAGGTCTGGAAGAGCACGCGTGAAGAGTCTCTGGCCAACGGCAAAAGCCAATTCTACTCGGGAAAGGACGCAGCCAGCGCCTATTGTGCCGCCATGCCGCCGCTCACTGGCTATCAGAACATCTGCGATTTTATTGCCTGCGTCGGCTACGGCCTGGTCATCGACATCATCAGGGAGGACCGAGCCACCAAGTTCCTCTATGCCGCGCAAACCGCTCTCAACTCCGTCTCCCAGCAGCCAAAATCGCGGGAGCGCGGCGTCGCCTGAGGTCGTCCACCCCCCCGTACCCCCCTGTTTCGTCCCAGTCCCTTGAAAACAAACAGGTTACGTCAAAAATGACCCGTTTCGCCTATCGAAACAAAGGACTTACGCGTTTCTCGCTTTTTTCCATTCTCGAAAACAAAGGACTTATGGACCGGCCACCGGCCGCCTCAGGGTCCAGTCCGCCGCGGCGGAAGATCTGGGAAAGCTGAAAGCTGAAGGCTGAAAGCTGCTTCTGAGAAGCCGCCCACAGACAACAAAAGCGCCGCCCTCGGGCGGCGCTTCTGCCAGAACCAACTTCAGAACAAAGGCCTACAACGTCGATTCAATCTCAAATCCCCAGGCCTCAAGAAGAGCCTCAGGGATGTACTTGGAATTCTTGTTCCTCCGCGCCCACTCCCGCAGCCGGGTCGACCGGATGTACTGGTCCGGGCTGAGCTTGAACTCCTTCACAATCTGCTCGAAAGAGGTCACTGTGGGCACTACCGGGCCGATGGGCTCCGGCTTGCCCCAATTCGGATTTCCACGACGCTTTGCCATCGATTTTGTGTCCTTAAAGGGTGTGATTTACGGTTGCATCCTCGCCGACGGGCTGGGGGAGCTCCTGTCACATCTGAGGAAACTACAGCTTCTTATTTTACGTATTTTTACTTTAAAAATCAACAACAAAATGGAGCCTCTGCGCATATAAATGCATTTCTCAGGTGTCTGTTCAATACTGCTCTAAGTTACTATCGATAAAAGCATTACTTAGCCAATCCACACCGGCTTCCGGCTTCCGATGTGACCTTTGTCATGTCAAAGCTGGCCACAAACATGCCTCTGGTGGCAGGATACTACTATGACAACATCCAGGCGATTGGCAGCTCTCGCCCTGCTGCTGGCCGGTGCTCTGGCGACCTCCAGCGCCGTCGAACTCAAGGTCAGCCGCGATGCCCTCGACCGCACCCTCAAGCAGCAGCTCTTCAGCGGTCCCGACGGCCGCTACTACCTCAAAGGCAGCGCAAAATCCGCCTGCTACATTTACGCTGAGGAACCCAAGCTCCACTTCGCCGACGACCGCATCGTTGTGCAGATGAAGACCCACGCTCGCCTGGGCAAATCGGTGGCCGGCGCCTGCCTCGGCATCGCCCTCTCGCTCCCGGCCGAGGTCTCCCTGGCTCCCGACGGCGAAGGTGAGACCGTCGGCTTCCGCGACGCCCGCATCGACAAGGTCAGCGAGCACCAGGAGCTCAACTTCGTCCTCACGCCCTTCCTCAGCCACCAGGTCCCCTCCGGCATGAAGGTCAACGCCGCCGACCTGCTGCGCAAGGCCCTCGAAGGCTCAACCGCCTCCTCCGGCTACAAGGTCTCCCTCGACCGCCTCAAGATCCACTCCGTCCAGATCCAGGGCGACACCCTGGTAGTCGACGTAGACGGCGACATCAGCGTGAAGTAGCCACCGGGCTTGCTTGCCGGCTCAAGCCCCTTCCCCGCACCACGCGTCGAAAGCCCCCGCGCGCACCGCCCCTGCCACGGCATCGATGTCCGTCGCCAGCACCCGGTCCTGCTCCAGCCGCGCCACCACCCCGCGCACCGCCTCGTACGCCCGCTCCACAAGCCTCCCCGCCTTGAGCGGCCTGCGAAACTCCAGCCCCTGCGCCGCACACATCAACTCGATGCCCACAATCCGTTCGGCGTGCTCCACAATCTGCCGCAGCTTCAGCGCCCCGGTCATGCCCATCGAAACGTGGTCTTCCTTGCCCCCATCCGTGGGAATGCTGCCCGTGGACGAGGGATGCGACAGAACCTGGCACTCGTTGATCAGCGCCGCCGCCACAATCTGCGCAATCATGAACCCCGACGACAGCCCCGGATCGGGCGACAGAAACGCCGGCAGCCCCTCGTTGATGTCCGGATTGAGCAGCCGGTCGATCCGCCGCTCCGTAATTCCGGCCAGATCCGTCAGCCCAATCGCCGCGTAGTCGAACGCGTACGCCAGCGGCGCCCCATGAAAGTTCCCGCCAGAGATGACCGCCCCGCCGCCATCCTCCTCGGGAAACACCAGCGGATTGTCCGTAGCCGACCCCGCCTCAATCTCCAGCACCCCGCGCACATGTCCCAGCACATCGCGCACAGCGCCATGCACCTGCGGCATGCAGCGCAGGCAATACGCGTCCTGCACCCGCGAGTCATGCTCGCGGTGCGCCTCCCGAATCTCCGACCCCTCCAGCAGCCGGAGAAGGTGCTCCGCCGCGGCCACCTGCCCCACGTGCGGCCGCGCCTGGTGAATGCGCGCATCGAACGCTGCCGGGGTGCCCATCAGCGCCTCCAGGGACATGGCTCCCGCCACATCCGCCAGCCGCGCAACCCGCAGCCCGCGGGCAACCGCCATCGCGCCTACAGCGGTCATCGCCTGCGTCCCGTTCAGCAGCGCCAGGCCCTCCTTGGCCGCCAGTGCCAGCGGCCGCAACCCGGCGCGCCGTATCGCCTCGCCTCCGGCCACGCGCTCGCCCTGATAGAACGCCTCGCCCTCGCCGATCACCACCAGCGCCAGGTGAGCCAGCGGCGCCAGGTCCCCGCTCGCGCCCACCGAGCCCTTCTCCGGGATCACCGGGTTCACGCCCGCGTTGAGCAGCGCCACCAGCAGTTCCACCAGCTCCCGCCGGCAGCCACTGAACCCCTTGGCCAGCACATTGGCCCGCAGCAAAACCATCGCCCGCGACTCGCCTTCCGAGAGCGGCTGCCCCACCCCGCCCGCATGGCTGCGCACCAGGTTGGTCTGCAACTGCGCCAGGCTGCCTGCCGGAATCCGTACGTCAGAGAGCTTCCCGAAGCCCGTGTTGACCCCGTAGACCGTCTGCCCCTCGGCCAGAATCCCCTCAATCAGCGCCCGGCTCGCCGCCACGCGCGCCAAGGCAGCCGGAACAATCCCTACTGAACGCCCGCGAAGAGCCACATCCTCAATCTCACCCAGTGTCAGCGCCTGCCCATCCAGAACCAGAGTTTCCATGCGACGATACTAGGCCGGCCGCAGACCACGGTACAGACCGATTCCGCGCCAAGCCTCGCAATGCGAGATGATTTCCCCTATGATAGTTGTCTATGGTAATGGATTCCACGGCGCTGCTCGATCCCTATGGCCGAAGGCTCCTCGACGAACTGCAGGCCAACGCCCGCCTCTCCCTGGCAGAGCTCAGCCGCCGCATCGGCCTCTCGCCCACCGCAACCGCCGAACGCCTGAAGCAGATGGAGGAAGTCGGCATCCTGCGCGGCTTCACCGTCGAAATCGATCGCGAGGCCCTCGGCCTCGAGGTCATGGCCTTCATCCGCATGAGCTGCCCCGGCCAGCACTACCATCGCTTCGTCGAGTACGTGCAAACCCTCGAAGAGGTCCGCGAGTGCCACCACCTCACCGGCGGCGACGACTTCCTCCTCAAGGTCACCACCACCTCCATGGCCGACCTCGAAGCCCTCATCGAAGCCCTGCTCCCCTACGGCAACCCCGTCACCAGCCTGGTCCTGTCCACCCCCGTCGAGCGCCGCCGTTACGCCGTCACCGGCAAGCTAACCACCATCACGCGCAAGCCCGCTCCGCGCCGCCGCTAGAAAAACGGGCCAAATCATCGGAGCGCAATTTTCTGCAAGATGAATATCGAGTTAGCTCGGGGGCCCCCGCGAACGGCCTCGGATGATGCGGTCTTGTATTGAAGCGCCGTATCAAGACCCTCCGGGTCGATTTTTCTCTGCGCATTTGCAGATAATTACCGTCTCCCGGCGCACAATGAATTTGCTGAGGGTGAGCCATGAAGACCAGCCGCGATGCCGGCCTCCGAACTGATCGGGAATCCGCCGGGACGCCTCTTTCTTCGCCGTCCATTCTCCCCCCCCCCGGTGCCCCCCGCCTTTCGTCGCAGCCCCATGAAAACAAGCAGGTTACGCAAAAAATGACCCCCGAATTGCGCCTATATTCAAGAAACTACATGGCTTGTTTGGCTGGAATTCTGGCGCCGTTGGAAAAACAAAGGACTTACGTGCCGCCTGATCGGTCGAATCGTCGCCCTTTGGCAGGTCTGCCTCCCGTGGCCGCTCCTCCGCTCGGCGCAGCAGGATTGACCTTCAATTTCCGCGAACGGCGGCAGAGAAACAGCGGGCAAGCGAAGCGCAATTGTCTGAAAGCGCCTCCGCCGGCCTATAGTGGGAACATTCGAACTGAGAACGATTCCCAACGCACCGGAGGCCCTCCTTGCCGCTGACACGCAGAGACTTTGCCAAACTTGGAGCCCTCAGCCTGGCCGCCCGCTTCGCCCCAGCCCTCAACGCTCAGGCCAGCCCGCAAAAGAAGATCGGCTACGCCGTCATCGGCCTGGGCCGCATCGCCGGGCATTTCCTGCCCGCCGCAGGCTCCACCACCGACTCGCAGATCACTGCGCTGGTCAGCGGCCATCGCGACAAGGCAGACCGCATTGCCGCCCAGTACGGCGTCCCCTCCAGCTCCATCTACAACTACGAAAACTTCGACCAGATCGCGCACAACCCAAACGTCGACGCCGTCTATGTCGCCCTGCCCAACTCCATGCACGCCGAGTACACCATCCGCGCCGCCAAAGCCGGCAAGCATGTGCTCTGCGAGAAGCCCATGTCCACCACGGTTGCCGAGGCTGAACAGATGATCGCCGCCTGCAAGGGGGCCAACGTCAAACTGATGATCGCCTACCGCTGCCACTACGAGCCCACCAACCTCAAGGCCATCCGCATGATCCGCGACGGCGCCCTCGGCCAGGTGCAGGCCATTGAAAGCAGCTTCGGCTTCAACATGGGACCCAACGAATGGCGAACAAACAAGAAGTTGGCCGGCGGCGGCCCGCTCTTCGACGTCGGCATCTACTCCCTCAACGCCTGCCGCTACCTCACCGGCGAGGAGCCCGAGCACATCTCGGCTTATGCCTCCACCATCGACCACGACGCCCGCTTCAATGAAGTGGAAGAGAACGTCTCATGGACCATGCGCTTCCCCTCCGGCATCGTCGCCAGTTGCGCCACCACCTATGGCGCGAATATGCCGGGCTATTACCATGTCTACGGCTCCAAAGGCTGGCTGCAGGTCGACAACGCATTCGTCTACGAAGGGCTGCGGCTGCGCGCCGAGTTCGGCGACACCAGGATCGACGAGCTCAACCCCGCCCGCGACCCCTCGCACTTCGTGGCCGAGGCCGAGCACTTCTCCCACTGTATTCAGAACAATCTCGAGCCGAAGTCGGATGGCGAAGAGGGGCTGCGCGACATGCGTTATATTGCTCAGATTTACCGGTCTGCGGGCATCGCAACTTGAGGACCGGCTGCGCTCAGCCCGTGCCCCATCCTTTCTGCATCCTGCCGCAGAAAGGGGTGAGCAGCACAAAGCTCCTTTTGCTAACTTGCAAAGTTTCTAACTCCCTGGCTCGGTAACTTACTAACTCGGGCAATTCTATTTGACGAACCATATTCACGGGCGGATTATGGAGTCATGACCGGCTGGGTAAAACGCGAATATAGCAAGGGCGACATTGATCGATTTGGCGCTTACCTTCTTCCTTGGTGGTCGGGAAGGGCTCCCCGTCCAGAGGGTGTCGGGCAAGCGTATACGGTGATTCAAAATTGGCGGAGTTCTCATGCTATGCCGCTTCTAACCTTTCGCATGGGACTTGCCCAGAGAGCGCGCAAGATTGAACCAAACGTGATTATTGCGCAGCGGTTGAAACGATTTATCTCTGTGATGAACAAATTGGAACGCGAACCGACCATGAAACTGTCACAAATGCAAGACCTCGGGGGATGCCGCGCGATCTTTTCGAGCGTTGATTCCGTCGCCAGAGTCGCTAACCTCTATCGCCAGTCGCTTTCCGATACTGAGACGGGTTTGAAATGCTACGACTATATTAAGAACCCCAAACCGGATGGGTATAGGGGGATCCACATTGTAGGCCGTTATTGCGCGCGCGTCGAAAAGAACGAGGTATGGAATGGTCAAAGAATAGAGATTCAACTCAGGTCCCAATTACAGCACGCATTCGCGACTGCGGTAGAGACAGCCACAACTTTTACTAGATCGAAATTGAAGTTTGGGGGCGGAGCCGTCAAGTGGCGACGTTTCTTCGCGCTAATGAGTTTGACCTTGCCCCCGCAAAACGTATCCCTTAGCAAGCTGTTCTAATGGGAAAGGGAAGCGAAGATGAGAAATGGGAAGCGGGGCAGGTACACGCTTGAATTCAAGCAA
>Ga0209517_10009340_pt1 | contig 11211 bp, 12 predicted proteins | sample PeaSoiMetSII2010_FD_187695 | JGI IMG/M metagenome (GOLD analysis project Ga0209517, IMG submission 187695) | Peat soil microbial communities from Weissenstadt, Germany - SII-2010 (SPAdes) (version 2) | ecosystem: Environmental > Terrestrial > Soil > Wetlands > Peat | place: Germany... | reverse complement strand
AAGCCTCCTGCGGCGGAGGTGGGGTTGGCCAAGCGTAATCCCGCGATCTGGTTCTTCTTGAGGAAGCCGGTGACTTTTCCGGGGCCCACCTTGTTTCCCAGGCTGCCGCCCGTGACCCAGAGCCTGAGATTGGCGTAGGACTGTCGCCTTCCATCGACTCGCAACGCCGGTCTCAATTCGATTCGTCCGTTCCGGATCGCATATCTTCCCACATCGGCCTGTGGAGAGGACTCCGTCTCCGGCAGGTACGAAGCGCCGGTCTCCCCGAAAATTGACAGCGGCGCGGCCAGATGGCTGGCCGCTCCGCCCTCCTCCCTCACGATGGGAATCGACGTCCCCTGCTTCTCAAAAACGATCGTCTGATTGAAACACTCGACATTCGACGCCGTGATGGAATGCAGCGTGATACTCCCGAGACAAGTGTGCAAAGGAGGAATGTCGCGCGGCATCGAGACACGCATCCACACCCGTTCTTCGGCCAGAGCTTTCGGCGTCTCACGCCCGAAGATCTTGCCGAGCGCCGCGTCCATGCCCCGAGGGACTCGGCAATAGAAACGCCGGGTCTCGGGCACTGGGGGGAATAGGAATGTCCGCGGTCCATAGAACCCCGTTGGCAGCAGCGGCACTTCTTCATCCGCCTCCGTTGCTCGGGTTTCGTTCTTGTCTGGAATTAGCCATTGCAGAGCACACAGACCGCCATTCCCGGCTTGCGGCCGAAGAATGCCGGAGGCGCCCAGTTCCCCGGAACTATTCATCACGCACCAGGTCCCGGTCTTCAAAGCGAGTTCGATCCGGTGAGCGTCCGGACCCAGTTCGAAAAAGAAGCTGTGCTGGCTGAGATGCTCGGGCGGCAGATTCTCAATCGCGATGTACAGCGCCGGATTAGGCCCCAGGTTCACCTTCACAGGATCGAGCGACGGACGCAGGTCCTGCAGGGTATCCGGCATCTCCACACCAGAGATGATTCGCAGAGAACTATCCTGATACACCATTGCAGAAGCGATGCGCGCACTGGAAACAGTGACGCTCGCATCCGTGATGAAGGTCAGCCGTTCTCCGCTCTCAGCCTCTGAGACCAACTCCGTGCCGGCTGCGATGAATTCCTGGCCGCGATCCAAGAAAAAACGAACGAGGGTTTGCGCCGGCCGCGCCATCCGCGGTTCCATTCCCAGGTTCGCGATCAGTTCGTCGAGCAGGGCAAGACGGATGCGGTCCGTTTCCGCGTAGAGAGTTTCCAATTGTTGGGCAAAGGTGCGGAACAGGACGGCCAACACGGGATCAGTGACCTCGGCCGTGATGCCGAAGTCTTTGACCCGCCGACGAAAGTCGTCGCGCAGTTTCTTGTCGATTTCGACTGCGCTGGGGCTACTATAGAGCATCGCTTTGTGCGCCCGGAAAAGCTTATTGTGCTTTGCCGCCCAAACCGACTGAGAAAGTTCGCCCCGGCTCGGTGGTAGAGGCCAGCGTGATCGTCCACTGGCCGACCTCGGTGCCCCTCAGGGAATCCCGGGTCATGGTTTCGACTCGGAGACTCGTGATCCCCAAGTCCTCGAGCGCACGGTTGATTTGGTCCATGGCGACCTGAACCTTCTCCTGTCGCATGCTGCTTTGCTCGAGCAACTCGCGCAGCCCGAAGTAAGGGCATCCTGCCCAGGAACCATGGGGCGTGTTCGCCATTACGCGCACCAACGAGAGCACGGCTTCCGGACCGTCACAGCGTCGGAGAAAACCTTCGTCAAGGCGAAGGGGAAGCGCGATGAACGAGATGGCTCCCTCCTCAGTTGCTCATGGAAACATCTTTGAAATTCTGCTGGTTCAGTGCCGGCTCCAGATCGAGAATGAGCAGATGGTTGATCTGTTCATCCGGGGCCTCCTCAAACGATCCTAACGGGTTGCAGGTTTGAAAAGCGCTGATCCATCCCTTGAAACTGTAGCTGCAAAGCGCATCCTGGTGAGAGTCGTCTTTCCAGAATTCAATCTTGATGTCCTTGATCTTGTCGCGGGTCACCACGTTGGACAGGTTGAACAGCTTCTTCAATGCCGCATGGGGCAGGTTCGTTTCGTCGTGGAAATCCACCCAGACGCGGATGTCGGTGTGCAGGCTCCCCATTTGGGGCATACCGGCCCGGTCTTTGTCAGTTTTGAAAGCCACAACCACGGAAACAGCACTGAACTTGGTGCCATCAATAGTCACCGTGCTGCGATAAGGTGCTGCCATAATTACGTCCTCCGCGAGCGTCAGTTGCTCATCGTGATTTCTTTGAAGTTTGCTTGATTGAGCGCCGGCTCCAGGTCCATCACCAGCATGTGATTCAGATTGTCCGGCGGCGCGGGGTGGTCACCATTAGTGTCCGTGCTGGCGAGCAAATGAGGATTGGAGGTTTCGAAACGGCTGATCCAGCCCTTGAAGCTGTAGCTGCACAGCGCGTCTTGGTGCGAGTCGTCTTTCCAGAACTCGATCTTCATGTCCTTGATCTTGTCCCGGGTGACGACGTTGGCCAACTCGAAAAACTTCTTCAATGCGGAATGAGGCAGGTTGGTGTCATCGTGAAAGTCCCCCCAGACACGGATACTGGTGCGAAGACTTCCCATCTGCGCCATCCCAGCCCGGTCTTTTTCGGTGGTGAAACGTACGCTGGTGGCAACGGCATTGAACTTGGTGCCGTCAATGGTCACTGTGCAACGATAGGGAGTTGCAGCCATGCTTGACCTCCTCTTTTCCAGGCTGAATCTGGATTCTGGACCTACTTACCTTCAGGCGCCATCCTCGCGAGGCGTCGGGAACCGCCCGCCAACATGCGCAAGCGGAACCAGGAAATGGAAGAACACCCGTTGACGAAGCAGAGAAATCTTACGTCACGTCCGGTTGGGAGGAGGGGCATAGCCCCGTTTCCTGATGCTTGACTGTGGAGCAGATGCCCTGATCCAGCCAACACTCTTACGTTTGTCCTTCGGGCTTGCCGGAACTGGCCGCCTTGAACTCCGGCACATCAATTTTAAGCACAAAAGTCTCTGCAGGACCCGTGGGCATCACACTGAGCGTGATATCGCAAATGCCCTGCATCCGTTTATTTGAGTCCTTGTCGACCGACAAGTCGTAGCCAAGGATCGTCCCCTGCTGCACTTGTTCGTCGAGCAGCCGGCGGAGCGGCTTCTCGATCTGTTCGTCCATGAAGTCGCGAGTGAGCACCTGCCCGGCAACCTGCAACAAGTAGTGCCGGCAGCAACGTTCCAGGTAGCGCAGGATCCGGTAGGACGTGAAGAACTTCAGTACACCATAGGGATCGTCGGCTTGTGTGCGACAGCCGAAAAAGCACAAATGGTTATCGGCGTCACGGATGATGGGGATCAACTGCCGTTCCATGCTGAGGTGCTCCATTTCGCCAATGAGCGGCTCGATGCGGCACTTCTCTGAACCCGCCACCTGGCCGAACCGTGAACCGACGGGCCCCTGCGCGATTCCTTGAGCGTCGTCAGCGCGTGCAACTGCACCAGCGAATACGAGCGAAGGCGCACCATAGAGGTCGTCGCCGCCGTCTACTCTTTTCTCGAACCAATGTGCCGGCCGCAGTTGCAGATAACCCATGGTGACCACATCCGCCGCCGCCCGGTCTTCCGGCCGCTTAAGGAACTCGTATTTTCCGCCCGGCAGAAAGTTCCGCTCCACATTCTTGAACGACTTCTCATCGTCCAGATCATTGATCAGCAGCATGCCCCAGGAGTTGGCGATATCCTCAAATTTCTCCCGCACGCCTTGAGGAATGAACCCGGGAACTACTAGGTTGCAGATGTCGTCGCGGAAATTGAAGTTGTCGTTGCGTTTCCGGACGAAATTTTCCAGCGCGGCCACGCTCATACTGAATACGTCTTTCATGGCCTTGGGGTCGGAATTGAGAATAAAGATCTCGACGGGCTTGCGTACTTTGCCATCTGGAACCTTTGAGTTCTCGAAGAACAACATTAACTGACGATAGCTGCGCTCCATCGGCCGGATCAGCTCGAAAACCTGGGCCAACAACTGGTCGCGGATCGCTTCGGCTTGGTCGATCTGGCCTTGCATCTTCTTGACGGTTTCGTCGTAGGAATCGCTCTCGGCCAGCATCTTTTCGAAATTTGTCAATTGCGAGAGAAATTCGCGCGCGGATTGTGGAGTAAAGATGCTGGTGATGTCGCGGCTCTCGTCGATAAAACCCGGGTGCAGATCGGCAAAAATGTCCTGCAGCAACTCGTGTGCGGGCGTTTCACCCAGAATTTCCGCTGTCGTCCTCGACTTGGTCGCTTCAGCCATTACGGCGCGCCTCCCTTACCGGCAACCTTCTCCAGTTCCTCCCGCAAACGCCCTAGAGCCTGCAGGATGTCCCTCCGCTGTTGCTCGTTCGCCCAGGCGCGGCGAACCGTGGGCAGTTTCCAGCGATCTTTCAGACGGTAGAGCAAGTCAATATGGTTCTTCAGGTCGGCGATGTCGTTCCGCAGGAACTCCGTCTCGCCGTTCTCGTTCTTGATCTCCTGCCTCTTCTGCAGGTTCTCGGGATCGAAGTCCTTGACGCTTCGGAACCGGAATTCCGCCTTGAATTCAGTTTTTTCGGAGCCCGCATCGCCTTTGAAATCGAGGCTGGGCTGGAACTTCTTGAAGGCGTCATGAAGGTCTTCGACCTTGGTGGGTTCCTCGGTCTCCGAGGCCGCCTCCTTGCCCACCCGGTCCAAGCTCATGGGCATGATCACGGCGCAAGTCGAGGTAGGAACCTTCCGGACCGCGGGAGTAACTCCCTTACGAATGACATTGATTAGTGGCATCTAACTCCCCTGAATATGACTCCTTGTTTGGCCGCTGCGCGCTCCTAGCCCAGACCGACTAGAGGAGAACTCACGGCCACTCAGGATGGTGGAGCTGGCTCAGGATAGGCGAGGGTGGTGAGGGGCGGGACCTCAGACTCTTTCGTCCTTCCACCCAAGACCCACACTAATGGCGGGCCCCACCTGACAGCCGCGAAAGTAATATTAAATGGCTAAATTGTCAACAGGTTTGTGGCCCCAAGTGCAGGCTCACATTGGAGGTTGGCAGAAGCCGCCGTCTTGACGAACTGGACTAGATCATCCGCCCAAAGAGATCGGGGAGGTAGTCCATGGCACAGCCGTCTGTCGCAATGCTCACAATCGATGGCCAAGAGTGCATGGCTCTCTCGGCTAGCGTTTCTTTGGCAATCGCGAGCGATGGACCTGGCATGCCTCAGATGGGGAGCCTAGGTTGCGGCGCGATGTGGTTGGTGACATTTCCGGCAACCGGAACATGCGCCATTCTCAACTCCTAAAGAGACCCGTTTGAAGTTGTGAATGCGGGACCCCAGTCCGCATCCGTCCTCCTCACGTGACTACTCCAGCCTCCTGCGCCCGACTCCCGCGGGTCGCCATCCGTAGGTTCGGGCCAGGTCGAACCCTTCCGGCCTTCTAAGGGCCGGACAGAGGAGAGGAAGAGGAGTAGATCTGGCCGGATGCCTATACCACTGTAGGGATTTCGGTTGCATCACCTGGTCGGGTTCCTCATTGAGCAACCTCCACGTGATCACGTGCCGCAATTGCGCCACCGCCTCTACCACTGTATCTCCCGAGGAGAACCTGTTCCACAGGCAGACAAAGCCGGTTTCGGGGTGCACATTGGGGTGAAAGACGGGTCGCAACAGGCTGGCCTCCAAAGGAACTGCTGGGAAAAAGCGAGGAAAGTGGAGGCTTACGCCGTGCCAATCCTGGATGCGAAGTTGGCCGGCCTCCTCGATCAATGCCGGTGTCTGCCGCAACTGGAAGCGAAAGACGCGACCGTCTGCTTGTGCGTCGCGCACACAGTCTCGGAGCAAATCAGGGTTTTCGCCAGCCAAGGCCTCCAGAAGCTTCCACTCTTGCTCAGTTCGACGTTGATGGACGGTGAACATCACCCGTTCGTCGCAATCGTCGACACGCGCATCACGTCGTTGGGACGCACGCCCTGCTTGGGAAGGGGCTCCGCGAAATCCAGGGCCTGTCCGTTCCAGACCACCTGTGGCTCGCCGTCCCCCTGAAGGATTTCGCCGCGCTCGCGCAAATCGAACAATATCTCGTCCAATACCTGATCGAGGACTTCGTCGTCGTCGATATCGACGTTGTACTTGCTCTCTCCCATGATCGTGTCGAAATATACTTGGTACTTCGCCATAAGGCTCCTTATCTGCTTCGAACAGAGACTCGGGCCTCGCTCGACCTCATTAGGATGTAAGGCCGCAGCGAATCGGGCAGATCCTCGATCGTCCACTGGCAACGGCTGCATTGGCCGTTGGCTGAGTCCCAACACTCGCGGCACTGCGGACGACCGCACTTGCGGCACGGGCGCAGATCCGCTTCCTGCGCCGGCACCTGACAAAGCTGACAGCGCCCGTGTTCCGTCCTCGGTCCAAGCTGCCGGTCCCACCATCTGCCGTCTGGCGAAAAGATGGGGACGCGGTTTTGCTCGCAGAGCCGGCAACGGCTGGCCTCGAACACCCAGCACGTATGATCGCACACCGTCAGCCCGCAGCGCGGACAAGCAAACGCCACGCGCCCGCGTATGCGCCGGCCGCACAGCCCACAGCGCTTGGATCCGAAGTGCTGCACGGCAACCAACGTGCCCGAAACCGCAAGCGCCAGCAGACACGCAAACCAGACGTACAACTCCTCCCCTGGCATGGCGAAGAGAACAATCGCGACCGCCAGCAAGCTCGAACCCGTCGGCAACAGGATCCGCGCCCACTCCTGTGGCAATTCGATCTGAAAGAATTTCAGCAACAGCACGGAGAGGATCGCCAGCACAGCACCGCAGACGACGCCCACTACCAGCCCAATCAGGAGCGCGACAAGTTGCAGCATTGCCAACAGAAAGCTGCAAGCAACGAGCGACGCGATGGTACGCGTCTTCATAGAGGGCCGAGTCCTCGCACGCTATACAGATGATCTGCGGGCAATTGTAACGCCGATGGAGTCTGCCGCAGCCACGCAGACTCCCGCCCGATCGTCCGAATGGTTTGCAGTTCTAGGACGTTACGGGACCCGCACGCCGGGCAGCGTCCCCTGCGCCGCAAGGCCGCCAGACGCAGGTTCGCTGGCCATTCCCTTCCACAATCCATGCACCGTGCTTCGACGCAGATGGGCCAATCGAGGACCACGGCTTGTGCCCCAGCGCTGTCTAGAAGTTCCTCAAACGTGGCATTCCCACGAGGCAGTGGGATCAAAGCTCCTTCACAATGATGAAATGGACAGTCTGTGCTCACCGGGATGGAAAACTCATCCATCCGCCGGGCCGGATGGATCTGTATCTCGAGGCTGCGGGCAGCTGCCGATCGGCCGTCCTTGAAATCGAAGTAACTCCTCAAGCCGAGCTCCACCTGCACGCAGCCAACAACGCCAGCCACCGTCGGCGTGCTGCCCAATTCCATCTCGGCACTGCCATTCTCGAGCGAACACGGACGGAGCGTCGCCTGCCACAGTTCCAATAGCTCCCGCCGTTTTCTGGGACTCAGCATGCAACCGTAGCACGCATGGTCCAAATTCCCTGGGAAGAAAGTCACCCGGCCGTGTGAGTAATTTCTTGTCCCCAGCCCCCCGTCTACTACAGGGATGCGTAGCCGGCTGGAAATATACGCAATCTCCAGCCTCGCCAGGTCACTGTCAACACAACTGAACAACAGCTTGGCGTCTGCCAAGCACTGGAAGCCGACATCAGCGATTTCTCGGTTGATCGCGGCCCACTGAGTATCGGGAAACAAGGCGGCTGCGGCCGCGGCCAAAGCGTGGGCCTTATTTTGCCCGATGGTTTTCCCGCCGCAGAAGAAAATCGAGCGCGGAAGGTTCGTGGCCTCGACCGAGTCCGGGTCCACGACCACAACACTGAGCGCTCCCAGCAGACCTAGGATCCGAGCTACTTCGTTTCCCAACGCCCCCGCGCCGACCACTACACACCGCAACTGCCGCATCCGATCGCGTGCGAACGGAGTCCGCTCCAAACGCGAGTAATCCGCCACAAAAGTCTCTGGATACACCAGCGGAATTATAGGCTATACTGCCACTGCAGCGCTGGGAGGCAATACAAGAGCGTCGCACGCCTTGTCCGCTCGCCGCGAGAACGTCGTACTATGAGCCTCTATCAGACCCTGTACTTCATGTCTCTGGTCGGGGGGCTGGCTGGTCTGTTTTCCTGGGCCCTTACCGCCTTGATATCCACCGTGCTGGTGAGCCAGTCGCCCTGGGTGTCGGATCTCGTGTCGGCCACGATCTTGGGTGCTTTCATCGGCGGACTGACGGTGGCGTTCTCCGACCACTGGTCCGGGAACCGAATCCTGCCGCGCTGGGTAGCTTCCGGCGCGCTCATTGGAATGGCTGCCGGGGCCACCGCCGGGCTGGTGCAGATTCCCATCACTAACAATCTGGGCGAGCAAGCCCCGGTTCTCACCCGCCTCATCGCTTGGATGCTGGCAGGTTCGCTCATTGGCTTTGGGCTGGGGTTGCGGTGGCTCGGAGTCAACCGCGCAAGGGTGGCGCATGCGTTTGCTGGAGGGTTGATCGGCGGTGCTCTCGGGGGGTTGATTTTTGCCGGATTGGCGGCCTCCGTGCCGGAACTTTCGCAGGCCTTGGGCTTTGTTTTCGTCGGCATCGGTATCTGTTTTGGCGTGACGCTGGCGCCAATCCTTCTGCGGGACGGCGTGCTACAGTTCGTCAGCAGCGGCGATCCGCGCGCACAGAGCAAGTTTGGACGAGCGCACAAGGAATGGGAAATCCAGCAGGGAGATTCTTACGTGATCGGGAGTCAGAGCCCGGACATGAGCCGCAGCCGCTACCGGCCCGAAATTGACATTTTCATTCCGGATGCGGGAATCGCGCCGCGGCACGCGATCTTGTTGGGCAAGGCCGGACGCTTTTACCTGGCCCGGCATCCCAACTCCTCCGACCAGGCTTCGATGGCCCGATTTCAGCTCCGGGTGCGGGGCAAGACGGTTGCGAGTTCGCAGGAGTTGCGCGACTCCGATGACATTCTCGTTGGGAAGACTGCCCTGAAGTTCGTTACTCGGAGGGACGAGTGACGTCTCTCTCCAGGCTCGTGTTGCTGATGTGGCTGTGGCTAGCGCTGTCGGTGGGGGCCATTGCGGGATGGGCGCAGTCCGGGCGTCTGGACTTCGCCGACCGTATCCGCCTTGTCAGTTGCGATCCTTCCACCGCGAAGCCCTGTTTCCGTGCGGCGTTCAACGCGGTGGACGCGCAAGGTTCCCCGCTCGATCTCAACTTGCCACCGGCCAAAGACCTGCACCGACAAATGAAGATCAAGCTGGACAATCAGGAGATCGATCCGTTTTTCGCCGTCTCCCAGACGGGCCGAACCAAGGCCCTGCGCGGGCGGTTGGCCCTCATCCTCGTGGACATTAGCGGCAGCATGAATCACGTGCTGCCCTCCGGCCGTACTCGCTTTCAAACCGCTCAGGAAGCGCTCGGGCAGTTTCTCGAAGGGTTCGACAGTTCGGTGGACCGCGTGGCGGTTGTCCCATTTGAGAGCCACAACGTCGCCAGCCAGACCAGGGCCGCCCAATTCGCCGCCACCAAGACCGATGCCTTGGCCCAGATTCAGGCGCTCTCCCTGCCCCAGCCTAAGAACAACACTGCGCTGTATTCAGCGGTGGTCCTGGGTTTGCAAGTCCTGGCCCAGGAGGCTGGCAGCACTGCCGGTTCCCCCGAGACCTTGCTGATCGTCATGACGGACGGCAAGAATGAGGTGTACAAAGGGGATGACGCGGGCCTTCTTGATGGTTCGTCGGGTCTGCAGCAGGCCGCCAACGCGGTCCAGTCATCGGGCGTGCAAGTGATCGGGATCGGTTTCGGCGATCCCGGTTCGATTGATACGGCGGCGCTTCGCCAGCTCAGCACGAAACTCTATACGGCCGAAGATCTGGACCGGCTGAAGCAGGCTTTTTCCTTCGCCCGAACCCTGCAGACAAATCGAATCGTGGCCACGTTTACCGTGCCGGTCGACGACCGCAGTTCGCTCGAAGGCAGGACGTTCCACGTGAGTGCCACCCTGAACCTGCCGGATGGCCGCCAACTGGAGAGTGGTGAAAAAGTCTGGGCGGCGCCAGAGATGAGCGTGCCCAGTTTCGACGGCAGGTGCGACACCGACGAACTAAAGGCCGCCCTTCAAATCGTCCCCAGTTCCGGCAACTGGCTCACGATCCTGCGGCCCGTGCTGGTGTTTTTCGGTCTTGGCACTCTATTGTTGGTACTTTGGTTTTGGGTCCCGCGTCTGGTTTGGCCGGAGCAGTACATAGGAACATTTGCCATTCAGGGCGGAGGAAGTATGCGCTGGGCCGACAGGTCGCAGGTTTGGTCGAAGAGTCGCGCCCGCCCGTCCCGCCCGGCGCCGCCAGGATTTGAAACTCGTAAAGGTGGAGCACCTCCTCCCCGTGTGCCCGCCGACCGTACTGTTGTGCAGCCGGATTTCTCAAAGAGCCGTCTGCAAAAGCGTCCCGAAGACCGGGACTACTGAGTTGGCTCGCGGTCGCAATTCTTGTCGCCCGATGAAACGTTGAGGAAGCGTTGCGATGTGAGGTGAGGTTGCGGGCTGGCCTTTGGACTGATTCGCTGAGTTCATATGCCGCCAAAGAAAATCAAAGGTCGTTACGAGGTCAGAGGCATCCTCGGTGAAGGGGGCATGGGTGTAGTTTATCGCGCGTACGATCCACCGCCGATGAATCGCGATGTCGCCCTCAAGACCTTGCTCGAATTTCCCGACCGCACGTCTCTTCAGCTCTTCTACAAGGAGTGCGAAGTGCTGAAGACGATGAGCCATCCCAACGTCGTGGAAATCTTCGATATCGGGGAGTTCGACGACGGAGGCGCAAAGAAGCCGTTCTTCGTGATGCCTCTTCTGCCCGGGCAGGCGCTTGATGCTCTGATCCGCGAGGCCAGCCACCGTCTTACCGTCGAGCGCGTAGTGGACATCATTTCGCAGACATGCCGAGGACTACAGGCCGCTCACGAACGCGGCCTCGTCCACCGCGACCTCAAACCCAGCAACATTTTCGTCATGCAGGACGACTCGGTTAAGATCATCGACTTCGGCGTCGCCCATGTCATCGATTCGCGCACCCGTTCCAGCGGCTTCCAAAAGGGCACTCTCCTCTACATGGCGCCGGAGCAGATTCAGTTCAAGCCCGTCTCGGCGCAATC
>Ga0209517_10009339_pt1 | contig 11212 bp, 9 predicted proteins | sample PeaSoiMetSII2010_FD_187695 | JGI IMG/M metagenome (GOLD analysis project Ga0209517, IMG submission 187695) | Peat soil microbial communities from Weissenstadt, Germany - SII-2010 (SPAdes) (version 2) | ecosystem: Environmental > Terrestrial > Soil > Wetlands > Peat | place: Germany: Weissenstadt... | reverse complement strand
CGCTTCGAGGACAGCGACAGCGCGAGCCGATAGCGGCACGCGAAACTCTTTCCCAGTCTTCATTCGATTCGCTGGGATGGTCCACGCTTTGGTAGTTAGGTCGATCTCCCGCCACGTCGCTCCGAGCGCCTCGCTTGTGCGCGTGGCGGTCAGTGTCGTGAACTCAAGCGCCTGAGCTGCGACTCCATCCGTCTGGCGTACCATCGCCATGAACTGCGGCATATTAGCGATGGGCACCGCCGCGTAATGCGCCACCTTGGCGACCTTGGACGCCGGTGGCAGTAGGTGCTTGATCGTCACCCACGCGGCCGGATTGTCGCCCGTGCGGAATCCGCTCACCTTGGCGGCTTCGAGGATGTTCTCTATTCTCGACAGCACGCGGGTCATCGTCTCAGTCTTCTCTTTCCAGTGTGGCTCGACACACCGCAGGATGGCTGCCGAGTCGATCATCCCAACGGGCAGGGTCAGGATGGGCTTGCAGTAGGTCGCGATGGACTGGCGCCACTGCGCGGCCGTCCTGGGAGATTTCCAGCCCGAGGCATGGGCGCTGACATAGCGTTCAGCGGATGCGCGGAACGTGACGGCCCTCGCGGCATTGGCCACTGCGGCGGCGCGCTGGGTCTTCTTCGCCGCGATGGGGTCAATCCCTCGCTGACGTAGTAGACGGGCCTCAGTGGCGAGCTGGCGCGCTTTCGAGAGGCCAATGAGCGACAATGGCCCGAGTCCCATTTCTCGGGCCTTGCCCATGTAGTAGCGCAGCACCCACGATGCGCCCCCAGCCTTCCCGACGGCCAGGTACAGTCCGTCACCGGCCGGATGCAGGCCTGGTACCTTGGCCGCGCGGGTTACTGAAAGCGCAGATTTGAGCCGCACCCCCGTCGCCATAATGGCTCTCCCATGAATCTACCCACGAATGTGAGGCCGACGCGGGCAAGCGTCAACGGTCTTCGGTGGTCGTCCACGGAAGAATGAAATGCGAGCGAAACCATTGCGGCTCTGGACTTTCCTACGCCGCTGAAGACCGTGGCTGTCCGCTGGCGTTCGCCCGCAAAAAAAAGGGGGTGCGACCCTGAAAGCCGCACCCCTAATTTCTGCCCCATTACTGCAGCGCCGGCCGGGAGGCTTGGGCCGGGGCTGCCCTGCGACGCGTCAGCTGCAGCCGCTAGTCTGGCCGCAGGTGTCGCACTTGAGGCAGGTTCCGTTTCGAACCAGCGTGAAGTTGCCGCACTCGGTACAGCTGTCTCCTTCGTAACCCTTGAGCCGCGCGGTGCGGATCTGCTCGAGCCGCGCATCGACCGCGGCGGCGACGCTCACGCTCGCCTCGATGGCGGCGGCGGGCGCGAGGTTGACCGCGATTGCCGCATTTCCGGCCAGCCCCGTGGTCGGCGTCTGCATCGGTTTGGCGGCGCCGCCACCCTGGAACACCGTGAGCTTGCTGCGGACGTAGCCGGTGGAGGCGAAACTCCGTACCACGGCCGCGACATCGGGCCGCGGCGCGCCGTCGGGCAGGCTCGACTCCGCGATCCCCTTGCCCAGCGTGTCCGGCGTCAGGTCGGCCGGCTGCACGTGGGCGAGGTCGTTGCGGCTGAGATACGAGACCGCGAGCTCGCGGAAGATGTAGTCGAGGATCGAGGTCGCCATCTTGATGGCGTCGTTGCCCTCGACGATGCCCGAGGGCTCGAAGCGCGTGAAGGTGAAGGCCTCCACGAACTCCTCCAGCGGCACGCCGTATTGCAAGCCGATCGAGATCGCGATCGCGAAATTGTTCATCAGCGAGCGGAAGGCGGAGCCTTCCTTGTGCATGTCGATGAACACCTCGGCGAGCCGCCCGTCCTCGTATTCGCCGGTGCGCAGATAGACCTTGTGGCCGCCGACGATCGCCTTCTGGGTATAGCCCTTGCGGCGGTGCGGCAGGCGGCGGCGCTCGGCCGCTTGGGTCACGCGCTCGATCACCCGCTCGACGATGCGCTCGGCCACGATCGGCATGCGCTCGGCGAGCGGCTTCTGCAGGAGCTCCGGCACCGCGTCCTCGTCCTCCTCGTCCTCGAGGATCGAGGATTGCAGGGGTTGCGAGAGCTTGGAGCCGTCGCGATAGAGCGCGTTTGCCTTGAGGCCGAGGCGCCAGGAAAGCGCATAGGCTTCCTTGCAGTCCTCGACCGTCGCCGCGTTCGGCATGTTGATGGTCTTGGAGATGGCGCCGGAGATGAAGGGCTGCGCCGCCGCCATCATGCGGATGTGGCTCTCGACCGAGAGGAACCGCTTGCCGATGCGGCCGCAGGGGTTGGCGCAATCGAACACCGACAGGTGCTCGGGCTTCAGGAAGGGCGCGCCTTCCAGCGTCATGGCGCCGCAGCAATAGGTGTTCGCGGTCTCGATCTCGTGCTTGGAGAAGCCCAGCGCCGCCAGGATGTCGAAAGTGGGTTCGGCGAGCTGCTCGGCCGTGAATCCGAAGGCCGCCTTGCAGAACTCCTCGCCGAGCGTCCACTTGTTGATGGCGAACTTGATGTCGAAGGCGCTCGCGAGCGTGTTCTCGAGGGTAGCGATCGCGCCCTCGGTGAAGCCCTTCGCCTTGAGATCGTCGTGGCCGATGTGCGGCGAGCCCTTGAGCGTGGCGTGGCCCACGGCGTAGCGGGTCATCGCCTCGATCTCGCTCTTGGCGTAGCCCAGCGTCCGCAACGCCTCCGGCACGATCCGATTGATGATCTTGAAATAGCCGCCGCCCGCGAGCTTCTTGAATTTCACCAGGGCGAAATCCGGCTCGATGCCTGTGGTGTCGCAATCCATCACCAGACCGATGGTGCCGGTGGGCGCGATCACGGTCGATTGCGCGTTGCGGAAGCCATGGGCCTCGCCGAGCGCCAGCGCGCTGTCCCAGGCGAGCCGCGCGGTCTTGATGAGGGCGGGGTCCGGGCAATTCGCGTGGTCGAGCGGCACCGGCGGGATCGCGAGATCCTCGTAGCCCGCACGCTCGCCGTAAGCGGCGCGCCGGTGGTTGCGGATCACCCGGAGCATGGGCTCGCGGTTCTCGGCATAGGACGGGAAGGCGCCGAGCTCGCCCGCCATCTCCGCGGAGGTCGCGTAGGAGATGCCGGTCATGATCGCCGTGAGCGCGCCGCAGAGCGCGCGGCCCTCGGCGCTGTCGTAGCCGAGGCCCGAGGCCATCAGCAGCCCGCCGATGTTGGCGTAGCCCAACCCGAGCGTGCGGAACTCGTAGGAGAGACGGGCGATCTCCTTGGACGGGAACTGCGCCATCAGCACGGAAATTTCGAGCACGACGGTCCAGAGCCGGACCGCGTGCACATAGGACTCGATGTCGAACCGGCCGTCCGCCCTGCGCAACGCCAATAGATTCAGCGAGGCGAGATTGCAGGCGGTGTCGTCGAGGAACATGTACTCGGAGCACGGATTCGACGCGTTGATCCGGCCGCTCGCGGGGCAGGTGTGCCAGTCGTTGATGGTGGTGTCGTATTGAAGACCGGGATCGGCGCTCGCCCACGCGGCGTGCGCGATCTTCTCCCAGAGATCGCGCGCCTTCAGCGTCTTGTGGACTTTGCCGTCGGTGCGGCGGGTCAGCTGCCAGTCGCCGTCGGCCTCGACGCGCTCCAGGAACGCGTTGGCGACGCGCACGGAGTTGTTGGAGTTCTGGCCGGAGACCGTGAGGTAGGCGTCGCTATCCCAATCGGTGTCGTAGGTCCGGAAGTCGATCCGCTCGTAGCCTTGCTGGGCGAATTGGATGACGCGCTGGACATAGTTCTCGGGGATCATCGCGCGCCGCGCCGCCTTGATCTCGCGCTTCAGCGCCGCATTGGCGTGCGGATCGAACTGCTTTTCGCCGAGCGACTTCGCCTCGGGCGCGTGGCAGGCGACCATGATCTGGTTCAGGTGCCGGCTCGCGAGCTTGGATCCCGAGACCAGCGCCGCGACCTTCTGCTCCTCGACCACCTTCCAGTCGATGTAGGCCTCGATGTCGGGGTGGTCGATGTCCACCGTCACCATCTTGGCCGCGCGCCGCGTGGTGCCGCCGGACTTGATGGCGCCCGCCGCCCGGTCGCCGATCTTGAGGAAGCTCATCAAGCCGGACGAGCGCCCGCCGCCCGACAGTCTCTCGTTCTCGCCGCGGAGCTTGGAGAAGTTCGAGCCAGTGCCGGAGCCGTACTTGAAGAGGCGCGCCTCGCGGACCCAGAGGTCCATGATGCCGCCCTCGTTCACGAGGTCATCGGCGACCGATTGGATGAAGCAGGCATGCGGCTGCGGATGCTCGTAAGCGCTCTCCGACGCCACCAGCTTTCCGGTGCGATAGTCGACGTAGTAGTGGCCCTGCGCGGGCCCGTCGATGCCATAGGCCCAATGCAGCCCCGTGTTGAACCACTGCGGGGAGTTGGGCGCCGCCATCTGCTTTGCGAGCATGAAGCGGAGCTCGTCGTAGAAGGCCTGCGCGTCCTGCTCCTGGTCGAAGTAGCCGCCCTTCCAGCCCCAATAGGTCCAGGTTCCCGCGAGGCGGTCGAACACCTGCTTGGCGCTGATCTCGGAGCCCGCACGCTTATCGGCGGGCAACTCCGCGAGCGCGGCCTCGTCGGGCACGCGGCGCCAGAGCCAATCCGGCACATCGTCCTCGGCGATCGGACGCAACCGCTTCGGCACGCCGGCCTTGCGGAAATATTTTTGCGCGAGGATGTCGCAGGCGACCTGGCTCCACTCGGCCGGCACCTCGATATCGGGCAGATGAAACACCCGCGAGCCGTCGGGATTGCGGATCTCGCTGGTGGCGGTCTTGAACTCGATGTCGGCGTAGGCGTCCTGCCCTGCTGTGGTGAATCGTCGCTCGATCCTCATCGCTTCCCCCAAACCCCATCCGCTGTGCTGAATCTCTTGTTTTCTGACGCCCGACGCTTTTCTTGGTCCACCCGCATATGGTAGCGGGGCGCTTCACGATCACAAGATATGGCATAGGTTGCCACAACCGTGATTCTTGGCAACAACATTTTGGGGGTTGGTCACAAAGGATACATAGAGCTAGTCTAAAAACGAGGACTCCGGCCCGGATTTCCGCCAGTCCTTCTCCGTCAGCGCGCGAGCATCATCAACGCGCCCAGCACCACGGCGATCCCGAGACCCTGCACCAGGCTCAGCTGCTCCTGAAGAATAAGGACGGCGGAGAGGATGCTGACCACCGGCTCGAGCTGCGCCAGCAGCGCCACCTTCATCGGCCCGATCCGCACCAGCGCCGCGAAGAACGCGAGCACGCCCACGAGATAGGACACCGACACGCCCGCGACCCCCACGAGTCCGAGCGCGTTAGCGGGCGGCATCAGAGAGCCGTCGAGCGCCGCGAGCGGCACGAAGATCAGGGCCGCGGTCGCCAGAGCATGCAAGGTCACCACCATGGGATCGGCGCCGCGGGTGGTGTCGCCGAAATAGAACACGCCGAAGGCGTAGGCAAGGGAGCATACGGTGGCGGAGGCGATGCCGATGGGATCGAGCTCGCCGATCTTGACGCCGAGCGCCACGGCGAGGCCGACGAAGGCGACGACGATGGCGATAATCCGCGGGAGCCGCAGCGGCTCGCCGCGAAGCCGGCCCATGAGCGCCACCGGCAGCGGATAGGTGAAGACCAGCAGCGCCGCGAGGCTGACTGGGATGCGCTGGATCGCGACCAGATAGCTGTAGGCCATGACGGCGAAGAACACGCCGGCGATGGCGCCGCCGAAGCGGCGTCCCTCGGGCATCGCGAGCGACCGGCCGGCGATTCGCATCGCTGCCAGGACGACCGCGGTGGCGATGACATAGCGCGCGGCCAGCAGAGTGAGCGGTCCCGCGCCGGCGTCGTAGGCGAGCCGCACGAATACCGGCGCGCTGCCGTAGCTCATGGAGGAGAGGACGCTGAAGGCCAACCCGATCCGGTGCGGGGCCGCGAGGGCTGGACGTAAACCGTTGATGGATGCCATAGTCGCGCCCAGTTATAGGGGCAGCTGGGTTTGCGACGGAAGGCGTCGGGCGCGCGAAAATATGAACATTGGCACGTGGCTCTACACGATGTGGAAGGGCAGGCTGGTCGGCACCGACCAGTTCGGCAACCGCTATTATCGAGAGAAGTCGCCGCGTCCACTGCGTGCCGGGGGCGGCTACGACAGCCGCGAGCGCCGATGGGTGATCTACAAAGGCGAGGCCGAGGCCTCCAAGGTGCCGCCCGAATGGCACGCTTGGCTGCATTACACCGTGAACGAGCTCCCCGCCGACGCCGGCTGGCCGCAATATCCCTGGCAGAAGCCGCATCTGCCCAACCTCACGGGGACGCGGCTCGCCTACCGGCCGTCCGGCTCCGTGCTGAAGGGCGGCCGCCGCGCGCACACCACCGGCGACTACGAGCCGTGGAAGCCGGAGTGACTGCTCTCGCCGCTGAAGGAACCCGAACGCCATGAGTCGCAACGCCGTCGAGACCGTGATGGGCGCGGTGGTCCTGGTGGTCGCCGCGGTCTTCCTGTTTTTCGCCTACACCACGACCAAGGTGACCGCGAGCAACGGCAACATCTACACGGCGCAATTCTCGCGTATCGACGGCATCCGCGACGGCACCGACGTGCGCATCAACGGCATCAAGGTGGGTCAGGTGGTCTCGCAGATACTCGACCCCAAGACCTTCTATGCGGTGGTGCGTATCAGTGTCGATCCTGGCCTGAAGCTCAGCACGGATTCGGTGGCGAGCATCAAGATGAGCGGCTTGCTCGGCGACAAATACGTCGACATCGAGCCCGGCAACGAGGACGACGTCATTCCGCCGGGTGGCAAGATCGAGCATACCCAGGCGCCGTTCGATCTAGAGAACGCGGTGGGACAGCTTATCTTCGGTGGGACCAAGAAAGACAGCGGTAGCAGCAAGGACACCGGCGGCAGCAAGGACACCGGCGGCGGGGCGCCGGCTCCCGCGCCGGCGCCGCAAGGCGGCAATGCCCCGGCCGCGCCCCAATAACTCCGCGGTCCCCGGCGACCGGATCGTCGAACAGCGCTGGGACCCCCGCCGCTATCAGGAGAATGCAGGGTTCGTGGCGGTGCTGGGCGCGCCGCTCCTTGACATGCTCGCACCCAAGCCCGGCGAGCGAATTCTGGATCTGGGCTGCGGCGACGGAGCGCTCACCGAGAAGATCGCGGCCATTGCGACGGTGGTCGCGGTCGACGCCAGCGCCGATCAGATCAAGGCGGCGCGCGCCCGCGGGCTCGACGCCCGGGTCGTCGACGGCACGCGGCTCGCTTTCGAGAACGAGTTCGACGCGGTGTTCTCCAACGCCGCGCTCCACTGGATGCGCGATCCCGATGCGGTGATCGCCGGCGTCTGGCGCGCCTTGAAGCCGGGCGGCCGTTTCGTCGCGGAATGCGGCGGCGCCGGCAACGTGCACACGATCCTGGAGGCGCTGGTGGCGGCGCTCGACCGCCGTGGCCTCGACGGCCGCGCGGCGGTGCCCTGGTATTTCCCGGCGCCCGAGGACTATCGCGCGCGGTTGGAGCGGCAGGGGTTCCGCGTGGCGAGCATCGCGCTCATTCCGCGGCCGACGCCGCTGCCGGGTCCGCTCGGCGACTGGCTCGATACGTTTGCCGAAAGCTTTCTGGCGGCGGTGCCGCCGGCTGAGCGCCCCGCGGTCAAGCGCGAGGTCGAGACGGAGCTCCGGCCCACGCTGGTCGACGCCGCCGGCGTGTGGGTGACCGACTACGTACGGCTCCGCTTCGCGGCGTCGAAGCCCGCGAAGGCCTGAGCCATGGCCGCGAAGAAGCCGGCGAAGCCCGAGTTTCCAGTCTGGCGCACGCCCGAGGGCGAGCCCGTCTCCTGCCTCGAGAAGATCAAGGTGCTGAACGAGAACCTCGCCGAGATCCAGGAGATGTCCCAGGAAGCTCTCGAGGACGCGATCCTGATGGGCTGCGACGAGGTGCAGTTCCGCGAGGTCGTGCGCAAGCTCGTGGAGAGCCTGGTGAACCCTTATAAGAAGAAGTAGCGATCGTCTTACCCCGGTCGTCATGCGCGGGCTTGTCCAGACTTCGCGAACCGAAGAAAACGTGGATGGCCGGAACGACGCTAGGGAAGGGCCGATCTGCCGTCCGCCGAAGCGCTTCTCTCGCTAGGCCCGCGCCGTGCGCGTGCTCGGCTGGCGCAGGAGCCAGAGGGCGATCGAGAGGTTGAGCAGGTTCCAGAGGATGCCGTTGACGAAAGCGGCGCGGTAGGAGCTGGTGAGGTCGAAGATCGCGCCCGACATCCAGCCGCCCGCGGCCATGCCGAAGATGGTGGCCATCAGGATCAGGCCGAGGCGCGCGCCGGCTTCCTGCGGCGCGAAGTACTCGCGCACGATGATCGCGTAAGCCGGGACGATGCCGCCTTGCGACAGGCCGAACAGCGCCGAGACGACGTAAAGCGAGGTGAGGCCGTTCCACGGCAGATAGAAGGCGAGCGTCAGGCACTGCAGGAATGAACCCAGGAGCAGCGTGCGCACGCCGCCGATGCGGTCGCAGATCCAGCCCGATGCCATCCGGCTCACCACGCCGGTACCCAGCATGAGCGACAGCATCTCTGCGCCCCGCGCCACGCCGTAGCCGAGGTCGGCGCAGTAGGCGACGATGTGCACCTGGGGCATCGACATGGCGACGCAGCAGGCGAAGCCGGCGACGACCAGAAGGGCCTGCAAGAGGCCAGGCGAGAGCCGGTAGACGCTCGGATCCTCCAGCACGGCCGGCGCCGCGCTGTGCCGCATGGGCGTGCGCCGCCGCAAGGCGAGGCTGAGCGGCAACATGGTGGCCGCGCAGAAGAGGCCGATCCCCAGATGCGTCGCGCGCCAGCCGTAGGCGCCGATGAAGTGCTGCAGCACCGGCGGCCACACGGTCCCCGCGAGGTAGCTGCCGCTGGCGCAGATGCCGACCGCGATGCCGCGGTTGCGCGTGAACCAGTGCGAGACGTCCGCGATCAGCGGCCCGAAGGTCGCGGAGCTGCCGAGGAGTCCGACGATCGCGCCCTGCACGGCAACGAACTGCCAGAGGCTCGTGGTCTGGGAGGCCGCGAGATAGCCGATGCAGAGCGCGATGGTGCCGCCGATCACCGGAAAGATGATGCCGAACCGGTCCGCGAGGCGGCCGGTTGCGATGCCGCCGAAGGCGAAGCCGATCATGGTCACGGTGTACGGCAGCGACGCGCTCGCGCGCGCGATGCCGAACTCCGCCTGGATCGCCGGCAGCACCACCACCGCCGACCAGAGTCCGACGCCGCCGATGGTGCTGAGCAGCAGCGAGAGGAAGAGACGGCGCCAGGCATAGGCGGTCTCGATCCCGCTCTCGATCTCTTCAGCGCGTGCCGGCGTGAGCGCGTCCACTTAAAGAAGTCCTCGTCGTCGAGACATCCGGTGACGCGCGGCACGCTAGAGCATCGGCCGAGTCTCTCGAAGGACGAAGCGCGCAAGGCAGCCATGCGGGCCGCCTCTCGCACCGCCGCATTGTGCGGATACAAGCACGCGGCTCAGCCGGGCGTCACTGCTTCGTGAAATTCAAAGTGCAGACCCGCCCCTCGATACGGCCGCCGAGACCGTGCGTGCCCTCGAAGCGGGCGAGCGCGGGATAAGCATATTCCGTCTCCACCGGCGCGAGCCCGCGGACCTCGTCGGCATCGTTGGTGATCCCGCTCGCATTGAAGCGCGCGGCGCCGTCCGGTTGGATCGTCCCGTCGAGGGTCATCCAGCCGTGGCTGCCGGCGCTGCCGCGCTCGCCGTGCAGCACGCCATCCTTGACCCGCGCCGCGAACCGGTAGGCGGAGGCGGGCGCGCCGTCGGCTTCGGGGCAGAACACGACCACGTTCCAACTGCCGTCGAAGCGCCAGGTATCGAAGGTCATGAAAACATCCGTGGTGGGCGAGAGCGCGATCGGCAGGATCCGCGCGTGCGTTTCCAAGCCTCGCGTCTCGATCGCGGAGGGCGACGAGGCCGGCAAGAGAATCGATGCGAGTGTCGCGATGAGCGCCGTCGTGTGCCGCATGGCTTGCCCCCCAGCCTCGGCGGCACCGACCTTCCGACATTAACCATAGTCGTGCGGCCGCCGAAGACGCGGCGCGAATTATGGCTGCGCTCGGCCCCGGCGGTAAAGTCCGCAGGCGACCGGGGCGCGTGGTTCGACCGCCTGCATCAAGAACGGTGCGTCCTTCGACTCTGCGCTTCGCGCAGGCTCAGGATGAGGACTGTTATTGGTCGGCAGATAAATGGCCCTGATCCTGAGCCGCCGCGCTCGAGCGGCGAGTCGAAGGACGCACCCCAGCTACGCCGCGTGGCGGAAGGGCGAGACGTAGGGCTCGTGCGGCGGCGAGGGGAAATTGTCGGCCGCGGCGTCGCGCACGCCCGAGACATAGGCCTGCTCGTGGGGCGAGGGTTGCGCCGCGTCCACATGGGCGAGGAAACGCGCGCGAATGGATTTCAGGTTGTTGTCTGCCTGCCCGCACAGCAGGCGTCGGCCGTCGGCATAGCCGAGCGTGTAGGCGGCTATGGGATCGGCGGGAATGGGATCCAGCTGATAAGCGGGCTCGCGATCGCTCTCGGGAGGAAGCTCGTCGTTCATGACCGTCTCCACGTCACCCGTTCTCGGGCAACTGATCGCCGGATTGCGAAGAACAAGGCCGTCCGAAAAATGCTCCGAATAGGTCCGCGAATTGGTCGCAACGGCTCTCAGTCATTGTGGGGTCCCGACGCCCCGAAATCTGTACGTAGTGTTGCGGGTAGGTGGTTTTACGTATGCGGGATCCTTACGGACTGTCGCTCGGTCGGAATGAGTTGGTTTTCTCCGCTAAAATGATGCTCTAGCATCCACCTTTCCCCGAAACGAACAAGAAGGCCGGGGGAGGAGGATTTTCCCATGGTGCGCATCCGCATCGCTCTGCTCGCGTTGGGACTGACGCTCGCGTCCGCCTGCGCCCAGCAGCCACAGCAAACCTCGATCACGGACCAGTCCGCCGGTTACGACCGGTTGGCGGCGTCGCAAGCCCAGGCGAACGCCCAGCCGGGGCCGCGCTCGGTCTCGGCTCGCGTCATTCCCGTGCCGACGGCCGAGGTGAGCCCGGAGCTGCAGAAGCTGATCGGCGCGCCCTATTCGCCGACCTTCAATGCCGATCCCAAGACGGCCGCGGAGTGGAAGACACTGATCGACCAGCGCGCGGCGGCGGCCATCGGCCTGCTGCCGGCGATGAAGGAGAAGCTCGGCG
>Ga0209517_10009337_pt1 | contig 11215 bp, 10 predicted proteins | sample PeaSoiMetSII2010_FD_187695 | JGI IMG/M metagenome (GOLD analysis project Ga0209517, IMG submission 187695) | Peat soil microbial communities from Weissenstadt, Germany - SII-2010 (SPAdes) (version 2) | ecosystem: Environmental > Terrestrial > Soil > Wetlands > Peat | place: Germany... | reverse complement strand
TCCTTACCCTCCGCGGCAGACGCCTCAGCAAGGTTCTCGACCGCCTTGTGCGCCTCCTCGCGCACCATGCCGACAAAGCGAAGGCCCTTGCGCGGCAGCGTGCGAATGAGCCGCTGATCTTCGCCACTGTCGCCGATCGCGGTACGCGCCGCATTGATCCGCGTTGTCAGCGCCGATTCCGACACGATGCGCCCGCCCCAGATCGCGGTGATCAGGTCATCCTTGGCGACCACGCGGTCGCGGTTGCGGATCAGGTACTCCAAGAGGTCGAAAACCTGAGGCTGAACCGGAATCAGCCGGGGGCCGCGGCGCAACTCCCGCTGTTCAGCGTCGAGTACGTAATCCTCAAATGAATACAACAGCTTGCAGCCCCCATTCGCGGGCTTGGAAACTCATTGGACCTTCATGCGCGGCAAAAATCAAGGAAACGATAAGGCCACGTTAAGCCCCGCTGAAAGCGTGAACCCGCGCTCCCTCTCATACTCCCGACCGTGACCGAGCAGCCCTGTCTGGGGTGAGGCTCAAAAGGGAGAATCGAGATGACCGACCACACCAAGTTCGCCGGATCGCAAGAGCAGGGCTCGAGCCTCGGCCTTAGCGAATTGATCGCCACGGCGGCGATCGTTGTCCTGCTGATCGCCGCGCAGGGCATGTTCATCGCCAAACATACCACCACGCTCAACATCGCCGCCGAGCCGGCAGCCCTCGGCATCATCGCACCCTAGCGGGCCAGCACCTCGCGGCGCCGCCGAGATTGCAAACAGAGGAGCCTAGTCATGCGGCAACAGCGCGCCATTCTTTTCGTCTTCCTGCCGTTCGTCTCGGGCTACTACCTGTCCTACCTTTATCGGACAATCAATGCGCTGATCTCAAGCCAGCTAACGGCGGAATTGGGCATCGGCCCCGCCGATCTCGGCTTCTTAACCTCGGCCTATTTCCTCACCTTCGCGGTGCTGCAGCTGCCGCTCGGCATATTGCTCGATCGCTACGGACCGCGCCGGATCCACAGTGCATTGCTGTTTATCGCCGCGATCGGCGCCGCCATGTTCGGGATGGGCCACAGTTTCACGACTCTTCTCATTGGCCGCGCGTTGATTGGAGCCGGCGTTGCCGGCGCGTTGATGGCCGGGCTTAAGGCCATCGTGCTGTGGTTCCCCAAGGAACGCGTGGCTCTGGTCAACGGCTGGTTCGTGATGCTGGGCGCGGCCGGGGCGCTGACGGCAACGGAGCCGGCCGCGCTGATGCTGCATTGGACCGGCTGGCGCGGCATGTTCGAAATTCTCGCTCTGGCGACGGCGGTGTCTGCGGCGCTGATCTACTTCGTCGTGCCCGAAGCGCCACCGGCCTCGACGTCCGGCGCGTCCAAGTCGGCCAGCCTCAAATCCATCTATGCCGATCCACGCTTTTGGCGGGTGGCGCCTCTGTCGGCGACCTGCATCGGCACGGCCTGGGCGCTTCAGGGGCTATGGGCGGCACCGTGGTTGAGCGATGTGGCGAGGCTCGATCAATCGCAGATCGTTCAGCAGCTTTTCGTCATGGGCGCGGCGCTGTGCACCGGCGCCCTATTGTTCGGCATCGCAGCCGATCGGTTGCGCCGTCGTGGGGTGCGGCCGCAGACCTTGCTCGGCGCCGTCGCCACGGTGTTCATCGCCGCGCAGGTCTCGCTGATTTCGGGTCACCGGCTGCCGCCAGAGCTGCTGTGGGCGATCATAGCCAGCGTCGGCGGCGCCACCGTGCTCAGCTACGCGACGCTTGCCGAATATTTCCCGAAGGAATCGGCCGGCCAGGCCAATGGCGCGCTCAACGTCCTGCACATCGGCGGCGCCTGCGTCATCCAATACGCCATCGGCTTCGTGATTGCGATGTGGCCGAGCCGTGGCGGCCATTATCCGGCGATCGCCTACCAAGCGGCATTCGCCGTCAACCTCGTGTTTCAGATCGCGGCGCTCGCTTATTTCTTCGGTTACGACGCTTGGGCGGCAGCGCAGCGGCAGCGCGTGGCTCGGATCTTCGGATCCAGCCTGGCGGGAGACGTGATCCAATAGTGCTCGGGCAACCCAACGGGGGCTTTCCATGACACGTTCTATGATCGTCATCGCAGCTGGGCTCGCGCTCGCCGTCACGCTGCCGGCCATTCAGGCGCGGGCTGCGGCGGCCCGCACCTTCATCTCGGCGGCAGGCAGCGACAGCAACAACTGCACCAACGTCGCGACGCCCTGCCGGCATCTCGCGGCCGCCTTCGCCGCGACAGCCCAGGATGGCGAAATCTACGTCCTCGACCCCGCCAACTATGGCTCACTGACCATCACGCATGGGGTCAGCATCGAAGGTCACGGCTGGGCTTCGATCGCGCCAGTGAGCGGTGGAAATGCAATCACCATCAGTGCGAACCCGGGCGACGCCATCAACATCGTCGGGGTGGTGCTCGATGGGACCGCCCTCGCAGGCACTAACGGCATCGTGTTCAGTTCCGGCGGCAGCCTCACCCTCGCCGACAGTGTGGTGCGGAATTTCACCCAAACGGGTGTCTATATTGGCCCAGGTTCGTCTATGAATCTGCTGATTTCGAACACACGGGTATCGGACAATGCCGTCGCTGGCATCGATCTCGCGCCCCAGCAGATTGGCCTGCAGAATGGTGCCGAAATCTTCTTCGCCATCGACCATGTGACGGCCAACGGCAACGGTTATGGTATCTTTATGAATAGCGCCGTTGCGTCAGGAGCTAATGTTGGCACGATTACAAACAGCATCTTTAGTTCTAATAATAGTGTCGGAATTGACATTACTTCCAGTACTGGTCTTGGAGCAAACAATGTCGCCATAAAAGATACGACTGTGACCAACACTTGGTCCGGCAACCCAGCCGCCGGCATCTCTGTTTCAAATGCTGGGGGTCCTGGATCAAACGTAACCCTCTCGCATTCGATGGTCTCCGAAAATAATATCGGGATATTGATCGGCGCCGGCGGCGCCGTTTTTAGCGCCGGCAACAACGATATCACCACCGGCAACAACACATCGATCAGTGGAGGAAGTCTGACACCTAGTCCGGAGCAATGACGCGGGTTGCCAGCAGGCTTACCGCGTGGGCAAAGCGCGATGGCTGACGAAGACCTCGGCGAGTTCCCGTGCTCCGCTCGCCGACGAGGTGATCGAATAGACCTTTCGCAATGCGGCAATTGACTGCACCAAAGTGACGCTATGGGTCATGAACTGCCGCGCCCTCGCGTCCCTATCGCGGCGGAAGTACCCCCGAAAGCTGCCGCGCCAGCCGTCCCTGTGGGGGCCGTCAAGGGCCAACCACGAGCTCACGCATGGCATTATTTGACCTGAGCGAGGGGGTAATCGACTTGGGCGATAGGCCGAGAGCGCACTTCATATCGTCTTCTCCGATCGCTAGGCTTTCCTCAATTGGCCGCCGCGATCCGACCCAAAAACGAAGGAGCAGGAACGATGAGACTAGAGGGAACGCTGCGATGAGTGAGATCGAAGATAAGATCAAGGCAATGGGCTATTCGTTGCCCGAACCGTTCATATTCCCGAATCCAAACCGGACCGGCTGTGTGGTGGTCGGCTCGATCATTTATGCGTCGGGCCACGGCCGCAACATGTCCGGGTCGGGCGTTAAGGCCAAGGGAAAAGTCGGCCGCGACGTCACGATCGAGGAAGGTTACGCGACTGCACGCGCGGTAGCGCTATCGATGCTGGCAAGTCTGAAGCAGGAACTCGGTGATCTCGATCGCGTGAAGCGCGTCATTCGGTTATACGGGATGGTCAATGTCGCGCCGGGATTTGATCGCATGCCGGAAATCATCGACGGCGCGTCTGATTTCTTCTACGAGCTGTTCGGGCCGCAGACCGGTAAGCATGCACGCACGGCGGTAGGTATGGCAGAATTGCCCCACGGCATACCGGTGGAGATCAATGGCGAATTCGAGCTGAAATTCTAATCCGGCATCGGCCGTATTGATGCAGCACGGCAAACGGAAAAAAAAAGGCCACAAACACCTTTGCGAGACAAGCGGGGGGCAACGTTCCTGAAACTGGATGTGATCGGGTGACCCTTTCGCAGTGCATCAATTTACGGTGGCTGATGTCCGAGTTGGGTCGAAGCTGCCGCGCCGGCCATAAGTTGCCGCGACCGGTCTTCCCCCGATAGCGACCGAATCGCTGCATTGGAGCGCCAAGGCCGTCGGACTTAAGCCGTCCGGCTTGTTCGGCAGCAGGTGTCACAATAGGATTGGCGACGATTACAGAGGCCAAAGCTCGCCAAGAGTCGAATGTGGCAGTCGGAGAGTATTATGGAAATCGCCCTTTACTACGCGCCCATCACCTGTGCGCTCGCGCCCTACATTACGCTCACGGAAGCTGGTGCGAAGTTCGAGGTACGCCCGCTCAATTTCAGGAAGGGCCAGCACACATCGGCCGAGTACCTGAAGATCAATCCCAAGCACAAGGTGCCGCTGCTCATCGTCGACGGAAGGGTCCTGAGCGAGAGCGTCGCGATTCAAACCTGGATTGCGCGCACCTTCCCGCAGGCCAAGTTGCTGCCGACCGACCCATGGCAAGAGTTGCAGGCGATCTCGTTGATGTCGTGGTGCTCAGGCGGCATCCATCCGTTCCTTGCACGCATCAACTCGCCGTCGAAAGTCTGCGACGTTGCAGGGACCGAAGAGAGTGTGAAGAAGCTCGCGGCCGCAAATCTGATGGAGTTGTTCAAGATCGCCGATGATCTTTTGGCTGGCCGTGATTTCTTTTTTGATCATTTCACTGCGCCGGATGCACATTTTTTTTGGTGCCAGCGGCGAGCGCGGCAATTCGAGACCGATTTCTCGAGGTTCAAGCACTGTGTCGCACACTTCGAGCGCATGCAAAAGCGGCCCAGCGTTCAAAAGCTACTGGCATTCGAGAAATCAATACAGGACGACTTTGCCAAGGCTGCTTGACCGATTTGGGTTACGAGCGACCAAATTGCGATGGTTGCGCAACGTCCGCCATTACTCCGATAGCGACGGGATAGCTGCATAACGGCAGGCGTCGCTAGGGCCAGACTTGTCGTGTGAGGCATGATAACGTTCCTCATTGCGCGCGCCGATGAGGTGACCGAATGAAACTTCCCCGCCGCGAATTTCTACATCTGGCAGCGGGCATCGCTGCTCTGCCGACGTTATCTCGTACCGCCAGGGCGGAGGGTTATCCGACCCGGCCGGTGCGCTTGGTCGTGGGCTTTGCTCCCGGCGGCGGCAACGACATAACCGCACGTTTAGTCGGACAATGGTTGTCGGAGCATCTTGGCCAACCGATCGTCATCGAGAACCGGCCGGGTGCCGCCACGAACGTCGCCACCGAAGCCGTCGTGAATGCGGCGCCCGACGGTTACACGCTGCTCTTTGTCCCGCCGACAGCCGCGATTAACGCAACGCTTTATGAAAAACTTAATTTCAACTTCATCCGCGACTTTGCACCGATTGCGGGCATCATACGTATACCGGACGTCATGGTAGTCAATCCATCCGTTCCGGCCCGAACGGTGCGGGAGTTTATTGCTTACGCCAAGGCCAATCCGGGCAAAATCAATTTTGCGTCTCCCGGCATCGGCACGACGGTCCATTTATCCGGTGAGCTGTTCAAGATGATGACCGGCGTCGATATGGTTCACGTCGCGTACAAGGGCTCGGCGCCTTCGCTCACGGATTTGATTGGCGGACAGGTGCAGGTCTCGTTCGCGACAATGCCAGCGGCAATTGAGTTTGTAAGGACCGGGAAGCTGCGCGCGCTGGCGGTGACCACGGCGACGCGCTCGGCGGCGCTGCCCGACGTGCCTACCGTGGGCGAGTTCGTGCCGGGTTACGAGGTGAGCTCGTGGTACGGCATATCTGCGCGCAAGGGCACGCCTGCCGAGTTCATCGACAAAATCAATAAGGAAATTAATGCGGGCCTTGCCGACGCGACGATGAAGGGCCGGCTCGCCGATTTGGGTGGCACGACGATTGCGGGCTCGCCCGATGATTTCGGCAAGCTCGTAGCCGACGAAACCGAGAAGTGGGCCAAGGTGATCCGGGCGGCCAACATCAAGCCGGAGTGATCCGAAGTTCCATAACGTCCCGTTCCGCGAAATGGTCCTTTCGCAGTGCGTCAATTAACGGCGGCGAATGTCGCAGTTGGGTCAGATTCTGCCGCGCCGGTCATCGGCTGGCGCGGCAGCTATGCCCCCAACACCGGGCACGAAAGCCAACAGGAAGCGGTATAGTGGTTAGTTCGGTGGGCATGCGAATATTGAGGGGAATGCCGTGTCTGACAAAGCCAACCTGAGCGTCGAAGAGTTGCATGCGCGGATGCTGAAAAAGCAGCTGTGGGTCATCATGACCAAAGCGGTCGCGCCGCCCGAAGAGGTGAAGCGGCACCTCAAGGCGCACCTCGAACACCAGATCGCGCTCGAGAAGGCGGGCATCATGTACGGCGCAGGTCCTGCGACAAAACCCGGCGAGACGGCGGCGGCGTTCGGCCTGATCATCATCCGAGCCAAGGACGAGACCGATGCTCGCCGCATTGCCGATTCTGACCCCATGCACGCCTCGGGCGTGCGTAAGTACGAGCTTTATGCGTGGTCGCTCAACGAGGGGAATATCAACGTGACGCTGAATTTTTCCGATCAGACGTTCAGCCTTGCGTGATGGGATTACTTCGCGACCGGGATCGGTCATGATCTATCGCATCGCAATGTTCCAGTCGCGGCGGGAATGCACCCCAAAGCAGCCGCGCCAATCGTCCGCTGGTGGGCAATTGAGGGTCATAGATCTACATTTTTGAGGTATGATTTTCTCACCGCACACTGCAGCGGGTAATGATCTGTGCGGCGGGGGAGCTTTTCATGCTCAAGGTGTATAGCTACTTCAATTCCATCTGCACCCAGAAGGTCTTCATCACCTTGGCCGAAAAGGGCCTCGCTTACGAGACTCAGAATGTCGATCTCTTCAAGAACGAGCAATTCAAACCCGAATACCTCAAGATCAATCCAAAGGGCGTTGTCCCGGCGCTCGATCATGACGGTCGAGTCGTCATCGAATCCTCGCTCATCTGCGAATATCTGGATGATACGTTTCCTAAACCACCGTTGATTCCCGCCGATCCGTTTCTCCGCGCGCGCATGCGGCTGTGGAGCAAGGCTGTCGACGAAACCCTGTTCGAGGCTACGCGGGAACTAAGCTTTTCTGCCATGTTCCGCGAGCGGATGCGTAACATGACCGAGGAACAGCGGGAGGGGCGCTATCGAAACGTCGGCGACCCGATCAAGCGGGCCCGTCTCATTTCGACTTATGAAGAGGGGGTCGAAAGCCCTTATGTGTTTCAGGGTATCGGCTCGTTTGAGATTGCGTTCGACAAAATGGAAAAGGATTTGACGTTGCACGGTCCTTGGCTCGTCGGACCGGATATGACGCTTGCGGACATCAACATGATGCCCTTCATCGCACGTTTGGCTTATCTTGATCTCCTCGACGTTTGGATGGCGGGGCGGCCGGCCACGCGAGAGTGGTGGCGGCGCGTGCAGGGTCTGCCCAGTTTTCTCGCCGCTATTACCCACAAGACGACGGCGGAAGATGTCGCTTTCATGAAGACCTTCGGGAGCCGCATCCGTGAGCGTGTGGCTGAAAGACTCGAGGAATACCGGCACGAGCTGAAGGCCGCCGCCTAGGCGCTGGAATTCCGCCCAGGCCCGATGTGTCAGCGTCCGGGCAACGTCCCGCTACCGATACCTGATCGAGCACCGGAATAGGTGCGACCTGCACATGCTGCGTTGCACCGAAGTTTCGTGGCAAACGGTCGAAATGGGTCAATCGCGTCGTTTTAAGCGTGCGCCTGGAATGTCCGCTTACCTCCCATAGCGACCGTGATAGCGACTTGTCCGACGGCCGGTTCGTACCAGTTTCGACCAAAGTGCCCGCAGCAGCAACCTTTTTGCCTGCGGCGGGCGACGAGCCGACACCGCGAACGGTGCACGCGGCACATCATCTGCGGGCCGGCATCCGAAATTCTGTACAGCAGGCGCCATGGCGCGGCACCAGTCCACAATGCGAAAAGAATGAGGCGCCAAGTAAGGCGACCTCGTCATTGACTGTCCCGCACTTTACCCTGGATCAGCCGGTCGCGCCGGTCAGGATCGGACCGAATGGAACGTAGCGCTCGCCATCGAAGCGCATCATCTGGGCCTGCCTGATCGGCGCGAAATTGGTCGGGCTGGTATTGATCGTGATGCCGGGCAAGAGCATCGGCAGTTCGAGATGTTGCAGGTTGGCCGCCTGCTTCATCACGTTCTCGCGGGTCAGCTCATCGCCGCACTGCTTCAGCAACTGAACGGTTGTCGCGGCAATCGACTGGCCGTAGGCGTTCTGGTTATCGGTCTTGTCGCCGCGCGGGTCATACTTGTCCATGAAAGAGACCCACGATTTGTAGCCCGCATCGGCTTGCCATTGGGGGTCGGTCGGGTCCTTGAAGGAATTGTCACTGATGATACCCTTGGCGTTTTCGAGGCCGGCCGGCTTCAACGCCGCGCTGACCGACGAAGCAACCCCATTCAAAATCTGCAGCGGCTTCCATCCGATTTCAGCCGTCTTCCTGATCGCCTGGGCGCCGAATCTGGGAATTGCGATGGTGACAAGGACATCGCAGCCTGCTGCCTGCATCTGAATGATCTGCGAGTCGACGGTCGGGTCGGAAGTTTCGTAGGACGTCTTGACCTTGATCAATGCGGCCGCCTTTTCGCCGAGCCCGTCCTCCAGCCCCTTGAGGTAGTCCTTGCCGAAATCGTCGTTCTGATAGAGCACGCCGATCTTGGCATCGGGCTTGTTCTTCAAGATATAGCCGGCGTAAATGCGGCCCTCTGCCTGGTAGCTGATGAAAAAGCCCATCGTCCAGGGATGGCCCTTCGGGTCGTCCCACTTGGTGGCGCCGGTGCCGGGGAACAATTGCGGCACCTTTTGCTCGTTCATGTACTGCCAGATCGCGCTGTTGGTCGGGGTGCCGACCGATCCAGCGATAAACAGAACTTGGTCGCTCTCGACCAGCTTGCGCGTCATCTCGACCGCCTTGGGCGGCGAATAGCCGTCGTCATAGGAAATGCAGGTGATCTTGCGCCCGTTCACGCCGCCCTCGTCGTTGATCATCTTGAAATAGGCGAGCATCGAAATCGGAATGGGGCTGGCGTTCGAGAGCGGGCCGCTATAGGGGCCGGTGTTGCCGATCTTGATCTCGCTGTCGGTTACCCCGGGGCCGTACTGCTTGGCGGCTCGCGCCGGGCGGGCGACCAATAGCGGGCCGCCAAGGGCCAGCGCAGCCGGGGCGGCGCCGAGAATCGCGCGACGCGTGAGAAGACCGACGGACCCGCGGAGAACGGAACGCTTGCTGAACCTGCTCATTTAACCCTCCCTGGCCCCCTTGTGTTGTGAAACGAGCGCGGCCGGGGGCGTTTTTAGCTGAGAATGTCAGGTGCCCTGCTTGCCTCCATTGCAAATAACGGCCGCCGCCCGGGGTGCGGCAGGTCAATTGGCAATGTGAAGCGAACTTATGGGGACGGCAAAAAGATAACCGTCTCCTGAGCGATTTGGCCTGCCGACGGCGGCCACTAATGCCCCATGTAATGAACAGGGACTTCGGCACATCCCCGCTTAACAGGGCATTTTCCAGATGGCCCCGCCAGGCTATCTCTGATTGCCTTTCGTCGCAACGACGAGCGACGTTGTGTCGCTGACGGCTCGTGCCCTGTGATGGAATGGCGCCGCCGCAATGCGGCAAAGGTGGTCCGCCAATGAACGCGATGGGTCAAGAACGACCGATTTCGGGTGTCCGCGTCATGTCCGCTCCACCCCCGATAGCGACCAAACCACTGCGTCGCACTAAGTGACGTGACGGGCCAAGGGGCGACTTCTGACATCACTCATTCGATAGTCACGTGCGCCATATCAATGACCTTGCCCCATTTGGCCGAATCCTTGCGTAAATATTCAGTAAAGTCGTCAAGCGGGCCAGGTACTGGCTGCACCGCAAAGCGCTCAAGATACTTCTTCCGGAATTCGGGATCGCTGACGATCTTTTGTACGTCGGCGTTGAGCTTCCGGATAATGTCGGCAGGTGTGCCCGCTGCGACAAACAGCCCGAACGACACGCTCGCTTCGTATCCCGGGACGGTTTCGGCAATGGTTGGCACGTCGGGGAACTGAGGCACACGCTTATCGCTGCCGAATGCAAGCATCTTGAGCTTTCCGGCCTTCACCGAACTCAGCGCCACGGATGGGCCCATAATCACCGCGTCGATGTGTCCGGCAATCACATCACTCAGCGCCGGGGCCGCGCCGCGATAGTGGACTGCCGTCATCTTCGTGCCGGTGAGATTCTCTAGCTCCACCCCAGCGATATGCAGCGCGGTGCCGACGCCAGCCGTGCCGAAAGTCACGTCACCGGGCTTCTTCTTGGCCAGGGCGATCAAATCACCGACCGAGTTCGCCGGTACCGAAGGATTCACCAGCAGCGCCGTCGGAATAGTGCCGTAGCCGGCGACAGGAACGAAGTCCCTCTCCACGTCGTAGGCTAGCTTATCTTTAGAATAGAGATGCGGTTGAGTGGTGTAGAAGCCGGTCTCCGAAGCGAGCAGCGTATAGCCGTCGTGCTCGGCGCGCATGACGAATTCGGCTGCGATCGAGTATCCGGCGCCGCCGCGGTTTTCGACGATGACGCTCTGCTTCCACATTTCGGATAGCCGCTGTGCGACGGCGCGGGTGAGCACATCCGTCAACGCGCCGGCTGCCGAGGTCACCACGATGGTCACGTTGCGGTCCGGGTAAGTCTGTGCCAGGGCGGCAGGGCTCGCGAGCAGACAGGCGAACAGAAAAAAGCGGCTGAGCAGGGCGGTCATCGCTCCCTCCGATTTCCGACTTCTCGTCGTTTTCGTTGCGCTCCGGACTTAGGCTAGCACGTCACGGGACCACTGACGCCAGCGTCAAGGGGCGTGATGGGTCATGAACCGCCGCGCCGATCATTGGCTGCCGTGACCGGTCTTCATCCAATACCTGCCGCGCCTAGCCGTGCCTGGTGCGGCGGTTAAGGGCCAATAAGCGACATTTTGCACCGCAGAAGAACAGGCACCTTTTCTCCGATCATCAGAAGTGGAAGTGGCTCCTCGGTGCGGGTGAGCTGCGAACGTTTTGAGAGCCGCTAGGTC
>Ga0209517_10009336_pt1 | contig 11215 bp, 8 predicted proteins | sample PeaSoiMetSII2010_FD_187695 | JGI IMG/M metagenome (GOLD analysis project Ga0209517, IMG submission 187695) | Peat soil microbial communities from Weissenstadt, Germany - SII-2010 (SPAdes) (version 2) | ecosystem: Environmental > Terrestrial > Soil > Wetlands > Peat | place: Germany: Weissenstadt... | reverse complement strand
AGCGGCGGTCTTCGTGTATTTGTGGGTTGAAGTGAGCATTTCCCAGTCGCCGCCGATGGGCTCGTTAACCTCGACGGCCACAGGCCCGTCCTTGTGGTTGCGCAGGGTGATCTCAAATTGCATCTCCCAGGTATGGGTGTCGATGCGCTTGTAGTCGGTCTGCTTACGCTCGCAGACCACGTCGAAGGCGTTGCCGATGTGGACGCTCACGGTCTCGTCCTTGGGAGTATGCTCGATGCGGTCTTCACCGACGAACAAAATGCCGCCCTTTGAATCCTTCTGATACACGCGGAGGTTGCCGGCGGGCAGCGGAATGCCCAGGCCGGCCTTTTGCTCGTTCTTGAATTTGTAAAAAACCATCACGGGATCTTTCTGCGGTGAACCGGGATTCGGCTGGTTGTGGTAGTAGAAGTTCTGTCCGTTTACGACAAATACCTTGTTCACAGGGACCGCACTGCCCTGCAATAGGCTGATCTGCTTGGTCTCTTTGTCCTCCACGGAGGTTTTTCTGCCGAGCGTGTAGAGGTGGTATTCGCTGAAGTTCTCCTGCACGAACTGCGGCGCTCCCGCGGAACCCGCTACCGCGTTGCGTTCCATCGCCATGGCCTTCGCCGGGACGGGAAGGCGGTTCAGGTCGCCAGCCACGAGCTGCAGGCGCGCGTTGCGGAACGCCGTTCCGCTCTGATTCGTAATCGTGACCCAGCCGTCCAGATCGGCGGATTTGTCGTCGCGTGCGACCGTCAGCACGTAGTCCGCATTCCACGAGAGATTCGATGCCAGATACGAAGTTTCCACCTGCTGCCGATGCGAGCCCGAATTTTCGAGTGACATCAGAAGCGTGGGGCGATCGAAGAGGTTCGCGGGGACTTCCGGGAAGCGGTAGCTCTCCGCGTACAGCCCGGTGACGATATCGTTGTTAATTTTCCACACCGGGCCGTTGTTGTTGGCGAGCAGCGTGGCCCTGATCTCCTCGCGTTTGGTGGTGTTGTTCTCCTGGTAGGAGCGTACCAGCGTGACTTCCTTTCCGACGTATTTGTTCAGGAGTTTTGCGGGCTCGAGCAGATCGTACTCATAATTCTGCTCCATTACGGCGAGCTTCTCGGGTTCGTTGACCGAGCGGAAGTGCACCGTCGCAGGGTTGACCGTGGCGGCGATGTCCATCAACTTGAGCCGGAAGGAGCCGCCGGGCAGGCTCAACTGCCGGAGGTCGCGTATCAGGGCGATGTTCGAGTTGTAGACCGTTACCGCCAGATCGGTCTGGTCATTCAGGCTGGTGCTCGGCTCGCGAGAATCGGCGGCGGCGCGGTTTTCCTGCGATGATTGCGGTCTCGGCGCGGAAGCGGCAAAGGCGAGCCCTGCGCCAATCAGAATTGCGATGGGAATTGCCGCGCGCCAGGACAGGCGTGGACGGTTGGATTGGAAGGTGAAGGTCATGTCGCTTTCCTCGGTCGAATCTTCCTGCAGCGTAAGAACGGGGCAGGCCGGAGTTCTTGCAGGGATTCTTAGGGACATTGAGGAGTAGTAGGCGTGAGCGCAGCAAGCGGGGCATTGTTGAGAGCGGGAGGAGCGGCGCCGCAGCCCGTCGAACGGAACCTCACCGACCTCCAAGATTTGGATCGGCGGTCGGCCAGCTCAAAGCGGCCGATGCGCCGACCAATGGCGTGCCTCTCTCTGCAGGACGGGGGCTGCGGTGGCGCGCAGCATTCATCGTGAAGGAACGGATGTTCTCAAGGCTGGAGGCTGAGTCACGAAAGAGGGCTCTCAGCCCAACCTGGGAAGCTAGCTAACTGGCCTGTTGCTCCGTCTTGTTTTTTGCCCACCTTGCAAGTGCCGCTTTTCGGGCACTTGCGCTCCGCTCTTCGGGAGTCAGATTCGCAGCTCTCCTCTTTCCTCCTTTGGAGCCACCCATCTTCCCGAGCGCAACCGCGTGGGGGTTTTTCCTGGCCATGTCCTGCCAACTTTATGCCCCAGACCTAGCTGAAATGCAATAAGGGCTTGACATGCGTAGGCGGCTACGCATAAAATGCGTAGGCGTATACGCATGAGGAGTGGCCCGTGAGAAAGCGAGCGCGTGTTGCTACAAATCTCCTGTACAGATCAAGGCACTTTCACGCACAACTCCACGCTGCCCGCAAACGCTGGGGCAAGATTTCACCATCTGCCGTGAGCGCCTTAAGAGAATTGCTTGAGAATTTCCCTCTGTCCATTACGTCGGGGGACATTCTCTTTCTGGAAGGTCGATGGTATGTCACCCATGCTGGATTGCTCCGAGTAGCTGCCCACAACAGGTGCTCGGGAATCGGAGTTCAGCCAATTGCCGAGTTCTGCGATCGTCTGACCAACCGCTGGGCCTTTAAGGCGACGGTTTACAAGTCTCCCAATTGCAGAGGCTTCGTTGGATTCGGTGATGCGGACCCCACCAACGTATCGCCTTTGGTCCGCGGAGCGGAGATGCGCATTGCCGAGACCAGGGCTGTCAACCGTGCATTGCGAAAGGCGTATGGGATCGGCATTTGCTCGGTCGAGGAGATTGGTGCCTTTGCCGGACCGGGTGAAAGTTCAGCCAATGTGAGGAAACTTCCCCCGCAGCCAGCAAACGGTAACGGCGGGCCGAAGCTCCGTGACCAGCTCTGCCTTTTGATCCGCCAGCACCGCCTGGATGCCTCTCTGGTGAAGCTGTATGCGGCCGAGTTCTGCGGTACCGAAAACCTCCGCCAGGCCAGCCGTGAACAGGTCGAATCCTTCATCAAGCACCTGGCGGAGTCTGCCGCGAAGGACCGAGACGGACTGCTGTGCAAGCTGAATGGCTATTCGCAAAAGCCGCAGGAAGGTGCCGCATGAAACGGCGCTTCCAAGGGCTGGCGTCTACGGCCCAAGCCACCGTCGAAGTTCCCGAGGGCGTGTTCCTGGTTCGGGTTGAGCAGGTTCGGTATTGCCGCGAGCGACAGAAACCGTACTACTCGCTGGGATTCTCGGTGCTCGAACCCCAGCCCTTGGCCGGGCGGAGATTCTCCGGGCGCCTGTACTGCACCTCAAAGGCACTCTGGAAGTTGAGCTGGTTTCTGCGCGATTTCAGCTATGACGCCGAGCTCCTTGGCCGCGACGAGATCGATGACAAAGCACTGGTCGGGCTGCGTGGGGTCGTCAAAATCTCTCACGTAGTGGTGACCGGAAACGCGGTAGTGAACCTGGACGCTTTTGGCCCGGCGGGCACATGGGAATCGATTTCCCCGGCTCCTCTCCCGTTGCGCTCGGAGTTGGCATCGTGACCTTCAGCTACACCCAGCTCGCGCAGTATCTGGCCTGTCCGCTGCGATACCGCTATCGCTACCTGGATGGCTGGCAGGAGAAAGAAACCCGAGCCGGGCTGCTGTTCGGACGCGCCTTCGAACAGGCACTGGCTGCGCTGTTCCGCCGCGAAGATCCGGGTTGCGCGCTCTCCGAGGCTTGGTCGCAGTACAAGAACTCCCCTCTGGAGTACCCAAGGAGCGAAACCTGGGATCAGATGCTGGAGCAAGGGATCCACTTGCTCACGCGATTTGTCCAGGACGACCGGGTTCAAATCCGGAATCCCCGCCGCAATCTGCAGATCAAGTTCAGCCGTCCGATCGGAAACGGCAACGAATTCGTCGCCTACGTCGATGCCATCGGCCAGCTCGACGGAGAATGCTCGGTCATTGACTGGAAAACCACCGGAGCCCGCTACCCCGACCAACCGGAAGGTCTGTTGGCTCTGGACCCCCAACTTGTCTGCTATTCCTGGATCACCGGAGAGCCCAACGTCGGATTCGTGGTCTTTGTGCGCAAGCGGCTGGTCGAGGTCCAGTATCTGCGCGCAACCATCACCCAGGAACAGCGCGAGCGCTTTGGCGCGATGGTCGCCAGCACCATTCGGCAGATCGAAGCCGCTCAGTTCCCGGCCCGCAGTGGCATCCGCTTTCCCCAGAATGGCTGCCTGAGTTGCTCGCATCTGGGCCTCTGCCTGGGGAAACAGGGCATGGTTGATACCCGGCTGATCCGCCGCCCCGGAGGCGACCTTGGTTGGCTTGACGAGCTTGATTACTAGAGAGTTGCCGATGCCGCCCAAACTCAATCGCCGCCGGGCCCTGTTTGTGCTCTCCAAGATCGACGAGATCCTCGCCTGGGAGCAGCGGAAAGAAACCGAGCGCGACACGCGCTTCGTAGAACTCGGTAAGTACCTGTGCGAGGTGCGGGCAGGGCAGTACTGGCGGCTGGAGAATCTGACCTCTTTTGATGAGTTCCTTGAGAGGCGGTTCCCGGAATCGAGAAGAAAAGCGTATTACCTGATGTCCATACACGAACACCTGCCGCCGCAAGCAAGGAGAGATCTAAAAAGCATCGGCTGGACCAAGGGCAGGGAATTGGCGAAGCTGGCGCGAGCGGAGGGTCAGCGCTTCGATTGTGCACCCTGGGTGCACAAAGCCCGCTCCATGCCCAGGGAGGAGTTCACGCGGGAGGTGGAAAAGGAACTGACCGGGCGGGATTCCGAACCGAGCGAGCTGATCTATTTCAAGGTCTACAAGAGCCAGGCACCGGTGATCGAACAGGCGATCGATACGGCGGCTCTCATGCTCGGATCGGACAAGTCGCGGGGGTACTGTCTGGAGATGATCTGCGCGGATTTCCTGGCGGGGGCGCATCTGGAGGGCGGAAGCCCCAAGATTCTGCTGTTTTCCATGCTTCGGCTCTTCCGCTTTCTGTCGGCCGCACAAAAGCAAGAATTCCTCCAGCAAGTAACTGAGGCTGCGTGACCCGGTTTCTGCCCAAGCGCCCCCGCATCCGGTTGGATTCCGCAGCGTACGACAAGCTACGCAACGAAATTCTGGAGAGAGATGGCTGGCGATGCCAGGTCTGCGGCTCTCTCTACGAACTGGAGGTCCATCATATGCAGCGAAGGAGCCGACAAGGTGATGATTCCTCGGAAAACCTGATCACCCTGTGCGCCGACTGCCACCGGGCAATTCACGCCGGATCCAAGGATCGCACGAGTTCGGATGCTAGATTGGCCCTGGAGTCATTTTTCGGGCCGTGAGGGCAGCGGCCAATTGCATCAGCCATAATGAGCTGCATTAGGCGCTGCAGTTGTGCTGACGGGTTCAAACGGTCCTAGGCCGCTAGCTGCGGAGCACAAACGCGCATTCCGGGGTCAAAGAACTGATAGGCGACTGCTCTTCCGTTTGCGGATCGCGCGGTTTGGTACGGAACCATGCGCTACGTGGTTCTCTGCCCCTATTGCTTATGGTCCCTCTCCGACGGGGCCGAAGGCTGGCCGGTCACGCTGACCGCTTTCAGCTTGGGAGGGACCGTCTGTCCCGCCTTTGCCGAGAAGATTCATTATGTCGGGCCAGGTCGCTCCTAGCGCGCGTTTCGAAAGAATAGCCTTCCAGAGGTGGCGCATCAGCATCCGGCGCTCTGGCGAAAACTGCGCGAATTTGTCCGCGAGCTTTTTTTCTGGTTCCGTCAACTGCTCGCGAAGGGGCACAATCCTGTTTTCCGCCAACAACCTGGGGTCGAACGGCAGCGGCTCGCGTTCCGCGGCGGTTCCGTAGCCCTGCTTGTCTTCGATCGCACCAGTCAGGCGGCAGGCCCTGTCGTAGCCCTGCAGCCGCGTTCGGTGGTCGGGGAATCTATGTAGTACCAGCTTGCCCTTCCCGTTTGGGAGGGCCCGCACCACGGTGGCACGCATGGCGCCCATCAGGGTCTTGGCGGCGAACTCCGGGGTGAACCCTTGTTTATAAAGGGCGGTTCTCATCTCTTCCCGAATCGCGGGATGGCGCAGATTGCGCGACCCCTGGACCGCGAGCGTGCCCGGATTGCCCTTGTATCCTGCACGTTTGCAAGAGCGTGTGGCGTTACCATACGTGTCGCTCTTGCGATTGCTGTAGTGATGGGTGAACGCTGCCTGTTTCGGGGTGAGCCTCTTTCCAAGCGACCGAGGCCGCGCTCGGTGTGCATTTTGTCGCGACATAGCTTTCCTTTCCAAAATGAAAACCTGAAAATGGAATCCCGACTCCTGAACTCCTCAGACCGCCTTCGTACGGCGGCACAGCAACAGCGGTTTTTTCAGGAGCTGCAGAAATCTTCGCCCAGGGTGGGCGGCAGCAACCTTACGGCAAGGCCGCAGAAGTTCTTGGCCCTACGAAGACATGGAGGAGAGCGGGCATCATCCCACTCACCAACCACAGTGTACATATGCTGCAACCAAAGAAGAACGGAGTCAATAAGTTTTTTTACCAGATCCCGTCACGCCGAAGCTGACCCCTGCGCTCCGTACGGGTGACCTGCGAGATGCAGGCCAAAGCAATGCCGAGCGCCTCGGACCGCGTTGAAGCAGGCGAGGGTCACGTCCAGCGACTTGTTCCCCAGCCACTCCCGCAGCGCATGCACGCTGACGCCGTGCGCGCTCGTGGTGCCAGCAGGCAAATGTCTTGACGGCCTCGGAGTTGAAGGAATACCAGCTTGCGCGCGCTGCCCGAGATACTATTTGATTATCGTGTGCGGAGCCCGCCGCACGACGACAAGCAATATTGGCTCCATGCCGGTTAGCCACGGCGACTGTATAGTCGCCGGTGCCAATCAGCGGCGCTATTCCTCGGCTAGGGAAGGCGAAACGGGTGAACCGCGCAGGAGGTCGAGGAATGGCTTGCCTGTTTTCTTTAGTTTTGCTTCGAGGCGAGCTGTGCAGTCACAATCTCCGCAGGCCCAAGGCTCCGAGCCATTATGGTCACGGCACCTCCGACGATCATGGGCATCCTGCACCCTGACCAGGTCAAAATACTCCTCCCAATAAGGACGCTCTTCTTGGAGCGGCGTAGGGCAGTAGCAAACCTCCACCCAGCGCGCGGTCTGATCGGGGAAAAACCTCGCATCATTCATGTTGCGAAGGTATTCTCCCTCAGCTACCGAGCCTTTACCCAGTGTGCGACGGTTGATGGCTTCCAGAAGCGCACGTTCGCGGCCAGGTTTCACGCGTGCCTTGACGTGATATCGCACAGTTTTTTGATGACCGACCACCCGCACCCGATGCGCTCTCTTACGAGCCGCGATGTCCTCCTCCAGAAAATTGATTGGTCCGGCGCCTACTGGCAACATTATATATCGCTAGACGATATATATTTGCCTACACTTTGACCGAAAAAACCTTAGCTTTTATTAGCCTGCTCGAAAAATCGAAAAATGCATTACCTGGGAAGAGAAAGGGGGCGGAGCTGATCTATTTAAAGGTCTACAGAGGTTGGGCAAGGCAGACCAATTGGGCGAGATGGCTCTCGCGGGATGCCGCCACTTTTCTGCCTCGCTGCCAGCGGATTGCTATCTACTCTTCGTCGTCGCCGTGTAATTGCTCGGCCAGGTAGACCTCGATGCCCATCTCTTCGATGGCGTGCAATTGCGCTTCGAGGTGGTCGATGTGCTCTTCCTCTTCGACCAGAATCTTCTCCAGCAATTCACGCGAGGCGTTGTCCTTGGCGGCGACACAAGTAGCGATGCCGGCGTTCAGGCGTTTGACGGCGTCGAGCTCGAGCTGCAAATCATTTTGGAATTGCTGCTTCACGTTCTGCCCGATGTTGATCTTGAAGTAGGCGCTCATGTTGGGTGTGCCCTCGAGCAGCAGGATGCGCTCCATCAGCACCTCGGCGTGCTTCATTTCGCCGATCGATTCCTTCTTGGTCTCATCCGCCAAGCGATGGTAGCCCCAGTGCTCGCACATTTCGGCGTGCAGGAAATACTGGTTGATGGCCGTCAGCTCGGCCTTCAGCGCTTCGTTGAGCACAGCCAGGACCTTCGGATCACCTTTCACGATGGCTCTCTCCGTCGATTGATTTTGGCAGCTAAGGATACCAGAGGGGAAGCCGGCAGCAAATGCAGGCGCCGACGAAAAAGCGGCGGCCAGAGGCCGCCGCAACAGCCGGCAGGACGCCGGCGCTACTTCCCGCGCGCCAGCCCCAGCGCCGTCTCCAGCGCACGCCGCGTGAACACCGTGGGCAGATGGCGGCGATAGTCGGGGGAAGCGAAGGTGTCGCCGATGGTTTCGATGCCTTCGGCCGCGTGCCGCGAAGCATCGGCGATGGCGGTCGCCGGTTTTCCACGCAAGGCATTCTCCACCTCCGTTGCGCGGTACGGCGTTCCAGAGATGCCCGTGATGCCGATCGCCGCTGACTCGATGCCGTTTCCATGCTTCTTCACCACCGCCGCCACTCCCACCACCGCGTATCCCGATGCGGGGTGAGCGAATTTCTTGTACGCCACACCCGCCCCAGTGGTCTTGGGCACGCGCACCTCGGTGATGATTTCATTCACGCTCAGCGCCGTGGTGAACATCCCGGTGAAGAATTCTCGCGCCGGGATAACGTGTTCGCCGGTGCGGCTGAGGGTAACGATCTCGGCATCGAGCGCCAGGATTGCCGCCGGGTAATCGGCGTTGGGATGCGCCTGAGCCAGGCTTCCGCCGATGGTGCCGCGGTTACGCACCTGCACGTCGCCGATCGAGTCTGCAGCCTCGGCCAGCAGCGGCGACATCCGATGCAGCAGCTCCGACGATGCCACGGCGGCATGCGGTGTGAGCGCGCCGATCGCCACGTGGCCACCGGTGTCGCGGATGTAGTCCAGGTCGGGAATGCGGCCCAGGTCGATGAGCGCAGGCGGGGTGGCCAGGCGCAGCTTCATGGCCGGAAGCAGGCTGTGTCCGCCGGCCAGCAGCTTGGCCTCGGGATTGGACTCAAGCAGCGCCAGTGCCTCGTTCAAAGTGCGGGGAGACTCGTAGCTGAAAGCCGCCGGGATCATGCCGTCCTCCTTGCCCGACTCTGGGCGCGAGCTCTCTTGCCCGCCGGACTCGGAGTCTGAGCGCTCTGGATGGCGCGCCAGACCTTCTCCGGCTTCAAGGGCATGTCGATGTGCTTGATACCGAGCGGCGCGAGCGCGTCGCACACCGCGTTGACCACCGCCGGGCAGGACCCGATGGTGCCGGCTTCGCCCACGCCCTTGACGCCCATCGGGTTCACCGGCGAAGGCGTCACGGTGCGGTCGAGCACGAATTGCGGTTGGTGCACCGCCTTGGGCAGGGCGTAGTCCATCAGCGAGCCGGTGACGAGCTGGCCATCCTCGTTGTAGATGACTTCTTCGTAGAGCGCCTGCGCCAGGCCCTGCACGATGCCGCCGTGGATTTGCCCATCGACCAACAGCGGATTGATGACGTTGCCGCAATCGTCCACCGCAACGTACTTTTCGATCTTCGTTTCACCGGTCTCGGGGTCCACTTCGACCGAGCAGATGTGCGCGCCGAAGGGGTAGGTAAAGTTCGATGGTTCGAAGAAATGCGTCGCCTCAAGCCCAGGTTCCATGCCCGGCGGCAACGTGCGCGCCATGTACGCCGCGGACACGGCCTCGCCGAAGCCCACGGACTTTTTCTTGTCCTTGGTAGTGATCTTGCCGCCGCCGAAGGCCAGCTCGTCGGGTTTGACGCCCATCAGGTGGGCAGCGATGGCGGACATCTTCGTCTTGATCTTCTCGGTGGCATAGTAGACGGCGGTGCCGCCGACGGCCGTGGCGCGGCTGCCGAAAGTACCGATGCCGTAGGGAACGGCAGCGGTGTCGCCGTGGATGACGGCCACGTCCTCGGGCTTCAGGCCGAGCTGGTCGGCAACGAGTTGGGCGAACGTCGTCTCCTGTCCCTGGCCGTGCGGAGAAGCGCCGGTGAGCACGGTGATCTTGCCGGTGGGCTCGACGCGGACGGTGGCGCTCTCCCAGCCGCCGGCGGGCATCGCCGAGGACGGCCCCATGCCGCAGATCTCGACGTAGGTCGAAAGCCCGATGCCATAATACTTGCCCTGCTTCCATCCTGCCTTCTGCCGCGCGCGCAGCTTGCTGTAGCCGGCGAGCTCGAGCGCGCGCTTCAGGCTCATCTGATAGTTGGCCGAGTCGTAGATCACGCCGGTGGAAGTGTTGTAGGGGAACTCGGTCGGCTTGGGGAAATTCTTGCGGCGGATTTCGACCGGATCCATCTTCAGCTCGCGCGCTGCCAGGTCCACCATGCGCTCGATGACGTAGGTAGCCTCGGGGCGGCCGGCGCCGCGGTAAGCATCCGTCGCCATCTTGTTGGTCAGCACGCCGGTGATCTCGATGTCCACAGCAGGAATCTTGTAGCAGCCGGTGATGAGCAGCGCGGTGAGCGTAGGGATGATCGGTGTGAGTAGCTGATAGTAAGCGCCGAGGTCGGCGAGGATGCGCGCGCGCAGCCCGAGAATGGTGCCGTCGCGCTTGAGCGCCAACTCCAGGTACGCGATCTGGTCGCGTCCGTGGATGGTGGCCTGCATGTTTTCGCGGCGCGTCTCGATCCACTTCACCGGGCGGCCGAGCTTGATGGCCAGCCACGGCACCACGGCTTCCTCTCCGTAAACGTTCAGCTTGCTGCCGAAGCCGCCGCCCACTTCGGGCGTTACCACCCGCACCGAGGTTTCGGGCAGGCCGAGCATGAGGGAGATCTGCGTCTTCAGCAGGTGAGGAATCTGCGTGGAGGACCACACCGTCAGCGTGCGCTCGCCCGGCAGATATTGCGCGGCCACGCCGCGGGGTTCCAAGGAGACCGGCGCCAGCCGCTGGTTTACCAGCCGCTCCTTCACGACTTTGTTAGCGCGCTTAAAGGCGCTGGCGATGTCGCCGTTCTTCAGCGGGTGAACGTAGGCGACGTTGGTCTTGAATTCCGGATAGATGAGGTCGGCATCCTTGGCGGTGGCTTTTTCCGTGTCCACGACGGCAGGTAGCGGATCGTATTCCACCTGCACCAACTCGGCGGCATCGCGGGCGGCATATATATCCTCTGCCACCACCGCCGCCACCGGCTCGCCCACGTAGCGCACGCGCTCGCGTGCCAGTGGAGGATGCGCCGGAGTCTTCAGATCGGGTAGGACGCCAGCGCAGGGCACGTTGCCTACGCCTTCGAGATCCTGAGCGAGGATCACGGTGATCACGCCGGGCACGGCGCGCGCCGGGGACGTGTCGATAGAACGGATGACGGCATGTGCGTGGGGCGAGCGCACGAAGGCACAATGCAACATGCCGGGAAGGCGCAGGTCGTCAGCGTAATGGCTGATGCCCTGGATGAGCCGCGGGTCTTCCTTGCGTTTGAGGCGCTGCCCCATCCAGTGGCCGTTGCCTTTGCCATTGGTCTTGCCGTTGGATTTTCCGTTGCGTGGCATGG
>Ga0209517_10009334_pt1 | contig 11216 bp, 13 predicted proteins | sample PeaSoiMetSII2010_FD_187695 | JGI IMG/M metagenome (GOLD analysis project Ga0209517, IMG submission 187695) | Peat soil microbial communities from Weissenstadt, Germany - SII-2010 (SPAdes) (version 2) | ecosystem: Environmental > Terrestrial > Soil > Wetlands > Peat | place: Germany... | reverse complement strand
AACCGGGGATTCCCGGCTCCATTCTCGTTTGTCGTTCCGGAGTGCACTCTTGAGTATCCCGTAGTGAATCAGCTCTGCCCAGAAATATGCGGTGATCAGGATGAGCGTGCCCAACAACCCGCCAACGACTAGGTTCGGCTTTGCTTTAATCCAATCACAGCCCGCAAGCGCCAGGAGCGGTAGCAGGAATCCAAAAACCGTAGCGGAAAGAGTGCCAAGAATCAGCAGGAGGAAAGCACCGCTGAAATGTGTGAGCCCGATGTAAACATCCTTGCCTTCTCCGGACTGGAAGTCAGCTACCGGTTGGCGATAATAGCTTGCTTCTCGCTGTATCCTGAAAGTAAGGAATGTTCCGCAGAAACCGCAGAGTATGGCACCCGCTCCAATAATGGATTCAAAGAACGACATATTCGATATCTCCTATCATTGTCCCTCGGCTCTTGTCCACACTTCGAGTCTGCCTGCCTGTTCCCTGAAGGATATTCCTTGCTCCATCTTTTAGGTCATAAAACTCGACTTCAGGATCGGTTGTCCGTAGGCTGAACGATACGACAACCTGGCACGTGAGAGCGGAGGGGAGGATGGGATTTGCGCCCTTGAAGTCTCACAGCTAACAATCGCCCTATCTAAGGGCTTTAGAATTGATCGCATGCGGCCGGAACCAGCCGAATGCGACGCAAACTAGGGTTTCGCTGCCCTCGAAGCTTTCTCCGCTTCGGCTGCCAGGAATCGAGCTTCCCGCAGATCTATTCGAGCCTTATGGCCGTGCTTCGCAAGAAGATATAGAAGCTCGCTGCCGCTGATGAGTGTGATCGGTTTCCCCTTGGCGAACTCATAAGCATCGGGACCATAGTCTGCAGTTGTGACCAGAATACCCTTGTTGGCGCCTTCGTTGTGGACCGTGCCAAACAGATCCCGCACGGCGGAAACACTCACCGTGTTTGTGTACCGTTTCGCCTGTATTACGATCTTCCCGCCTCGAATCGGGTCTGGGTCGAATACGACGGCATCGACTCCCCCGTCCCGACTGGCCTGCGTGATCTTCACTTCCCCACCTTCCGTGCTGAACTCCTCCTCGAACAATTGCCGGATTAGGTGTTCAAAGTCTTCCCAGTCCATGGCAGCAAGATTGGAGGACTCGTCGAGTGTTTCGGCTACGTTGTAGGCCGGAATGAATCTCTTGTCTTCCTTGTTTAATTGCAATATCGGCCTGACTGGCTGGAGGGCGATTAACTTTGCAGCCGCCACCCCCTTCAGTTTCCTGAAGCATGCTTTCGCGTCCACTTGAGCGAGGTTAATGTCCATGAATTCTGACTTCGTCGCCTGAATTGACAGAATGCAGGCATTTACTTCTTTACCGGTGGCCTTATCGATCGAGTTCACCCAGCCATTGAAGACAATGGAGTCAATCGCACCCGCGGCATCTGCCTGAAACAACTCGTAGAGCGAACGCAGCGCGATTTGATACAGGACCGAGTCGTACGTGCGGTTAAGCCAAGCTTCGCTTACTTGCACCTCCTGAAATGCGTCCCGAGCCGCGATGTATTTTACTTCCTTCAGAGTGGGCATCGCCGTTATGTCAGGCAAACAGTAATCGACCACAACCGTGCGGTTGTCTTCAACGAAGTCGACAGAAGCATCAGACGGAAAAGTGTCCGGGTATTGGGAGGCGCTCAAAACCATCTTGCAATATTCGGGAATCGACTCCGGGTGCCGATCGAGATATGCTTGCTTCGATTCGTCGAGTGCGGCATTTCGCTTGCGACGATCCTCCAGCCAGGCTGCCTTTGTCTCTTCCCATGTCGCATGAGCCTTGTCGAATTGTTGAAGTTGCTCTTTGTTCCGTCGCTCTGTTTCAGCCTTCGCGCTGAGCCACGCTTGGCGAGCGCCGTAAAAAATGCGTGTCACACGTGCCTGCTCTTTGTCTCGAATGGGAGGAATAAGGCGCGTAATGAAGTTGAGTTCTGGCTGGAACTGCTCGTCGGTGACATCCGGCTCCCCCGGTACAGGGATGTCCTTAGACCGGACGGGCTCTGGAACAGGAAAAGGAGAGTGGTCTTTTAGCTGTTCCCAGTTGATCGTGTGATCGACTTCGAGAACATTCGTAAGAAGAGTTTCCAGGGCATCAAGAGCTCCCTGCGCCTCTCTGCTGTGCTCCGCTGCGGTCTGCTTGTTGGTTTCTTTGGCGTGAGCTGCTTTGAGTTGAGCCTGTGATTTCGCTCGCGAGGCTTGTACACGTTCCCATTGCTCGTTCCAAGACCGCATCTGCATCTCGGCCCGGAACTGCATGATCGCCTGGCTTTCGCCCTTTACAACTCTGTATTTATGAAGTCCGTCGTGTTTGATTTCACATTGCCACATAGCCACGCCAATGCCCACGAACCTTTGAATGTACCCTTCACGGCGGCCGCCATCAACAAATTTGCGCCCTTGCGTCTGACCCTGGTAACAACCGGTTGTAAATCCACCCCTGCATGACATCGAGAACTTCGCCGGATGGGGCGCGAAATACTATTTTTGGTATGGCATCGGCGGGCATCTGACTTGTACTGTGGCACAAGATCATTGATCCGACGACTTGAAATTCTTAAGTGGCCGTGAAGGGAAAAGAACCGGGCTCTCGTTCTAGTGGATAGGACTTAATGGAGTGGGGTGAAGACCCCCAGACTTCACCCAGGCAGGCCCAACCGCTGGGCGGAGTCGCGCGGCCTAAAAGACCTCTGCCTGCGACCGGACGGACGCCCGGCACCGGGACGGCGAAGGCAACGGGCTTGTTCCGCGCGTTCCATTAAGCGTGTCCGGATTCTGTAACAAATTCCGATACCAATCCGGCCGGTCTACTAGGCACGGTATATTGACCTTCCTCCCCCACGGGAACGTCGGCCAACCTCAGCGGATAAAACGAGGCGAAAATGCGCTGGCAGGCGGCGGTCGCTCCGAACGCATCGCGCCCGTGTGTAACAGAGAAATAGGGTCGCTAGAGCAGAACCGTTCGAGAGTGCACTGAGAGATCACTAAGCGGGTTCGTACACGGCAAGAGGAGGTCAAGAGTCAAGAAGCTGATACCGAGGTAGGTCGTCCTGGAACAGTGGTTCGTCGGCGCTGAATGGTTTGAGGAGGAATCGAGATGACATGGTATGTGGGCCTGACAGATGATCCGAACAGGCGACGGGCGGAGCACGGCAATCCTCCAGACTGGCAACAGGCCGCATTCGGTAGGGAGCAGGAGGCACGTGCGTGGGAAGCAAGGTACGTTGGGAAACCCGGCTACCAAGGCGGTCCAGGTGGAGCTGGGTGGCGATACGGATACTGGTACACCATTACTCCACAAACCACGGAATAGGTGATGCGTCGCGCTTGCACTTCCCGCGAGAGTGGGGCAGCCGCACAGACAATTACAAGGGAGCAGACCATGAAGGTCAAGAACATCAACGGCACAAGCCAGAACGCATGCAACTGCGGAAGCTGGCTCGATCATTGGAAGAAGTTCAGCGGCCAGTCAGTTCCCGCGTATTGCCCCGAGAAGAAATGCCTAAAGGACCCAGAGGTAGGTGCTCATGTCCAGAAAGACAGCTCCACTGACAAAGCTTGGTATATCGTTCCGTTGTGTAAGACGCATAATGCTGAAGAGGCCGAGTCTCTAGACATCAGCGACCACATTGAGCTCGTTTCGGCCAACATCAGTGAGACCTGCGGCAAGAGTGTGTGATCACATCGCCGTCGTTCAACGGAGAAAACCACCTTGAATTTGCCTTTACAACCCTTTACTGCTGTGATTTGTCGTGAGAGTTAGCCACGCGAAATTGCGGTCTTCGATCAAGCTTTTCTTCCCGGCAACATCTTACTGAGAATTACCCGAATCACTTCCGGTCGATGCTCGCCAGCAGAACCCTCCAGCGTGTACGACCGCTCGAAGGCATTGGGGCCCACAATCTTCATCTCCCACCGATCATTGGCCTGGGAGCCGAGGATCGAAACTCGCCAAACCCCCGGCCTATCGGCAAGCACATGTTCGATGATCGCTCGAACCTCTGCCTGCAGACCAGAATCTCCCGTGTGCTGCATCTCCACTGAAACTGCCATACTGCCCGAAAATATCACTGTGTTCCCAGGTACCGCAAACCCCGTGCCACCATGCAAGGATTCTGCCGGCTGAGCAACCCCAGGCGGAGTATGATCGGGGCCTATGGCGATACTGGTCGCGCTCACTCGCAAACGCGGAAACGCCAATTGGGGGAAATCCATTCCGTTCGCTCCCGCTCTCCCTACTGAATTCGAACTGCAGGTCACGCAACTGCAGCTCAGGGCAGGGATGTACACCTCGTCAGCTGAGCTCCGCGCCTGGTGCGAGCAAAATAGGAATCGGTGCTATGTCCCAGAATGGCTGCTCGAGGAGTGGGATATCACCGTAGATCCAATCTCAGTGGCGTAGCGTGACGACGCAAAGGCCTGTTGTTTAGGGCGGGCCGGCATTGGGCCGGCGAATCCATCAATTTCTCACCTGCTGCTACAATGCTCGACCGAGGGCAACCATGGCGAACCTGACTGGAGTAGTACGGCAATTGAGGAAGGAAAGAGACCGGGTGCGAGGGGAAATGCAGCGGCTGAACGCTGCGCTGGCGGCCTTGGGAAGTCTCGGAAGTCTAGGCGGAAAGTCTAAGGGAATTCGGGCGCCTAAGAAGCGGAAGCCTATGTCAACGGCTGCACGTAAACGAATCGCCGCGGCTCAGCGTGCACGTTGGGCAAAATGGAAGGCGGCTAGGCGGAACAAAGCATAACAACGGCCGGGGAGAACCTTCGCTTCTCGGCTCCCCGTGTGCCGATCCCTAGCAAGGCCTTGGGGTGGGGCCTCGACCCCTTGCTTGCCATGGCAAGCGAGGAGGCAATGTTGGCGATCGGGCCCTTGACACCCCCCGACGGGCTACCGGCGGGGACGAGTTCTTGACCAATAGAGTGTCAACACTGCGTCCCCGGTGTTCCGCAATCCCTCTGCGACTTCTTTTACCTGGAAGGGCCGGTCTTCGGGCTCCAGATCACGATTGAGCAACTCCGTGATTTCTTCGGGCGTGCTTGGTTTCCTGATCTTGTTCAACGCTCGGGCAATGTGTTCGTCGAGACGACGACTCGAATTCGGAATCTGCCGCATTTCCGGTTCCGGGCTCCGGCTATTGAAAAATGAACTTAGCTTATTCCTGACAGGGCCCCGGTGTCAGCATGAGGTTGGAGAGGCGAAAGCACTTGGAAAAGGTAAAGGCTGTGACATTGGTTACGCTCTAGCCACCAACTCCTGCGAGGGAGCCAACAGCGTGGAGACGTGCACCGTCACAGCCCTTGATGCAATCACCGCTTTCGCGGTCCCAAACCCCAACTCCTCCTCGCAGAGCCGTCGGTTTTTTCCGGTCTGGCTGCTCTTCGGGTTGCCCCGCCGAGCTGATCACTCAGCCTACTTCGGACTGGCAAAAGTTTAATTAAGCCAACCCTTTCAGCCATCGACGGAAGCAACCCTAGAGAGTTGCCGGAAAATTGTCAATGCCCGTTTTCAGTGCAATCGGCCTGCTGTGACCGATCAAAACCCAGAGACGCAACCCATTGAATCGTTGTTGGTTAATGAGTGGAAGATTAATTTTTACCATTTTTCCACAGCAACATCCACAGGTGCCAAAAGCGCGGTGCAACTACAAGGTGTGTGTAGAGGAACCAGTAAGCATCTTGACGGCAGGAAATAGATCCCGCATAGTTTGTTATCACCTCGCCAAGGCAATGTCAGATCTCGTGGCCTACATCGATGGCGGCTCTCTCGGGAATCCGGGCCCCTCCGGCATTGGAGTAGTAATTGGCGGCCCCACCGACGGCACCATCAGAATCGCAAAATGGATCGGACACCAGGACAATAATGTCGCCGAGTACCTTGCTCTGCTGGAGGCGCTGCAATGTGCCCTGGGGCTTAAGGCCAAGACGCTTCACGTATTTTCCGATTCCGAAGTAATGGTCAAGCAGATGAGCGGTGAGTACAGCTGCCGCAGTCCGCGACTCTATTCCCTGAATTGGCTCTGCCGGAAATTGGCCCGGTCGCTCGATTTCTCGATCTCCCATGTTCGTCGCGAGCACAACACTGAGGCCAACGGGCTGGCCAGCGCGGCCGCTCGCAGGAAACTTTGCTAATCCCTGATTTGACGGCCAGACATGCGTTCTTGCCGTGCATCCAACCACGAGGAACTGCGGTTTTTGATTGTGCGCTTTAAGTTTTCGTAATGAGATCCTGTCTATCTGGGACATGTTGAAGTAGGTCAGCCTTAACAGCCTGCAGCCGTAAATTCTTGTGGTAGCATTGGCTCGAAAAACGTGGCAGAACAGACCGTTCCAGCGCAAATACGGTCTGATTGCGGGACACCTGATAACCGCGTGTCCGTTTCCAGAAGTTCGTCCTTGGTAAAGCCATGGATCAAGTTGACCCACTCCGCAGTAAACCTTTTTCTGAATGGGGGCCACAGCGCGCTTGGCAGGTAGCTTCGATCACCCTCACGGTGCTTTCCGTCGTTCTCTTCGTTGCCGTATTGGTCTCCAACCTCGAAAGGCCAAAGGTGTCCGTAGTGCTCTTGGTTGCGATGACGGCGGCTTTCTGCATTTTCAGCCTTCTTCTGGCCAAGGTGTTTCTGCAGCTGCACCGTGACCAACGCAACGCGGCCAGCGTCCTCCAAACGGCAGCGCATGAATTCCACCAGATGGCGAGCAATATTCAGGAAGTCTTCTGGATGATCGATGCCGAGAGCAAAAAGGCTCTTTACGTCAACCAGGCCTACGAGACGATCACCGGGCGTTCGTGCCAGTCTTTGATCGAGAACCCATCTTCTTATGAAGAAGTTATCCACCCCGACGACCGTGTCCACGTACTTGGGAAACTCGCGGAAGCGGCGCGGAACGGACAGTTTGATGAGCGGTTCCGGATTGTAAGGCCCGGCGGCGAAGTGCGGTGGGTCTGGGTGCGTGGTTTTCCGTTGCGGGATGCCGGAGGCAAGATTGGCCGGCTCGTCGGCACCGCCCTTGAGATCACGGCGCAAAAGGAAGCGGAAGAACAAGGCGCAACCAATCTTGTCCTGGCGCGATCCTCATCGGCAGAAGCCGAAGCATTGCGTAAGGCGACTCTTGGACTGACCCAGGATCTCCGCATGGACTTCGTTCTCGATGCGCTTCTTCAATCGCTGGCCGACCTAGTACCGTACACGTGCGCTCGGGTCTTGATTGCGGAGGGTGGCCCCCACGTGCTCTCGCTGGGAGAGAAACTCTGCAACGAAACTTCGAAGCCACGTTCGGATTTTCCTCTGACTCTTAATGCCGACGACTCTCCGTTCTTGCAACGCATCTTGACTGGCCAGAAAAGTGTCTTGATCTCCGATACCAGGCAAGAAGAATCGTGGCAAACCTTCGACGGACACGCTCATCTGCACTCCTGGCTCAGCGTTCCGCTGGTCGCGTCCGGGCAATACCTGGGATTTCTTTCCGTTGGCCATACGGAACCTAACCGCTTCACTCAGGACCATCTCCGTCGGGCCGAATTGTTGGCAATCCCCACTGCGGCGGCAATTCAGAATTCCCGTCTTTACGAACGCGCTGCGATTTACGGGGAGCAACTAGAAAAACGGATCGAGGACCTTCGCCAGGCCCATGCGGCGCTGGTGCAATCGGAGGAGGGACGCCGGGTTTCGGAGGACAAGTTCCAGAAGGTCTTTCGTTCGAGCCCGGTCCCGTTTTCGATTACAACCGTGGCAGAAGGGCGGTTTCTGGATGTAAACACCGCCTTCGAGTGCCGGTACGGCTATTCCCGGGCAGAAGTGCTCGGCCGCACGGTCCATGAATTGAGGATTTGGGAAGATCCCTCAGACCGCAAGCTGATGATCGCGCAACTCCAGCGCGGTCCCATTCGGAATGTCATCACCGGGCTTAGGACAAAGTCCGGCGAGATCAAGACCACGGCTTACTCCGCGGACAAAATCCAATTCGAAGGCCAGACATGCGTTCTGGCCGTATCAGAAGACCTGCCGGAATACGAGCAGCGCTCAAGCAACTGAGAAATTGCCGAGCGCAATCAGAAACATGCAGGTGCAGTTCCGCCCCCCTCGGTTCGTAGCAACTGACTGACAGCGTGCTTAGACGATTTCTCTCTTCACGCCTCTGCTGTCCGAAATTCCGACCGCCGCAAAGAAAAATCACCACTCAGGGATGGAAGTACGCCACGATGGTTCTCATCGTTTGACATCGGATGACGGTGTCGAAGCAGTCGTGGGGTGGGTGGGGAGACGGCAACGGCAGGGCGACTGAGGCTCCAATTGAAGGAGCTGTATGGCCGCCCCTAGCAAGTCTTTAGAAATGCACGATTTCGTTTGACCAGCAAACACGGCATTGGGCAGGAGTTTCGCGATGGACCGGCAATTGAGCCGCAACAGCACCGTTTTCAGACAAGACCCCGCGCTCCACGCGACCTTTCCCGGCGCGCGGAAATACCCGCAAATCACATTGCAGAGCGGTGTTTTGTCCGGTTTCCCGACCGCTCTGGAACCGTCTCTTCCACGCCGCCTACCACCCGGCACAGCCCCTTGTACTCCGCTTGCAGATCGGATGGCAGGCCAACTGCCGCTACCCCGTGATGACATCCCGCCGCAGCATTGTTGTCGTCACGCTCGGAGTGTGCCGCCTCCGCCTGGCCCGGATGTGGTTTCCTCTTGCCCTTCGTCTTCACTTAGGGGTGCACTATGAGAAGGCCAGACAGAATTCTTTCTTGGTGGGATCGGGAAGTCGATCGTGCGGGAAGGCCAATTCGGGATGATGTGCGATCTGCAGCGCATGAAGTCTGGAAAGAAGCATGCCGCCGGACTCAGGCACTTCTTGCCGACCCTGCACAAGCCGCCGGTCTGATGGAAGACTCGGTTACGCAGGTGTCTCGCTACCTGGACCGCATCGGGGCTCCCCTGTCATCACGAAAGAACGGACTGCTCTTGTTGGCTTTCTCGAGGGCGCTTCGGCGACTTGCCGCCAAGTCTCGTCGCCTTGAACCCGCCGGTGGGGCGGCTGAGCTGTCGAGTCGTGTAGTGGACAATGCCTGGAGCCGTCAAGTAGACGCGCGATTGGATTTGGAAAACATCGTTCGGAGACTCAGTGAAATAAACAGCACCGTTTTGGCCCTCAGAGGTGCCGGCTATAACTGGGACGAAGTTGCCCAATTGCTCGGAATATCGGTGGCCGCGGCTCGCAACAGCTTTTGGCGGGAAATACGCGATGTGAAGCGAAAGCTCCACATTGATGGAAAACAGAGACATCGCATTGACCATTGTGTCTCTCAAGGAGATTCAAGGCCCGCCCATCCAGAAGAGGCTTGATGAGGCCGGGATCTCGGCATTTGGTCATGCGGCGGGACAGCGAATGCGCCGAGATGACACGTGCTCCAGCAAGTTCCACAACTTACCTTCTGACATTTTCTCTAATTCGCTGACACCCAAGTCATGGCTCTCATACACAAGCGTGCTGCCCGACATCATCCTTAACTTCAGATAATCGGATCCGGGATCACTGAGAAGCCGCATCTCAGACGTGAGGTCGGACTGTTTGCACAGTGTAACTATTCGTCCGTACTGTTGCGTGGCGGGCGTTGAGTTCTTCGGCATGTTTCGCTCCTCGGCACGAACTTACGCCCACATCGGAAGAAGACCAACAACTCTTTTCGGACGCTCAATATTAGGCTGTGATGCCCAAATCGTCTGCCAGCTCAATCTCCGGCGCCGCACAACTGTTTTCCTTTTTCATCTGCGCTTCGAACTCAGCTTGTTCTCTCTTGGCTTCTCTCACGGGCAGAAGCTCCATGTGGCTGGGAGGAAATACGAACGTCTGGACAAAGCTCAGTCGCTCGGGGTTCAATCTTCGCCCGACAATCTCCCGGCTATGTTCCTTGCAGAACTCACAAAAGGCTTCTGCGTCAATGACCTGTCGCTGAACTCCACTAGCCTTGACGATCCGGCACTTCAAGAGTCCCCGATCAATCCATCTTTGCACTTCTTCTGCACGAACATGCAAAGCCCGAGCCAGACTATGTTTCGTAAACCAATCCTGTCCCATGCGCGCACTGGCCCCGAGCCGATGCAACATGGCCTGCACCGAGGTCCGCGAGCGCCGGAGCAGTGCCGTAACCTCCTGCAGAGAGTGTGACGCGATCAAGTCAACTAGCTTCTGTTGCTCGGTTTTTGTCCATGGCCGGTAGCTTCGCTTCGAGGTGATTCCCATCTGGCGCACGAACCTCCAGCAGGCTGCACGCGGGTTTCCCGACACTGCTGCAATTCTTGTGATCAGCCCCTGCAACGCCATTTGCGTCTTGTGCCCCTCTTGGCCTGAGACCTCGGATAATATGGTGCTCACATATGTCCTCACCATCTCTCGCGCAGGCCCAGGCCAGCGGAAGGTACGACGGCGGGCTGGTTGATTCAATTCCCCCATGTTCAGCAAAGACTGTGGAAGCCGGACCCCACATCCCCTCCTACTTATATATGGCTTCGAAACAGAAATGTGTCTCACCTGGGATTGCACTTTTTGGCATCGTGCGATTGTGGCGTTGGTTGGATGTGCTCCTCTTAAGGGAACGAGGAGGACGCTGACCCGGATGTCGGGGCGTTAAGCGGCATTTTTCACTTGATCTGGAGACAACAGCACAGACACTAAATGGGCGCGGTCGCTATCATACTCATCGCCAAGTTCGGATACGCGGCCGCATCTGTTCGGCACGATAGGCGAATGCACACAAAGATTTTCATCGACACCGATCATGGATCGTGGGATTCTGCTGAGGGCAACAGGGCAGTTGGGCTTGGACTCCGTGCTCAACTGGGGCGTGCAGAATGGATTCGGAAAAAGAACTGTTTGACGCATTTGACAGGGTAGTGCATGAAGACTTTCCCAATCCTCAGCGCATCGCCTGTCTAGGACGCGATGTCCTGCTGGAACTCGCGCAACGGCCCGCGGACGCTCAGTTCGCCCCCCTGCTCGCCCACATCCGACAATGCGCTCCCTGCTTTGATGAGCTGAAAGAATTGCGGCAAAAAAGGCGAATTCAATCTCCGTAGAGTCTGGCCCTTACGGAGAATCAACAAGCGTCAATGTAGAACACGAGTTCGCCGTGCGCTCCGATGGAATTCCGCCACTCTGCAGCCAGGCTCCGCATATTGCCGACTAGGACG
>Ga0209517_10009333_pt1 | contig 11217 bp, 6 predicted proteins | sample PeaSoiMetSII2010_FD_187695 | JGI IMG/M metagenome (GOLD analysis project Ga0209517, IMG submission 187695) | Peat soil microbial communities from Weissenstadt, Germany - SII-2010 (SPAdes) (version 2) | ecosystem: Environmental > Terrestrial > Soil > Wetlands > Peat | place: Germany: Weissenstadt... | reverse complement strand
GCCGGCGGCTGTTTTTCTTCCTGAGCCTGTCTATCTACTTGATCGGAGTCGGCCTGACCGCCTTCTCGTGGAACCTCGCGAGTTTCGCGATCTTCCGATTTCTCACCGGCGCTGGAATTGGCGGCGAGTACTCGTCGGTCAATTCCGCCATCGACGAACTAATCCCCGCGCGATTGCGCGGACGCGTTGATTTAATCATTAACGGCAGCTTCTGGCTGGGCGCAGCGGCCGGGGCCGCTTCGACATTAGTCATTCTCAATCCTTCCATTTTCCCGGTGAATGTGGGGTGGCGGCTCGGCTTCGCGATAGGTCCTGTGATTGGATTCGCGGTCCTGTGCTTGCGCCGGTTCATTCCCGAGAGCCCGCGCTGGCTGCTTGTCCACGGCCGATCGCAGGAGGCCGAAGCGACGGTTGGCGCGATTGAAGCTCTGGTCGCCGCGAAAACCGGCGAGCCGCTCCCGCTGGTGCCGTCGGGCCTTGCACTCCGGATCCGCCCGCGCCAGCAATTTGGCCTTTACGTAGCTTTCCGGGCGCTAGTATCGCAGTACCGCGCCAGGTCGATTCTTGGCCTCGCACTGATGATCGCACAGGCCTTCGTCTACAACGCGATCTTTTTCACATATGCACTCGTGCTAAGCCGTTATTACTCGGTCCCGCCTCAGTCCACGGGTTTCTATCTATTCCCATTTGCGATCTCGAACTTTCTCGGCCCTCTGTTGCTCGGTCCATTCTTTGATACGGTCGGGCGCCGCCCGATGATCGCGGGAACGTTCGCCACCTCGGGCCTCCTCCTGATGTTTACCGGATGGCTATTCGCCCACGATGTGCTGTCGGCCTTCAGTCAGGTCGCGTTGTGGACGGTGATTTTCTTCTTTGCGTCGCCCGCAGCCAGCTCTGCATACCTGACCGTGAGTGAGGTTTTCCCGCTCGAGATTCGCGCCCTCGCGATCGCGGTATTCTATGCGACCGGTACCGCGATCGGCGGCATCGTCGCGCCGTGGTTCTTCGGCACCTTGATCGATTCTGGCTCGCGCTCGATGCTGTTCCTCGGCTATGCGGTCGCGGCCGTTCTGATGCTCGGCGCCGCAGCGCTCGAGGTTACGCTCGGTGTGGCGGCGGAACGGGTAAGTCTCGAACAGGTCGCCGTGCCGCTTTCGTCTGCCGATTGATCGGTAAAGGGCAGAGGATCTCCTGTGCCTGCGCAAAACTCAATCTGATGCGAGATTCTGAGCTGCGGAGAGTACGGTGCGATGAAATGTACGAGCTGAGTCGGAGGCCGACCATCTCCGATCGCGTTGGTCAGTCCGCAGTTGTGTGCCTGCTCATAATTCCGTATGCCTTGTAAACATTTGGAGTTTTGTCCTGACCGTTTTATCGTGGCCGGCATGCTTACGATCCCGTCGGCGATGGTTTCTCTGGTCTCCTTCCGGTTTCGGCATCGCGTCTCCCTGGAACTGGAGGTGCTGGCCCTCAGGCATCAGGTGGCCGTTCTCCATCGGCAGCAGCCCGGCCGCCGTGGCTTGGTCGAGGTGACCGCTTGCTGTGGGCCTGGCTCTACCGCATCTGGCCCCGCTGTCTTCAGGTCATGATGCTGGTCAAACCGGCAACCGTGCTCCAGTGGCACCGGCAAGGATTCCGCAAATACTGGCGTTGGTGCTCAAGCTCGATTTCATGCGCTCTGTCACACGGATCGAATTTTCGGTAACGACAACCGGCTGTTAAGCCAGTACCGGTAAGTCGCACGCCGTGGCGCGCCGATCACGGACGTGCTTGGGCGGCTCAAACAGATCTTGATCATGGGGAATGCGATGTGCCCCTACCACGCGGACGACCTGCCTCGATCCGCTCAAGCGTTGCTCTTTGCCGATCCGCGTCGTTCGGCTTCTGCTGAGCCGCCCTCTCCGATGCTTCCAAAGCGGCATCGCGCAGCCGCAACCCTGCGCCTTCAGAGGCCATCCATGGTGCCTTCGTGCCGGTTTCTCCCGGCTCGCTCTCGCAGAAGGGTGAGGCTACAGCGTCTCTTCTCTTATCGGCCCCCCCGGCTCAGGCGACCTCGCGAGTCGCGGTAGGGGCTGGCGCAGCGGGCGCGGCCGGCACAACCTCTTTCGGTACCGCTGCGCCCAACTCGTGCAGCGTCTCTTTGATCCGCGACTTCATGAAGCCCACGTCCGGCATCAGATTGGGCTCCGCCAGCAGCCCCAGATAGAGATTGCCGTTGTAGCTCACGAGCGCGGGCCCGTAACCGAGCGTCGGCATCAGCGGCATCATGCCGACGGGTTCGGTCATCTCATGGCCCGCCAGATAGATCGGCACCGGCACACCCGGCACGTTGGTCGCGACGAAGTTGATGCCCATGCCAAGTAGCTGCGCGCGCCGCGCGATTCGCGGCGCAGCGCCGGCGAGCCATCCGGCGCCTTCTATCGCCGAGGTCACCAGCCGCGCGGTCAGCGCGAGCGTTGCCGGCGGGAGGTAGTCGAGCGCGGCCATCAGCTTCTCAAATGCCATCGCCTCCCTGGCGGCCTTGATCCGCGAGGTTTCCCCGATGACCGCCTTGAGCCGGGCGACGGCCGTCATCGACTCCGCATCGAACTCCGGAAACATCATCGAGACGCGGTTGCCGAGCTTGCCGTATTCGTCCGGGGCGCGTACGTTCACCGGGCATCCGATTCGCAGCGGCCGCCCCTCGACGGGGCAGCGGTGATACTCGAGGTAGCGCGCGGCGCCCTCGCTCAGCGCGGCCAACACCACGTCGTTGACGGTGCCACCGAAGGTGGCGCGGATCTGCTCGATCTTGCGCAGTGGGTATCGCAGCCAAGCCATCGAGCGCGCATTAGTCACGGTCGCGGCGTTCCACGGGGCCGCTACGATCGGCCGCGCGATTCGCTGCATCGTCTGCACAGCCGCCGCCGGCGCCGACACCTTCGCGTCGAAATCGCGCAGGTTCGCGATCGTGCCGGCTGCGCGACGCATCAGTTCGATTCGCGCGCGCGCCAAGGCGGAGACTGCCGAGGCGAGCAGTTCCGCGCGGCCCGGCAGCGGTGCCGGTTTCCATGACTCGTCGGGAGGTGTCGGCGGGGCGGCGTCGGGCTGAGTGCTGGTCATCACGGCGAGCAGTTCCATGCCTGAGATCCCGTCCGCCAAGCTATGATGGACCTTGGCCAGGACCGCGCTGTGACCACCCGCCAGGCCGCTGAACAGATGCATCTCCCACAAGGGCTTGCCACGGTTGAGGGGCTGCTCGTAGACCCGCATCGCCGCCTTCATCACCGCCGCCTCGGTCGAGTCGCGTGGCATCGCGTGGCAGAAGAGGTGATCGGCGAGGTCGAAGTCGGGATCCTCCTGGAGGCTCGGATGGGCGAGGCCCAATGGCGCGAAGAGGACTCGCTGGCGATAACGGGGCAGCAGATGCATCCGCCCGGCCATGTGCGCGCGCAGGCTCTTGAAGTCGATGCGGCTGCGGAACAGGGCCAGCATCGCCATATTCAGCGGCGCATTGGCAGCTTCGCCGTAGAGCAACGACGCGTCCTGAGTGCTGAGTCTGAACGATTCTTTGGATGGCGCCATGGCTGCCTCCCCTGGCGGCGAGCGTTGCGCCACCAACTCGCGACGTACTCGCGAGAGCGCGATTCACACGCCTCTTTGGCCCCGAAATTCGGACGCAAAAGCTACGCCAAGCGCATTGGCGAGTGCGATCGAAAGAAAACGGAAAATGAGCGGGCAATCATTGGATCTTGAGACCGCAACGCTAATGCATGCGCGACACCGCAAAGATCAGATGTTTCCGAAGGTAGCAGAGTGCCCGAACGAATCATCTCAAGACGCGGCGAACGTCATGGGCGAACGTTCTGCTTGATGCTATGGAGAAGGATTCCGGCGCTGACTCGGTCAGAATTACACGCAAAGTGATTCGAGGCCCTGACTTCCCAGCGGGTAGCGCACGCTGGTGAGCTGCTCAGAGATCTGCCAGAGCCTGGCGGCCGCCGCCGCGTCATGGGCCGCGGCGCTGCAATCGACTTTGGCCGGGTAGCCCCATATCTGGCCGAGACCGTCGGGCCCGATGAATTCGCCGCCGCGCAAATCGGGAGCCGCAGCCGCATACAAGGTCGGCAGTGCGCCCACCGCGGCACTCTGCGCGAAGAACCGATTCAGCAGTCCCCAGATCGTCTCCATCACCGAGGAACCCTGCATGCGCGGACCTACCGCCATCAGATTGGTCGCCGCATAGCCGGGATGGCACGCTACGCTAATCAGCTTCACGCCTGCGGCCTCGGCTCTGCGCTCCAACTCGAAGGCGAACAGCAGATTCGCCAGCTTGCTCTGTTCGTACGCGCGCATCTTGCCGTAAGCATGCTCCAATTGGAGATCGTCGAAGCAAATTCGCCCGATTTGATGGGTCGCGCTGCTCACCGTGACGACGCGCGCGCCGTCCGCCGCAAGCAAGCGGTCGAGCAACAGACCCGTGAGTGCAAAGTGACCCAGGTGATTGGTCCCGAGCTGCATCTCGAAGCCGTCCGCAGTGCGGGAGTACGGAATCGCCATCACGCCGGCGTTGTTGCACAGCACGTGGAGCATCCGATGCCGCGCCTTGAACGCGTCCGCAAAGCTGCGCACCGAGGCCAGACTGGCGAGGTCCAGCGGCATCGCTTCGACCCGCGCTCCCGGAGCGAGCGCGGCAATACGATCGGCCGCCGGGCGCGCTCTTTCCATGTTGCGGCAGGCGAGCACGACGTGCGCCCGCTTGCGGGCGAACTGCAGCGCGGCCTCGTAGCCTATGCCGCTGTTGCCGCCGGTAACGACGATCGTCTTGCCGGAGAGGTCCGGAAGGTCGTCGGCGGTCCAAGTCTTCCCGTCGGGCATGGTACCTATGGCTCCTTGCTCACCGATCGCGGCTCACTGCGGCTCCGAGAAATGCGAGTCCGCACACACTCGGCACACGCAGATCGGGTCTCGATCGCCACTTTGCAAGGCGCGGCCGCCCACCAAGTCGAAGTATTGCGCCGCTAAAATACCCGGGTAAACTTCTTGCCCGTTCATAGCAGTCGGCGCGCTCGGCAACTTATCGAACGGACGCTGCTCGTTCATTGCTGTTCGCCTCGCAGAGTGACGAGCATCAGCCATGCCAGACGAACTAGCCCAGACCCGAAGTCGGCAAGCCACTCAATTGCAGCCGAAACAGGCAGAATCGGAACAGTTGCTGCCATTTGGAAACAGCAACTGAGCCTGTCATCAGTAAAGACTCGCGCTGAACGAATAGCGCACTGAATCAAGGTACTTTGGCGCCCTCGACGTTTTGAGTCGTTGAGGGTGCTGTGACGCCGCGAAAAAGTCCGTTGTGCCTGCTCATAATTCCGTATGCCCTGTAAACATTGGAGTTTTGCGCCGACCGTTTTATCTTGGCCGGCATGCTTACGATCCTGTCGGCAATGGTTTCTCTGGTCTCCTTTCGCTTTCGGCATCGCGTCTCCCTGGAAGTTTTTCAGGACAGGTACAGGCATGGCACCGGCGGCCGGCGAAATCCGCGCGGCTATTTTACTCTCCCGTCAACGTGATAGATAAAGACATCAGTACGCGAAGAGTGTCGATGGGCAATCGGCTTCCGCGTTTCTGGCTAGCCTTCGAGTTCGCCCGCCGCTTTGCCGTCCAACTCACCTCTCGCGAGGCTGAGCGAATGGGGCAGAATTTCAACATTGAGCGAGAGGGGGACATGGCTTATGCCTTTCACTCGTAGGGAATTCCTCAAGCAGGGTTTAACGGCCGCCGCGACGCTGTCACTAGGTGTGCTCGGCGACAGCGATGCGGCCGCGAAACAGAAGCTCGCGGCGCTCAGCAAAAGCGCGACTCGCAAGCTGCGCAAGCGGCTGAAGGGCGAACTTATCCTTCCCGATAGCCTCAAGTACGACGCTGCGCGCAGGATCTGGAATCCCGGCATCGATCGGCATCCTGCGATGATTGCCCGATGCGCAGAAACCTCGGACGTGGTCGCAGTCGTGAGCTTTGCCCGCGAACATGATTTGCCTGTCGCAGTGCGCGGAGGCGGTCACGACCCTCTGGGTCATTCCGTGTGCGACCGCGGGATGGTCGTTGACTGCTCCTTGATGAACGGAATCAGCGTCGATTCCAAAGGCCAAGTCGCCCGTGTGGGAGCTGGGGCGAAGGTCTACGAATTCGACGAGGCCGCGCAGGGCCTGGGTCTGGCGACGAGCTTGGGCGAATGTCCTTCGGTAGGCGTCTCTGGCTTGACGCTCGGCGGTGGAATGGGCTGGCTGATGTGTAAGTACGGGTTGGCGTGCGACAATCTGCTGGCGGCGCGGGTAGTGACTGCCGACGGCAACGTGCTCATGGCCAGTCCGCAAGAGAATGCGGACCTGTTCTGGGCCATTCGCGGCGGCGGAGGGAATTTCGGCGCGGTCACGGAACTCCAATACCGGCTTTATCCCGTAAAAGAGGTTTTCGGGGGCTTGGTGAGCTACCCGATTTCTCAGGCAGGCCCCGGGCTGCGAGTATTCGACCAGTTCATGAGCAGCGCGCCTGACGAGTTGACCGCCTTCGCCAGAATCATAGTGGCGACAGCCCCCCTCTTTGTGATCGGGGCCTGCTACTGCGGCCCGCCCGATCGCGGAGAACGCCTGCTTCAGCCGCTTCGCTCGATTGGCCGGCCGCTGGAAGATTCCATGAAGGTGCGGTCGTATCTGGAGATACAGTCGCTGATGGCTCCCCCGCAGCAGTGGGCTTCGGTGTATTGGAACGGCGGCTTCATCCGCACCATCGACGACCCGACGACGGATGCGATCGTGGCGCATGTGTCACGCTCGCCTTCACGCCTCGGCATGATTACCTTGGATCACATTCATGGCGCTGTTTCCCGCATTTCGACCGAAGCGACCGCCTTCGCGCCGCGGCTGCCCGGTTACAGTTGGTGGGCGGAAGCCGATTGGGAAGGCCCGGCACAGGCGGATTCCTCCGTCGCCTGGGCGGACGAGTTTCGCGACCTACTGGAGCCTTTCTCTCCGCATGCCGGGGCGTACGTGAACGTCCTGGGAAACGAGAGCGATAGCCAGGTCAGGGCGGCGTACGGCCCAAATTATCCGCGGCTGGTCGCCCTCAAGAACAAATTTGACCCGACCAACTTCTTCCGCCTGAACCAGAACATCAAGCCGACGGCGTGATGCTCTCACGGCAGATTGATGAACCGGAAATTCCGAGGTTCCCCGCTTCGTTCGAAGACTTTGCGGCCGGTACGATGCCTGAGGGTCAAGTCTTCTCGAAAGAGACGTTGGTCTGCCGGTCAGACTGCGACGGGGCCCAATTCCACAGCGTGTATTCGAAGTGACGGTAACCGCCGGCAAAGTGCAGGCCTTTGGGAGGACCGGGCAGAATCCCGTCGTAGGGCATCCAGTTCGGGTACTGGTAGGGCTCCCAGGCGTGGTAAATCACGACCTGATCGGGGCGTGTGCACGGGCTTAGCTTCGCCCTCACAATGAAGGAGCCGTAGTCGTTGAACACGCGGATGTAGTCGTTATCGCTGATTCCCTTGGCTTTTGCGACATCTGCATTGACGAATGCGAAAGGCTCTCCGCGATGCAGTTTGAGCATCTCTTCGGACACCACCCAGTTGGAATGGATACTCCAGCGTAGATGGCCGCCCGTAATCCGCATCGGTTGCGAGCCGCCGATGTCGGGCGGTTGCTTGTAGCGCACCAGATGCTCGTCCGCTTCGACGAACCACGGATGGTCGATGTAGAATTGTATCCTGCGCGTGGTGGTTGAATACGGGACCTTGCGCTCAACCTGATCGCGGAACGGCGCATGGATCTGCCCCGGTACCATGTCGGCGTTCTGGACCACGCTCGCATGCCAGGTGGGCCGGCCGCTAAGCCATGCCATGCCGTTCTTGCGCAGGTTGGCCAGGTTCAGATCTTCCCCGTCCACGCTCGTGAACCATCCCATCTGTCCCATGGCGCGGTAGGTGTCGTCCAAAAGTCGTTCTTCGTCCTGGTTGCTGTCGCCGTACCGGTTGCCGGACGTGGCACGCCACCCGAGCTCGCGCACGAGGATTTCGCCGTCCCCGGATTTGTAGCGCTCGACTCCGCGCGCCAGGAGCTGAGCCTGAACCTGCTGCAGCAACCCAAGCACGATCTGGCGGTCGGTCTTCGACTCCCCGAGCATCGGCACACTCTGGTCCGTAAAGGCGGTCAGGCGGCTGACCGGAAGCGAGAGGCGCATTTCGGCGTACTCGTAGAACGACGCGGCCGGCAGCACGTAGTCCGCATAAAGCCCGCTCGTGCTCCAGCGCGAATCGGCCACCACCGCAAGTTCCAGTTTCAACCATAGGTTCTTGAGATAGGTGTTCATGCCGCCGCGATGGCGCCGCAGCGGATTCCCTCCTGAAACCAGCAGCGCCTTGGGTGGGACGTCGCGGGCCGGGCGCTCGAACCCTTTCCACCATCCCTTAGCCACCGCTTGCTGGGCATATTCGCTCACACTGCGCGGCGCGTTGGGATCGTGAAGGTGCTTGTCCCACACCTCGCGGTAGCCGGCGTGGTAGAGCCAGAGGAAAATCGGCGGCGCCGCCGTGCCCGTCGACCGCAGCCCCTCACGCATCGCGCCCAGAGCCGCCTCCGCCGGCGGCATCGTCGGATCCATTTTGAAGTGGGTGCGGTAATTCTCCTGCAGCATCTGGGACAGGTTTATCGCCGTCATGATCGGGTCGCGCGTCTCCAGCAACTGCTGCGGCATCGCGCCGACGAAGGCCGAACCGGCGACCGCTTCCGTGCCGGCCGACCAGCCTAGAATACCGGTGCCGGGTTTGCCGAGATTGCCGGTCAGGGCCAGGATGTAGCAGTACGAGCGCTCGAGCAGATCGCCATGGTAAAGCTTTCCGGCGTTGGCAATGGATGCAAAGAACACCCTGCGCGGCGGCTTGACCAGTTCCGCCAGCCTGGCGAGCTGCTCGGGATGAATCCCTGAGATTTCCTGGACCTTCTCCGGCGTGTATTCCGCCACTCGTCGCTTGAGCAACGAAAAGACGGTCGTCACAGCAAGCTGCCTGCCGCCCTTCAGAGTCACGTTGAGCTCGGCTTCGAGCGCGTAATCGCACCCCATCGCGAGCGTGCCCTTGGGCAGCGGCTCGAGTTCGCCGCTTGCGCTGTCGAGCACGAAGAACTGCTCGGCGTCACCGCCTTCGCGCAGGTCCGAATCGCGCAAGAAGGCACCGTTATCGGAGCGCACGAGCACCGGAGCGTCGGTTTGCTCCTTGACGAACTGCGTGTCGATCCACCCGCGGTCGATCAGGATCCTGGCGACGCCAAGCCACAGGGCCGGGTCCGCCGACCAGTTGATCGGCAGCCACATGTCGGCAAACTGGGCGCTCGGATTCTTGTCGGGCAAGATCGCCACGACCTTCGCTCCGCGATAACGCGCCTCCAGCGTGTAGTGGATTTCGGAGATCATCGAGTAAACCGGGTTGCCCTGAGTGATCACGAGCGTGTCGGCAACAAAATAGTTCTCCATTCCCGGACTATGCTGGGATTGGCCGAAGGTAAGATATTGGCCGGGGCTGAAGTCACCGATGAGGAAGTTGACGTCGAGGCCGACGCCGCCCAGGCGCCCCACCAAGCCCGGCATCGACCCTTCGCCGCCGCCGCGCAACGCTCCGGGGCCGTTGGTGCCGCCGTCACCCACGATCGCCTGCGGTCCGTGGCGCTCGATGATATCGGCTAGCTTGGCACCGATCTCCTCGAAGGCCTGTTCCCAGGAAATCCTCTCCCATTGGCCGCTGCCACGCTCTCCGATCCGCTTCATCGGATGGAGCAGGCGGTCGGGGCCGTACATCGAGCGCGAATGCTGGTAGCCCTTCTGACATCCGCGCGGATTGCAGTCGGGCAGGCGGAAGTCGGGATCCTCGAACTCGGGAAGGGTGCAGGCGATCTCCTCGCGGATGACCCTGCCGTCCCGCATGTAGACGCGAAACGGGCAGCTCCCCGGAAGACAATTGACCCGGTGCGTGCCCCATCGGCACGCATCCCACTGCCAATAGCGCTCGTCCGCCATCGCTGCCTCCCAGCAGGGCTATCCTGCGATTCGTGACTTGGCCCCGTTTTGCTTCGACATCGTTTTCGAGGCCTGGATTGAGGGCCAGTTGGGGAAGCATTGCATGTGCCGCGAAAACTCTCGGCTTTGGCACCGCTACGCTGGAGCTTACGGTTACAGTTGTTACTTTTGGCGTCAGAATTGATGCATCGTGCAGTGATCAGAATGTGGTAGCTGTCCTTTGAATTCCTGTGCGGCGTCGCGAGCCGGTTATTGGCACGAGCTCTGCTCGCGTTTTCGACGGCTCTGTCAGGAGAGAACGCATGGAGACCTATTTGGAATTGGAAACCCGCCTGCCCGACGAGTACCGAACGCTCAAGGAGAACGTTCATCGATTTGCGAAGGAGGTCGTTCGACCGACCGCAGCCGCGCTCGATCAACTGGCCGACCCGCAGGAGGTTATCGCATCGGGCTCGGTTTTGTGGACCTTCCTGAAGAAAGCCTACCGGCTCGGCTATCACGCGGCCGGCATTCCCTCAGAACTGGGAGGACTCGGGCTTAACGGGCTTGGCATGCACATCTTTCTGGAAGAGATGGGTTGGGGAGGCGCCGACCTTGCGCTTACCTTGGGGGTGGCGAGCTTTCCCTTTGCCGCCCTGGCAGCCACCGGGAATCGGGAGTTGATCGATAAGTTCGTCAAGCCCTTTGTCGAAGACCGCGAGGCGCGTTTCATCGGCTGCTGGCCGGTGACGGAGCCGCAACACGGTTCCGATTGGGCGACGGCGCTGTTCGGCGGAGATGGGGAGCCGGACATGTCGGGACACGTCGTGGCTCAGCGTGAAGGTGATTCCTACGTAATCAACGGGCAGAAGGCAGCGTGGGTTTCCAACGGCACTATCGCGACGCACGGCCTGGTCATCTTGATCGCGGATCCATCGCGGGGCCCGATAATGGGCCGCGGCGTCGCGTTCGTTCCGCTGGACTTGCCCGGCGTCTCCAAAGGCAAGCCGCTCAACAAGCTGGGCCAGCGCGCCTTGAATCAGGGCGAGATTTTCTTCGACAACGCGCGCATTCCGCGACACTACATGCTGGTAGCGCCCGACAAGCCGGCCGAGTTAGTGAGCGCCAGGGGCGGCGGGCCGAACGGAGCGGTGGGTGCGGTCTTCACCGGGGTGGCGCGGGCCGCCC
>Ga0209517_10009331_pt1 | contig 11217 bp, 7 predicted proteins | sample PeaSoiMetSII2010_FD_187695 | JGI IMG/M metagenome (GOLD analysis project Ga0209517, IMG submission 187695) | Peat soil microbial communities from Weissenstadt, Germany - SII-2010 (SPAdes) (version 2) | ecosystem: Environmental > Terrestrial > Soil > Wetlands > Peat | place: Germany: Weissenstadt... | reverse complement strand
GATTCAGAAACTCCAGGAATTGCGTCACGCTTTCTTTCCAAAGCTTGGCGTTCCAGACGATGGGTTTCATGCGCCCATGCTAAGTCATACGAAGGAGAATTGCAAGAGCTACATAACATAGTAATATTAGAGGGCAGTTGGGAGCGACCTATTTCGTTCCCACTGTCGTTGTACCGCTACTGCTGATCACTCACGGACTTGTTTTCTGTATTCTTCTGCAATACCAGAGGGAATTCGCAAAGCGAGAAAGCAGGCCTGCAGCATAAGGCACCTCCTTAATCGCGAGATTTGCGCTCCCTGGGGCGCGAGGACGTCACCGCTGCAGCGCGCGTGTGCATCTCGTGGACGCGGCGCGACTGGGTCGACGTGCAGCACCACTCGTGACGGGCCCCGCTTCCAGGGGTTCTCTCGAGCGGCGATAAGTTTGCGGAATGGCAAGGAGGCTATGGCGATGCAGTCGCGAGGCCGAGTCGAGACCTGCGACTTTCATCCGGCAGCGGACCGGAGGTTGAACTGGGAGGTTGGGGCCGCAACGGAGTTTCGCAAGTGAACCCATTCTTTCGAGCGATTACCTGCGAATAGTGATTCCGATAAGGTCATCTACCTCATGAAAGGAGACTTTCTCAGCATCGTGGTTACGTCCACCGCTGAGGATGACCAGCGAACCGGGGCGGTCGAACACAATGTTCTGGAAGGGGAGATTGCAGCAATCTGCTTCCTGCTCAAGTCTTCCGGCAATTCCTGCAGCTAACCAAGAAAACCGCAGACCTCCTGGCGTTCAGGACGTCTGCGGCTTTAGTGAAATACCTCAGTTAATTAAATTCTCTACCTCGGTACCAACCCCCGCCAGGGTCGCGTCAAAGTCGTCAGCGTTGTCATCCTGAGGCCCATTTTCCAAGGCCTAAGGATCTCAGCAGTTTATTCGGGTGATGAAGTGAGCGAACTGCGGAGATCCTTCGGGCCCTGCGGCCCCTCAGGACGACACCGGAGACGATGACGCGACCCTGCCACTCCCGCCGAGTGCCGGGGAGGTTTCGAGCAACCAGCTAGAAAGTAATCTTCGCGGCCACCTGCATGATTCGAGGGCCGACCGCGCCGATACTCGTGATGTTTCCAAACTGGCCGCTGGTGAAGGACCCACTAGGGTTCGCAAACTGCGCGTGGTTGAAAGTATTGAACGATTCAAACCGGATTTGCAGATTCATTCCTTCGGCGAGACGCGTATCCTTATGCAGACCCAGAGTCCAATTGTTGATGCCCGGCCCGTAGAAGAAGCGCGGATCCGCATCGCCGACCACCCCCAGCGATTCGGGAGCGAAGGCGCTCTTCGAAAACCACGTGTGGTTGGCAGAGGTTCTGGGGTTGCCGGTAATGTCGAGCGGACCGACAACGTTGGGCATATCGATCCCCGAGGTGCCTCTCAGCGCGCGATCGTCCCCCTCGAAGAGCGACACCGGGAATCCCGTCGCAAACCGCGTGATGCCCGCCACGCTCCAACCCTCGACGAGGCGTTTGGGCAGCGAAGCGAATGCCCTGTCAAAAGGTACGGTGTAGAAGTAGCTGACTACGAAGTTGTGGGTAACATCGAAGTTGGAAAGCGCCCGGCTGAGGCTGTGATCGAAGTAGTTCAAGCGGTCGTTGAAATACGAGCCGTTGTCGATGCCTTTTGCAAACGTGTAGGCGGCGAGGAAAGTCGACCTGCCGGCACGCTTTTCGAGGCTTGCCTGGAGCGAGTTGTAATCGGAGTTGGCCCAGTCGCCTTCATAGAAACTGGTCGAAAAGGCAGGTCCGAATGGACCACGCGTTCCGTGAACTTGTGTGCCGTTGGGAAGCGTGAAGGTATTGTCTTCCTGGCGGGGGCCGCATGTCGGTGTTGCGCCCTCGGCACGGAGTTGCAGGCAAAGGTTGGGGTCACCCGGGTTTGCTTCCTGGATGCCGATGAGTTTGCGACCCAGCGTACCAACGTAGCCGACGCTTAAGAACATGCTCTTGCTTAGTTGGCGTTGGATGGTCAGATTGTAATCGATGCCATAGGGAAGAGCGTTGTCGGTCGCATACCCGAGCGTGCTCGAGAGAGGATAGTAGTAGGAGAAATCAAAATTTTTGGCGGCAGCACTGCCCGGAGCGGGAATCACAAAGGGAAAGGGATGCCCCTGCGACTGCCCGGTTGAGCGGGTCGTGAAAGGCGATTCAAACAGTGGCGGCGCAGCCGATCCCCAATATTCACCGAAAGGAACCGTGCCCAGGATCCAGTAGAGAGTCTGGTCCTGAATGGCGGTAAAGAATTCACCGCCCGCGAGGCGAATACTGGTCTTGCCCGGTCCGCCGAGAAGCTTGCCTAAGAACCCGTCAGAATGGTTGGGGGAGTAAGCGATACCAATCCGTGGGGCGAAGTTGTCGTAGCGGGTGGGCGCGAGCGTTCTCGGAACTCCCGGGTCACCGGGATAGACCAGACCTTTCGGCGCGGTCGGGTACTCGACGGATTGTTCGCCGGGAACCAGGGCGACGATCTTGTTCTGGGTATCATACCAGGGTTGGCTGAACTCCCAGCGCAAGCCAAGATTGATGGTCAAATTCGTCCTTAGACGGATGGAGTCCTGGGCAAAAGCGGCTCCGTACTTGCTACGCGAATCCAGCAGTTGCAGACTGGATTGCGTATAGTTTGCGGGCGAACCCAGCAGGAAGTCCGCGACGTCGGAACCCGTCTCCGAGCCGTCAAAGCTGAATTGCCCCACCGGAGCGCCGGCATTCCGCTGGTTCATCTGGTAATAACGATAATCTGCGCCGAATTTCAGCGTGTGCCGCCCGATTATCTTCGAGAGGCTGTCTTGAACTTGAAAGGTGTTCTGGTTGGCAATACTAGGCGCCACCGTACCGAAACCGAATTCGTTGGTTGAGATCGTCGGTACACCCAAGTACCCGGTGGGACCGGACTGGTTGATGCCATCCGTGCCCGCACCGGTGACGAATCCCATGCTGGCGAGGCTCGGGGCCGCCGCCCCGGTCGGAACGGTTTGGACCGGCAGGCGAGTAAAGCTGAAGCGGAATTCATTTACGGTCGAGGGATTGATGGTGCGCGTGTTACTGAGCGTGACTTGCTGGTTCTTCACCTGTGTAACTGCCGCAAACCCCGGCCAACTCGCGCCGGCGAGGGCGTTATTCGTATTGGTGCCCTGGTAGTAGTAGTAAATCGACCAGTTGCCCGTCAGCCGGTTGATGAAATCCACCTTCTGTCCGAACATGTTGTCGACGGTGCGGGTGGGGTAGGCAGCCGAAGCATAATACTGGCCTTGCACATTGGCTGTGGGGATGAATCCGATCGTGCCTTTCGCCGCCGCCGACCAGACCGACTGAGGAATGATGCCGGTCGGGAACACTTGCGAGTAAGCTTCACCGTCAGTGACCGTCGTCCCCGTCCGTTGCGCGAGGATCGCGGCCCAGGCCGGACCATTCACCGTTCCGGCGAGGTTGTCCACGCCGATGTTGCCGGCGCGCTGGTCGGCCGTCAGCACCTGAACGTTACTTGCCGTTCCGCCATTGATCTCGCGTGTGCCCTGGTAGTCGGTGAACCAGAATAGCTTATCCTTGATCGCCGGCCCGCCCACCGCGTAGCCGAACTGATTCCTCTTCAGCGTTCCGATGTCGCCATCGAAAAATCCGCGGGAATCCATAGCGTTGTTGCGGAGAAATTCAAAAGCGGAGCCGTGGATGCGGTTTGCCCCGCTCTTGGTAATGGCATTGGTTAATGCCCCGCTGAAACGCCCGTATTCCGCGTCAAAACTGTTGGTGATCAGCCGGAACTCCTCGATGGAGTCCAGGTTCGGCTGAATGCCGGCCTGGAAGTTACCGACGTTCGAAACGTCGCCACCGTTTACCAGAAAACCGTTGCTGTTTTCGCGTTGGCCGTTTACCGAGATGGTGCCAGGGCCTTCACCCCGAGTGCCCGCAGGAGCCACGCCGGATTGCAGCGAAAGCAAGTCCAGGTAACTGCGCCCGTCCAGGGGCAATTGCAGGATCTGCTTCTCTTCAATGACCAGGCCGAGCTGTGTACTGGTGGTCTCGATCTCGCCGGCATTGGCGGTTACACTGACTTCCTGGCTGGTAGCTCCCACCTGCATCGTGATGTCGACGCGATGCTGCTCATTCACCGTCAGGACTACGTCCTTTTCAGTAAAAGTCTGGAAGCCGGAATAGGTCGCCTGGACAACGTATACGCCGACCGGGAGCGCCAGAAAACGGTACTCACCCTTCGAGTCGGAAGTCGCTTTCGCTTGCGCATTCGTACCGGTGTTGGTGGCGGTAACCTGAACGCCTGCGATTACCGCGCCGGAAGGATCTGTGACCACTCCGAGGATGTTGGCGGTCACATCAGCCTTGGCAAGGCAAGGCCCAAGAATAATCAAGCCACCGACCAACATCCATGATTTCCATTGCTGTAGCACCTCAGTTACCCTCCTTCGGGAAAAAACCCAGCCATATTGTCATAGAGCAATCCATCCGCCAAAGTCCAAGAAAGCTCCGCGGCGGGGCTATGTCTCCGCTCTCGAGAGTCAGCGCATCCACTCCGTGTTGTTGCGTGACAACCCAGTTTCTCGTGGCGGACGCACCGCAACTTTTCACGACCAAAGCACTGCCAAACGCCTCGCCATAGCCGTGCAAGCGGAGAACCAATCATCATGACGATGCATCCAAATTTGTGTTTGCTGCTCTCGGCTCTTGCAGTTTCCAAAGCGGCGTAGATGAAGGTCGCTCGTGCGGACCGGTGCAAAGACGCAGCGTTCGCCCTGACCGGGCACAAGGAGCACACCAATATGAAGCCAAAAAACACGATCTGTCTCTGGTTTAACAAGGACGCCGAGGAGGCGGCGCGCTTTTACGCCACCACCTTTCCTGATAGCGAAGTAACCGCCGTTCACACGGCCCCCAGTGACTACCCGAGCGGCAAGAAGGGCGATGTGCTGACGGTGGAGTTCACCGTCCTGGGCATTCTCTGTCTCGGTCTCAACGGCGGCCCAGCGTTCAAGCACAGTGAGGCCTTTTCCTTCCAGGTCGCCACGGAGAGCCAGGAAGAGACGGACCGTTACTGGAACGCGATCGTCGAGAATGGTGGTACGGAAAGCCAGTGCGGTTGGTGCAAGGACCGTTGGGGTCTCTCCTGGCAGATCACCCCGCGTACGCTAACCGATGCGCTTGCGGCCGGGGGCAGTGAGGCAAAGCGGGCGTTCGAGGCGATGATGACGATGAAGAAGATCGACGTAGCGGCCATCGAGGCAGCGCGGCGAGGCTGACTGGAATGTGCCGCCACGTCCTTATTGGTCCCGGATCACGCGCGGCTCGGAAGTTCTATAGAGACGGTCAAGTTGCCGATAAACTGCCTAATATGTGATGTGCGTTGAGCCTGTGCGAATAACAAGGGGAGAAAAATGTCAGGTACCTTTTCTGGGGAGGAGAAAAACGGTGAGGACAAAAAGGTACCTGCCGCCTTTGTCCCTCGCTGACACCTTTTTCCCTCGCGCTCCTGGTCTGGCACCTGCAACCGGGCAATTTCGAGAGCATGCCCCACGGTGAGCGTCTGTTGAAAGGAGGTCACCAGGTCGGCCGCGCGTGTCTGAGGTAGAGTGATTTTATTGTTCAGTCGGAGCGTCGTCGGCCGGCAAATCGCCGAGCGCGTATTGCGTGCCGGCGAGCAAGTGTTCGAGATAGACCGGCATCTCGTACATGTGTTCGTCGTGGCCGAGAACTTCGATGAAGACGCGGCCTTTGCCTTCGCGGCGAATCCAGCTCAAGCCGTAATCGCCATCGGTGCGTCGTGACGCGGCAGGTTCCTTATCCTTGTCCTCTTGGCTCATCTTCGAATAGTCGATGCTGGTGAGCTCGTGGACGTTCTTAAGTGAATAGGAGTCCTGGGCCATCGTGTAGGTTTCGTCGTGAATGACGAATTCCCGTCCGTGGAACATTTGCGTGAGCGGGCTCTTCGTGTCATCGATCTTCACAGTGACGACCTGCGGATACGACCAATGCCATTTGAAGAAGCCGCCGATCATCTTGTTGTAGTCAGGCCATGTGCCTGTGGGAACGAATGATTCCGCGGCGGCCATCGCAGCGCGCCTCTTTGCCGGATCGGGCGGAACTGCCGGCGCGCCCTTGGCTGCTTCGGCCCCACGCCCACGTCCACTTATGGATGGGCTGGTGTGGTACGAGTCGACTGCTGCGTGAACGCCCGCCAGCCCTTTGCCGCTGCGGATGAAATTCAAAAGCGCTTGGCGGCGATCGGTCGTCAGCTCCTCATTGTTCGGATCGTCAAGGAATTCGCCGGTGGTGCTGTCAAGGAAGACCAGATCGTACTGCTGGAGATTCTGGACAGTGATCTCCGCGGGGTCGTAAGTGATCGTGGTTGACCATGCGCGGGTGCGGTCACCGAGCTCCTTGATCGTGGCCGCGGCGAGCGGGATCGAGGAGTGCACGAATCCAGCGGCTTTACAGAGCACCAAGATCTTGCGTGCTTGTTTTGGAGTTGCGTAAGCCTTGGTTGGAACCGCATCGTCCATGGCGACGACGTCCCAGGACCAGGGCGTCTCGCTCTGCGGGATGTTAAAGCCCGCAGCCGGGCGACCCGTCTTTGCGGCTTCCTGAGCATGTACTGGGTAGCCCACAATCGCAAGCAATAACCCCGCGGAAATCGCGATCAAAAGCTGAGCAATCTTCTTCTTTGATCCCATGGATCCTCCCTGATGCCCAATATCCTTAGTCTTCCTCGAGCCGTTTGTCCAGCAGAAAATCTCCCCGAATCCTTGCCGTGAACCTACTGCTCTTGCGGCGAACGGCAAAGCGCAGTTAGAAAAACTAGTCGGAGCGGCGTGGTAGCGTAAAATTACTGCCTTGTCGCCTCCCGTTTACTTTCGACCGAGGAGGCGCCGTGCCCGGCACTTGGCCGTATAACGGCCTGCCCGCTCTGTGGGTCCGTGATCGCCATCGCCAAGGGCAGAGGAGTGGCAAGCCGACTATACAGCCAAGTGTTCGCGCGCAGGTCCGGTAAGTTCCCAGATGCCGGGGAGTCAGGGGTTGCACTTCCGCTAGCAGGCCGTTGGAACGGACAAATGGCACCCAATAGCCGTGAAGCCAACTTCCCAGTCCGAATGCCGGCCCATGAGGAGAATGGCTTTGCCGCAGGAGTTTGCGGCCAGTCGGCCAAGGCACCACGTCTCCCGAACTTAGGATTTGGCTCTTGGCACGTGGGTAGCCACTCCGGCCCAACGCTACGAGTGCAGAGCGATAGGCCTCTGCCCTGCGGCGTTACACAGGACCCACCTGTACCTACTGCCATTTTCCGAGAATGCGATACCTACAACTTCGACCTCAGTTCTCGCGCAAAACGGTCATAGGGTCGATCCTCGTAGCAGAGCGCGCAGGCAGATAGCAGGCTGCCAGGGCGACGGCGATCAGCGTCAGGCAGGCGGACGCGAAGCTCACGGGATCCGAGGGGCTGATTCCGAACAACATCCGTGAGAGCAGGCGACCGACCAACAGGGCAGCCCCGAGGCCGACCAAAATACCGAAACCGACGACCTTCATGCCCTCGAAGACGATAAGCCGCAGCACGACACCGCGCGGCGCGCCCAGCGCCATTCGCACCCCAATCTCTCGGCGGCGGCGGCCAACCGAATACGCCATCACTCCGTAGAGCCCCACGCTCGCCAGGATCAGAGCAAGTGAGCCGAACACGCCGAGCAGCGCCACGCCCACGTGCGGCCCCCACAGGACCTGATCGATAAGTTTCGCGCCCGTACGGGCATCGCTAATTTCAATGTTGCTGTCCATACTGCGAATCTCGCGTTGAATCGTAGGAAGAAGCCCCGACGGACTCCCCTCGCTGCGAACGTAAAGGGTCATGCCACCGGAATAATTCTGACGCAGCGGGAGATAAACGCAAGCCTGTGGGGCTTCGCCCAGCGTCGTGTAGTTGGCGTTTCTCACTACCCCACAACTTCACGCCAGGTTTTGTCGCCGGTAAAGCGGAAATGCTCGCCAATAGAGTTCCCGCCCGGCCAATGTTGCGCCGCGAGAGCTTGGTTGATGATGGCTACCGAGTGGGACTCTTTGCGATCATCGTCGTTGAATGTCCTCCCCCCCACGACCGGAATGCCCATGGTAGAAAAATATCCGGTATCGACAGTGATTTCGACCGTCGAAATCACCTCGGACTTCGCGCGTGGCTCGGCGCCTTCGATTTCGACTGAGCGCGACGGCCCGTTCCAGAAAGGCATCCCGGAGGCCCAGGAGACCGAAGCTACCCCCGGAAGGCTCGAAACTCGTTCCCGTGCCAATCGATAAAACTCCTTGACGCGCGTGGGATCGTATCCCGCCTGGGAGGCGTCCATCGGCACCATTCCCAGGTGACCGGTCTGAAAGCCGGGGTCGATGGTGTAAGCGCGTTCGATGCTGCGAAAAAACAAGGCGGCAGTGATGAGGCACAGAAGTGAAAACGCCACCTGGCTTGCCAGCAGTAACTGGGTCAAGCTGTCGATTCGCCGGCTGCGTCCCGCCGCGGGGGTTTCTTCCTTCAGCGCAGTGACCACATCGGTGCGGGAGGCCCGCAACGCCGGAGTCAGGCCAAACACCGCGGCCGTGAGAAGGGACAGAACCACCGCGAACGCCAGCACCCCAACATCGAGCCGGGGGGTGACCATGTTGTGGGCGACCTCCGGCGGCACGAAGGACCAGACGAAGCGGCACCCCGCGTAGCCGAAGCCCAGCCCCGCTGCGCAACTAACCAGGGTTAGCAGCAGGCTCTCTGCCAGCATTTGCCGGATCACACGCCCGCGCCCGGCGCCGATCGCCAAGCGTACGCCAATTTCCTGCCGACGCGACGTGGCGCGGGCCAGCAGCAGATTGGCAACATTCGAGCAGGCGATGCCTAGCACGAGCATCACAACCACCAAGAGGACGGTGCTTGCCAACGCGAGTCCACCTGTGCCTCCCAAGGTGGAGTAAAGCTGATCGGTAATCGGCCGTACCCGGACGCCGTGTCCCAAGTTGGTCTCAGGGTAGTCCTGGGCTAGGGCAGCGGACAGGGTATTCAGGTTGGCCTGTGCCCGTTGGACGGAAGTGCCGGTGCGCAGGCGGGCAACGCCATAGAAAATCGCCTTGGACCGGTCCGAAAGGGCGGAACGAAACTCCGCGGGAAGAACGCGCTCGGCCATGGTGGCTGGCAACCAGATGTCCGGACCAAAAACCGCGCTCAAACCGAGGAAGCCTTTCGGGGCCACGCCCACCACCGTGAAGGCGACATGGTTCAGTTCCAGCGTGCGGCCCGGCACATCGCGAGTGCCGCCGAAGCGCGTTTGCCACGCACCATAGCTCAGAATGGCAACCGGCGCCGACCCGGGCTCCCTCACCTCCGACGGAAGAAAGAAGCGCCCGAGCGCCGGCTGGAGACCGAGTGTTGAAAAGTACGGCTGGGTGACCAGTTCGCCAAACATGCGCTGCGGGCCGTTCTCTCCTTCGAGCGTAAGCACCTGCGGCCAGGTGAAAGCCGCCACACTCTGAAAGCACTTCTGTTGGGCCGCGTAGTCCTGAAAATTCGCGTACGCCAGAGGAGGTTCGCTGCTCGCCTGCCCCGCTCCCTTGACCGGCGTATCCGAAAGCGCCACCAGTTCCGAAAGGTCGCCGACCGGCAAGGGATGGAGCAAGAGCGTGTTGATGATGGTGAACACCGTGGTGTTCGCCCCGATTCCGAGCCCTAGGCTCAGGACGGCAAACAGCATGAAAGCGGGCGACCGGCGGATCATGCGCCAGCCGTGCCGCAGGTCGCGCCCCAAGTCTGCCAGCAGGCTTCCGGAAGACGGCATGCCGGGCTCCCCACCGGGATGGCTTCTCTCGCGCTTGGACGACGGAAGCTGAGGCGGAACCCGGTCGAGGTTCTCGATTTCCGCGAGCACCGCCATCCGCGCCGCAGGCTCGTCGTGGCCGCTGGAAAGCAGCTCACGGTAACGGTCTTCGAGGTGTTGGGCGAATTCCTGGATGACGTCGTGGTCTACCGCCGGCCAGCTCGGGAAGGCTTTCAGGCGGTTCTCGATTTCGGTTTTCCAATCAGGCATGTTCGGACTCCATGACGCGGCCGATGGCGGCCACAAATTCGCGCCAGCTCTGGCGCTGCTGTGCGAGCGCCCGGCGGCCCTCCGGCGTAAGGTGGTAGTAGCGGCGCCGGCGTTGCGGCGGCTTTTCCACCCACTTGCCCTGCACTAAGCCTTCTTCTTCCAGCCGGTAAAGCAGGGGATAAAGCGTGGTGACGTGAAAGCGCAGGGAACCACCCGAGCGAGCCTCGATGAGCTTCGCGATGTCATAGCCATGCCGGGACTGCTGCTCGAGAAGCGAAAGAATCAGGAGTTCGGCACTGCCTTTTTTCCATTCGTGATTGGGTCGATGCGTTCCCATATATGCGACCCCAATATACCAAGCTCCCACATGTTCTGTCAAGCACCCGCCGCCGACGGTTCCCATTCATAACTCTGCAATAGATCCGGTGGCCTTGCCGTCGGGTCGGCCAGCCAAGAGTTCGTCCACACTTCGGCGGATTACTTCTACCTAGTTGCTCGGCGTTTACGAGCGCCGGAGCGCCTCACGCTCAGATCGGGTCACGTTGTACTTTGAAGCCTTTGAAGGATTCCCATCCATTCGACCATAACGGATTCGGGCTGGGAAACGCCCTTTGCGGAAAGTGGGACGACTGCACCTTGAAAGCGGACCAGACTCCCATCGCTCTTGGTATCACTAACGAGTAGCCGCCATGTCTCGCCAACCGGGACCGCTTAGGGAACCGCCGCGGCTGGAGACGCTGCGCCACGACCGCGCCTGCACGTATTGGACGGACCCCCCCAGTCTTTTTGGCGCATTCTGGCGCTGGTCCAAAAGGCTAAAATCCGCCGCCTAGGGCTGTCAGCGCATGTTGCTGATTTAGCGGGGATAAGAAATTTCAAGAAGATGGCGGAAGCATAATTTCAGGTGGTCACCAGACTACATTCTTCTAGCCGGATTATGCACGGCTGAGCACGGTTAAGTGCAGGGCGATCTGAATAGACCATTTGGGGACCCCCGAAAGATGGGGTAAAACAGAATTTCTGCGAAGCGAGCGACTCCGCAGAAAATCCCTCGGGAGGTCACCCAAATGGTTACACACGAAAATCAGGATACTCGCCCCAGCCGCTCTCCGCAAGGGTC
>Ga0209517_10009329_pt1 | contig 11220 bp, 10 predicted proteins | sample PeaSoiMetSII2010_FD_187695 | JGI IMG/M metagenome (GOLD analysis project Ga0209517, IMG submission 187695) | Peat soil microbial communities from Weissenstadt, Germany - SII-2010 (SPAdes) (version 2) | ecosystem: Environmental > Terrestrial > Soil > Wetlands > Peat | place: Germany... | reverse complement strand
CCGTCCGCTGTTCAGGACTCAACGTAATGGCAGGGGCTATGCGCATCCGCGACCGTCTCCTCCATCATAAGACGCTCGCAGGACTATAAAGGTTGTTAGTTGTGACGCACTACACTAGCCCTTGCTATTTTCCGAACGGCAAAAATCTCAATCCTTGCGTCTAATTGTTGGTAGCATCCAGAAAGGCTGCGCCACTTATGCCCGACCGCGGTGTCCAATCCGTTGTAGCGGAACGCTCCGCGGAATTGCGGGCCGTCTTGCGCGACCTCTATCAGAAGAGCAGAGGCGCAGAATTCGGCTTGACAGTAGAGGGCTTCGAGCAGGTCGTGCAGGAAGTGATCGCGAAGTATCTGCCAGCGAACGCCCCGCGCTCCGGCGTTCATGACCTTTGCACCAGCCTGCGCATCGAGGAACTGGCGCTGGCCCGCGCCTGCGCTGCCGGCCACGAACGCGCGTGGGAAGTCTTTCTGACTCGCTACCGCGAGAAGCTCTACAACATTGCGGGCTACATCGCAAAAGAAAGTTCCGCGGCGCGCGAACTGGCGGACTCAATCTATGCCGACTTGTACGGCACGAATACGCGCGAGGGGAAACGCAACTCCAAACTGGCGTCTTACACTGGGCGAGGTTCTTTAGAGGGCTGGCTGCGCACGGTGATGGCGCAGGAGTTCGTGAATCGCTACCGCCGCCAGCGCCGGACGGTCAGCCTGGATGAGGAAAGCGAAGAGGGCACTCAGTTCGCCGCCCCTAATCTCGAGCCGGCAGTTGCCGTCGATCCCAGAGTTGAAACCGCCACCGATCAGGCTCTGGCGGAACTCTCCTCTGAAGACAAGTTCGTTCTAGCATCCTATTTTCTCGATTCGCGCACCCTGGCCGAAATCGCCCGCGCCCTGCACGTGCATGAATCCACCATCAGCCGTAAAGTGGACAAGCTGGCCAAGTCGTTGCGCAAGAGGATTTTGTCTGGTCTGGCGAAGCAGGGGATGAGCCGGCGCCAGGCGGAGGAAGCCTTGGAGGTCGATGTTCGCGACCTTAGGGTCAATCTCCGCAGCCGGCTGGTGCAAGAAACCGCGTCTCCAGCGTTCTCAGAAAAGAAGGCAGAAGGCTCGGGATAAATATTCGAGTAGAGGCGTAGCTTGCTACGTCTCCAGCTAACCATGGCAGACTTACCCAAAATTGCGATGCAGCGGCTGCATGAGAAGAGTACAGCTGGGGGAATGCACCCTGATCCCAACCTGATCAGCGCGTTGGTGGAGAACTCGCTACCGGGTGAAGCGCGCGCCCAGATGGTGCAGCATCTAGCGCAGTGCGCCGATTGCCGTGAGCTTGTGTTTCTCTCCAGTCCCGATCAGGCTGCAACCCTGCCGGCAACGGCACCGGCTCCATCGAGTTGGTTGGCCTGGCCGGTGTTGCGCTGGGGTGCGGCTGTAGCCGCAGTTGTAGTTGTGGTCGCAGCCGTCAGTCTGCATCGCCCGACTGCCCGGAGTTTCACCCCGTCTGGCGCGATCCAGATGACGGATGCCCCAATCGCGAAGGAAAAAGCTGCTTCGGCTCCAGTTCCAGAGGAGAAGCAGGAACTGGCCGCAGTGGCAGGAGCCGCTCCTGCTCGACCAGCAGTGAAAAACGGTGGGCTGGCCAATGACGGAGGCCAGCGCCTGGACCAACTTAAGAAACAAAGTTCGAGGGTAGCTGCCTCGCCGATGCTGGCGCAGAAGTCACAAGCATGGGGTGGAAAAGTCGCTGACGACCACAGGGATGAACTTGCCAAAACCCAGACTGTCGAAGTAACCGCCGCGCAGGTCCAAGCGACAGTCGAATCGGCCAGCACGGAAACCAGCCAGATGGTGCCGGGTAGGGCTAAAGATGCTGCCGCGGAACCGGCCTCAAATATGGGCGGGGGGATCGGGGGCGGAGTTGCCCCGCGCTTGACCGCAGCACCGCGGGCCCGGCCGGCCATGCTGGTGCCCGTGGTCGCACCTCGGTGGACGCTTACTTCTGACGGCACGCTGCAGCGCTCACTCGATTTCGGCAGGAGTTGGCAGACCATCCCGGTGGCTAGTCAAGCCAGCTTCCACGCCCTGGCCGCCAGCGGCAAGGACATCTGGGTCGGGGGCTCGAAGGGCGCGCTCTATCACTCTACGGACGCCGGTCAGGATTGGACGCAAGTGCAGCCCGTTGCCGCCGGCCAGTCGCTTGCCGATGACATTATCGGGGTTGAATTCCCCGATGCCCTTCACGGTCAGTTAACCACTTCCAACAAGGAAACCTGGATCACTGAAGACGGCGGCCAGACCTGGCGCAAACAGTAATCCCGCCACGTACTGATCCATCTGCTTGTCCTACCCAAGCTTGACCGCTGATTACTCGCGGGAAAACAGCGCGTTACCAAAGTGACATTTACACAAATATAGGGGCGGGCTACTATCCAGTCGTGGTTTGGCAGTTCTGGGGGAGGGCTGCCAGGCGTCCTGAACTGAAAAGTTTAGGGCGCTTTTTTATTGGTGCTGCGACCTTCCCGAATTAATGCATCTGAAAACAACCCGTCGTCGTTGATTCCTGGTCAGACGTGCGACTGCCGGCTTTTGTCAGCCCAGCGCTGAAGATCGCGATCTGCGTCCTCTGAACCTGCCGCGCATCTAATAAAAATGCTAGGATAATTAGTTCCCGGCTTCGTTGGTCTCGATATGGTTTGACCCCGATGAAGCTTCCCAGGGCGCGCCAAGGGAGGGTGTAAATGGCAGCAAATGGCATCATGGAAGTTACTGATTCGAATTTCGACCAGGACGTGCTCAAGTCGGACACCCCGGTTCTAGTGGACTTCTGGGCCACGTGGTGTGGCCCCTGCCGCGCTCTCGCCCCTATCGTCGATGAACTGGCAAAGGATTTCCAGGGCAAACTGAAGATTGGGAAAATGGATGTGGACCGCAACGGCGCCACGCCCATGCGTTACAAAGTGACCGGCATTCCCACGCTGCTGGTTTTCAAGGGCGGTCAGGTGGTGGAACAGCTGGTTGGTTACAAGCCGAAGGAAGCCATCGCCGAGGTCCTCAAGAAGCACGTAGGGTAAAACAGCCGTCGGCATTCAGCCTTGAAATGCCCGGTGAGTTTCCCGGATACTTCTCTTATTGGGCGTTGCTCGGTGGCGGGATCTCAACTGGCTGAGTGCTAATTGCTAATTGCTGAGTGCTAATTGCTGCTTTTAATACTTCCTCAGCACTCCAATTACCCTGCCCTGCAAGGCAACTGACGCCGCCGGCACAATGATCGGCTTCATGCTCACGTTCGAAGGCTGCAGGCGGATGGTGTCACCCTCGCGGTAAAAGCGCTTCAAGGTGGCGTCCGTGCCATCGACCAGCGCGACCACAATTTCCCCATTGTGTGCGGTCTTGGCCTTCTCCACCAGCACATAGTCGCCGCTGAGAATGTGCTCATCCTGCATGGAGTCGCCGCGGACCTCCAGCACGAAAACCTCCTTGGAGCGGACAAAGTCGGCGAGGGAAATGGTCTCGGGATTCTCCACCGCTTCAATCGGCTGGCCGGCGGCGATTCTGCCGAGGAGCGGCAAAACCATGGTTGTGTTCACGCTCATGGCCTGCTTGAGCCGGCCTTTCGGCGGCACCAGATCGATGGACCGGCTACGGTTGTAATCGCGCGTCAGCAGGCCTTTTTTCTCCAGATTGGTGACGTGCTTGTGCACCGTGGCCAGGGAATTCAGACCCATGCCTTCGCGAATTTCGTCGAACGAGGGAGAGTACTGGTTCTTCTGCACGAACTCAGAAATGAAGTCGTAGAGCTCGCGCTGTCGTCTGGTGATTGCCATGCCATAATTGTAGGCGAAGATTAGGCGAAGTCAATAGGGAAGCCTGCTCCACGTTACTGGCATTACTTAGGTTCGCCGCTCCGGTCTCGGAGTCTGCCATAATCGGTTCTGCCCCCAGTGGGGCGGCCATGCGTTTTCCATTCGCGAAGACGATCGACTACCAGGTCGAATGTCAGTTCCGGAAGGATCCGGCTGGACGGCTGTTTTTCTTCCCGTTTGGCGTGAAAAAACAGGGGTACTTCGTCGATTCCAAGACCGACGAGGAAAAGATCAAAGCGTACCTCAGGAAGTATCGCGGCACCGCGGTGCTGATCTCCCTGCTGGTCTCTCCTAGCATCTACATTCCCGCCCTCCTTCTGGACCTTTATGGCGGTGCGGGCTCTGTGCGCCATAGCGTGACGATTGTGATTGAGCTTTCAGTCGGTGTCATGCTGTTTTTTCTGACGCTTTCCTGGGCGCGGTGGGTCTCCTACAAACAAGCGATGCGGAGCTTTACGACCACTCTCAGTGAGATTGGACCGGAATCGAGACTTGGCTTGAGCGAGGTCTCGGATCGACCCCGGGTGCGACGCCTGGTGCTGGCAGGCCTGGCCTGTCTTATTTTGGGGGCGGCGGCGCTCATAGGCGCAACTCGGTATTCCCGGAGCAAAGTGGTGTGTCCGCCGACAGCCGCCTCCAGGGGCCAGTAAGGGCACGCGGTTTCTGCGTGATCCACATTCTTCTTCCGGCTGGAATCCAGTTGCCGCCTGCGATAATCCAATGATCAGATCATTTATTAAGGAAACGCATGTCCAATAAAGTTACCAAGTCCGAAACAGAATGGAAGCAGCAGCTATCTCCCGAGCAGTATCACGTGGCCCGCAAAGCCGGCACCGAACCAGCGTTCACCGGGAAGTATTGGAAGACCAAGGATCCAGGCACCTACGCCTGCGTCTGCTGCGGGGCGCCACTATTTGAATCCGACACCAAGTTTGATTCCGGCACTGGCTGGCCCAGCTTTTCGCAGCCTGTCGATCAAACAGCGGTCGCCGAGCACACCGACAGAACCTATGGCATGGAGAGAACGGAAGCGAGATGCGCCAAATGCGACGCGCATCTGGGACACGTCTTTCCCGACGGCCCAAAGCCGACCGGTCTGCGCTACTGCATGAACTCGGCTTCGCTGGACCTGAAGCCTGCGGAACCCGAAAAGAAGTAAGACGGTTATTCGCCCGCGCTGGCGGCAGCCGCTCTGGCTTTGTCTTTCGCCTTTTCCGTGGAGCGTACCTGCACCTTGCCGCTCATCACCGCGCCATCTTCCACGCTGATGCGCTGGGTCACGACATCGCCGATCAGCGTGCCTTCGCCGCGGATGTCCAGGCGGTCGCTGCACTCCAGGTTGCCGGTGACTTTGCCCATGATGACGATTTCTTTGGCGTTGATATTGGCAGCGACGGTGCCATTGCGACCGATGGTGACACGATGGTCGGCCAGCGTGATGGTGCCTTCAACCTGGCCGTCGATAAACAGCGGCTCGGCGCCGCTGACATCACCCTTAATGATCACGGAACGGCCGATGGTGGCTTGTTCCAGAGGAGCGGTCACGGTCTTGACTGGGTTGTAGGTCGGAATTGAAGTTGCGGGAGATTTCTGTGCATTCGATTGCGCCGGCTGCAACATCGGGGTTCCTTAATCCGCATGGCCCTGGAGGGAGTTCGCCGCCTGCGGGTCAGTGGATTTGTGAGTTGACTATCGCACGCGCACGGCAATAAGAGGAGGTTACGGAAGCGCTAGTACGGGAGATCACTGGACCCTGTGACAGGGCCGCGCAGAGCGCGCAGTCTAGCCCTGTAGCGTCGCTGTCAACTCTTCCCATTCGGCCAAGCTCGTCTGTAACGCGGCGCGACGGGTTTCCAGTTCCTGGGTGAGGCGCGCCGTTTCCTCGGCGCTGACGAAGTTTTGCAACGCGGTTTCGTGCTGGGCGATCGCAGTTTCGGTGCAGTTGATCTCCTGCTCCAGTCCGCGCACCCGCTCTTCCATTTGTTTGCGTTTGATGGGATTCAGGCGTTTCGCTTTGGCCTCGGCAGGTTCCGTGCTGGCAGGCTTGTTCCCGTTCGCAGGTGCGGAGGCCACCGCAAGCTGGGTATTCTCCTGTAACCGGGCCGCGCCGCCCTCCTTACGCCAGCGATAATCTTCGTAATTTCCGGGATAAACCTCTACTCGTCCTTCGCCGATCTCAAACACCCGAGTGGCCAGGTTGTCGATGAAGTAGCGATCATGGGAAACGAACACCACCGTGCCGGTGTACTTCGAGAGTGCTTCCAGCAGAACGTCTTTGGCCCGCATGTCTAAATGGTTGGTGGGCTCATCGAGCAGCAGAAAATTTGCCGGATGCAGCAACATGCGCAGCAGCGCGTAACGATTGCGCTCGCCGCCCGAGAGCACGCCGATGCGCTTGAAAACGTCCTCGCCGGAAAACAAAAAGCAACCCAATAAACTGCGAAGCTCAGTTTCCCGCGATTGTGGAGAAACCTTGCCCAGGTCATCCAGAATTCGCGAGTCCTGGTCGAGCTCCTTGTACTGATCTTGCGCAAAGTAGTCGGCCTGAACGTTGTGGCCCAGCTTGTATTCTCCCTGCGTGAGATCTTCTTCCTGCGCCAGCAGCTTGATCAGCGTGGATTTGCCGGCGCCGTTGACTCCGACCAGCGCGATGCGGTCGCCACGCTCGATCATAAAGCTGACATCGCGAAATACGTTTTTCTTGCCATAAGCCTTCGCCACGCCGGCAAACTCCGCTACGATTCGGCCGCTGGCTTTGGGCTGCGGAAATGAGAAATGAATGGTCTTCTCTTCCTCAGGCAGTTCAATGCGCTCGATTTTCTCCAGTTCCTTGATGCGGCTCTGCACCTGCTTGGCCTTGGTCGCCTGATAGCGAAAGCGGTTGATGAACACTTCCAACTGCTCAATGCGCTCTCGCTGGTTGCGGTAGGCGGCGTCGAGCTGTTCCTGGCGCTGCGTCTTCTGCGACAGATATTTTTCGTAGTTGCCGGGATAGAAATGAATTCGCTTGTTCCAGATTTCGACGATCTTATTGACGGTGACGTCAAGAAAATAACGGTCGTGCGAAATCAGGATAAACGTATAGGGATAGCTGGTCAGATACTCTTCCAGCCAGTTGCGGGCTTCGAGGTCGAGATGGTTAGTAGGCTCGTCGAGTAGTAAAAGGTTCGGCTGTTGCAGGAGAAGTTTGGCAAGGGCGATGCGCATCTGCCAGCCCCCGGAGAATTCTTCGGTCTGCCGCTGCCAGTCTTCTTTGTGAAAACCCAATCCCATAAGAACACTGCCGACCTTGGCCTCAATGGCAAATCCGTCGCGGGTGCGGAACTCATGCTCGATACGCTGATAGCGCTCGGCCACCTGTGCGTATTCGTGGGCGTCCTTGGAAGACGCGTGGTCCAGTTCCGACATGCGCCCGGTCAGGTCTTCCATCTCCTGTTCCATGGCGCGCAGCTTCGAGAACACCGACATGCATTCGGCGAACACGGAGCGGCCGGACAGCGCAAGGCCGTCCTGCGGCAAGTAGCCGGCGCTGATGCCTTTGGCGCTGCTCAGGGAACCATAGTCGAGCGTTTCCATCTCGGCGAGAATCTTCAACAGCGTGGATTTTCCGGTACCGTTCGCTCCCACCAGACCCACCCGGTCGTGGTTAGTGATCAGCCAGTCCACGCCCTCAAACAGGAGCTTGTGACCATAGCGTTTCCCGGCGGCAGAGAGTTGAATCATGGCGTAACTTCTATGTTCTCATGACTCATGTAGGCGCGGGCGTCCTCGCCCGTGCTGGGAGCAACTCGAACGTGGGGTTCTTACCTTGCTGCCCCGGCCAGCTTCGCCGCCATGGCCGCGATATCGCGAGCGGCGTTCGGGTGCGAGAGTTTGCGGGCTGCCTCGCCCATTTTCCTTAGCCGCGATCCGTCGGCAAGAAGGGAAGTCGCGCTTGCTGCCAAGGTCTCGCGCGTGAGCTGCGTTTCTTCCAGCATGATCGCAGCCTCGGCCTTAACCAGGGCTTCAGCGTTGCTCTTCTGATGATCGTCGGCCGCGCGGGGAAAAGGGACGAATATTGCCGGCTTTCCAGCCGCGGTTACCTCCGCCACCGTGCTGGCCCCGGAGCGGCAGATCAGCAGGCTCGCCCTAGCAAAAGCTGCGGGCATGTCGTCAATGAAACGATGAGCTTCAACCGCTCCACCTAGCTTTGCATAGGCAGCTTGCGCATCGCTGAAGTCTCGTTCGCCAGTTTGGTGGATGATCCGGAGGCCTGGAGTTCGCGCCAGCATTTCCCCGGCAGACTCCATCACCACCTGGTTGATGGCGTGTGCTCCCTGGCTTCCGCCGAAGACCAGAACCGTTGGAGTTGCCGGGTCGCCTGAGATCTGAAAGAAAGCCTCCCGCACCGGCACGCCCGTGACTTCGCAACGGCGAAAGTATCGGCCGGTTTCCTCAAAGTGGACGGCGGCCGCCGAAACGAACCGGGCCACGACTCGATTAGCAAAGCCGGGAACAAAATTTGGCTCGAACACCAGTGTCGGAATCCGCATGAGAACTGCGGCTAGCATTCCTGGCCCGGAGGCGTATCCGCCCACCCCGATGACGACGTCAGGACGAAACTCGCGAAAAATACGCCGCGACTCCCAGACCGACCGTGGCAAATCAGAGAAAGTCCGGAGCCGGGTCGCCAGGCTGACATTTTTGAGCGCACCCACCTGGACCAGTCTCAGGGGAAAGCCAGCCGCCGGAACAAGGCGGTTTTCGATCCCTCGCGCGGTGCCTATGAACAAGATCTCGGCGTTGTATTGTTTCTGGAGTTGCTGCGCGATGGCGAGCGCCGGGATCACGTGTCCGCCGGTCCCGCCTCCCGCCAGAATGGCCCGCATGAAGTGACTATAAACCGGAAGTTAGGGTCTATGGGCCGGGCCAGGTTGACACTTCAGGGGCGGGCACCTCTACTCCGCTTGCTTGGAGATATTCAGCAGCACACCCACACTGGCCAACGCAAACAACAACGAAGATCCGCCGTAGGAGACGAAAGGCAGCGGGATTCCCTTGGTCGGCATCAGGCCGAGCACCACGCTGATATTGATGAACGCCTGCACCACGATCATGCTGGTGATGCCGACCGCCAGCAGGCGTCCGAACATGTCTTGGGTCCGTAGGGCGGTGCGAGTGCCGCGCCACAAAAACACCGCAAACAGCATCACGATCGCCAGCGAGCCCACCAAGCCGAGTTCTTCCGCCGTCACTGCAAAGATGAAGTCGGTATGCGGCTCTGGCAAGTAAAACAGCTTCTGCTTGCCTTCCATCAGGCCGACGCCGGTGATGCCCCCGGTGCTCACCGCAATCAGCGACTGAATGATGTGAAAGCCTCGGCCCTGCGGGTCAGAATAGGGATTCAGAAAGGCCAGGATGCGGTCCCGGCGCCAGGCCACGTGGAAGATCAGGAAATACAACGGCAGCAGGGAAGCCAGAAACCCGTATCCGAGATAGCGCATCTCCATGCCCGCCACGAACAACACGCAGCCCGTAATGGCAGCGCAGGCAATGGCGGTGCCCAGGTCGGGTTGGGCCACAATCAGGCCGATGAAAATGAGGGTCGGCACCACCGCAGGCAGAATGGTGTTGCGCCAGTCGGTAATCGACTTGGTGCGGTCTGCCAGAAAGAATGCCAGAAACAAGATGAGGGCGGGCTTGGCCATTTCCGATGGCTGGAACGACAGCGGGCCCCAGTGCATCCAGCGATGTACGTGGTGAGCGCGGTCGAGAAAGAACACCGAAATCAGCATGAGCGTGGTCACGCCCAAGAGTGAAAAAACTACCGCTGGATGTTTATAGCGGCGGTAGTCGATCCTCATCCCCAGCACCATGAGCAGGAGCCCGGCGGCGGCCCAGTTGAGTTGCTTGAACAGAAAGACATAGGCCGAACCGTAGCGTTCCTTGGCCATGACTGCGGAGGCGCTGAACACCATGACCAGACCCACAAAGATCAGAAACAGGGTCACCGCGAACAGCCAACCATCGACACTGACGCGCTTTGCCATGAACTTTCATTGCACCACGGGACGAGGTTGAAGGCTGTTGCCGGAGTTGGTTCGGGACGGCTGTTGATTCTGAGGAAGCTGAGGAAAAGACATCCGGCGCGGCTGAAAGCCGCGCCCTTTCAAAGCCCCATCACCAATTCCTTGAATACCTTGCCGCGATGCTCGTAGCTGCGGAACTGGTCGAAACTGGCGCAGGCGGGAGCCAGCAGCACGATGTCCCCCGGTTGGGCTGACTCTGCGGCGCGTTTGATGGCGTTTTCCAGTGTCTCGGCATGAACGATCTCCGCCGCTCCCTTGATCTGGGACTCGATTTTCACTGCCGCTGTGCCGATGGTGTAAACCCGTTTCACGCGCTGCCGCAGCAAGTCGTTCAGAACCGTGTAATCGCTGCCTTTGTCCTTGCCGCCGAGAATCAAGTGAAGGTTGGCAGGGAAGGATTCCAGCGCTTTGATAGTGGCGTCCACGTTGGTAGCCTTGGAGTCGTTGTAGTATTCCACGCCGCGGATGGTGGCGACGTATTCGAGGCGGTGTTCCACGGCTTTAAACCCGGCAACTGCTTTGCGAATCTGTCCCGGTTCGACCGTGCTCAGAGCGCCCACACAAACCGCTGCCAGCACGTTTTCGACATTATGGGCGCCCTTCAGCGGGATCTCTGACAGCAGCATGATTTCCCGTTGACCCTTGGAGTCACGAAACAAAATCTGGCCGTCGCGAACGTAGGCCCCCTGTTTCACTTCCTTCTTCCGGCTGAACCAGAAGACCCACGCCCGGGTCCGTGTCGCCATCTCGACGCAGGTGGGATCGTCGGCGTTGAGCACAGCGAAGTCGTCGGCCTGCTGATTCTCGAAAATGCGGGCCTTGGCGTCGGTGTAGGCGGCGAACGTGCGATGCCGATCGAGATGGTCCGGGGTCACGTTGAGCACGACGGCAATCCGCGGACGGAACGTCTGAATGGTCTCAAGCTGAAAGCTGGAGACTTCGAGGACCGCAATGGTTTCAACCGAGGCTCGCTCGACCAGGGAAATCGCGGGTGTGCCGATGTTGCCGCCGACCACGGTGGAGAGTCCGCCCGCTGCCAGGATTTCTCCCGCCAATGTTGTCGTGGTGGTCTTTCCGTTGGAGCCGGTAATGGCGACGATCTTTCCCGGAAAGAATTCCGCCGCCAGTTCAATTTCGCCGATAACCTTCTCGCCCAAGGCCCGCGCCTGCACCAGCGGCGGCGCGTCCACCGGCACACCCGGGCTGACCACGATGAGGTCCTGCCCGCGAAATGTGCGCTCTCCATGCCCGCCGGTCTCGACCGCAATTCCCTGGTCAAGCAGCGCCGGAATC
>Ga0209517_10009328_pt1 | contig 11221 bp, 8 predicted proteins | sample PeaSoiMetSII2010_FD_187695 | JGI IMG/M metagenome (GOLD analysis project Ga0209517, IMG submission 187695) | Peat soil microbial communities from Weissenstadt, Germany - SII-2010 (SPAdes) (version 2) | ecosystem: Environmental > Terrestrial > Soil > Wetlands > Peat | place: Germany: Weissenstadt... | reverse complement strand
CGAGGGTGAAAAGGGGGTGGGTCTGCACTACAGAGCTTTTTCACAGCGCCGCCAGCAGATTCCCCAACAAATCGAGGGTTGGCCGGATCAAAAATAATTTTTCAGCGGTCGAATCCGCGAAGTCGGGCTAACGCTGCTCGATTGTGTCGTGACCGCGAACCGTACTGGCAATGGAGGCAGCGGATACGGCGGCCGCGGGATACAGCAAGGCGGTAATGGCGGTGGCGGCGGTGATGGCGGCGGCATCTGGTCCGGCGGAAGTTTAACCGCGAGCGGTTGCACGTTCAGCGGCAATTCCACTGGCGCCGGTGGTCAGGCTGGTGCCGGTGAGCAGGGGGGCGGGTTCGGAGGGTGGGGAGGGGGCGGCGGCTTGGGGGGCGCTATATACGCCGTCGGATATCTGGCGCTGACCAATTGCACTCTCGCCACCAATTCCACGGGGAGTGGCGGCGGGGGCGGCGAGAGCGGCGGCGGTCCAGCATCGGGCGGCTACGGGGGACAAGGCGGACAAGGGGGCGATGGCGCCGGCATTTATAGCCAAAACTCGCACCTGGTCAATTGTACCGTCGCCAACAATTCCACGGGCGCCGGTGGCATGGGCGGCTCCGGTATAGCTGCGGGCGGCAGCGGGGGACAAGGGGGCGATGGCGCCGGCATTTATAGCGGAAACAACTCGGACTTGCTCAATTGCACCGTCGCCAGCAACTGGGGTGGTAGTGGTGGTCTGGGTGGCGTCACTATTTATCCACCGTTTATGCCACCAGGGCGTGCGGGGATAGGCGGGGTGGCGAATGCATTCGGCACGGTGCGGCTGGTAAATACCATCGTCGCGCTCAACGCGGGAGACACAAACTCGCCGGATGTCTCCGGTGCATTCCTTTCACTCGGATACAACCTCATCGGCACGACCAACGGCAGCAGTGGCTTTCTAATCCCCGGTGACCTGATTGGTTCACTCGCTTTTCCGCTGGATCCCAAACTCGGCCCGCTGGCAAACAACGGCGGTCCCACGCCTACCATGGCGTTGCTGCCAGGCAGCCCGGCGATTGATGCCGGAAATACCGCAACCGCCCCACCGACCGATGAACGCGGCTTCCCACGCCCCGCGGGAGCTGCTGCCGATATCGGCGCTTTCGAATACGGCTCGGTGATGCCGACCATCGCCGTCAGCCAGTCGGGCGAGACCGTGAACATCCTGGCCAGCGGCAACGCCGGCAACTCCTGCCGGTTGCTATCCAGCACGGATCTGTCGAGTTGGATTCCAATTGCCACTAACCAACTCGGCTCAGACGGAACGTTTCTATTCTCCGACAACTTCGCTCCAGGCGCTGTCTGCCGCTTTTATCGGTTGGTGATGCCGTGAACGAGAAAGGAGTCCCTTATGAATTCAAAACCTAACTTCACAAACAAGTTATGGAGAAACTTCAACCGGCTTCTGACCGCACGAACGGGAATATTGGGCGGCCCTAATGAGAAAATCCGAATCAAAAATAATCAAGAACCAATGAAATCCGAAATAAAGGTCATGTGCTGTCTCGTCAAGGTTGGTAACAGCGTCGCGCCCCTAGGGCTAGGCCTGCTGCTTCTGGTTGCCACTCTAGTTGTGCCCGTCCTTGTGCGGGCGGCCGACTGCGTCCCCTCGCCGGAAGGCCTCGTAGCCTGGTGGCCGGGCGAGGGTAACGTCTCGGACATCGCAGGTAACAACAGCGGTGTCACTGTTAGCGGCGTCAGCTTCGTGCCCGGTGAGGTTGGGCAGGCCATGTTATTTAATGGGGTGGACGGCTGGGTCGATCTGGGAGATCCGGATGAATTAAAACTTACTAACTCGTTAACGATCGAAGGTTGGATCAAGGTGTATTCCTGGCCTGCGTGGTGGGGGATGATTCTCATACGTGCGGATGATCGCGCTGGGCTCGACCCGTATTTTGTAGCTGCCACGCCTTCGGGCCGGCTCGGGTTTAACATTAACGACGCGACATATGATGTTGCATATATCGAAGCGCCTGTTTCGTTGGGGGAGTTTATTCATTTTGCGGCAACGTTGGAGGACAACGGCGGCCTGATGCGCCTCTATATCGATGGCTGTGTCGTGGCGGAGACAGTCACTACGGTGAGGCCTTTCCGGGATCTTGACCCAGCGTACCGTGCAGGCGTGACCATTGGCAATTGTTCACAAAGGCCATCGCATTCATACAGCATGCCTCTCAACGGTCTCATTGACGAGCTGTCGGTCTATAATCGGGCGCTAACCTCGAATGAGGTAGTGGCGATTTTTAACGCGGGCGCCGCTGGGAAATGCAAACTGCCTTGTGCGCCGACGATTTTGCAGGATCCTGAAGAGCAGGCCGGTCCCCCCGGAGCGAGCGTAAGCTTCACAGTGCTGGCGGCCGGCACGCCGCCGTTGAGCTACCAGTGGCTGAAGGACGGCCTCCCGTTGAACGATGCTGCGAACATCAGTGGAGCGACGGCGGCGACGCTTACTCTGGCCCCGGTTTCATACGCTGACATAGGTGGATACTCCGTGGTGGTTACCAATGGTTATGGAGCAGTGACGAGCGCAGTGGCCACCTTGAGTGTCCAGGATCCGTTCATCAGCGGCCAGCCCGTAACCAATCTGTCCCTGCTGGACAAACCGTTCTGTTCAACGTGGCTGCAACTGGGACGCCGCCCCTGAGTTACCAATGGCTCAAAAACGGCCTGGCGCTGAACGACAGCGGGACCGCTTCCGGCACGCAGACCGCGACGCTCACCTTGAGCAACGTCGGTGTTGGAGACGCAGGCGGGTATTCGGTGATTGTTAGCAACACCTACGGCAGCGTCACCAGCATTGTGGCTATGCTGACCGTAGCGGATCCCTTCGCCTGGACAATCGCAGGCACGAACTACATGCGAACTGGCACGCCCGAATCCGTCTCTGTCTCGTTCCTGATCCCGGATGGCGGAGTGACCAGCGGCGCGTACTCTGGTTTCGTTGAGCTGGAGGTAGCCGGTGTGGGAGAGTGCCTTTGGTCCGACCTGAACGACGCCTTCTACGTTTACACGGACACCCAGCATAATCCCGTCACGCCAGTCAACTATTGCAGCTTTTGGCAACTCGCCGTCGATTCCGCACCGCTCGTAGGCCCCACGGACACAATCCTAGACGCGCAAAATTACATCTTTTACGACCTGAATGCCCACACCGAGGTGCGGCCCGCGTATGTCCCTGCCTATGCTTCAAACCACGTTTACGACTTCGTAATCAACGCCAACCTGCTCCCGTCCGGCGGACTCCCTTGCGCACTTCACTTCGGCATATGTGACGAGGTCTTCTCGGACAACTCGGGCGGTTTTAGCATTGTTGTCCAACAATTAGGTTCAAAAGTACCTCCGAGCATCCTTGCTAATCCCTGCCCTCAGACGGCTGAGGCAGGCGCCACAGTCCACTTCGCAGTGGACGCAATTGGCCTGCCATCACCGGCCTACGAATGGTACTTCAACGGTACCAATACTCTCAGTTGCGCAAGCTCGAACCTAGTACTTGCCAACGTCCTATTTTCCCAGTCCGGCACTTACACTGTGGTGGTCAGCAACCTATTCGGCACCGTGACCAGCGCGCCGGTCACGCTCAATGTGATTGCACCAGTGGCCCGAAGATTGGTGCCGGGCATCGACTTGATAGCGCAGCCGGGAGGCCTTCTAGGCCTGGATTACCGGGACAATCTTGGTCCCACAGCGAATTGGGCGCCGATGGCCACGATGACCCTTTCCAATTCATCGCAATTCTACTTCGACCTTTCCACGCCACTCCCACCCCAGCGCTTCTACCGCGCCTGGCAGTCGGGAACCCCCGGCGTCGTTCCGTCCCTGAGCGTGGCCGGCCTGGTTCCGGCGATTACGCTGACGGGCAACGTTGGTGATTCTCTGCGGCTGGACTACATCAACCAGTTTGGCCCGACCGACGCCTGGGCCACGCTCACCACGGTGACGTTGACCAACACATCGCAGCTTTACTTCGACACGTCCAGCCTCGGTCAACCAGCGCGGCTCTGGCGGATTGTGCCGGTGCCTTGAGCGCACAGCATTCAACCTTCAACCAAATTATTAAGCCAAGAACTGAACTCAAACACGGACTGCCGATGCAGCCCAAAACATTTACCTCTATGAAAACAATCACCGCATCAGGCAGTCGTTCCATTTCTGCGCGTCTCTGGCGTGGGCTTACGCCGGTGTCGTTGACGCTGCTGGCCGCGCTGGCTGTGGCCATCATTGTGCCCGCCCGCGCGGAAACGCCGCCTTCCGCCATCCCTTTCTCCGACATTGGAGCCAGGGCCACGGCGGGTTACCAGGGCGATGCCTTAAGCGTCACAACCACAGCCGACGGCGCACTCTTGCGTTGCGGTTGCCAGAAGCTCGCGGGCTACGCCACACCCCAGGGACTGTGGCTCGAATCCACCGGGCCGGGTAAGGCAGGAAAATTCCGTGTCGTTGCCGCCACTCTCCGCCGCGTGGGCAACTCAACTGCCATCTTTCCGCTTCCCGCCACCGGCACCGTTTCGGTGCAGGACAAGCTGGTGCGGTTCACGCGTCCAGGGCTAACTGAGGAATACTCCGTGAGCGTGGATGGCGTGCGGCAGGACTTCGTCATTGCTGCGCCGCCGGCGGGCGCGGGGGATTTGTGCGTGGAACTGGCGCTGAGCGGGGCACGGGCAGAGGCGGCGGCTGGCGGAGCCAGGCTCACGTTGGCGGGTTCAGGGCGTAAGCTGGCCTACAGCCGCCTGCGGGCGGAGGATGCCGCGGGCCGGGAACTGACGGCACGCTTGGAGTTGCTCTCGGCTGACCGGCTGGCCGTGAGCGTGGCGGACGCCAACGCCACTTATCCCGTGCGCATTGATCCCACCTTCAGCGATGCCGACTGGGTCAGCTTGAATCCCGGAATTCCAGGGGCCAATGGCCGAGTAATTGCCATTGCGGTGGACGGCAGCGGCAATGTGTACGTCGCTGGCAATTTCACCGTCATTGGGACAGTGCAGGCCAACTACATCGCCAAATGGGACGGCAGCACCTGGTCGGCTTTGGGCTCGGGGATGGACGACGTGGCCGGGGCGCTGGCGGTAAGTGGGACCAATCTTTACGTTGGGGGAGGCTTCACCAAGGCAGGCGGAGTGACGGTCAGCAACATCGCCAAATGGGATGGCAGCGCCTGGTCAGCCTTGGGCTCGGGGATGAACGACGGTGTCAACGCACTGGCGGTGAGTGGGACCGATCTCTACGCCGGGGGTTACTTCACCGATGCGGGCGGGGTGGCGGCCAACTACATCGCCAAATGGGACGGCAGCGCCTGGTCGGCCCTGGGCTCGGGAATAAGCGGTCGAGTGTACTCTCAGCCGACCGTATGGACGGGACCCTCTGTCTCTGCGCTGGCGGTGATCGGGACCAATCTCTACGCTGGGGGAGAATTTACCAACGCGGGCGGGGTGCCGGCCAACTGCATCGCCAAATGGGATGGCAGTGCCTGGTCAGCCCTGGGTTCGGGGGTCGGCGGCTACGCCCCTTGTGTCCTTGCGCTGGCGGGGAGGGGGACCGATCTCTACGCAGGAGGAGCGTTCACCACTACGGGCGGGGTGCCGGCCAACTGCATCGCCAAATGGGATGGCAGCGCCTGGTCCGCCTTGGGCTCGGGGATGTACGGCTATGGTGTCCTTGCGCTGGCGGTGAGCGGGACTGATCTCTACGCTGGAGGAGACTTCACCACGGCGGGCGGGGTGCCGGCCAACTACATCGCCAAATGGGATGGCAGCGCCTGGTCGGCCTTGGGCTCGGGGTTGGGCCCCTCCTACCTTGGCCCACCTTGGGTTTATGCGCTGGCGGTGAGCGGGACCGATCTCTACGCTGGGGGACAATTCACCACTGCGGGCGGGGTGCCGGCCTACATCGCCAAATGGGACGGCAGCGTCTGGTCAGCCTTGGGCTCGGGAATCCCTGGCTACGTCGATGCCCTGGCAGTGAGCGGGACTATTCTCTTCGCTGGGGGAAACTTCAGGGGGGCGGGCTGCATCGCCAAATGGGATGGCAGCGCCTGGTCGGCCTTGGGCTCGGGGCTGAGCGGCTCTGGCTTGCCCGAGGTCTCTGCGCTGGCGGTGAGCGGGACCGATGTCTACGCCGGGGGGTACTTCACCACGGCGGGCGGGGTGCCCGCCAACAACATTGCCAAATGGAACGGCAGCGCCTGGTCGGCCTTGGGCTCGGGGATCACTGGCTCTGTCTCTGCGCTGTCGGCGAGCGGGACCGATGTCTACGCCGGGGGGTACTTCACCACGGCGGGCGGGGTGCCCGCCAACAACATTGCCAAATGGAACGGCAGCGCCTGGTCAGCCTTGGGCTCGGGGATCAACGGCCAGGTCTATGCGCTGGCGGTGAGCGGAACCGATCTCTACGCTGGGGGATCCTTCACCACTGCGGGCGGGGTGCCGGCCAACTACATCGCCAAATGGGATGGTAGCGCCTGGTCCGCCTTGGGCTCGGGAACTGGCCCTGTCTCTGCGCTGGCGGTAAGCGGGACCAATCTCTACGCTGGGGGACAATTCACCACGGCGGGCGCGGTGCCTGCCAACAGGATCGCCAGATGGGACGGCAACGCCTGGGCGGCCTTAGGCTCGGGGATGAACAACTCCGTCCTTGCGCTGGCGGCTGACGGGGCGGGGCATCTGTTCGTCGGGGGAAACTTTTACCTGGCCGGAACCAATGTCTCCCCTTACATCGCACAGGCGAATATCGGCAGCGTCCCGACCATCATGATGCCGCCGCAGACTCAAACTGCGGAGGCAGGCGCCACAGTGCACTTCGCAGTGGACGCGGTTGGCGAGCCACCTCCGGCCTACCAATGGTACTTCAACGGCACCAATATCCTGAGTTGCACAAACTCCAACCTACAACTCGCCAATATCCTGTTTCCCCAGTCCGGCACCTACTGTGGTGGTCACAAATGTTTACGGTGCGGTGACCAGCACGCCGGTCGCCCTGAACGTGATTACCCCAGTGGCTCGAAGGTTGGTGCCAGGCGTCAACCTGATGGCGCAGCCGGGAAACTTCCTGGGCCTTGATTACCGCGACAATCTTGGCCCCGCAGCGAATTGGGCGACGATGGCCACGATAACCCTTTCCAATTCTTCACAATTCTACTTTGACCTTACTGCACCGCTCCCGCCGCAGCGGTTCTACCGCGCCTGGCAGTCGGGAAGCCCGGGCGCCGTTCCGTCTCTGAGCGTAGCGGGCCTGGTTCCGGCGATCACGCTGACGGGCAACATTGGCGACTCCCTGCGGCTGGATTACATCAACCAGATTGGCCCGACCGACGCCTGGGTCACGCTGGCCACGGTGACGTTGGCCAACACATCGCAGCTTTACTTCGACACCTCGGCCATCGGCCAACCAGCGCGGCTCTGGCGGATTGTGCCGGTGCCTTAGTACTGGGAACCGTAAATACGGTCACGTAGCCGGCGAGGAGTTTTTGGCGCAGACGAGGCGCGAGCGACGAGCATACCCGCAGTGGTCTGCCCTCCACTCGCGTCCATTCGCGTTCATTCGCCGTTGCGATTGCCGGAATAAGGAACTGGCAGGAAAGACGCGAGAAAAGTCAGTCACGCCAGGGAAATTATATTTCTGTCCCTTAATCTTTCTGTCAAAGCTCCCCGTCTCTTTTTTTCGAGCCATCAGCGCCCATCAGCGTAGATCAGCGGTTAAAAAAACTTCCGGTTCTGCATTCTTCCTTGTCGCGGTAGGGACGCCGGTTGCCCGGCGCCCCCCGCACAGATCCCGGCGGGCGGTTTTCCCGCACCAAATGTGGTGCATCACATTTGGTGCTTTATGTGGTCAACTTGGTTATGTGGTGCCGAGCCCGAAAACCGTCGATTCACTGGGCTTTTCGTATTCTCCGCACCACATAATATTCTTCACATGAACATGGTTGCCGGCGTCCCCCGGGGGACACTGAGCCCATGTTCCAAACATTATTCCGCTATCCTCGGGTGTCCTCGCGCCATGCCAACGGACCGTTGGCTCGGGAGCGAAGCACATTTTTGTCACACCTTCAAACTCAGGGCGTACCTCGCTCCACTCTTTTGCGCTACGCAAGCCAGTTGCTTTTGGTCGCTGGTCTGCTGCCCAGAAAAGGAGGCGGTCAGATCGCGCGCAGCGAAATCCGCCGTTGCGCCGAGCGCTGGGCGCAACGTCAACAGCGGCGAGGCTGCGCCCGGACCGTCCGGTGGGCGGCGCAGCGTTTTGATCAAGCGGCTTGTGCCTGGTACTCATTCCTGGGCTGGCTTAAAGACACATCGCCGTTCCAACCTGCCTATCCGTCCCAACTGAGTGCTTGGGCCTCCTTTGTGCAGGCAGAAGGACTCTCGGAAAGCACCGCCCATAATTACTCTTGGTGGATTGAGAGCTTCTTGCAATGGCTTAAGCAACAAGAGGTGCCCTTGCGCCAAGTCACCCTCGCCGTGGTGGATGGGTTTATGAGACACCTTTCCTCCAAGCGGTTGAGCCGGGTGAGTTTGGCCACTGCAGCCAAGGTGCTGCGGCGCTTTGCGCACTATGCTTATGAGCAAGGATGGTGGCCGCGAGATTGGGCGCCAGCCATTCTCTCCCCGCGCCTTTTTCGCCAGGAAGACCTGCCCTTGGGTCCGGCTTGGACGGATGTGCGGCGGCTTCTCGCGGCGAACGCTGGGGCCACGCCCCCGCATCTGCGCAATCGGGCGATACTGCTCTTGCTGGCCGTCTATGGCCTTCGGAGTGGAGAGGTCAGAGGCTTGCGCTTGGCAGACATCGATTGGGCCCGCCGCGTCGTGCTGGTGCGGCGCAGCAAAACGGCTCGTGTACAGGAACATCCTTTGACTTCCGCCACCGGGCAAGCCATCCAGCGTTACCTCAAAAGAGCTCGGCCTCAGTGCGCTCGTCCAGAACTGTTTTTGACGTGCAAAGCGCCGTTTCGCCGATTGTCCGCTGGCGCGCTCTATCATCTGACCAGTTCCTGGTTGCAGCGCTTGAACATCGCCAGCCCGAAGCGCGGGCCGCATGCTCTGCGCCACGCCAACGCCACGTATTTGCTCAACAACGGGTTCTCTCTCAAAGCGGTCGGAGATCACTTGGGCCATCGCAGCCTGAGCACGACTCGGGTTTACGCCAAGGTGGACTTGGTGGGGTTGCGCACCGTGGCCGCTTTCGATCTGGGAGGTTTGCTATGAAGCTGTGCCACCTTATCGAGCAGTACGTCACTCTCAAGCAGTCGTTGGGCTTTCGCTTTCGCACGGAGAGGCGGATCCTCCAAGGTTTTGGCCAAGCCCTGGGAAAGATAACCCTGGGCCAAGTCAGTCCGGTGGCCGTGCGAACCTATTTGGATGGCCCTGGTCCGGCGACCTCTTATTGGATGCGCAAGTGGGGAACCCTGCGCGGGCTTTATCGTTTTGCCCTGGCTCGCGGCCTGGCGCGCCGGTGTCCCTTGCCGCTGAACGCGCCCAAAGTGGCCGTCCCCTTCACCCCTTACATTTATTCGCAACCGGAGTTGCGACGTCTCCTCCAAGCCATCACGCCCGAGCGAACAAAAGGCTTGTCTCCCCAGACCATGCGCACCTTGCTTCTGCTGCTCTACGGCGCGGGTTTGCGCCTGAGCGAGGCGCTCAAGCTGGAGCAAGCCGATGTGGATGTCCAAGAGCGCCTGCTGCAGGTGCGCCAAAGCAAATTCTTCAAAAGCCGGCTGGTGCCGATCGGACCCAAGCTGGCCAAGGTGCTGGAAGATTATCAGACAGAGAGTCCTTCGGGCACGGGCTCTCACCGGCGCTTTTTGTGCGCCAACAAAGGCACGCCCGTGAGCGGTGCCACCGCCGAGCGCATCTTCCGGGCCTTGCGTCTGGCCGCCGAGGTCAAACGGCCCGAGGGATGCCGCTATCAGCCCCGGCTGCACGATCTGCGTCACGCCATGGCTACTCACTGTCTGGTCAACGGGTATCGGACGGGGGCTGATGTGCAGACGTTGCTGGTCAACCTCTCCGCCTATTTGGGGCACGTCGACCTCTCCGGCACCCAGAAGTATCTGACGATGACTCCAGACCTTCGCCAGCAGGCCAGCGCGCGTTTCGCCCGTTATGCCTTGGGAGGTTCCCATGAATGATCTGGTGGGGCCCTGGGTTCGCCGATTCCTGGTGGAATATGTGATGGGGGAACGCAACTATTCGCCCAACACGCAGCACAGCTATCGAGACACCTTCCGGCTGCTTCTTCCCTTGGCGGCCAAGCAAGGCCGATGCACGGTGGAGGGTCTGACGTTGGGCAGGATCAAGCCCAAAGTTCTGAGAGAATTTACCCGCCATCTGGAACAAGTCCGTCACTGCGGTCCTTCCACCATCAACCAGAGGCTGGCCGCCCTGCGCGCTTGGGCTCGTTTTGTGGCGGCCCAAAGCCCGGAACACTTGGAATGGAGCACCCAGCTTCAAACCATTCATCTCAAGAAATGTGCTCCTGCTCCAGTGAGCTACCTGGAGAAAGAGGAAATGCAGGCGCTCCTGAACCAACCGGACCGGCAAGCCGCTCAAGGCCTTCGCGATTACGCCTTGCTCCTGTTTTTGTACAACACGGGTGCCCGCGCCAGTGAAGTCTCGCGCTTGACTGTGGAAGACTTGGACTTGGTGATGCCCATGGCCACGCTGCACGGCAAGGGCCGCAAAATCCGCCAATGCCCACTGTGGAAGGTGACGGCCCAGGCACTGCGAGAAGTGGTGCTCAATCGCTCCGCCCACCAAGGAGTCTTCCTCAATCGACACGGGGAGTCTTTGACCCGTTACGGCGTACACATCCTGGTCAAGCGCCATGCACACCAGGCCGCAATCAAAGCGCCCACCCTCCGGAACAAACGCGTGGGCCCCCATTGTATTCGCCATTCCACGGCCATGTCGCTGCTCCGTTCCGGAGTGGATATCAACACGATTCGAATCTGGCTGGGGCATGTATCGCTCCAAACGACCCACATTTACGCGGAAAGCGATCTGAAAATGAAAGCCAAAGCCTTGGCCCGTTGTGAAGCTCCACTCGTGCAAGCCACCAAAAGACGCTCGAATGAGAAAGGCCTGCTGGGTTTTCTCAAAAGTCTGTAAATGAAAAACATTATGTGGTGCGGAGAATACGAAAAGCCCAGTGAATCGACGGTTTTCGGGCTCGGCACCACATAACCAAGTTGACCACATAACGCACC
>Ga0209517_10009326_pt1 | contig 11224 bp, 4 predicted proteins | sample PeaSoiMetSII2010_FD_187695 | JGI IMG/M metagenome (GOLD analysis project Ga0209517, IMG submission 187695) | Peat soil microbial communities from Weissenstadt, Germany - SII-2010 (SPAdes) (version 2) | ecosystem: Environmental > Terrestrial > Soil > Wetlands > Peat | place: Germany: Weissenstadt... | reverse complement strand
ATTTATTCCACTCACGATTGCGCTTCGGCTGTGGATGAACGTTGTGAACGGTTTGATCCTCGTTGGTGATCTTGAGTTCCTGATTGACCTGCAAGGCCAGCAGGTGAGGGATATAGCGGCAACCCTTTTGCGTGAAGATGGCGGCAGTGGAAGGAGCCGCGTCGTTTGGCGCTCCCGCGGACACGTAGACGACCACGTTTTCCAGGCTGTTGCCGGCGCCGGTGACGAGGGTTTCCGCGAGCGGAGGCGTGGCGTACATTTTGGCGCAAGAAGGCTCCATGGACATATCAATGGGTTTCATCTTGGGCGGCGCGCCCTCGTAAGTCACTTTGCCGCTGATGGTGCCTCCGCCCGGCAGCGCATACGCCGCGGCCGAGACTGCAAGCAAGGCGAGTCCCGCCATCACGGCATGTTTCGTTTGCATTTCTCGATCCTCCTGATCTTCAATACCAGTGTATGCATTTCAGAACTGTTTGGCATTAAGGAGTCAGCATGCAGAAAATCAACGCGGCCATCATCGGATTGGGATTCGTCGGGAGAGCGCACCTGGATGCTTTGCGGCGCCTTGGTATTTCGGTCCAGGGGGTGCTGGGGAGCACGCCGGAGCGCACCAAAGCTTCGCGGGATGCGCTGGGATTGCCGCGAGCATACGCTTCGCTGGAGGAACTCGCCGCCGATCCGTCCGTTCATGTCGTGCATTTGTGCACGCCAAACAATGAACATTTTCAGGAGTCCAGCCAGCTCCTTCGCGCCGGGAAAAATATTTTGTGCGAAAAGCCGCTGACCCTGGATTCGCGGGAATCCGCGGCGCTGGTTTCCCTGGCGAAAGAAACGGGACGCGTGGGCGGAGTGGCGTACAACCTGCGCTACTACCCTCTGTGTCAGGAAGCTCGCGCGTTGATCCACAAAGGCGCGATCGGCCAGGTGCGACTCGTTCACGGCAGCTTTTTGCAGGATTGGCTGCTGTATCCCACGGATTGGAACTGGCGGCTGGAGGCCAAGCTGGGCGGCGAACTGCGCGCCGTCTCCGACATTGGCACGCACTGGCTCGACCTGGTGACCTGGATGACCAATAGCAAGGTGGCTGAACTGTGCTCCGACCTGGCCACGGTTCTTCCTTCACGGCGGAAACCCAAGGGGCGCGTGGAGACGTTTCAGAAAGCCGGCACGGCGGAAACCGAAGAAGTGATGATGACGAGCGACGATTACGCCTCCGTGCTGCTGCGCTTTGAAAACGATGCGCACGGCGTGATGAGCGTTTCGCAAGTCAGCGCCGGACGCAAGGCGCGTTTGTGGTTTGAGATAAACGGCTCCGAGGCATCGCTGGCGTTCGATTCCGAATCGCCCAATTCGCTGTGGATTGGCCGGCGCGACCGGGCTTGCGAAGTGCTGCCGAAAGATCCCGGCCTGCAATCGCCGGAATCGCGGGGTTATGCGGCGTATCCAGGCGGGCACGCGGAAGGTTATCCGGACACGTTCGTGCAACTTTTCAAGGATTTCTATGGCTACATCGCGGCCGGAGATTTTCGCGCCCCCCGAAGCTTTCCGACCTTTGAGACGGGCCACGAAGAACTCCTGCTCTGCGAAGCGATCGCGGAAAGCGCGCAGAAACGAAGCTGGGTCTCTGTCGGAGCGTAAGCGGCTGTGGCTCGACGACGTCGCTTCTCCCCCTCTTGTAGCAGCCTTCACTTCTGTGAGGGATATTCGTAGCGCAAATTCCCCGGCAGGCGATCCGAGCGCGAGCGCGTGTTGTATTCCAACTTGTATCCGAGATGCTCGTCGTCGAGCGGGTATTCCTTCCCTTCGGGATACGGGTACGAAAGCAGGCCATGCCTGGGCAGGGGCTCGACCGTGAAGGCGTTGGCGGCGTAAAAATCCATGTCTTTCTCAAAACCGTCGGCATAGAAGAAATAGTCGCGCACCCAGCCCGCGGGGAGATTGGGGAGATGTCGCGGATCGAATGCGAGCTTGACGCCTTCGCCGGAAGCGAAAACGGCGAACTTGTCATCGGAAAAGCTGAGGAGGTCTTTCACGTCGCCGTAGCGCGTATAATTCCCCGCCGCGCGCGCATACGGCCCGGTGGCGCTGCGCTGCGCGTAGGAATAAACCGTATCGCTTGCGGGCTGGAGGCGAATTTCTTTCGGGTAACCGAGAAATTCCAGCGCGGCGGTGGCAAGCGGAACCTCTGTGACGCGGAGGTTTTTCGATTCGGGGGTCTGATCGATGCGCACGGCGTCCCAATAAACCTTCAGGTTGGTGACGATGCGGATGCGGCGCGTGCCTTCGGGAAACTTTCCGCTAAGATCCGCGACCATGGTTCGTTCCAGGCCGGCGGGGAATCCCATATCCTCGACGACACGCACCCATTTCCCCTGCGCGTCTTGCGCTTCGACGTAAGGCGCGATGACCCTAACGCCCGCCTGATCGGCGGCGTACATGGACGTCGCGGTGAAATAGTCGGTGTAGCCATCGAGGAGCAGGCGCAGGGGTTTCGCCGCGTCCCACGGTCCGAGATCGAGTTCGATCCAGTGTAATTTGGCGAATCCCGTGTAGGGCAGGCCGTCAAATTGCGTGACGTATTTGCGGTCTCGCTGGGCGAGCAGCGGCAGCACGTCGTTGCCGTGGTCGTCCCAAGCGCCAACCGGGGGTCGCGCATTTTCTGTGGCAATCACGCGAAATTCGGGGAAGGGCGGCGCACTGGCGAAGCGCTCGTTCGGATTAACCTCGACTTCAGCAGGATGATCGATGGCCAGGAGGCGCACCTGGTCGAGGTAGACGGTCTCTTCCATGGGTTCCATGAAGCGGAAACTGAGCAGGCCGTTTTTCGGGCGGACACTCTTCGCCGGAACTTTCAGATATTCATCGGAATCGGGAACGTCGCGTTCGCCAGGAGCTACCCAGTGGCCGACAACCGCGGGGCCGATCATGTCCGCAATGAATTCGTATTCCGTGCCATTCCACGAAAAGAGAACCGGGCAGGAACTTCCGCGGCGATCGAGCTCGTTGATGAGTTGGACTTTTCCGGCTTGGAGATTCACTTCGTCCTGCGGCACACCTTTTGGCCATAACAGACGGATCACGTCCGTGGACTTTTGGCTGCCGAGGCCCGCAATCAGCGTGGGCGAATTCTGGCTGAGGTAGCCAGACGATCCAGCAGCTTCCCATTTCTGGTAAAGCCCTCCGGCGAAGATCTCAACTTTGGTGCCGATTCCGTTCTTGTTGTCATCCAGACCTTTCAGGTCGATCTGAATCCAGTTGTTTTTGTTAGCGCCTACATTTTCGAGCAGGATGGGAGCGCCTCCCGCCTGGGTCACAATCAGGTCGGGGCTTCCATTGCCTCTCAGATCAGCCACCACGAGAGCCGCTGGCTTGCTTAATTTGACGGCATCGAGCTGCGTCTTTTTCGTGACATCGGCCCAACCCGCCTCGCCCAAATTCCGCAGCAACCGAATCTCCCCACCATTCGCGGATTCGCCCACGGCCGCAAGATCGAGCCACCCGTCATTATCGAAATCGAGCGAGGTAAGACCCCAGCCTTGTTTCCAGCCGAGGTCGGGGAGCGGCACGCGTTCGAGCTTCTTGCCCTGGATGTTTCGCCACAGCGTGAGTCCCGGCGGACCGGCGTGCGTAAACGCCAGATCCATCCAGCCGTCTTTGTCGAAATCAAAAACGATGACGCCAACGGCGGGCGGCAAATTCTCTTTCGCAAAATCGATCCCCGGGAGGGCCTTGAACTTACCTTCGCGGGGATTCAGCAGAATGGCGGCGCCCTGCGGCCCACCGGCAACGACAAAATCAATCGCGCGGTCGTTGTTGAAGTCCGTCATGGCCACGCCCGCGCCGGTGGCATCCAGGCCCATGGCGGTTTCCTCAGAGACGTCCGTGAAGGTGGAATTTCCGTTGTTGCGCCAGAGGCGGTTCGTACGCGTCTCGCTGCCGGGGGCCATAGTCAGGTAGAGATCGAGATCGCCATCGTGGTCGTAATCCACAAAAGTAGCGGCGACACAGCCTTTTTCGCGGCGAATCCCGGTTTTTTCGGTGACGTCCTGAAACTTGCCGTGGCCATCGTTATGAAACAGGCGTACACCACCCGTTTCGCAGACGGCCAGATCGGTGTGGTTGTCACTATCGAAATCGCCTGCGGCGCAGCCAAGTCCCGCGCCGACGCCGCTCAAACCGGCCTTCTCCGTCACATCTTCAAATTTGCCGTCGCCGAGATTGTGGAGCAGGCGGCTTTTGCCTTCGCCGGCGCCGACCAGGAAAAGATCGGGTTTGCCGTCGCCGTCATAGTCAAGGAAGCACGCGCCGCTGCTGGGACCAAGAGCCGCAGCCGTCAAGATGCGCTTGGCAAGGGGTTCCTGCGTATAGTGAACGGGAATTTCCGGCGGGGCCGTGGCCACGGAGCCGTGTATAAACTCCGCGAGAGAGTATTTGCCCTGCTCGCCGTAGCCCGCGCCAAAGGGAATACCAATTTTCTCGGAATTCATTTTCTCAAAGCGCTTCATGCATTCACGGGCGTCAGCGGCGTCACCCTTCCGCTGGTAGGCCCGCGCAAGGCCGAACTGCGCCGAGGCGTGGAAGGGAGACAGGGACAAAGCTTTTTTGAATGCCGCAATCGCTTCGTCATAGCGTTGCAACTGCGATTTGATGAAGCCCTCGAAGTAGTAGGCATCCGGCTCTTCCGGCGCGATTTTTTCCACCTGCTGGAAAGCGGCGATAGCTTTTTCTGGTTCGTTGGAATCCTTGTAGGCAAGGCCCAGGTTGTACCAGGCGTAGGGATCTTGAGGAAGTTTGGCGGCGGCCTCTTCGAGAGCCGCGCGCGCCCGCTCCACTTTCTGCTGGCCGAGGAAAGAGATCCCAAGATTCATTTTCGCCGCAGCAAACTGAGGGTCTGCCGCCAATGCTTGCTCGAAATAGGTTTGCGCTTCGGCGGCCTTTTGCTGGTTCATGTAAGCTACGCCCAGGGTATTGAGGCGCATCGCCTCGGAGGAAATGCCTTTGTCCGGAGTCACGCTTTGCTTCTCGCTCGCGGACGATTGCGCCGCCCGGAGCCGTAACTCTGCCAGCGAGCCAACCGCGAGTAAGGCGAACAAGGCACTCAAGACAAGAAAACGATGGCGTGAAGTGAATGGTGTGAAACTCATGGGGAAATATTCTCTCTGGACGCGCGATATATCGTGAATCCGGTCCCGTCCCGCTATCCATTCGATTGTCTTGGCTTGGCAGCACATCGTCAACCGTTTTTATGGGGGTCCTTCTGCGGTCCGGCCCGGCAAGCCTTGACCGCAAGGGCGCCGGCCTTTACCTTGCTGAAGGGAGCCCATGGCCGCTTTCAATTATTTTTCTATCGGTGAAACGCTTGAAAAATTCCGCCGAAAAGAAATTTCTCCGGTTGAGATGATCACCGCGCATCTGCAGCGCGCGCAGGCGCTCCAGCCAAAGCTGAATGCCTTCGTGCATCTGGACGCGGAGTCGGCGCTGGCGCGGGCTCGACAGGCGGAAGAGGCCATTCAACGTGGCGAGGCGTTGCAAGCGCTGACGGGAATACCACTTACAGTGAAGTCGTGTATTGATGTGGCCGGCTGGCCGTGTCCCGCGGGCTCGCTCTTGCGCAAAGACTACGTTCCGGCGAGCAATGCAACACTCGTGGCGCGCCTGGAATCCGCCGGAGCCATCCTGTTGGGCAATAGCAACACGCCGGAATTCCTGATGGCTTACGAAACGGACAACCGTGTCTCCGGGAAAACCTCAAATCCCTGGGATCTTTCCAAATCCTCGGGCGGCTCAAGCGGGGGCGAAGCCGCGGCCATTGCCAGCGGGTGCTCCATGGGCGGAGCAGGCAGCGACGGCGGAGGTTCCATTCGGGTGCCCGCGCATTTTTGCGGCATTTGCGGATTGAAGCCTACGCCAGGCCGGATTCCGGCTACGGGACATTTTCCGCCGGGGGCAGGCGCGTTCTCGTGGATCGGTGTGGTGGGGCCGATGGCGCGCAGGGTTGCGGATGTTCGCGCGCTCTTCGAAGTGCTGGCAGGGCCGGACGCGAGCGACGCGCTCTCCGCGCCTGTACCCTTGCGGCACATCCACGCGGAGGAATTGCGCGGTCTGCGTATCGGAATTCTCGAGAGCGGCGCCCTCGGCACGGGTACGCCCGAAACGCAAGTGGCCGTGCACCGCGCGGGCCAGTTCTTCTCGGAACTGGGCTTCCAAGTCGAGCCGCAGAAAGTAGAGGGACTCGACCGCGCGCTGGAATTGTGGTGGTTCTTCTTTGGAGCGGTGATCGGCGGCCTGATTCGTCAAAGCACGAAGGGCCAGGAAGACATGTTGAGCCCGATGCTGCAAGAGTATCTTGCAGCTACAGCGGCGGAACCCGCGGTCACACTGGAATCATTTATGGCCGCGTGCACCGAACGCGACCTGGCGCGCGCCGATCTACTCCGGCAATTGCGCGATGTGCCGATTCTTCTCTCGCCGGTTTCCACCGCGCCCGCCTTCAAACATGGCGAGGGCAATTATCGCGCCGGTGATCCACATGACTACCGGGACACCATGCGCCACTGCCAGTGGCTGAATCTCGCAGGCTTTCCGGGGCTTTCCCTACCCCTCGGCCAATCGTTCGAGGGCTTGCCGATCAATGTCCAGCTAATTGGCCGGCCCTATGAGGAAGAACTCCTCCTCGAGGTCGCCGAAACTCTGGAACGTGGCCGCGGGCCTTGGGAACCGCCACCAGCTTTCCCGGCGTAACAAACCTGGGTGTTCCATACCTTCCGCAGCGATTTAGGGCTTGACAAAACCGAAATAATGCAGTATTAACTCGTTTTAATAAGCACATCCTGGTGCGATTCTGGTTTGGTCGAGTGGATGGGGCTGTGTCGGATGAATGGCCAGGTTCCGGCTGGAAACTCAGGGTTCCGCTGCAAGAGTTATTTCTGCGCCCGCACTTGTCCATTTTCCCCAAAGAAGATTTCGTGGAGGTAATACTGTGAAGGGACACTCTATTCCTTTCTGTGGTTCGCGCAGTACGCGGGCGTTGCGGTTTCTGCTTGGCGCCATGTTCGTACTGCTCTGCATGCCGTTTCTCGCCATCGCGCAATCCGGCAGGGGCAGCATAAGCGGCGTGGTCTCCGATCCTTCGGGAGGGGTTATCAATGGGGTCAAAGTCACCGCACTCAACCGGGCAACCGGAATCGCGCTGCACACTGCTACAAACGAGTCGGGCTTGTACAGCTTTGTATCCCTGAGCCCTGGCCTTTATGTAATTACGGCGAGTCAAACGGGCTTTGAAAGCTTCACTCAAAACAATGTGCCGGTAACTGTTGATCAAGTCACCACCGTGAATATCGCCCTGAAAGTCGGCAACGTGACCGAGATGGTTGAGGTGACAGCTACGGCTGAACTGACGGATACGAACAACTCCACGGTAGGCCAGTTGATTGAGTCATCCACCATTGAGCGTGTCCCATTGCTCACACGCAATGTCTTTGATCTGGTACAGATGAGCGCCGGCGTGACCCCGGCCAATGGAACGCCCAACTCCTCCAGTTCGTATGCCATCACCAACATTTCGAGCGGACGCCCCGGAGTCGATGTCTCGTCGTACACGATCAACGGCGCCATCCAAGGATCTGTTTACTTTATGCTAGACGGCAGCCCACTGGGCGTTGCTGAAAACAACACCGCCGCCGTCATTCCGGCAATGGAGATTCCCGAGGATGGCGTGGACGAGATCCGGGTCGAAACCCAGAACACGCCGGCCTCCTATCAGAGCGGCGGCGCGGGTGTCATCAGCGTGGCCAGCAAATCCGGCGGGGACGAGTTCCACGGCGATGTCTTCGGGGTTTTCCGCCCGGATGTTCTTGCCGCCAACGAATCCTTCAACAAGTCAGAGCAGCTTTTGAGGGGTGATCCCAACAAGCCGCCAGCTTTTCATCGCTACCAGGAAGGCGGCGCCATCGGCGGCCCCATCCTGCACAAGAAGCTTTTCTTCTTTGCGGATTATGAGGCCACGCAACAGAAACTGTATGATCCTTCCAACAGCACCTTTACAGTTCCCACTTCCAAGGAACGCATCGGCGATTTTTCAGCCGACAACTACACCATCTATAATCCGCTAGCTCCCGATCTTCCCAATGGAATGCGGCAGGAGTTTCCCGTCCATAACGTGCTTACGAGCTATATCGACCCTAACACCGGTACAAACCTCGCTCTGAATCCAATCGCGCTGAAGATGCTATCCATGATGCCCAAGTGCAACTATCCCGATCCCACCACCTGCGATGCACAGACAGACCTGCACCTAAACAACTATCGTCTTGCGGGTCTGGATCCCGCGACCGCGCAGAGATTCGACGTTCGCATGGACTACTACTTGAGCGATAAGCAGCGCCTCTTCGGCCGTTTCTCCTTTGACCGGCTGTCCAACGCGGGGGTCAATTCCTTCAACACCATGTGGGATCCGTACTACGCCCAGAACATCACCAACGGGCGTAACTTCCTCATTGGGTACGACTACACCATAAGTCCCACTACGGTCTTGCAGTTGCGCTACTCCTTTACGCGCCACTATGAAGATCAGGGGGGCGATCCAAGGCAGAATGGCTTCGACATCACGACGCTGGGATTTCCCGCATCGCTTGCGGCGGTCCAGGCATACAAAACCCTGCCCATCGCGTTTTTTGACGACGTGGGAGGCGGCGTCGGCGGCACCTGCTGTTGGAATACCTTCATCTTTGCCAGCGAGAACCACGACGCCAACGCGACCCTCACGAAGACACTAGGCAGGCACGAACTCAGTTTCGGCGCAGAATTTATGAAAAGGTTTATGAATCAGGGCCAGCCACCCGCATCCTCGGGCTCGTATAATTTCGAGGTCTCCGCTACGGACCAATCCACAACACCGCTGGGTGACACCACGGTGGGAGGCAGCGACTTCGCTTCGTTCCTCCTGGGGATGGGGGGTTATCCTGGCTACGAGGGGGGCAATTTCACGCAAGATCTCTTCGTCGCAGAAGCCAGTCCGTATTACGCAGCCTTCATCCAAGACACCTACCATCCTCTCAAGAATCTCACCATCACCGCGGGGCTGCGCTGGGACATTTTCGGCGGAAAAACGGAGCGCCAGAACCGCCTGGAATATTTCGATCCGAAGGCCGTGGGGACGGATCCCTCCTCGGGATTACCCTTCACCGGTGGGGAAGTATTCGCCAACAGCAGCCACCGCTCTCCGTTTACCACAAATATGAAGGATTTTGGTCCGCGCCTGGGCCTGGCATGGAACGCAGCGAAGCATCTGGTTGTTCGCGGCGGCGCTGGCTTCTACTATGGACCAAGCGTGCAGATGGTCAGCGGTGCCGCCCAGAACAGCGATGGGTATTCCACGTACAATAACTGGAGCTCTACCTGTTACAACGGAGATGCAAACTCTCCCGGTGGCTTGGGCAATACGGTGTTCAACGGCACCAACCAATGCGCGGGTGCGGCACCGGGGAGTCCAGCGCCAAGCGTGACGGGCATCTATTCGCTGAGCAATCCGTTCCCAACGGGACTGGTTCCGCCCTCCCAGTTGCAACCGAGCGGATTGGAGACCGGGCTTGGCGGGAGTTTGAACACGATGCTGCACTCGCAGCGTACACCGGTAACCTATAACTTCAACTTCGGCCTTGATTACGAGTTGCCACACCAGGTCGTTGTCAGCGTCGGCTATGTGGGGAGCAGGGGCCTCTTCCTACCGCTGGGAGCCGCAGATCTGAACCAACTCACCCTGAGCCAGATCAAGCATCTCGGCATCGATCTTGGCTACACCGATCCTGCGGATTTTATGGCGGCGCAGCCTTTCCCGCAATTCACCACCGGCGGGGTCAACGGCGGTGTCGCGGTTCATGGCTACCCCGGTGGTGATTCCGACTACAGTTCCCTGCAGATGAAGGTGCAGAAGCGCATGACCAAGCACTTCACCACGCTGGCCTCTTTTACTTGGGCCAAGCTGATCACAGACGACGGGAACCCACCGCTGGGCTTTGTCGGTTTTCATGCCGGGGCGCCTCAGGACTGGAGGGACATGAGTTACGAGCATTCCGTCAGCCCGCAGGACGTGAAGTATCAACTCACATGGCAAGTATCTTACGACCTGCCCATCGGCGAGGGCAGGGGGCTGGATCTGAACAAAGCAGGAAATGCCATCCTGGGCGGCTGGACGGCCGACGGAATATTCTACCTGAGCAGCGGTCTGCCCATTCCTTCGCCGATTGTAGGGAATAATGCCTACCTCGGAAATCAGCGGACCGATATGGTGTGCGATCCCAGCAAGGGCGCGCCACACACGGCAGCCGCGTGGTTCAACCCCACCTGCTTCGTGACGCCTGGAACCGAAAATGGCGGGGTGGCAAACCCGTTTATTCCCGGAACTGCGCCAGCGTATCTCGATCATGTCCGCACTATGGGAGCCAACAATCTGGATGTCACACTCTCCAAGACTGTCAAGGTGGGCGAAAAGCGGAATCTGCGTTTTGATGTATCTTCCTATAACGTCGCCAACAGGCCGCAGTTAGGGGCGCCAAACGTGTCCACGGCGACTAACGGGTTTTCGGGTTTCGGCAATATCACTCAAACCATCAACACCCCGCGTCAATTCCAGTTTGGGGCGAGGTTTACATTCTGATCTATTTGCTACCCGGCAGGCGGGCTTGAATGGCCCGCTTCTAGACGTAGAGCCACGGCGCGCAACCCAGCGAACGCGCCGTGGCTTCCGCCCAGCAAAAGCGCCCCGGCTTCCTCGGGGCGCTTTTGTTTTGCTCCTTCCCTCAGCGATTCGGTGTACAATCCGCCCATGAACCGCCGAACTTTTCTGGAAACTTCCATCGCCACTGCTGTTCTGACTTCCCTTCCCACCAAGAGCTTCGCCGCCACGCATCAGATCGAAAAAGTTGGCGTGCAGCTTTATTCCGTGCGCGAACTCATGAAGAGCGACTTCGAGGGCACCATCGCCAAAGTCGCCGCCATCGGCTACAAAGAGGTCGAGTTCGCGGGCCTTTTCAACCATTCACCCAAGGACGTTCGCGCCATCCTGGACAAGGATGGACTGACCGCGCCCTCTGCCCACGTCGGCTACGACATCGTCGAAGGCCACTGGCCCGAAACCATCGAGGCCGCAAAGATCATCGGGCAGAGCTACATCGTTTGCCCGTGGATTCCGGAAGATGCACGCAAGCAGCCCGATGGTTACAAACGC
>Ga0209517_10009325_pt1 | contig 11224 bp, 20 predicted proteins | sample PeaSoiMetSII2010_FD_187695 | JGI IMG/M metagenome (GOLD analysis project Ga0209517, IMG submission 187695) | Peat soil microbial communities from Weissenstadt, Germany - SII-2010 (SPAdes) (version 2) | ecosystem: Environmental > Terrestrial > Soil > Wetlands > Peat | place: Germany... | reverse complement strand
CGCTACCAATAAGACCAGATGAAGGCCGTGAACCGCTAAAGCTCTCAGTACACGGTTTCGCCGCGTCCGGGTCTTGACGAGAGGCAGCAAGGTGCCCCACCAGATGGGTCTATAACAATTTCAATGACTTATAGAAATTATTGGGTTTTGGGCAACGGACAGGGCAACATCCGGCAAATTTCGTTTGAACCGAAAAAGAAGGCCACCACAAGGGGCGGCCCAGGTGTCCATGCTGAGCTGGAAATATAGCGCGCCGCTAAATTCTCTTCAACCTCACGCCCGGCCGCCTCCCATTGGTGAACTCGACGCCGGCCTGCTGCAAAACGTGCTTGATGGCTTGCATCGTCTCGGGGGGCGTGTACCGGCCCACTTCGATATTGCTGATGGTGTTCCTATGGACGCCAACCTTCGCGGCAAGCTGTTTAGCCGTCCAGCCCAGTAGCGCGCGGGCGGCCCTTACCTGCGCGTTAGTCAATTCACTCTTGTGCAAGTGCACACCCTATGCTAATGGTAGGCTTGTGACATAGCACAAGAGGGAAGTGCGCTCAACATGGCTACCTGTTATCACAACAGATAGGAGAAAGACATGAGCCTCGCGTCGGCACTAGGAGTGCGGCTTCGCTGTTGGCTGGCCAACCGGCTGCTTGATCTCTGGCTGATCGAAGCTGCTAAGTGGGTTACGCCCGCGAGGTGATCGGCAGGTTTTCAAATAACCCGCCGTTAAAGGGGCGTCGGTTCGGTCGGCGCCCTTTTAACTCTAAGCTACGCACCCACCAGAACCGAGCGTCGGAACAAGAAAGTGCTGTTTACGGGACAATGGGGGGCATGGGAAAGAGCATGAGCGAAATTGCCTCGCGGCTAGCCTCTCGACTTTTCGACGGGCGCTTGATCGAAAATCAACACCGAAGTGCTTTCATCGAAGCGATGATTGAACCCTACCTTGAACCATATGGCTGGTGCTATGCCGGCGCGGGTTGGAGCGGTTGGGATTTCGACCGTAAAGACGGTAGACGATTGGAGGTAAAGCAGTCAGCCGCTCACCAGACGTGGTCAGAATTTCGCAACCTCCGAACGCGAGGCATTTTCGATATTGCCGCCCGTAAAGGTTATTTCTATGACGGCGGCTCAAAATGGGCGCCCGTGCCGGGCCGTCCTGCACAAACTTACGTATTTGCTTGGAACCCTACGTTCGGTTCCGAGACCGACCACCGGAATCCAGATCAATGGGAGTTCTACGTAGTCGCCGAGACTTCGCTACCACAGCACAAAACGATTGGGCTTTCAGAGATAAAAAAGCTGACCGCTTTTGTGAAGCTGCCTGACCTTGCCCTAACTGTCGATCAGATCGCGGCGCTATCATTACCCAAACGCGCCGGGGAATGATGAGACTTGGCGTCGGCTTCGGTCGGCGCCCCTTTTTGCTATACTGTGCCCCTTAGAGTTTTCAGTAAGGGGGAGTAGCCATGGCAACGTTTGTGGAATGTACACTTGGCAAGGGCGGGACCTTGCATGTGAATTTTGACAACGTGCTTAAGCTCGTCCCGATTTCAAACGGTGGCACAGCGATCACCTTCGTCAATGGCGACGCGCTGTATGTTCTAGACTCCCAAGAGGGCCTCGTGGGCAAGCTCAGAGATCGCTGACGGAAGGTGCATTGGCCATCAGTTCGCCCTCACCCGTGCCAGGCGTGTTCTTGATCCAGCTTCACGTTTTTTATGGCGCATTAGGACTGAAGGGGGTGGCTTCGGCCGGCGCACTTGTTATGGTAAGCTACCGTTGGCCGAAGGTGTTTTTGAAATTGGAGAAATCGTCATGGCTCACAGACCAATAACTCATGGACCAATGTCAGACCATCTGGAAGGTTCTAAGGGTAACGCAAGGTCTGTCTTAACATTAGGCATTTTGGCGGCCTGTCTGATCGTTCTGCTTCTTCTTATTGGCTTCGGCGTTTTCGGCAGCGAAACTGTGGCTCCGAATACGCCGCAGCCGACCACCCAGTCACCGGCACCAAGCGGCTCCACGACCCCCTAATCCTTCGTGGAAGTCCGAACTTCACCCCTCGGCTCGGTCGGCACCCTTTCCTTTTCATACAAATTCATACGGTGGCCCGTAGCGGCTGAAAGGGGCGTGGCCTAGGCTCTCCTACCGGAAGATTACGGGGTTCCTGGAGGGAACGTGGAGGGCGTCGTGAGTGAAAGCGAAGTCAAGTTTCTAGGGCCAGGGCCATTCTCATTACCAATAGCGCAGTCCGCCAGAGCGCGAGCCTCATATGACGCTGTAGAAATGACCTTAAGTGTAATCGTTGGCGACGACCCACACCCTCGGCCGCTTTACATTCCCATGGGTTACAAGGTGGCGAGGCAATTGGCTGAGCAGTTGGCGGCCGCTGCGATTCAGGTTGACGTTCAAAATCCATAAAGCGCTCCTTGCTACACCCGCACCCGGCGGCGATTTTGCTTCCCTAATTCACTGCCGGTTTCCCGGTGGAAGTCCTCATAGGTCATCTCGGCCAGATATTTCCACCCATCGGCAACTAACGAGGTGCATTGCACCGGATCAGGCGCGAGCGTCGTCTGTCAGCAATACTGAGCGGACGAACTCACAAGCCCAGGCGCACTGTCGGTGCACCTCAAACGAAATCAGACGTTGGGCCGGTGGCGGCTGAAACGCCCTTGGCCCAGGCCCTCGGATAGCCCGGAAAATCAGGGACGTTCCTGGGGCAACGTCATGGGCGGATTGACCGCCATTTTGCTTGTAGGATGGAGGGGCACAAAATAAAACCCACGAGCCGGAGCCCGTGGGGTGCGACTGGCGAACCATATCGCGTTGACTACTCTTACATAGGCCGTCAGGCTTCCTCTGTCAACAAATGCAAGTAAAAGCAGCATTTTACATAGACGGGTTCAATCTTTACTATGCAATAAGGGGATTAAAAAAGCCGCACTTGAAGTTGGTCAATTTATTCGCATTGTGTAACTCACTGATTCCGCAGAAATCAGAGTTGCTTGTTAGGGTCGTATTCTTCACCGCTTATAAGAAGTTCTGCTACCAGAAGCTTATCCGGCATCAAAAATACGTTAAGGCATTGACTGCAGTAGACGTGGAATCTGTGTTTGGGCACCCCATAACAGAACCAGTCGAATGCAGATCGTGTCACCATACATGGGAGATCGAACGTGAGAAGGCCACGGACATAGGCATTGCCCTTCGCCTCATTCTTGATGGCCTCGATGGCGTTTATGAGCACGCCTACCTGGTAACTGCCGATTCTGACCAAGCAGCAACCGCGGAAGCCTTCAAGGGTCGACTGCCCGGGAAACGTCTAACGTCGGTATGTCCGCCCGGACGCAACTTTAGCACCCACATCCTCGGATTTGCTGACGCGCAAATCCAACTTACGGAGGAGCACTTGGAGCGGAACCTCTTGCCGCAATACGTTCTGAAGGACGGCAAAGTCATAGTCGAGCGCCCGCTCGAATACATCCCGCCCAAATGAAGGTGGGAGCACTACACCCATACCCGCCTGCGGGCCCGCTTCCCTATCTCTGATCCGGTTTCACGGTGAAACTCGTCATAGGTCATTTCGGCCAGATATTTCCAAGTGCGCGGCTTCGGCTCGATAGGGTCCCCCAGAGGATCATAGGGGCCATCATAGGGCTTCGCCTCGACGGGAATATCCCGGTACGTCATGGCAAGGCTGCGGAACGCATCTGCGCCATGTGAAGCGCTATCGTGTCTTGGCCGGTCCTTCCACACGCCGCGCTCGCCGTCCCAGTCCTTGCGGTAGTTCTTCAGGGCCTTGATGCCTTCGGCGCAGGGCCCTGCATCGAACTGGCAAATACCGAGAAGTTGTCTTGTGGCGTTGATGCCGTCATCGACCATGTGCTGCGGAACCATGGCGACGCTCTTGCCTAGCCGACGCTTTTGAACCTCCCGCAGCATCTGCTCGATGCGAGGCGCGAACTTTGACAGCGATCTATCGACTTCCTGTTTTTCGCAGATCATTATGGAGCGGGGCGGGACGCCATGGGCGGAGGACCGCTATGAACTTCAGACTGCTTGTTCTAGCCTTCTGCGTCGAACTCGTGTTGGTGACGGCTACGAATGCCAGCTGCATCTGCCAATGTGTGAATGGAGAGATGCAGCCTCTTTGCAGTAGTTCCATCGACTTACCGCCGATTTGCCCGCCAACAGTTTGCTCCATTGCGCCGCCGACAGTAGCGCCGATTAATCCCCCTACACTTCCGCCGTTGGGGACTTCGGAATGTCATCAAGCGCAAGTCTGTGATCAGTTCGGAAATTGCCAGTGGCAACAAGTTTGTCGCTAATGCGAAATTTAGTTGGCGCCTTATGGGCGAAAAAAACCTCGCATGAGTTTCAATTCATACACCCTCGGTTCCGCATTTTCTCCATCAAGGCCTGCATCAGGTAGGCGTTACCACCCATGGCTAAGAGAGCCATCGCCTTCGCGCACCATTGCTGTATTGTCGCGGCGGATTCGGTAGGAACAGACGCCGAGGGCGCCGGTTGTTGCACGGTATTCGTAGGGAGATCGGAGCCACTCCGTGGCACAGGCACGACCGGCGCGGCTTGGATTTCCGCAGCACCATAGGTGACCGAGGTTGCCGAGGTACTTGTTTGCGACAATTGAGGCGTTGGCCTCCATTCTCGCGCCAGCTTTTGCGCCTCGGCTAGCTGCTCGGGCGTCATTTGGGACGCGATGGAGTCACGAGCTTTAACTGCCTTGTCACGATTCTCTGCGTCCGAGGCTGAAAACCGCGAGGCCGCGAGATTGAAGCACTTATGCGCCTCAACGTAGTCCTGCGGGACGCCTTGGCCCATAGCGTACATGACGCCGAGATTGAACTGGGCAGCGGCGTCGCCCTGCTCGGCAGCAAGACGATACCACTTGACCGCCTCGGCATAGTCCTGCGGGACTTCGCCGTCGGCATACATCTGGCCGAGGGCGTTCTGGGCACGGGTGCCATGGTCCATCAAGCCCGTTGCATTTTGGGCGGCAAGGCGCCACCACTTGACCGCCTCGGCATCGTCCTGCGGGACACCTTGGCCCATAGCGTACATGACGCCGAGATTGAACTGCGCGTCGGGTTGGCCCTGCTCGGCGGCAAGGCGATACCACTTCAGCGCCTCGGCATCGTCCTGCGGAACGCCTTCGCCGTCCTGATGCACCTTGCCGAGGACGTACTGGGCGGCTGCGTCGCCCTGCTCGGCGGCAAGGCGATACCACTTCAGCGCCTCGGCATCGTCCTCAGAGACGCCGCGGCCAAGTGCGTACATGGCGCCGAGATTGGACTGGGCATCGGCGTAGCCCTGCTCGGCGGCAAGGCGATACCACTTCAGCGCCTCGGCATCGTCCTGCGGAACGCCTTCGCCGTGAACGTACATCTTGCCGAGAGCGAACTGGGCAGTGGCGTTGCCCTGCTCGGCTAGCGGTCGCCACAGCCGCAGAGCCGTCCTGTAGTCACCACGCTGGAAAGCGGCGTCGGCCTCTTCGAACGGCCCCGCAACCGCTCCGCCCGTCAATATCAAGGCGAGAATGACGCCGGCCAGAAAGCGCTTCACCATGGCGACGGCCCTACAATTGCAACAGTTTGAGCCCAAGGACTAGGTTGGCTGTGGGGCTCAAGGGTCATACAGCTGTACCCGCGCAATATAGCGGAACGCCTCGACTGGAGCGCCAACCGTTTTACGCTGATCGCGTCGGCTTCGGTCGGCGCCCTCACGGACGATCAAATGAAACGTCTCGCTCTTGTGCCGGTACTTTGCAGCTTCGTTATCAGCGGAACAGCGGCTGCCGATCTAAGCTGCAAGGCAAAAGCCACCTGGCAGAGGCTTGCCGGCGAAACTCTCTTTAGCTTCGTAAAGAGGTGTGAATCCGATGCATATACGGCTTGCGAAGAGCAGGCTTTGGATCAAAAGCTTTCCGGATCCGCTGCTGACAGCTTCACCCAAAAGTGCGTCACGAATGCAGTGGGGGCGGGACCAAAATGGTGCGTGCCACACTATTGCCAGCAAAACTCCGATTGCACCGGCGGTGCTGGGTGTAATGTTTGCTGGGCCGGGCTCTGCGGAAACTAAAGGTGCCGGGGCCGAAGCCGACGCCCTTGTGGCCCAATGGGCACCCTCGCTTAGTTTCCAGGCAATTGCCCAGATTGTTGCTTTCAGCCCGACCCGGCCAGAGCTAGTCTGCCCCGCTCCGGGAGGGGGCGTGAGCGATGGATTGGGCAGGGGGTCGCTGGGCCAATAAGAGCGAGATGGTTGCTGCCTATGCGGAATCAGATCAGCGACCAGAATGTGCTTGGGCGGATGCTCGATTTCGGCGACGTGACTATCAAAGGAACGGGCACGACGCTGGAACCACTATGCGACGTTGACCGGCCTCTATCGCTGCCTCGAAGGATCTGATTGGGTTCAGACCGTAATCTCTCCCTGCCTTACGCCTGCCTCTGCTTTGGCGGCGATCTAACGCAAGATCGTCTGGACTCCCCGTGGGCTTAGAGCCTCGTTGAAAGTAGCTCCGCCGAGTCTAGCAGCTGCCGAACGAGCTTCCGAATGGCGATAGCCTCTGCTGAGTAGTTCCCGTGCTTCCAAGCATTGCGATTGCCTCTGGGAGGGCCAGGTGATTTTCCGCCATGCATTCGACACCGACCATTCGGCATCGCAGGCGAACGACACGAATTGCCGCTGCGAGTCCGCGCCCCACATCGAGGGCTGAGCAGCATAGCTAATCGCCTTTGCATGGGGTTGACCCCTCCGATTTTGTGCTGACCCCCTCCCCACGCTCCACATGGCCGACAATTGCCTGACCGCCCTCATGCACGTGGACATGCTCCACGGTGACCTTCTGCTGGCCTTTGCCGCGATGACGGTTGAGCGCTTCCATCTGTGTGGTGAAGGTCCGGGCGAGCTTGTTTAAGGCACGCTCAGCGCTGTCCTGTTGGGGAATGTTCTCAACGTGATTCAAGCGACACGCAAAGGTCATGGTGGCAACGTGAATGGCTGCCATTTGCGCTGCGATCATCGTCTCGACCTCGTCCTTGGGTTCGATGGCCTTTACGACTGAGAGCATGAAGTTGAGCACTGACTCGTCTGTCTCTCTGCCCTTCGAGCTCGCGTTTGCAAGCTGGGTGAGAAGACCATTGATGAAGGCCGGATCCGTGCTGCCAAGCGCGTGCATCAACAGAAGCTGGCCGGTCCCTGGCTCAGGGTGGTCAAGCGAAACTTCTGCCACCTGTCCCTTCTTTGAGACCTTCAGCGATGGCGACGGCGGCGTCTGCTTCTTCCGGGCAAAAAAGGCACGCACTGCCACCCGCTCTTGCGGGGTAGGCTCGTAGCGTTTGGCAACTGTTTCTGACATCAGCTGCCGCGTTGCACCTGGGGGCTCGTGGGCCGCACGTCTAGGGCCTCCGGCAGGCCGTCTGGGACCATGATCTGCAGCAACCTCGGTAGCCAGTTCTTTCTTGCCAATTGAGCCTCCAATCTTGCGCTACTGTAGCCCTGTCGTTGCCCAGACGGGCGCAGTTTGAGCGTGTGCTAAAGCTAGTCTAATGTATTTCAAGGAGAGAAGACAATGGCACCCGTTGGTGGCGTACCAGTAGGGCAACCGCGACAAGCGGGGGGTCTGCAAGGGGGGGTCGCGTAGATGAAGCTCGTTGTTATGGCGTTAGGCTTGGCCGTGTCATTTTTCGTTGTGGGCTGCGCGGTTCAAGTGCCGACTTCTGAAATCCCAATGTTGAAGCTCGCCGCAGATCCTGAGGCACCTAAGAAGTAGATTTCCGCGAAGCGCGCGATTTTTTTCCCTTCATGTTTTTCTCCTGCTTCGCCTCGTTTCACTCCCCTTTTCACTCCCTAACTGACCCTTGGTGAATGTCTGGAAGGCATAGCTTGGCCTAGCACTGACCAAGCTACTGACCCTCGGAGCCAAGCCCGGAGCCGACATAGGCGGATCGAGACAACCTCAATCGAGGGAGGCCGGGGTCACGCGGTCGGCCTTTACGCCCCGCTTCGATGACGCGGGAACACCACTCGCTGATCCGCCAGCTTCGCGGTTACCTGTGAGTCGGCGCTAGCCGTTGCTCACTCCTGCAGATAGGCAAATTTGCCGCTCTGCTTATGCCGATGCCCTTCGGCTTGCGACACGGTGCTCTACAGCAGGACCTGGTTAGCCTCGTAGACCGTGGCTCATGGTGAGCTGGCATGGGAAAGCACGCCAACTCACTCGGCAGCCTGTAGGACCTCCTGATGATAGCCATTGGTGACAATGTGTAACGGAAGCTCGTCACTTTCCGTCACGGGGGCGTCACCATTTCCGTTACGGTGTTTGTTACGATAGCGCTTCTGCCGCTCCGCTCCGCTCAAACGCTCGGGCTTGGGCAACATCAATGGCATGCCGTAGGTGTTGGCCGTTTCGAAGCCCGCTGCCTCTAACATTGCCTGCACCACCTTAGGCACACTGCTCTTGGTTATGTAGATCCACTGGTCTTCGTCGGGGCCGTAGTGGCCTTCCTGCCGGATCACCAGGTCATCGTGTGGGTTGAGATAAACGGCAATGGCCGGTTGGCTCCTGACCACGATGATCTCTCTATCTGGGTTCCAATCGAAGTCGTCGTCGGTCATGCCGCCGCCCTCCCGGAGAGCAGCCCGAGCGATACCGCGCGCGCACGAGACTTCTGCAGGGCGGCAATTAATTCCTCAAGTTTTTCAATGTCTAAGGAAATTCCGGCGCTTGTAGGCCAATAACTACCTGGAATATTGCTGGTGCATTCCCGAATTTCGCATTTATGCGTGCCGCGCCAGCTCGAAATGCCAATCCGGATCCTGCTTGAGGGGGATTTTTGGATATCGGCGACGGCCTCAAGCGGGGCCCGTTGCAATTTCCCGGAAAACCCCGTATTTATTTTTTGCCTATTTACTCCACTACCTATTTCACCGGGGCCCTGGCAGGCCCTGGTTATTTTTTTGTCAGGCGGCTGTCGCATGGTGCGCCTCCTGATCGTGCTTGGCAGTTAGACGCTCGACGTGTGCGTCCCACTGCTCCTCAGTCCAAATAGGAGATTTGCCGTTGTAGCCAGCGGGCTTGGGAAATTTGCCCGAACGGATATCGCGACGAATTTGAGACTTGGAACGCCTCTCGCCGTTTTGACGGAGATCTTCCCAGCTAATTATTCGCCTCATGGGTTCTCGACTCCTCTTTTGAGAGATGCGCATTGCGCGCTATCGAGAAGCAAGATGGGGCGTTTGCTCGGCTAAATCTTCAGCAACAATTCACCTATTAAATGCGCTTTTTAGCTCGGGACTTCTTAGGGCGACGAAGGTAGTTTTCCAGGGTCCTTTGGTCCAGCCCTCGACGCTCCGCTACGAACTCAACGATCTGATTGTGTAAAGATGTAAAACCTGGATCATGGCGCTTCCCGTTGGCCCGCGCCCAGTGCTTTAATCGGTACACGTCAGCTGCCCCAACCATAACGCGCGGATTTGTACCTTTCGGCCTCCCTCTGGAACGCTTGATCTTGCCCTCCAAATAATCGGCTATGAGGGCACGCTCGTCCGGGGTTAGTGTGCGGCTGGAACGCAGGATCACGGCCAGTGCAAAATGGTCGCCGCTCACGGCATGATCGACGGCGTTGCGGACTGGATCCTTGCCGCGAAGGATAAGCTGCTCGACTAGAAGCTCCCGATCGGAGGGCATGCCTAAGCCCTCGTCTTCAACTCGACGACGTTCTCAGGCGGCGGCTCAACAATGCTGCGCAAGCGGGCGGCCCATAATTCCAGGGCCTCGCGCATCTCTGACTCGTACGAGTGCTGATCGTAAACCCGCGCCAATCCCTTCTTGCCGTGGCCAATAACCATCTCGGCCACCATGTCCGGCACTCGCAGAGCAGAAAGACGCGTTCTCACGGTCCTGCGAATATCGTGGACAACCCAATGCGGCGGAGCGCTGCCCAGCTCCTTCGCCATAAACGCATCAGTCCTGGTTTTGGCATGGGAGAAGTCACCCACCGGGCGCCGTCCGGCAGTGGTGGTGAATAGGCAATCCCCGCCCGCAAATCTCGGCAAAGATTTTATGACCGACAGGGCATCGGCACTCAACGGCACCAAATGCGTCGAGTTGGACTTGAACCTCTCCTTCGGCACCGTGAGAAGGCCCTTGGACAGGTCTATTTCCTGCCACTGGGCGCCGGCAATTTCTCGCAACCTGCAGCCAGTCAACAGCAGCACTTGGTAAAGCGGCCCGAACGGGTATTTGAGTTGTTCTGTCGCGTGCCACAGGGCGACGAGCTCGTCGTCGTGAAGCACCCGCTGCCGTGGCTCCTTGGGTGCAATCAATGCCGAAGGCTTCAGCCTGTCGGTGGGTGACACGTCCAAGCCATACGTGCCACGGTTGATTGCCCAATTGAAAATAGCGCGCACGTAACCTAGGACCAAGTGGGCCGTGTACGGTGCGTGGTCGGCAACACCCTCAATCACCCTAATCACGTCCGCGCGCGTGATTTCAGTAATGGGCCGACTGGACCATTGGCTAAGCAACTCCCGCCGAATCGTGTTCTCGGCCATCCTGGCAGTCCGGTGGCGGGCAATGTGTTTGATGTATGCCTCGACCACGCTGCCGAAGGTCTCGGCCTGCTTACGCAGCTCCGCTTGTCTGCCGCGCTCAATCTCGACCTTGGGGTCCACACCCTTCGCATTTAGTGCTATCCACTGCCGCGCCCGGGCGCGCGCTTCCTCAAGCGTAAGCTCGCCGTAGGTGCCGACAGCCCTACGTGTCGGGTTCTTGCTGCCGGCAAAGCGGCCCACAAGGATAAAGGTCGGATTCCCCTTGCTGCCGACGCGCACACCGAAACCAGGAATTACGCTATCCATGATCTCATACCGCTGCTTGGCCGGCTTTAGCGACTTCAATTTGCGGTCGGTAAGGGCTAGCTTCTCCGTCATTGGTATCTCCCCAACAGATGCTCTGGGCAACGACTGGGCAACAGATACCATGCACTTTCATGCGCCGCAAGGCTCCGCTGTGCTCCGCAATAGTCTAGGCAAGGCAACGGATTAGCGAGAAGGATGAGCTGGAATGGCAGGCGACATAAGCGCTACAAAATTGGTGCCCCACCAACAGGTCATGGCGCGCGCCCCCAAGAAGCTCCACATCAAGACCTTCGGCTGCCAGATGAATGCCTATGACGCCTCACGCATGGAAGAGGCGCTGGGC
>Ga0209517_10009322_pt1 | contig 11227 bp, 8 predicted proteins | sample PeaSoiMetSII2010_FD_187695 | JGI IMG/M metagenome (GOLD analysis project Ga0209517, IMG submission 187695) | Peat soil microbial communities from Weissenstadt, Germany - SII-2010 (SPAdes) (version 2) | ecosystem: Environmental > Terrestrial > Soil > Wetlands > Peat | place: Germany: Weissenstadt... | reverse complement strand
GGGGGGGGAGCCGATCAGCTTGGCGATCTCGTGGCTATGCTGGAACTCCGCGCAGTCGATCTTGATCACCGCGCGGGAGTCGCCGACCAGGCTCTCCGCCGTGGCTTCCACCAGCCGGGTCTTGCCCGAGCCCGTCGGTCCCAGAAACAGCAGGTTGCCGATCGGCCTTCCCGGGCTCGACATCCCCGCCAGGTTGGTTTGATAAATGTCAACGATCTGTTGAATGGCTTCGTCCTGGCCCACAATCCGCTTGCGCAAGTCCGACTCCAACTTTTCGGCGTCGCCACCTGTTTGCGTAGGATCCAACTGTCTGTTTAGGCTCCCCATACTCCCTCATCCCCCGGTAGATTCCCGATCCCATCGGGGTCATCTCTCGGCCTTCGATTTGCAAGTGAGCAACTTGGATGCCAAAGCAGATTACTGCTGGAAAATGCCGCAAACGCGATGGTTGGGGTATGGAGCGTTACTTTTTCGGACGTGAAGGACGCATCTCGACACGGCTGATCATGGTGCGCGCCGGCATTCGCAAGACAGTAGCGACGGCTTCGGCCACATCCTCGGGAGCGATCATCCAACTCGAATCGGCGGGCCGGAATCCGGCATCCGAACCGAATTCGGTATCCACGCTGCCCGGCATGATGGAGCTGACGCGCACGTTATCATGACGGTGGTCGAGCATCATGGCCTCGGTGAAAAGGTTCAATCCGGCTTTGGAGGCGTTGTACCCGGCGCCGCCCGAAAACGCGTTCTTGGCAGCCAGGCTGGAGATGTTGACGATGAAGCCCCCGCCGCGCTGCGCGAACCGCGGCAGCGCTTCATGCGAGCAGTAAAACGGACCATTCAAATTCAGGTCGATGTTGCGGTGCCACTCTTCCGGCGTCATGTCGGCGACTTTTCGGAAGACGCCCTCACCGGCATTGTTGACCAGGATGTCGAGCCCTCCGAATTCGGCATCCACCGCCAGGAACAAGCGCTGCACCTGGCCGGGGTCGCTGACATCCGCCGGGTGTCCGAACAGCCTGCCGAGCGGCTTCATGCCGGCCACGGCGCGGCCCACCGACTCCTGGGTGCGCCCACAGATGGCGACCCACGCGCCCTCGCGCAGAAGGCGTTCGGCGACGGCGCGCCCGATGCCGCGCGTGCCGCCGGTGACGATCGCGATTTTACCGGAGAGAGATTCCATAAGTGATTCCAATATAAAATAGCTACAGGCCAATATAGAATAGTAGTAGGAATGTCTTCCAGCGCGTCCACCTCTCCTTTGCGCCGTATTCTCGAAACCCGAATTTCGCAGTTGTCCGTGGAAATGGAGGGTCTGTTCGCGGAGGCGCGGGAGCGCGGCCGACGCGAAGCAGCGGACCAGTTGAACCAGGCCGTGCGCCGCCTTCGCCAGTCGGCGGATATCGAGGAGCTCCGCGCCATCTTACTGGACACCGCCTCGGCATTCTCCACGGGAGCCGCTCTGTTCCGCATCGAAGGGCAAACCGCCACGGGTGAACGCATCCGTGGCGTGCCGGAAGAGGCGGCCGAAACTTTCGGTGTTTTGGAAATTCCACTGGCATCCGCGGCGGCGTTGGCCGGCGCGGTGGAGAGCCGCGATCCGGTGATCGCAGTCAGCAGCGCGGGCGAACTTTCGGCGGAGATGGTTAAACTGGCCGGCCACGGCCCCGATGGCCGAGTCTCGATCTTCCCGGTGGTGGTACGGGAGAGCGTTCCCGCTCTGCTGTATGCCTGGGGAACCGTGCAGGGATCCGCCCTGGAATTGCTGAGCCAGGTGGCGGCGGCCGTATGGAGCGAGATCTCCATACCGCCGGCTCCCGTGGCGCCGCCGGAGCTGGTGCTGATCGCGCCCGCGCCCGCCCCCGCGCCCGCGGTCCCCACCGCGCCGCCTCCGCCCGCCACCTCTGCCTGGGACCGGCTCCCTCCCGGCGAGCAGCGGATTCACCTTCGCGCGCAACGCTTCGCGCGCGTGCAGGCGGCCGAGTTGCGCCTGCGCGAGGCGGACGCCGTGCAATCCGGCCGCGCGCAGCACAATCTCTACGACGCGCTTCGCGCACCCATCGACGCGGCGCGCACGGCATTTCAGAAATCGTTCTTTGCGCCGTGCGCGAGCATGGTAGATTACCTTCATCTGGAACTGGTGCGTACCTTAGCCAATGACAATGCGGAACTACTGGGGCAGAATTATCCGGGGCCGATGGCGTAGAAGCTGGTCAGCAAGCAACCGCTCCCTAACGGTCGCGGCTCCGATCGGAGCCACGACCGTAAGGGAGTGGTCTTACTGTAATGCGCGACCCTTCACGCGCGTCTTCGTGTGCCTGCTTTTGTTCGTTGTCCTGGCATCGGGCATAGCCGCCGTGCCCGCTACCCACGTCGCAGCAAAGTCCGGAGACCTGGCATCCCTGGTGAGCGCCTGGCGCGAATCCCCAGCGCCCGCCCGGCGCGCCGCCGTCGAATCCTACGCCGCCGCTCATGCCAAGGACGATACCGGCGCGCTCGCGCACCTGGCTCTCGGAGTCGGAGCCTACGAGCAGAAGGACTTCCCAGCCGCCATCGCCGCCTTGCGCAAAGTGCAATCCAAACTCCCGCCCCTCGCCGACTACATCGGTTATTACCTGGCGCTCTCGCGCGTCGAGTCAAAAGACACGGACGGCGTGGCCAATGATTTGGCCCCGGCGCATTCCACCGAGGTCCGCTCGCCGTTGGCCGGCAAGGCATGGCTGGCCCAGGCACGCGCCCTCCAGACTACGGACGCCGCGGAGAGTGTCCACCTGTTGCGCGAGCACTATGCCGAATTGCCGCAGCCCGAGGGCGACGTCACCCTCGCCGACAGTTACCAGGCCGCCAGCCAGATGCCCCAAGCAGTCGAGTTCTACCAGCGGGTATACTACCAGTACCTCACGGGCGATCCCGCCAATCGCGCCGCCGCTGCCCTGCTCACCCTCAAGGACACCATGGGCGCCGCGTACCCGCAGCCTCTGCCCGAGCAGGTGCTGCGCCGGGCCGATCGCCTGCTGGAGCTCCACGAATACACGCGGGCGCGCTCGGAGTATGAGTCGATCCTGGATTCGTTGGTTGGCGTGGCTCGCGACCAGGCGCGCGTCCGCATCGGCGCCGCCGATTACCTCGCCGGCAAGGCCGCGGCGGCGAATTCCTATCTGACCGGGCTCGATCTGCCCGAATCGGATGCCGCCGCCGAGCGCCTCTACTACCTGGCGGAGTGTGACCGGCGCCTGAACGATGACGCCGCGATGATGGCTGCCGTCCAGAGCCTGGCCCGGCAGTATCCCAAGTCGCCGTGGCGCCTGAAAGCCCTGCTGTCCGCCGCCAATCGATACTTGCTGGTGAACCGGCCCGACGATTACGTGCCGCTCTATCAGGCCGCGTACCAGGACTTCCCGGCGGAGCCGCCCGCGGGCCTGGCCCACTGGAAGGTCACCTTCCAGCAGTACCTACACGACAAGCCGGATGCCGCCGTACTGCTGCACGATCACCTGAGCAACTATCCGCAGCACGCCACCGCCGGCGCGGCGCTGTACTTCCTGGGGCGGCACGCCGAAGAGCATGGCGACCCGGGTTCCGCGCGTGCCTGCTACCAGCGCCTGTCCGAAGTTTTCCAGAATCACTACTACGCCATCCTGGCGCGGGACCGGCTGCCGCGGCCTGAGATGGCGAACGCCGCGCCCTCGCCCGACACCGCGAAGTTTCTGGCTGGCCTGCGCCTGGCGGAGGCGCGTCCGGTGCCGTCGGAAGGCACGCGCGCCACGGCGCTGCGCATCGAGCGGTCGCGCCTGCTGCGGACCGCCGGACTCGCCGACCTGGCCGATTCCGAGCTGCGTTTCGGCTCCCGCACCGATGGACAGCTCGCGTTGCTCGGCATGGAAATCGCGCAAGCCGCCGATGCCCCGCACCGCGCCCTGCACATCATGAAAGGCATGGCGCCGGACTACCTCGGCCTGACTCTCAACCAGGCGCCGCGGAAGTTCTGGGAGCTGCTGTTTCCTTTGCCCTACCGCAACGACCTGGTCCTCTACGCCCGCGAGCACGCGCTCGATCCGTTCCTGGTGGCTGGGCTGATTCGCCAGGAATCCGAGTTCAACCCGCAAGCGCGGTCGCCGGCCAACGCTTACGGGCTGACCCAGGTGCGGCCCGGCACCGGCCGCGAGTTCGCCCGCAAGGCAGGGATCCGTCGGTTCTCCAGCCGTGTGCTGTTCCAGCCGGCGGCCAACCTGAATATCGGGACTTCCATCCTGCGGTCCATGCTGGACCACAACAGCGGCCAGGTGGAGCAGACGCTGGCCTCTTACAATGCCGGTCCCAACCGGGTGGCCGAGTGGCTCACCTGGAACACCTATCGCGAGCCAGCCGAGTTCGTGGAATCGATCCCATTCACCGAAACGCGCGATTACGTGCAGGCCGTGATTCGAAACGCGGACATCTACCGGCGGCTGTATCGATAAGGCTTGGCGGGGCTCCAGCCTTCATGAGAACGTATCCGTGAAGGCAGTGAAACGGATACTCTCCTGGCTCCGAACGCGTTGCGCGCACTGATGAACATGATGAAGACTACATGAAAAGTCAAGTCCGCCCAAAAAGACACTTGAACTCCGGCGGAAAGTAAGGTAAGATGTAGCTGCGTGACACAAGTTATCCAATTCGGCGGTAAAACGAAAGGCACCGGGAGGCGCATGAATCATGATGCGCGCGCGGCCACCTGACCGTCTTGGAATAACATTCCGATTTCAAGAAAAGGGGGCGGCCACCAAAAATGGCCGCCCCCTTTTCGTTTTAACCGGCGGAGTTAAGACAATCTGTCGAACTTGCTCTCCGCGAGAAGCAAGGCGGTATTGGTGTGCCTGTGCTACTTCCAGGCGCGATCTTTGACAATTGAATCCGTTCGACGCGGGCGAGTCACTACGCCCGCGGTAAGTTAAGTTGGGCGGGTGTGGCCTATGGGTTGGGCATCGGATCGCCAGTCCGATCAACGGAGTTCGATTCTCCGCACCCGCTCCAGCCGGAGTAGCTCAAGTGGAAGAGCACCGCACCCGTAACGCGGAGGCGGGGTTTCGAATACCTCCTCCGGCTCCATTCCATGCAGCGCCGTAGAAGGGCCCTGTAAGCATAGATGGCGATGCACCGGGCCTGTACTCCGGAAAAGTCAGTTCGAATCTGGCACGGGGCTCCACATTTTCGATGCGGGCAAGTGAACCGGTGTCATGCTGGCCTCATAAGCCATGCGAGTGGCGTTCAACTCGCCAGCCCGCAACCAGTTTCGCCAGGGAGGCCGTTGCGGTCAAGGCGCCAGTCTGAAAAGCTGGACAAGCGCGTTCGACTCGTGCCCCTGGCGCCAGATGTGACCGTGGCCGAGTGGCTGAGGCGTGCGACTGTGGATCGCTCCACGAGAGTTCGATTCTCTCCGGTCACCCCAAGTAACAATAGGAGTCCGTTCGATGGGGTCGTTCAGCGTAGTAGGACGCCCCGCGGGAGACTGGAGGTTCAAGTTCTCCCGCCCGTACCATGCGGAGCGTAGACCGACTGGCGAGGTGCCCGGCTGTCTACCGGGCGTAGGCGAGTTCGATTCTCGTACGCTCCGCCAAGTTTCATGCGGCGGTGTCGACAAGGTGGCTAAGTCGGTCGCAGCGAAGCGTCGACACGAGTGTCGACGCGGCACGCTGAGAGCGTGCGCCACGGTTGGATACGAGACTGTATTTGAAATGAGTAAGTCACCGCCCTTCATGCGGGCCATCGCGGGTTCCGTCCTACAAACCAGCACAGTTGAGTTCGATTCTCAGCCCCGGCACCAGTTTGGGAGCGTAGCTTAGACGGGAGAGCGCCGTCCTTTTAAGTCGGGCGACGACAGTTCGAATCTGTCCGCTCCCACCAAGGGTCTGTCATCTAACGGGAGAAGGTACAGGTTTCCGAAACCTGCGATCACGGTTCGAGTCCGTGCAGACCCTCCACATTCGGGCGCGTCGTCCAACGGACCAGGGCATCGGTCTTCTAAACCGAGGATGGCAGTTCGAGTCTGCCCGCGCCTGCCACGTCGAACCCTTGATGGGTGGCAAGAGTTGGGCCACAGCGCGTCAGGGTGATTCGGGGCCCTTCGCCGCGTCCGCCTTTCTGGAGCGGGCCGATCTCTTCGACCCGAGGGCCGAGCCGATCAGGATCCCCAGCGGCAGGGACGCCAGAAACGCGTACTTCAGCTTGCGGCTGCGCGGCTTTGGCATGTCCGGAGGAAGCACACCGGAGTCGGGGGCTATGGCCAGAGGCTTCCCGATCTTCATCGCCTCCAGGTCGTAGGAGAACTGCTTGCCGCAATCCAGGCAAACCACGTACGTTGCGCCGTGCGGGCCCCCCACCTTGCTGACGGGAGTGACAGGACGCGTCAAGCATCGATGCGAGCAACGAAACATCAGGTTCAGAAGCGTATCGATCATCGCTCATCCCTTCGGGGCTGTATCCCCTGCATCCTATTGTGACAGACCGCACCGCGGGCTTCAGTCTGAAATAGTACTGGCGAGCGGACCCGCACCGGTGTAAGCTGTACCCAAGTGCTTGAAGAGCGAATCGTCAACCGCGCATTTACCGTATTGGTGGCCGCGACGCTGTGCCTTCCCGCAGCTTTTCCGAAGGACAAACCGAAGAAGGGCCCGGACGAGATGGGCAACTCCGATCCCGGCAAGGGCATCAATTTCTATTCCCTCGAGCGGGAAATAGCCCTCGGCAGGCAGATGTCGCGGGAGGTGGAGCGCGAAGCACGGATGGTCTACGACGGCGCCATCAGCGAGTACGTCAGCCGGCTTGGCCAGAACCTGGTGCGCAACTCCGAAGCCAAGGTGGCTTTCACCATCAAGGTGATTGACTCCGACGAGGTCAACGCATTCGCGCTGCCCGGCGGCTTCATGTTTGTAAACACGGGCCTCATCCTGAAGGCCGATTCCGAGGCCGAGCTGGCCGGGGTGATGGCGCATGAAATCGCCCACGTCGCCGCGCGCCACGGCACCAGGCAGGCTACCCGCGGCGAGTTGATCGACTATGGCAGCATTCCGCTGATCTTCCTGGGCGGCTGGGTCGGATATGCCGTCCGCCAGGCTGCGGCCATCGCGGTGCCCATGGGCTTTTTGAAGTTTTCGCGCGGCATGGAGACGGAGGCGGACTATCTCGGCCTCCAGTATGTCTACAAGTCCGGCTACGACCCGCTGGCCTTCGTGGACTTCTTCGAGAAGATCCAGGCGATCGAAAGGTCGCGCCCGGGCAGCATTGCGAAAGTGTTCTCCACCCATCCGATGACCGGCGACCGGATCCGTCACGCGCAGAAGGAAATTCAGAACGAGTTCAAAGCGCTGCCGGAATATGTTGTGGATACCTGGGAGTTCCACGACGTCCGCGACCGCCTCGCCAGGATCCAGGCCCGCCGCAAAGGACAGGAGGAGAACCAGTACCTCCCCGTGCTGAAACGACGAACTGCGGCGCAGTCTGCCCCGCCCCGATAGCGCTAGCCTTGGCTCAGGCACACGGCCTCGACGAGACCATCGAAGCCGCCATCCAGGCGATCGCGCGGCGAGCCGATGTGACGGTCCACCCGGAGCCGTCCAGACTTAACTAAAGTTGAATTGCGCGCGCCCTCGGGTGGTGCTTAACTTTTGATGTGGGCTTGAAATTCCTGGGCGCGCTTCTGTTCGCCTCCGCCTGTTTCGCGCAGCCGTTCGAAATCGGGGGAGCTATCGGCTACGGTGTCTATCGCGACGGGACCATATTCGGCCCCGGCGCCTCGGCCCAAGCCGGCATCCGCAATCGCTTTGCCGCGGGCTGGTTGGTGGGCGAGGATCTCTACGAGCACTTCTCCGGCGAGATCCGCTACTTGTATCAGGATGGCCACCCTTTCCTTGCCACCTCCAGCGTCAAAAGCGACATGCAGGGCCAGTCCCACGCATTTCACTACGACCTGCTCTTTCATCCTACGCGCCGCGATCGGAAGCTCCGTCCGTTCCTCGCGGCCGGTGTGGGAGTAAAGGGTTACGTAGTGGCAGGACCGGCGCCAAACCCGCAGGCATTGCCCAATATCGCCAGCCTCGTGACGCAGGATGAATGGAAGTTGCTGGTCACGATCGGCGGCGGCGTGAAGTATCGCCTGCCCAAGAACGTGGTGCTGCGCGGCGACTTTCTCGATTACCTGACGGCGTTTCCGAAGCGCCAGATCCTTCCGGCACTCAACAACACCGCGCGCGGCATCTTCCAGCAGTTCACGCCGATGTTCGGAGTGAGCTACTGTTTTTGACAGGAGCTCGGAGCGGAGGAAGACCGAGAGAAAGAACTCCAGGGACTCCGATCACCAGCCCTCAGAGAATCCCGCCTATTGACACAAACCTGACACATCCGCGGCAGAACCCGGCCCGGGAGCGTTTTCCTGGGAAATGCCCGTTCCGTGCAAGTCGGTCACAGACTTTTGAGAAAAATTTTGTGTTTGCTAATAGTTTATGTTTCTTGATTTTAATAATTTATAGTCACGTGTGACCGGCCTCTTCTATGGGCGCCGTCCAGCTACACTAAAGTCAGCAGAAGAGTTCCGCTTCTCCGCCGCGCCGGAGCACCCACAAGGGTCCGGCGCGGATTTCTTTTAGGGAGGTAAAGAGGTAAACATGATCCCCCGTTCGTTTTTCGCAGCAGTAGTGTTGCTGGCCGCGCCCGCTTGGGGTGGCCCGCCTCTCACGACCGTTCAGGACGTGCTTTACAAGGCCGATGGCACCCGCTTCAACGGCATTTTGACCATCAGTTGGACGAGTTTCGAGGCGTCCGACCAGTCGGCCATCGCCACGCACAGCATCACCACCACGGTGGTGGATGGGAATCTGCGCGTGCAACTCGTCCCCACCACCAGCAGCACCCCCGCGGTGTTCTACTCGGTGACTTACAACAGCGACGGCCGAATTCAGTTCTCGGAGACCTGGTCGGTTCCCGATAGCCCGCAGCCGTTGCGCCTGCGGGATGTCCGTGTCTCCCCGTCGGCGATCGCCTTAAATGACAGCGGCACAACGGTCCAGGAGTCCGACGTCATCGGGCTGATTGCCGACCTCGGCGTGCGGCCGCTCAAAGGGCCGGGCTTTGCGGCCGGCCGGGTCGCCGTGGTGGATTCCACGGGCGCGCTTGAATCGGTGAGCGGCACCGCCTCCGATTGTGTGCGCGTCGATGGGTCCTCAGGGCCGTGCGGCGACCCGGCGCCGTCCTTTACCGATGGCGACTCCCCGTCCGGGATCGTGGACGGCTCCAACACCATCTTTACGCTTTCGGCCACGCCGGACCCGCCCTCAAGTTTGGCCGTGTATCGCAACGGCCTGCTCCAGAAAGTCGCCCAGGACTATACCTTCGGCGGCCGTACGGTGCAGTTCACCACCGCATCGACACCGCAACCGGGCGATACTTTGCTGGCTTCCTACCGCCTCACCGGGACCGATACCGGTACCGGGCAGATGTTTCCCGCCCCGCAGGTGCTGTGCAGCGGCACGGGAGCGTCCACCGTCGCCACTACTCTCGGCAGCATGGGAACGTGCTCGATACCCGCCGGAGTTCTCCTGCCGGGAGACCGCGTGGATGTGCGCTTCGATCTGGCGCACCAGGGAACGGTTTCCGGCTTCAGCTTCGAGCTTCATTGGGGAGCCACGGTAGTGGCGCACCGCGACGCAGCGGTCTCGGACACATTCGTGACTGGGCGCGCCGATGCCGGCATTCTGGCGAGCGGCTCCCAACTGAGCTTTCAGACTTGGGGCGCCGTGCTTCCGTTCACCGCGGGAGTGGCCAGCGCTTCCGACGCCTATGCTACCGGACTGGCCATCGACTTTCAGGGGAAGCTGGCGCAGGCCGGGGACACCTTGACGCTGGCCAATTACACGGTAGTCCGGCTCCCCTGATCGGGGCTGTTCTAGCGAGCCAGGGGCCGGGAGCCTGGCCCCTGTTCGCCGAACTCGACTTTTTCGTAGAGATCCGCTAGCGCCAGCCGGCAGCCAATGGATTGCAGGTCGATGACATCCTCGATCCGATCGGTTGAGCTGAGAAGCCATCGGCCATCGGGCTGACGTGTGAACAGATCCACGTGAATGCGATCGGATGAGACCAGCAAGTACTCCGCGAACGATTCTATGGGCTGGTAGAGATGGAACTTGAGGCCGCGATCGGCAGCTTCTGTGGTGGGAGTCAGCACTTCGACCATCAGGGTCGGATTGAGCAGGGTGTCCTGTTGCTCGTCAAGGAACTGGGGGCCACAAGCCACCGCCGCGTCGGGATAGGTATATCGCCGAGTCGCGTCGACCTTCACCCGCATATCGCTCTGGTAAACCTCGCACGGACCCTGCCGAAGTCGATGCCGCAATTGGTAGGACACATTCCCGACTATCAGGTTGTGGGCTCTGCCTGCACCCGCCATGGCGAACATTTCGCCGTTGTAATACTCGCTCTTGAATTCGGCTTTGCGCTCGATTTCCAGGTACTGTTCGGGCGTGAGGAAGGTTTTCGGTTTGGTCGGCACCGACGGTCTCTCGTGACCACGTTATCACGGCAATGGGACTGCATATTCGACGAGGTCGTCTACAACAGAATTGATGTACAACAAATCAGTTGGGTATAAATATACTTGACCATTCCAGGTAAATGAACTACGATTGTAGTGGCGTGACACCAAAGATTTCCGGGACCGCTATAAAGTTCCGTCGGTCTCCGTCGATAAAAGAGAAGAGTGCAGTCACGGTGTTTCAAAAAATGAGGCGAGTGAAGGGTTTGCGCTGCCAGTACCCCACAGCACCGGGTTTCGCCGGACATTCGCCCCAGAAAGGTTATATAGACGGCTGTTGGCCTTTACTTTGAATGGCCAAGGGCATATACTTCGCCTTGCATGCCGAGAGCACAGCGTAAAAAGCAGATCGAAGAGCTTGAGCGCCTTAGGGGAAGGAGGCTTGTCTCCTATGTGACCGGGGATCGCCAGCCTAACTTCAGATCGCCTGACATGCCCTCTCAAACCTTGGGAAATTCCACGTATTTGAGAGTATAGGTGCGTACCAAAACCTGTCCGCTTTTTGACATGGAAAAGGGGATGACTGCGGCAGGAGCCTCGCTGTTGTTGGTTTCTAAGCATTCGGCCTCGCAATCTTGTGACACAAGGCCCGGTCCCAGCCATGGGAGAATGTGCGTACCAAAACCTGTCCGCTTTTTAATGGAAACCGGATCTGGCATCATGGCT
>Ga0209517_10009321_pt1 | contig 11228 bp, 11 predicted proteins | sample PeaSoiMetSII2010_FD_187695 | JGI IMG/M metagenome (GOLD analysis project Ga0209517, IMG submission 187695) | Peat soil microbial communities from Weissenstadt, Germany - SII-2010 (SPAdes) (version 2) | ecosystem: Environmental > Terrestrial > Soil > Wetlands > Peat | place: Germany... | reverse complement strand
AAGCGGGCAGGCGAAATGTTCCACCGTCTATTTCCATTCCTCTCCAAGTCAGAACGTCCGTTTAGCTGGCCGACAAAAGGTGGACGCAGCAAGTAGGCGGAAAATCTCGCGGCATTTAACGCCCATTTCAGCTCTCATTTCCCGCCGTTAGAGTCGGGGCGTGACTGCAATTCAATCATCAGATTTAGCGGCGGTTGATTACGACTGGAGCGGCACGCTCACCATCGCATTCCATAGCGGCGGCGTGTATGAATATTACAATGTGCCGCACTCGGAATACTCCGGCCTGATGAATGCCAGTTCGCACGGCGAGTATTTCCACGCCCATATCAAAAAACGCTATTCGTATCGGAAAATCGCCGGATGAGAAAGATGCGCGACGACTCGACCTGGAACCAGCTCACGCCCGAACAGCGCGAGACGCTGGAAAGCTGGCTGTTTGATGAAAATCTGGGTTACACGAAAACGCTGGAGCGCGTCCAAAAGGAATTTGGCATGGAAGCCACGGTCGCGAGCTTGGGCCGGTTTTACCGCCGCCGGGCACGGGAACGGCAGGTGGAGGAACTCGTGGAAGCCCAGGCAGTGGCCAGTGCATTGAATGATCTACCAGTGAGCGTGGCCAGCTTGCGAGAGGCGGCGGTAAAGCTGGTGGGCAAAGCCGTCCTGAAGCTGGCCGGCGAAAAGCCGGAGGAACTGGAGCAGTTGGTGTCATTCACGAAATTGCTGCTGGAAAGCGAGGACAATGACATCCGGCGGTCGCGACTAAAGCTGGCGCAACGGTATTTTCATTATGAGGCGACCGCTGCATCCATAAAGGATTTGCCGCACTTAAGGGCTTATCTCGATGTGGTCATAGATGATGCCAGCCTGAGTTATGACGAGAAGGTCCAGCGGGTTCGTGCGATTCTCTTTGGTTGGGATCGTTCAAAATTGGACTTGGTTGAGCCGGACAAATCCAGAAACAGTAATTAAATGCAAAATTGTTCGCTTAAGTTCGCGTATGTGCGGCTAGATCCACTTAACCGGAGAAAAATTGTTGATAGACCAGCCGCCAGTCTCCATGACAATGCCACTTGAAATTGTATCGCTGATTCCACCAGCGTTTGGTATCCTTGCGGGAATGATTCTCACGCCCGACGAGTTGCACAGCCTGGTTGAGTTGACGCACCAGTCGCCCCACACCCTGCTCGGTATGCATCCGCTCGGCGACGGCTCCGGTCTCGTCGTCCGCGCCCTCCTGCCCGATGCCGCCACGATTGAAATTCATCCGACACACGAAAAAACCAAACCCAGGTTTGAGCTGAAACGGATTCCTGGCACCGATATTTTTGAAGGAGTCACCCAATCCGCGAACAAAGTTTATGCCTACGATCTGGTGGTTACCAATCATCAGGGCAAGACGCGCCGGACGCGCGATGCGTTTTCCTTTTTGCCGACCTTGTCCGAGTCCGATTTGTTTTTGTTCGGCAAAGGCGACGAGCGGCGCATTTATGAGAAACTCGGCGCGCAGTTGCGGACCATTGACGGTGTTCCCGGCACGAGCTTCGCCGTCTGGGCGCCCAACGCGCAACGCGTCAGCGTCGTTGGCGATTTTAATCACTGGGACGGGCGGTTCCATCCGATGCGATTGCTCGGTGCGTCCGGCGTCTGGGAAATTTTCATTCCCGGCGTCGGCGTCGGCGCTCATTACAAATTTGAAGTCCGCGATGCGCATGGAAAAATTTCGCTCAAGACCGATCCCTACGGATTTTATTTTGAAGTGGCGCCGAAGAACGCCGCCATCGTCTGGGACACCCGCAAATTCAAGTGGACGGACGATGCCTGGATGAAGGAGCGCCGTGACCGCGACCCGCTCCACTCGCCGGTGAGCATTTACGAAGTGCACCTCGGCTCGTGGCGGAAAAAGTCGGTCGGCGAATCACTGGGCTTTCGCGAACTCGCCGCCCCGCTGGTTGAGTACGTCAAGCGCATGGGTTTTACCCACGTCGAATTCATGCCGCCGGCGGAACACGCCTTTTATCCGTCATGGGGCTATCAAGTGACCGGTTTTTACGCGCCCACGAGCCGCTATGGCACGCCGGACGATTTCCAATTTCTCGTCAACGCCTTGCACGCGGCGGGCATTGGCGTGCTGGTGGATTGGGTGCCGGCGCATTTTCCGCGCGACGACTGGGCACTGGCGCGCTTCGACGGCACCGCCCTTTACGAGCACGAAGACCCGCGCAAAGGCGCGCATCAGGACTGGGGCACGCTGATTTTCAATTTTGGCCGGAATGAGGTGAACAATTTTCTGGTCGCCAACGCACTGTTCTGGTGCGACCGGTTCCACGTGGACGGCCTGCGCGTGGACGCGGTGGCCTCGATGCTTTACCTCGATTACTCGCGCAAGCAGGGCGAGTGGCTTCCGAATCAATACGGTGGCCGCGAAAATCTGGAAGCCATCGAATTTCTCCGCAAATTCAATCATATCACCTACACGGAATTCCCCGGCGTCGTGACCATCGCCGAGGAATCCACCGCCTGGCCGCTGGTCACCCGGCCGCCGTATCTCGGCGGGCTCGGTTTCTCCTTTAAATGGAACATGGGTTGGATGCACGACACGCTCGGCTATTTCAGCCGCGAACCGGTCCATCGCAAGTATCATCAGGACGACCTCACATTCGCGACGCTTTATCAACACAGCGAAAACTTCATCCTGCCGCTGTCACACGACGAGGTCGTTCACGGCAAAGGTTCGCTCATCGGCCGGATGCCCGGTGACGATTGGCAGAAATTCGCCAACCTCCGCGCGCTGCTCGCGTATCAGTGGCTGTTCCCCGGCAAAAAACTGTTGTTCATGGGCGGCGAATTCGGCCAGCGTGCCGAGTGGAACGCGAATGGCCAGCTCGATTGGTGGTTGATCGACGCCGGGCCATTCCATCGCGGCCTGCAAAAGTTTGTTGAAGATTTGAACCGGGTTTACCTTGCCGCACCGGGACTGTGGCAATCCGATTACGACCACGGCGGTTTTTATTGGATTGATTGCGCCGACCGCGACGACAGCGTGCTCTCCTTCGTCCGCCAGACCGTTGACGGGGCGAATCAACTCGCCGTCATTTTGAATCTCACGCCGGTCCCGCGCCCGAACTATCGCATCGGCTTGCCGCGCGCGGGCCGATGGCGCGAGGTTCTGAACAGCGACGCCGCCATTTACGGCGGCAGCAATCAGGGCAATCTCGGCGGGGTCGCCGCCGGGAATTTTGCCTGCCACAGCCAGCCGCATTCCGCCGAATTTTGCCTGCCGCCGTTGAGCGTGATTGTCTGCCAGCCCGAATGAAGCCGCGGAGTGGCGGCCGAAAATAGCCCACGGTTTCAACCGTGGGATTGAGGGGCAAAATGAATAAAGCCCCGGAGGGGCGATAGAAAATCAAAGCGACAACCGGACTGCTCGTTCCTGAATCTGGCTGTTCCAGCGGTTGAAATAGCCGAACAAACGGTAAAGTTCCTCCAGCTTTGGCAAAATTTTCTCGCGCGGCGCCGCGTCAGTCGCGACCCATTTCTCGTCGAGCGATTTTAATTCGTCCACCAGCTTTTCTTGGAGTTCGTTGAGTTTCTTCTTCAAGCGGTTCAGGTCTTCGATCCATTCCTGCGCCCGTTCAAAAACCCCGACTTGCAGCAGCGGCGAAGTGATTTTGCCCTTTTCGGTCAGAAAAGTGTCTGCCTTCCGGCAGGTGCTCGCAACTTCGGCGAACAAATCGGCGAGGGCAGGGGGTATTTGCTGGACATCCCTCGGTTTCGCGCCGAGTTCCAATTCAAGCAGGTGCAGCAACCGCGATTTCGGCTCGGACAGGCATTGGAAAGCCGCGTTCAACTCCGCGTAACGGCGGTTGGCCGCATTTTTCTCCGCCTCATTCGTGCTGCGTTGTTTATCCGGGTGCGTTTCCGCGGCGAGCTTCAGAAATTTTGCCTTCAACGCCTCCGGTTCAAGCCATGGCCGGCGCGGCTCGTTGAGCAAAGCAAAATGGTCGGGCATACAACCAGGCTAAATGTCAGGGCCAAAGCCCAATGGCAGTTTCCCAAAACTTTTTGCCAAATAGTGCTGCCAGAGTTCCTAAAACCAAAGCCGACAAGCCGACAATGCCCCAGTGAATTTCTGATTTTTCAATCCACAGAAAATTTATGATTGTGCCGACAGCCCCAAATGCTGCGCCAGCTGCAAAAGATACGAGCCGAATAACCATAAGATTCACGCGCTGAAACTTTCGCCGCACGAGCAGGTCGTCGCGGCGTTCGGGTTTTTCACCTTGAACCCGCCGTCCAGCGCGTCGAGATAATCCAGTTCGCTGCCGGTGACGTAAAGCGCGCTCTTCGGGTCCACCACCACGCGCACGCCGCCGGATTCGACGAGGATATCGCGGCTGGCCGGGCCGTCCTGCAAATCCATCTTGTATTGCAGCCCGGAGCAGCCGCCGCCGACCACCGACACCCGCAAGACGCCGTTGGGCCGGCCTTGTTTGGTCAGCAACGACGACACTTTCTGTGCGGCGCCTGGCGTGAGTTTGACGAGCCGTTCGTCACCGACGCGGAAATTCGGCGCGGCGGTTTGTTTGCTGGCGATGTTCGCAATCATCTTTGGCCGGCAGCAACGTAGCCTTTCGCGTTAGCGTCGTCAACGCGGGCTGTCGGTGGGGCGAGCGTCCTCGCGAGCCGAGTCTGACTTGGACACAAACGGCTCGTCAGTAGCTTCGCCCCACCATTTCACATCTGTGTTTATCCGCATTCATCCGTGGTTTATTCTCCCTCCCATGAAACTGATTTCGTGGAACGTCAACGGCCTGCGCGCCGTGCTGAAAAAGAATTTTCTCGATTACCTCGCAACCGGGAAACCCGACGTCCTTTGCCTGCAGGAAACGAAATGCAGTCCCGACGACGTTGAGCAACTCTGGCCGGCGAGCTACACGACGTATTGGAATTGCGCGGAGAAAAAGGGTTATTCCGGCACGGCAATTTTCACCCGGACGCGTCCGCTCAAAGTGGTACCGCACATTGACATTGCCGAACACGACAAAGAAGGCCGCGTGCTCGCCGCCGAGTTTGCCGACTTTTATCTCGTGGACGTTTATGTGCCGAATGCCAAGCGCGATTTGTCGCGGCTCGCCTATCGCCAGCGCTGGGATGCCGATTTTTTGCGTTACTTGAAAAAGCTGGAGAAGAAGAAACCCGTGGTTTTCTGTGGTGATCTCAACGTGGCCCACACGGAAATTGATTTGGCCAACCCTAAAGCCAACATTCACAACCACGGATTCACCATTGAGGAACGCACCGGCTTTACCGCATTTGTGAACGCCGGTTTTCTCGACACCTTCCGTGAATTTGAAAATGGCGGTGGCCATTACAGTTGGTGGAGCCAGATGGGCGGCGCGCGCTCCCGGAACGTCGGCTGGCGCATTGATTATTTTCTCATTTCAAAATCGCTGCGACCCCGGCTCAAGCGCGCCTTCATTGAACCTGACGTCATGGGCAGCGACCATTGTCCGGTGGGGATCGAACTTGGGTAAAAAATATTTGTAGATTTAACTCGTAAGCGCTACCAATCAGACTTACCTTCATCATGGCTGAACTACATTGCCTCGATGAAAATACTTCTCGTCAGTCCTCGGACTCCTGACACGTTCTGGAGCTTCAAACACGCGGTGCGTTTTGTTTCCCGGAAGGCGTCCATGGCGCCGCTGGGCTTGCTCACGGTGGCGGCCATGCTGCCACCGGAGTGGGAACTCAAATTGGCAGACCTGAATGTGGGGCGGCTCAAGGACGAAGACCTGCGTTGGGCGGACTACGTGATGATTGGAGCCATGATTGTGCAGAGGGATTCGGTGCGGGAAATTGTTGCACGGTGCGCGGCGCTGAAAAAGACCGTCATCGCAGGCGGACCGCTGTTCACCACCGGTTACGAATCGTTCCCGGAAATCCAGCACTTCGTTCTGGGCGAAGCCGAGGAAGTGATGCCGCAGGTCGTGGAAGACATGCGGAACGACCTATTGCAGCCGGTTTATCACGCTGCGGGCCGGCCGGAAATCACCCGGAACCCCGTCCCGCGCTGGGACCTTATTAATTTCCGGCACTACGTCACGATGTCCGTGCAATTCTCGCGCGGCTGCCCGTTTGATTGCGAATTTTGCGACATCATCGTCATGAACGGGCGCGTGCCCCGCACCAAAACACCGGCGCAATTGATTGCCGAGCTGGACGCGCTGTGCCGGCGCGGTTGGAAGGACATGGTTTTCATCGTGGACGACAATTTCATCGGCAACAAGGGCCGGACGAAGACGTTGCTGCGCGCGTTGATCGAATGGCGGCAACGCACGCGGCCCGGCATCGGATTTCTCACCGAGGCTTCCATGAATCTCGCGGACGATGCGGAATTGTGCGCGCTGATGGTGGAGGCCGGTTTCAAAAAGGTTTTCGTGGGCATTGAAACACCATCGGCCGAGGCGTTGGAGGAGTGTCATAAGCTCCAGAACCGGAACCGCGACCTTGTGGCCTCGGTGCAAACATTGCAGCGCGCCGGGCTGGAAGTCATGGGCGGATTCATCGTCGGTTTCGACAGCGACAAGAGTGATATCTTCAAGCGGCAGTTCGAGTTCATCCAGCGTTCCGGCGTGGCGACGGCGATGGTAGGATTGCTGAGCGCGCTGCCGCAGACACGATTGTGGAAGCGGTTAAAGCAAGAAGGGCGCCTCGAAGCCGAAAGCACCGGCAACAACTCCGATGCCACACTGAACTTCAAAACCAAATTGAGCCGCGAATTTCTGCAATCCGGCTACCGCGAGCTGGTGAAGAAACTTTACGAGCCACGGCACTATTACCAGCGCATCCGGACATTCCTCAAGAGCCATCGTCCGACTGGTCCGCGCCTGCACCTGTCCCGCGCCGACATCATTGCGTTTCTGAAATCTTTCTGGGTGCTGGGCGTGTGGCACCGCGGGCGCGTGGGTTATTGGCGGCTGTTCTGGGGCACGCTCATCCGGCGTCCGCGCCAGTTCCCGCACGCCATCGAACTGGCCATCCTCGGCTACCACTTTCGCCGCGTGGCCAACTCATTGCGAGCGCCTTCCTCCCGCGAACGGTGACATGGCGCAAGGCACGTCGGTCGAAGTTCGACTTCCCGCTGGCGCGCCTTTTGGTTTGGCCGTGAAGGAATCCTTGCGGCGGCGGTGAAATTTGCAAAGATGACCCGCAAAATGAAACTGCCGAATGTTGAGCGCGCAGTCGTGCCGGGCAGGAAAATCACGCACTACCTGCTTTCAACCACGCACCGCGACGGCCAGCACAAGGCGGAATTCTTTCGCGGCTTCGGATTCAAACTGGAAGCGTGGGAAGAATTGGCCTCGGCCTTGTTGAACCACGCGCGCAATCATGAAGTCGTTGAAACCGTGCCGACGCCATTTGGACGGAATTTTGTGATTGAAGGTGCGCTGCCCGCACCCGATGGCCGTGCGCCGAAAGTGCGCGCCGTCTGGTTTATTGCCAATGGCGAAGAAACTGCTACATTAGCCACGGCCTATCCCTTGGATGCCTGACGCGATGATCAAAGAATTAGACAGCGTGGTATTGACGACCGACTTGCCGGAACACGGCTTGAGCGCGGGCGACCTCGGCACGGTCGTGCTCGTTCACGAAGGCGGCAAGGGCTGCACGGTGGAATTTATGACGCTCGCCGGAAAAACCATTGCCGTCGTCACACTGCTGGCCAATCAGGTTCGGCAGATTGCCAAGGACGAAATTGCCCACGCCCGGCACGTGGCGGTGGCGGCCTGATTCACCTCGGCTTGGAATGATTTGCCCGCAGCGAGCGGGCCGTATTTCAGCAACGTTCGACTCTCAACTCTCAACTTTCAACCCTCAACCATTTTAGGGTTTGGCCAGGAAGGAATCCTTGCGGGGGCGGCGGAATTTGCGAAGATGGGCCGCAAAATGAACCTATGAGTTTTCCTCGGAAACTGTTCCAACTTGTGGCGCATCGGACGCTAGGATTTGTCGCTTTGGTTACAGGCGGCGTTGTTCCGGCGGTTGCGCGAGCATTACCAGAAACGCGACCGGCTGCGGTTGATTTTGGATTACCGGAAGAAATATCTGGATTCGCTGGTGCGCGGCGGCGAGGAGGAAGCGAAACAGGCCGAGGAGAATTTCGAGAAGGCCAGGGCGCAGACGGACAAGGATTACGAGGAAACGGCGGCGGCGGTGGCGGAGAAGAAGGAATTGACGGCGGAAGAGGAGGCGGAATTGAACGGGCTGTGGCGCAAGCTGGTGAAGTTGTATCATCCCGACCGTTTCGCGAACGAACCGGACAAACTGGCGACTTACGAAAATCTGACCGCCGCCATCAACCGCGCGAAAGAGGCCGGCGACATCAAAACGCTGCGCGAAATCGCCGAAGACCCGGCGGGATTCATCCTGCGGCAGGGCTGGACGGGTTTGGATTTCAGCGACGAGGTGGAACTGGCGGAGTTGGGGCGGCTGCACGAATCGTTGCAACTGGAAATCATCGCGGTCATCGAATCGCTGGAGCAGTTGAAGGAGAGCGCGGAATACGAGCTATGCGGCATCGTCGAGCAAAGGCCGGGCGTGCTGGACGAACTCGCGGCGGAGCAGACGAATCTGCTGGGAAAGGAAAGCGCCCAATTGCGGCAGCAGGCGGAAAAGCTCGCGGATGAAATCAAGGAATTGTCAGGCCAAACTTCAATTCATTTATGAGCAAGCAATCCAAATCGCAATGGGACTTCGGCGAGTTGTTCCCGGCGGAAGCAACCCGCAAGGTTTTGTCCGTCTCGGAACTGACGGCGCAGGTCAAGCGGCTGCTGGAAAAACAGGTCGGCTCGGTCTGGGTGAGCGGTGAAATCACGAATCTGCGTGCGCAATCTTCCGGCCATATTTATTTCACACTCAAGGATGCCACATCGCAACTGAGTTGCGTGCTGTTTCGGGGCGAGGCAGTCATGAACCGCGGCGTGTTGCAGGATGGACAGAAAGTCCTGTTGCAAGGCGATGTGACGGTTTATGAGGCGCGCGGGCAATACCAGCTCATCGTGCATGCGGTGGAGTTGCAGGGCGTCGGCGCGCTGCAAGTCGCCTTCGAGAAGCTCAAGCAAAAGCTCGCGGCGGAAGGGCTGTTCGCGCCGGAACGGAAGCGTCCGCTGCCGGAATATCCGCAACGCATCGGCCTGGTCACCTCGCCCACCGGCGCGGCTATTCGCGACGTGTTGCACATCGTGCAACGGCGGAATCCGGGCCTGGAAATCATCTTGGCGCCCTGCCGTGTGCAAGGCGAAGGCGCGGCGCAGGAAATCGCAGCGGCGATACGATTGCTCAACGAATTCAGCGTAGGACAGGCGTCGCGCCTGTCTCCATCTGAAAAGAGTCAGAGACAGGCTGGAAGCCTGTCCTACATTGATTTGATTCTCATCACGCGTGGTGGCGGTTCACTGGAAGATTTGTGGGCATTCAACGAAGAAGCCGTGGCGCGGGCAATTTTTGAATCGGCCGTTCCGGTCGTGTCGGCGGTCGGGCACGAGATTGATTTCACCATCAGCGACTTCGTGGCGGACGTGCGCGCAGCCACGCCGAGCGTAGCGGCGGAAATCATCACGGAAGGCGTCTTTGCCAGCCGCGAGTTTGTGGCTGAGGCGCCCGCGTTGTTGCGGCGAAAAATTCGGCAGCGGCTGGAGGGCGCGGTGGAAGATTTTGAGCAATTTCGAGGCCGGATGGCGCGGCTGCATCCGCGCCGGCGGCTGAACGAATCGTTGCAGCGGCTCGATGATCTGCAATCCGGTTTGTTGCGTTGCACCAGGCAGGGTGCGCGCGAACGCGCGGTGGCCTGGCGCAATCTGACCGATCGGCTGTTGCGCGTTCGTCCGGCGCAGTTGCTGGACCAGCGGCGCGAGTCATTGGTGCTGAGCCGGCGGCGTTTATTCGAGTTGGCGCAGGGGCATCTGCGGAATGGACGGAATCGTTTTGAGACGATGGAGGCCCGGTTGCGCTTGCTGGGGCCGGAACAGGTTCTGGCGCGCGGTTATTCAATCACCATGGACGAAGCGTCGGATAAGGTCCTGCAGAATGCGGCTGAGATTAAGGCCGGGCAAAGATTGAAGACGCGGCTGAAACAGGGCGAGATATTAAGCCGGGCGGAGAAATGAATCCGAAGTCTCGCCAGCAGGACGGATTTGCCGATTCATCAAGGCGGAGTAACGGCCCGATAGAATTTTTGCGGCGCGCTCACGTCGGCGTCGGTAAAAATGAACGGTGAAACATTGGTAAAAACCGGAATCCAGTCCGTCAGATTAGTCGAGGTCTGAACCACATAATTCGCGCCGCTGCTGCCGTTGACGGCGAAGCTGAACTGGCCGTTGGTGAACGCAACGGATGTCAGCGCCGGCGGTGCAACGGCGATGTAAGAAATTCCCGAAACGCTCACCATGTCGAATCGGGTCGTGCCGGAACTGGCATAGATGCTGCCGGCATTGGCGGCAACATAGGCGGCATTGTTTGAGCCGGTCGCCGTGCTCTGAAATTCAGCAACGATGCGGAAGACAAAATTGGAGTTGTTGCTGACTCCGGGCGCGGCCGATAGATCGTTTGTAAACGCGTAAAAATTGGTCGCCAGTGGCAGGACCACCGCCGTCGGGAAATCAGCGAAGCTCACCCCGCTGTTGGTCGAAATTTGCATGCGAAAATATTTCCCGCCGGTCTTGCTCGATTGCTGGCTCCAGCTCACGACGATATTTTGGATACCCGCCGTGCTTACGGCAAACTGCACGCCCGCCGTCTTGTTGTTTCCGCTGGCCGGATAACTGGTCGTGTTCCACGCGCTGTTGTCGGTCGTACCGGCCGGGTCGAGCGCCGTGTTGCCGGTCGCGAAGCCCGATCCATTCGCGGTCACGCCGCCCACCATCGAAGCCGTGCCGTTGCCGAGGGAGGGAGCCGTTGAACCGGTGGTCGTGTCGCCATCCGGCGTGACGCTGTTGAAATTCCACTGCGCAAAAACGACCGGGTTTGTGAACAGCACAGTGAGTGTGGCAGGCGAACTGGTCACGCTGCCCCAGAGATTGGTGATGACGACGGAATAACTGCCGGGGTTGGTGAGTTGAATGTTGGCCAGGGTGAAGGGATTGGTGGTCGCGCCGCTGATGTTCGTGCCGTTGAATTGCCATTGATAATTCAGCGGCGGCGTGCCGGCAGCGATGACGCTGAAA
>Ga0209517_10009318_pt1 | contig 11228 bp, 14 predicted proteins | sample PeaSoiMetSII2010_FD_187695 | JGI IMG/M metagenome (GOLD analysis project Ga0209517, IMG submission 187695) | Peat soil microbial communities from Weissenstadt, Germany - SII-2010 (SPAdes) (version 2) | ecosystem: Environmental > Terrestrial > Soil > Wetlands > Peat | place: Germany... | reverse complement strand
TCGGGCAGGTTGGGGGCCACAATCGCCGCAGGATCATCGACGATTCTTCTTGCTGAACTTCCGGCTTAGATCGGGCCAGAATTCCTTTAGGACGTTCGACGCCATATCGATGCCGATCTGCATGCCCAATTTCGAGGTCGCGGCGCTGGCGTTCCGATGATCCGGATCATACGCGTTGGAAATGGCGACCGCGGTCGCATTACCAAGAATTTCTGAGTAGTTGAACTGAGTCCGATCGGAATCGGTGTGGGTCCAGAAGGTTTGTCGTGCGGAATATCGGAGCCTGGACCATCCGCTCCCGATGCCGCGCCGAAAATATCGAGGATCCTGATGAAGGAGGGCCGGATAGATCGCCTCGGACATGTAGTTACCGATGACAAGATCTGCGTACGATGTTCCAAAATAGTGCGCGTATCCCTTTACTCCTTGCCCGAACGACGGATTGGCGTTGGTGAACTGACCGTTGGCAGCGAAAGCCGCAGCGAGAACCACCGTGCCCCGATCAAATGAGTCCTGACGGGCAATCGAGAATTTTTCCTCCATCGAGAGAGGTTTGTAGTCCACTAGACTAGGCCAGGTCCGATTGTTCGGGATGATGCCAAAGATGCGCTTTCCCGCTTCCGGCAGCGGGGGCACGGCGTCCGTTGAGACCGGAAGATCTTCCGAACCAGATTGCTGGGCGAGCAACAAGGATGGGCAACAGGCGAGAGTTAATACGATGAACAGAGACAAGCCGGACGACCCGAATGGATTGCCCTCGCGCGCGATCTCGGGCACGGCGCTCTTCGTCACATTGCCTCCTAGTCGCATTTGTTAGGGCAACCCCTCATCCAACTCGGATATAGGAATCTAAACGCTACAATTCGCGAGGCGCTCCAATCCACGACCACATTCGGTCAGATGACCGTGCGGGGTCACGCAGTAGGGGAGCCGGACTACGTCGCACACTTGGCGTGCAACTGCCCGACAACAACCGTAAACGGCCCTGGTCGTGCCTATCTCCAGGACGAAGGAGTAAATTTCATGAAAATGAATCTGAAAAACTGGGTTCTCGCGTGCGCCTTGGGTATTGGCATCAGTGGCGGCGCGGCGCTGGCTGTGGCCGCTCCATTCTTGCAGGAAAAGGAACAGGGCCAGGACTATACGAAGAACAAGACGTATCAGCAAGGGGTACGTGAAGGGCAAGCTGACCGGGCGCATAACAAGGACCATTCCAAGAAAAGGCACTTCAAAAAAGACGAAGACCAGAAGGCTTACGAGGCGGGTTACCAGAAGGGACGCGGCAGCTGAAATAACATCCGTCGCGAACGCGCATGAGACAGGACCTGCCCTCACCGGGACCCGGCCTACGGCCCAGGCTGCGAGGCGATATGGCACTGGTCGTCCTTATCGGAGCGATCGCGACACTCTACTTTGCGCGCGAGATCCTGGTCCCTTTCGCGTTCGCTCTGACTTTGACGTTTCTTTTGGCGCCCGTGGTGGCGCTTCTCCAGAGGCTGCACACCGGGCGGGTGGTGGCAGTGCTGATCACGGCGCTGACTTCGATTGCGGTGGCCGGCGGCATCGCCTGGGTCATTGCGAACCAGTTGGTTGACGTCGCCAATCAACTCCCCTTGTACCGCGAGAATATTCACGCCAAGATTCAAGCGATTCACCTCCCGTCGACCGGGCAGTTAGGCCAGGCTGCATCGAGCCTGAGAGAGATCGCGGGCGAACTCAGTAACCCCGGCGCGGCATCTCCGGCCTCGCCGCTGTCGGGCCGGAATCAGAAACAGCGGAGCGCGCAGCCGACGCCTACGTCTCCTGTGCCCGTTCAAGTGGTTGAACCGGCAACCAGCGCCTGGACGGAGCTTCGCGATTGGGGCGCGCCCATTCTTGCGCCTCTGGGACGGGCGGGAATCGTCGTCATCTTCACCGTCTTCATGCTGCTGAACCGGGAAGACCTGAGAAACCGTCTCCTGCGGCTCGCCGGACTTGGGCAGTTGAACCTGATGACGCAAGCGCTCGACGACGCAGCCGGCCGAGTCAGCCGGTACATCCTGATGCAGTTCCTGGTCAACGCCGGCTTTGGAACTGTGTTTGGTCTTGGCCTCTACTCGATCGGCGTACCGTATCCGGCGTTGTGGGGCGTGGTGGCCGGCATCCTGCGGATTGTCCCTTACGTCGGAACGCTGGTGGCCGCGACATTGCCGATTGCGCTCTCATTGGCCGTCTTCGACGGATGGCTCAAGCCGCTGCTGGTGTTGCTGCTGGTCGCGGGCCTGGAACTGCTGATCGCCAACTTCCTTGAGCCTTGGCTCTACGGAGCTCACGTGGGAATCTCCTCACTGGCACTGCTGGTTACCGCTGTGTTTTGGACCGTTCTGTGGGGGCCGGCGGGCCTGATTCTGTCTACTCCGCTCTCGGTCTGCGTCGTAGTTCTGGGACGCTATGTCCCACAACTCTCATTTCTACATGTCCTGCTGGGGGACGAGCCCGTACTGTCTGTTGAAGCCCAGATTTATCAGCGGTTGCTCGCAATGGATCAACTCGAAGCACAGACCATCATTTCCCAGTTCCTAAAAGGAAAGTCCCTAGTGGAGTTGTACGACTCGGTACTGATCCCGGCACTGAGCATGGCCGAACAGGACCGTCACAAAGGAGCCATGGACGCAGCCCGGGAGGAATTCCTGTTTCTCAGCATCAATGAAATGATCGCCGAGTTTTCCGAGCATCAACCAGTGCAAAGCACCGAGGAAAATTCCGCGGCGCATCCGCAGGCCCGGATCCTTTGTATTCCGGCTCATGATCGCGCCGATGAGGTCACGGCGGCAATGCTGGCTCAGATCTTGGAACAACACGGGCTCCCGGCTCTGGCTTTTTCAATCGTCGGGCCCGCTCCCAACGAATGGATCGCTTTGTTGGACCCGGGGAAGAACGATGTCGTCTGCATTTCGGCGTTGCCTCCTTATGCGTTCGCACCGGCTCGAGCCATATGTAAGCAAATCCGCGAACGGTTTCCGAAACTCAAATTGGTGGTTTGCGTCTGGGGATTCAGCGGCGATCCAGACAAAGCCAAAGCTCGTTTCGAGCGGGCTCAACCCGACCGACTCTCGACTAGCCTCGCTCAGGCCGTGGAGCATGTCGAAGAACTCCTTCGTCCTCCGCCGGGAACGTCTCAAAGCCGCGAGCTCGACTACGTGTTGCCCTCAACCGCTCGCATCGAGCCGAAGCGGCAGGCATAAGCTCGCGTGAGTTCGGCGCCCAGAAAAAGCACTTGCGCGGAATAGTAGAACCACACCAGAACGATGACGAGCGATCCGGCGGCTCCGTAGGTATCCGTAAAGCTCGCCCTGCCGAGATACAAGCCCAACAAAAGCTTTCCCGCGGCGAACAGCAGCGAGGTGACCACCGCGCCAATGCCGACATCTCCCCAGTCGAGTCGCACGCCAGGCAGGACCTTGAATACGAATGCGAACAGCGCAGTGATCGCCACGAATGAGACCACCCAATCGATGGTCTGAATCAAAGCCGCTGGCGGCGCCGCACCCGAATTGAAATGCTTACCTGCCGCAAAAATCCAGGCGTTCAGGATCAGCGATACCAACAGGAATACGCCGGCCGCCAGCACAAGCGCGAAGGAGAGAAGCCGCTCCTCCACGATGTTGAAGATGCTTCGGACGGTGCTGGAAGTCGTGTCTTCGGGAACTCTCCAGATCGTGTTCATCGCATCCCTGAGCTCACTGACCACCGCCGAGGATGCAAAGAAAACCGTAATCAGCCCAAGCACGGTAGCGGCAATCCCTCTCGAAGGCCGGCGCGCTCCTTCGATCATCGTTTGAATGGCCTTGGCTCCTTCGTAGCCAACCAAGCCTTGGATCTGAGACACCAGGTGGCCCTCTGCGGCTCGAGCCCCGAATATCAGGCCTGCGCCGGCCAGAATGATCAGTGCCGTCGGAGCCAACGAAAGGGCAATATAGTAGGCCAGCGCAGCTCCCATTCGAGGAACTCTGTCATTTCGCCAGTTCTGCACCGCAACACCCACGAGAGCCGCTATTGCTTTGAACGAAACATGATTCATCTGTCCTACAATCATCCCCCGGAAACGGCCGGCCGAGACCGTATTGTCATCTGACCATTGAAGTTCCGATCTGGCCCCGGACCTGAAGAAAGCACATACCGGCCAAGGAAAAAACATCTAAGCCGCGAAATGTCTCGACTCGTAAGACCGAATCTCCGAAAGAACGCCGCCCGGCGAAGGCTGCGATACTGACCCTGAGATCGCGCCAGCACCCCGCGCCTAGAATGGCTGTTGATCGAGCTCCGGCGCATCGATATCGGCGAGTTTCTGCCTGGCGCGAACGTGGTCGATGAGACCCACACATCGCCGCTTCAGAAATCCGGCGGCGCGGGCGAAAGTATACGCCCCCGTGGCGCGAGCACTTTCGATAGAATGCGTTGAACTGAGCCGGGCCAAAGCTTTGGGGTTTGAATCGCGTTTCGTGGTCGAAGACGCTTCGCAGATTCGTCCTGCCCAGGCGGCCATGAATCAATGTCGCACAATTGGCAGTCCCCGACATTGGACATGGGAGAAGCACCGTTTGCGGCACTCTATTGTCCTTGAATCTAGGCAGATGTCGCGGCACGTTCGTAAGTGCGACATCGGTGTCAGGCGCGCGCTCTTGATGAGCAGAGGTCGTCGAATCCGTCAGGTTCATCGCACCGTCGCTTGCCGGCGCTCGTGCTCCAATCGCTATTGACGATCAGTTGCGGTTTCACGCGAGTCCACTGTATCGCACCGATCCAGCGACTTCCCGCCAGTGATTTGAGAACCAGATGCCTTCCAAGAGCCTTCATCTGGCCGCAACGAGGCGTCCGCTATACTGGCAGCTTGCCCACGCAGCTAAGGGAAAGCGCGGAGATCGCCATCAATCCTTCCATTAGCGGAGGCTGATCAGGAACGTCTGGAGGATAAATGGACTTCGCTCTCAGCGATGAGCACCGCATGCTCAAGGAACTCATCGCGCGCTTTGTACGCGATGAGTTGATGCCGCTGGAGAATATCGTGCTCGATCGCGAGGCCGCTGGACAGGGCGTGATGCTGACCGAGGTAGAACGCCGCCCCATCGACCAAAAATCGCGCGAGCTCGGCTTGTGGGGGCTGGACGCTCCTGAAGACGTCGGCGGCTCCGACCTCCCGCAAGTCGCCCTCATCGGCGTCAACGAAGAGCTGGGTAAGACCATCACACCCTATGTGCTTCCGCCAGATTCACCGAACCTCCGCATGTTGATGGTGACCGTGAACGACCAGCAACGCGCTGAATATCTTGCTCCCTATGTGCGGGGCGAAACCATCTCAGCCATCGGAATCTCGGAACCCGGCGCTGGCGCTGATCCAGCATCCATGACGACGCGCGCCGTCAAAGATGGTGATTCCTGGGTCATCAACGGGCGCAAGATCTGGATCAGCAAAGCCGCGGAAGCTGACTTCACCATCCTCATGGCTGTGACGGACAAGAGCAAGGGCGCGCGCGGAGGAATCTCCGCGTTTCTGGTCGACAAGGGAACGCGCGGCTTCAACGTCCTGCGCCGGATTCCGATGATCGGCGGCCATTTCACCTACGAAGTGGCGTTGGAGGATTGTCGTTTGCCGACGTCGAAGCTGTTGGGGAAGGAAGGCCAGGGCTTCGCACCCATGCAGATCCGCTTGTCGACCCGCCGGCTGGAGATGGCCTGCACCTGCATCGGCATCGCGCAGCGCGCCCTCGACATGATGTGCGAATACGCTCCCCAGCGCGTAACGTTCGGCGTGCCGTTGGCGGAACGCCAGACCATTCAGTGGTGGGTGGCGGACGCAGCCACGCGGATCCATGCGTGCCGTCTGATGGCTTACGACGTCGCGTGGAAACTCGATAAAGGACGCGACGCGCGAACCGAAGTTTCCATGATCAAGGTGTTCGCCACGGAGATGGCGTGGGAAATTGTCGACAAGGCCATGCAGACCTTCGGCGCCATGGGCATGACCAAGGAAGTTCCGCTGCAACTCATGGCCAGCATCGTTCGCAACATGCGCATCTACGATGGCCCGTCCGAAGTGCATCGGTGGGTGATTGCGAGGAAGCTGCTCAAACTTCGTTGAAAGGCAGATCATGACAGACGTCCTGTACGGCGATGTCTCGGTGAGGCTGGATGGTCATGTCGCTCTGGTCGAGTTTCATCGTCCGCCCCACAACTTCTTCGACGACCAGCTCATCCGGGATCTGGCCGCCGCCTTCGAGGCACTCGATAATGAGCCGGCATGCCGAGCTCTGGTGCTGACTTCGGAAGGCAAATCGTTTTGCGCGGGTGCGGACTTCAGCCGGCGGCCGGCACAGGGCGCCGAGCTCGCTTCCGGCTCGACTAGCGGCCTCTACGAACAGGCGGTCCGTCTGTTCTCCTGCAGGAAGCCGGTGGTGGCGGCCATTCAGGGCGCGGCGATCGGAGGCGGGCTGGGTCTGGCGCTTGTCGCCGATTTCCGCGTCGTGTCGCCGGAGGCTCGATTTGCAGCGAACTTCGTGAAGCTCGGCATTCATCCCGGATTCGGCCTCACCTACACTTTGCCGCGCTTGATCGGGAATCAGCGCGCCAGCCTCATGTTTTACACGGGTCGCCGCATACCGGGGGAACAAGCTGTCGAATGGGGTCTCGGCGATGTTCTGGCCCACCCTGATCGTCTGCGCGATGTGGCCAGAGATCTCGCTCACGAAATTTCGGAGGGTGCGCCGCTTGCGGTCCAGTCGACCCGCGCGACCATGCGGCGGGGTGTAGCCGACGCGATCAGAGCACAAACCGATCATGAATTCGCCGAACAGAGTTGGCTCATTCGCACGGAAGACCACAAGGAAGGCGTCCGCTCGGTCACCGAACGGCGTCCGGGCCGCTTTGAGGGGCGTTGACGGCGGTCATGCCCGCCCACCGTGGCACCAGGCCAGCGGCCTGTTGCTTTTCACAAAGGAGCAAAACAATGCCCAGCCTGAATCGCGGCGGCGTTCATCTTCACTACGAAATCTACGGCGAAGGCCCGGCCATTTTTGCTCTCACACGGATATTCGGCGACCTCCCAGATGTGGCGCGGCCAAGTAGAGGCTTTGTCCCGGCAGCCATCGTTTGATAATCCGAATTTCGTCGACGGCTTGATCATTCATGCATCGGGTGTTCTAAGGGTTGTGGCGGTGCTCCGTGATAGCAGGGCGATGAAGCATCCCGTACGCGAAGATCCGATCAATTTGTCACTGTGGATACCGATTCCGCGAGCACTACCTCGTAGTCGTAAATCCCGAGCCGCGGTGGATCGTAGGGCGTGCGAGGCGTCGGCTCCGCGATGATCCGTTTGCCGACGATCCTCCATTTGCCTTCGAGTCTGTCGCCAATGGCTTTATCTGATCTGGACCGAATGGGTGTGAGCATGGTATTAGCTCTATTCTTTCACGTTGACACCCACGCGGTCGCGTTTTTGTGTCATTATTAAGGTGTAGTTTGACAGTTCGCTGATTTTGGCATCTATCTGCATTGTCCGGCTCGACCGCCATTGTCTGTTCCTGCCCCGATTCGCTTCGCTCAAATTCAAAAGGAAACCAAAAATTGAAGAATATATTTGTAGGAAATCTCAGCTTCGGTGCCACCGAGGAATCGGTCCGATCGCTGTTCGAGCAATACGGAACCGTCGATCGCGTTAGCATCGTAACCGATCGCGATACCGGACAGGCCAAAGGGTTCGGATTTGTCGAGATGAGCGGCGACGCCGAAGGGATGCGAGCAATTGACTCCTTGAGCGGCCGCGAACTAAATGGTCGAGCGCTTACGGTCAACGAAGCCCGTCCGAGAGCCGACCGCGCATCCGGCGGCGGGCAACGCCGAAACAACAGCTGGTAAGTTAAGTCCAGTCTGTTTTTTAAAATTAAGGGCGGCGCTCGCAAGGGCAGCCGCCCTTATCACTCTCAGCGGCGCTCGAGGAGAGCGCCGGTCAGGAGCTAAGTGTGTCGAAGAAAAGCAGAGTAATGCGCGACGGACCCGTGGCGTTAGCTGCGACGACACACGCTGTCTAGGCGTTCTTGGTGTAGGCCTTTACCTTCTTTCCGTTCTTCTTTGTATACTTCGAGACCGCCTTTTCTTTGGCGTCTTTTTCGTGGCCCTGCCGAGCGCGACGCCAGCCAGAGCCGCTATCAATGGAATTGGCATGCCGTAAGTTCAAACTGTCGGGTCCGTACCCCGAACGAATCCCGCCAGCCGCTGAGTGATCAACTGTTCAGCCTGCGCCATGATGCGCTCCACCAACTCCTGGCACGTGGGCACGTCATGGATCAGGCCGGTTACCATGCCACAACTCCATGCCCCAGCGTTCAGGTCGCCCTCGGTCATCACCTTGGGATAAATGCCGGCCACCTGGTCGTGGATGTCGTCGATGGTGAGTGTGGCGCCCTTGTCGCGCTCGATTTCCAGCACCCGCTTCACTCCCGCGTTCATCAGCACACGCTCGGTGTTCCGCAGCGACCGCATGATGAGCGCGGTATCTAGCTCGCTGGCCGCGACGAGGGCCTGCTTGACGTTGTCGTGCACCGGTGCCTCGCGCGTAGCGATGAAGCGGGTACCCATGTTGATTCCGTCCGCGCCAAGTGCCAGCGCGGCTACCAGGCTGCGCCCGTCGGCCATGCCGCCGGAGGCCACAAAGGGCACGCTCAGTTCTTCCGCGGCTCGCGGCAGAAGGATGAAGTTCGGCACGTCGTCCTCGCCAGGGTGGCCTCCGCACTCGAAGCCGTCCACGCTGACGGCGTCGCAGCCGATCGATTGCGCCTTCAGCGAATGGCGAACCGACGTGCATTTGTGGATGACCTTGATTCCCGCCGCCTTCAGCGCGGGCAGATAGGCCTGCGGGTTGCGGCCCGCCGTCTCCACGATCTTCACGCCGCCTTCAATGATGGCGCGGATGTACTCGGGGTAAGGCGGAGATGCGAAGGTGGGCAGGAACGTGAGGTTGACGCCGAAGGGCTGGTCGGTCATCTCGCGGCAGCGCGCGATCTCGCGGGCCAGCAGCGCGGGTGTCTTCTGCGTCAGGCCGGTAATAATGCCCAGTCCGCCGGCGTTGGAAACCGCCGAGGCCAACTCGGCCAGACCGACGTAATGCATACCGCCCTGGATGATGGGGTGACGGATGCCGAAGAGTTCGGTGATCCGCGTTTTCATTGTCGGCCTTTCAGGGCGCGCAAGAGCGTGCTGCGCACCCATCGTCAGGAATTCGGACATTTCACCACACTACGCCTCTCTGGATCACCACACCGTCGCCATCGCGCCGAACGGACCAGTGCCACATGCGCGTGGCTCGCGATGCCTGCAACGTTGTGCGCAGGCTAACGATTTCTTTCTCGCTGAGTGGCGTCTCGGGTGCGTATCGATATGTGTCCAGTCGGCGAAGCTTCAGGATGATGTCGTACCATCGTCCACGCGGCGTCTTCCACTTGGCCCTGGACTTGCGCCATTCCTCGGAGTACCTGTCGATGTGAGCCTGCAATTCCGGTGAACGGATAAGCCCTCCATTAATTCACTTGTTACTCGACGGTCGCCGGAGCACCGAACCGGTGGCAGAGGAAAATGTAGACAATATCAAATTCTGGGAACTCGTATGCCCGGCCCGCCTGTGCGGTCAGCTGTCGCGCTGGACCTCCTGCGCATCCGTTCAACGCGCCGGGGCAGCCAGCAGTCGACGGTTGATCAGGATTCCCGCCCCGATCAAAACAAGCACAACCGCGCCAAACACCAGGAACCACCCCCAGTACTCCGTAGGATGTCGGTACATTCTGACGAAATGACGCCCGAAAAGATCGGCCAGAATGCCGATCGCTGTGTATCGGGCACCGCGACTCACAGCGACAACCGCCAGGTACGTGCCCAGGTGATAATCCGAAGCGCCGGCCGCTGCAAAGACCAGACTGGTCGGGAACGGAAACGGAATGGCGGTCGTGGCGACCAAACTCCCGGTGCCCCATCTCTTGAACACGCCCAGGAACGCCGAGACTCTTGCGTGTCCGAATTTGCTGTCCAGATACGCCTGCCCGGCCTTGCGCGCCAGTCTGAAGGTGATATACGCGCCGATGGTCGATCCGACCGTAGCGGCAGCGGCGTACTCGTACCACGGATCGTGACGCGCAGCCACGAGGATCGCAAGCAGGATATCCGGGCCGCCGAAGGTCGGCACCGGCGAGCTATCGAGGATGGCGAGGAAGAACAGCCCAGCCGCACCAAAGTGGCGGAACGTCGAGAGGACCGATCGTCCACGGGTAGCATTTTGGAGCAGAACGTTCAACATGGGCCATCGTGGAAATCCGACGCGTAATTGGCGAGTGCCGCTCCTGTTCATCTTAGCGAACCAGCCGGCGCGCTCGCGACATTCAGTCGCGCGTCACGTCTGATGCCCGCTTGTGCTCCCGGAGCCCGACGAACCGGGAATGCCTCAGATGCCCATCCGCGTCCTCTCCACCAACTTAAACGTCCCGACCAACTCTGCGCCAGCGCGGGACTATTCTACGCGACATCCCCATAGAACATTTCGGCGCTGGAATTGATTTGCTACGGAGGACTGGGCGGCCCAAAACCACCGCAGCGGTTGGTGGCGGCCACGCCTGGCGACGGGGAGCTTTTGCGAGTCAACAAGATAGCCTTGGCACACCGACTGCATTCCGTAGGGCAGGTCTTGAAAGGAGGAACAGAAATGAAGACGAAATTGATGGCGATGGCTCTTCTGGCAGGCGGCTCTTTGTTCGCGGCTCCGCGCGTGGCAATCGGTGTCGGCATCGGCGTTCCGATCGCTCCGGCGCCCGTTGTTGTGGCTCCCGCGCTAGCATGTATCCCTCCATGCCCCGGGCCCGGATATATGTGGATCGGCGGCAATTGGGTTTTCCGTGGCGGCCCCGTGGTTCGGCCGGGATACTTCCATGCCCCGATCTATCACGGTCGAGAGTTCCGGCATCGCTAAGTCCGGCGCACCGGAATACAACCAAGCCGTCCATCTTTGCACGGCTCCCGCGCGGATCACTCCCTCGCGATCGGGAGTGTCGCGGGGGACTTAGCGGCTTTCCAGTGACGGGGTCGGTCCGTCGCGTCACTTACTCGGCGCGAATGTGACGTGACCGGGGATTTCTGTACCAGTTCGATAGAGACTGGAAAAGCAGAAAGGAACCGGAAAATGCCTAAGAAAGCGTTTACACCAGAGCAGATCG
>Ga0209517_10009315_pt1 | contig 11230 bp, 8 predicted proteins | sample PeaSoiMetSII2010_FD_187695 | JGI IMG/M metagenome (GOLD analysis project Ga0209517, IMG submission 187695) | Peat soil microbial communities from Weissenstadt, Germany - SII-2010 (SPAdes) (version 2) | ecosystem: Environmental > Terrestrial > Soil > Wetlands > Peat | place: Germany: Weissenstadt... | reverse complement strand
TTATTTCACCCCCAAATACACCCGTGTCGGCTACGAACCTGTCCAGCCGGTGCCGTTTTCCCATGCCGTCCACGCAGGACAACTCGGCATGGACTGCCGGTACTGTCACAACGGCGTGGAAAAATCCTGGTTTTCAAACATCCCATCCGCGTCCACGTGCATGAATTGCCACAACCAGGTTTTGAAGGATGACCCGCGCCTGGCGCTCGTCCGCGAGAGCGCGACCAACAATACGCCCATCCCCTGGGTGCAAGTCCACCGCGTGCCGGATTACGTTTATTTCAACCACGAAGTCCACGTGCGCCGCGGCATCAGTTGCGTGGAATGCCACGGGCGAATTGACCAGATGGACGAGGTCTATCACGCCAAGCCGCTCAGCATGAGCTTTTGCCTGAACTGCCATCGCGACCCGGCGGCATTCATCCGGCCCGCCGATAAAGTCACCGATTTAGGCTGGAAATGGAGTTCCGATCCGGCCGTAGCGGCGCACATGCAGGCGACCAACGGCGTCGAACTGGTCAAAGCCTGGCACGTGGATTCACTCCAAAACTGTTCGACCTGCCATAGATGAATTTACGATTTATGATTTACCCGTCCTCCGTAGCAATACTGCGGAGGGTGGACGATTTACGATTGGCACGCCAAAAAGTGTGCCGCGGAAGATATTTCCCCAATCATCAATCATCAATCATCAATCATCAATTTCGGGAAACCAATTTGCGCGGCGTCAAAGGATGAACAACCAATCCGAAAATTCAGCTTCTGCGAATGGAAGGCGTTATTGGCGCAGCCTGGATGAACTGGCCGACACGCCGGAGTTCAGGGAGTGGCTGCATCGCGAGTTTCCGCAGGGCGCGAGCGAGTTCACGGATGGTGTCTCCCGTCGGCATTTCATGAAAATCATGTCGGCCTCGTTCGCACTCGCGGGCTTGGGTGTGATGGGCACGGGCTGCCGCCGACCGGAAGCAAAACTGGAGCCGTTCGGCCAACAGCCGGGAAATTACACGTTCGGCGAACCGGAATATTACGCCACGGCAATGCCGACGCGCACCGGGGCCATCCCGCTCGTCGTCAAATCCTACGAAGGCCGCCCGATTAAAATCGAGGGCAACGCTCTCTACCCCGATGGCAACGGCGGCACCGACCGTTACGCCCAGGCTTCCATCCTGAATCTCTACGACCCCGACCGCGCAAAACGCTTTACCCACGGCGGCAATTCCGTTTCGCGCGACGAGGCGTTGAAATTCCTCGACGGCTTGTCGAAGAAATTCGCGGCGAGCCAGGGCGAAGGGCTGGCGTTCCTGGCCGAGAGCAGCACATCGCCATCGCGCGCGCGGCTGCAAAAAATCATCGCGCAGAAATTCCCGAAATCGCAATGGTTCACTTGCGATGCGATTGACTCAGGCATCCATCAACGCGCGGCGACTGCGGCGTTCGGCCAGCCGGTCCGGCCGGTATTTCATTTCGACAAGGCAAAAATCATCCTGTCGCTGGATTGCGATTTTCTCGGCTCGGAGGACGGCGCGCACAATCACATTCGTCGTTTTGTCGCAGGCCGCAAGCCGGGCGCGGACATGAGCCGGCTTTACGTGGTGGAATCGCTGTTCACGCTCACCGGCGCCAACGCGGACCACCGGTTGCGGGTGCCGGCAAGTCTGGTGGGGAAAGTGGCAGACGAAATTTTCAAGCAGACCTCGAATTCGATTCCGGTTCTCGACCGATGGACGCGAGAATGCGCGAGGGACTTGCAGGCCCACCACGGCGAGGTATTGGTCGTGGCTGGCCAGCGCCAACCAACGGAAGTGCATTTGCTCGCGCACGCCATGAACTCCGCGCTGGGAGCGATTGGCAACACGTTAACTTTGCTTTCTGCGGAAAGTTCGGGTGATCTTTTTTGGAATTTAAATAAAACCGCAATGGATTCGCTTGTCATTCTCGGCGGCAATCCGCGCCATAATTTAAGCTGGGCACCGGTGCAAAAGCCCAAGACGGTCGTGCGGCTTGGATATTATGAAGATGAAACTTTTGCGGATTCGGATTGGCATTTCCCGGCAGCGCACTATCTCGAATCCTGGGGCGACGCAGCCACGTTCGATGGAACCCCGGGAACTCTGGTTCCGATTCAGCCTTTGATTCAACCTTTGTTTGGCGGATTGACGGAATTGGAGTTTCTTGCGCGGCTCGCCGGCGAACCGCAAACTGACCCTTATCAAATTGTTCGAACCACATTTTTTGCCTCCGCGAATCCAGACCCGGCGAATTCCGAGGAGCAGTGGGGAAAATTTTTATTTAACGGTTTCAATACCGATTTTGCTGCCAATCCGATTACAGCTGCCGACGTGAAATTGAATACCGCGTTTCCGCCCGTGAATTCAACGGGCCCTTCCGTAAAAAATCTCGAAGTCGTTTTCTTTCGCGATGCGAAGATGGATGATGGCCGCTATGCCAACAACGGCTGGCTGCAGGAGTTGCCCGATCCGATCACCAAGATGACGTGGGACAACGCGGTGCTCGCCAGCCGCAAAACAGCGCAAACACTCGGCGTGCAGAACGGTGACGTGGTCGAAATCACGTTGAACGGGCGCAGCGTTCGAGGCCCGATCTGGACGCAGCCGGGCATGGCGGATTATTCGCTCGGCCTGGCGCTGGGTTACGGACGCGAAAGGGCAGGGCGGGTTGGCAACGGCGCCGGCTTCAACGCCTATAAAATTTTCAACGGCAAATACATCGAAACCGGCGCCACCGTTCGCAAAACCGGTGAAACGCACGTGTTTGCCTGCACCCAAACTCACTGGTCCATGGAAGGCCGCCCGGCTGTGCGCGAAGCGAACCTCGAAGAATTTTCTAAAGTTCAGGATTTTGCGCAAAAGATGCACTCCAAAGAGCCGCCCGTGGTCGCGCCGCTGTATCCCAACCCGCTCGATGCGGCGAAGAAAACCGCGCTGCATCAGTGGGGCCTGACAGTGGATTTGACGGCGTGCGTGGGTTGCGGCACGTGCATCGTCGCCTGCCAGAGCGAGAACAACATCCCCATCGTCGGCAAGGACCAGGTCCAGCGCGGCCGCGAAATGCAGTGGATGCGGGTGGACCGGTATTACACGGCGCCGCCGGCGATGAAAACCCTGGCCGACGAATTTCAAAAGGACAGCGCGCAGCAATTCGAGGCGTGGATAGACGAAGTGCAGGCGGTGAACCAGCCGGTGATGTGCCAGATGTGCGAGGCCGCGCCTTGCGAGAACGTCTGCCCGGTCAGCGCCACGTCCCACAATCGCGAGGGCCTGAATACGATGACCTACAACCGTTGCATCGGCACGCGGTATTGCTCGAACAATTGCCCGTACAAAGTCCGCCGGTTCAATTATCTCGATTTCAATAAGCGCCCGCTGGCCGATCTCAAGGGACCGTTTTATCCGACACCGCTGACGCACAAAACGGACGGCAAATGGGATTTACTGACCTGGTGGAAACGTCCGGAAAACAGTGGCATGCGCGAGGCCGACGAATGGGATTTGATCAAGATGGTCAAGAACCCGGACGTGACGGTGCGGATGCGCGGCGTGATGGAGAAATGCACCTATTGCGTCCAGCGCATTGAACAGGCGAAGATTGCGCAGAAAGTGAAGGCCGGCGCTTCGGACGACGTGAAATTAAAGGAGTCCGAAGGCACGATTCCGAAGACGGCGTGCCAGCAGGCTTGTCCGGCCGGCGCCATTGTTTTCGGCGACATCAGCGATCCCGGCAGCACCGTTTCCCTGCTGAAACGGGACCCGCGCAATTACGCGTTGCTGGGCGATTTGCTGGTCAAACCGCGCACGACCTATCTCGCGCGCGTTCGGAATCCGAACCCGGCCATGCCGGACTATCGCAAATGGCCGGACAGCTTTCAGGAATATGAAAAGCACGGCGGTGAACTCCAGGCCGGGAAGGAAGGAACCAGTTGATGCCTGATGCCGCGACCAATTTGCGGGCGTTGGTGCCGCCACTGGAATTGCGGCGGCCAAAGCTCGTGCCCAGCGAGCGCGGTCTGGGCGGGCTGACGGACCACCTGACGGCCTTTGCCGAAGGCCGGACACCGTTGTGGTGGTGGATTTTGTTTGTGCCGGCGGCCTTGCTTGCGGCGGTGGTGCTGCCGGCTTTGCTGACTTACCAGATTTCAACCGGCATCGGCGTTTGGGGCAACAACCAGCCGGTGGCGTGGGGATGGGACATCATCAATTTCGTCTGGTGGGTCGGCGTCGCGCACGCGGGAACGTTAATTTCGGCAATGCTCTTCCTGACACGGCAACATTGGCGCACGGCCATCGGCCGGGCGGCGGAGGCGATGACCGTTTTTGCGGTGGCAATGGCGGGACTTTATCCTGCCATCCACATCGGACGCACCTGGTTCTTCTGGTTTTTGTTTCCGGTCCCAACGGCGAATGGGATGTGGCCGCAGTTCCGTTCGCCGTTGATGTGGGACGTATTCGCCGTCAACACCTACCTGATGGTTTCGACGCTGTTCTGGTACATGGGCTTAATTCCCGACCTGGCGTTGATGCGTGACCGGGCGAAAACCCGGGTGCGAAAATTCCTTTATGGCCTGTTCGCGCTCGGCTGGACGGGCTCGGCGCGGCACTGGCACAATTACGAAAAGGCCTACCTCGTTTTGTCCGGCCTGGCAACGCTGCTGGTGTTCACGGTCAGTTCCATCGTCGGCATGGATTTCGCCACGTCGCAACTGGCGGGCTGGCACGAAACCATCTTCCCGTTTTACTTCGTGGCGGGCGCGGTTTTCTGCGGGTTCGGCATGGTGCTGGTGCTGTTGATTCCGCTGCGCAAACTGTGCCATTTGGAGGACGTCATCACGCCGCGGCACATTGACAAGGTCTGCAAAATGACGCTGCTGATGGGCTGCGTGATGGGCTATATCTACGTGATGGAATTCTTCATCGCCTGGTACACCGGCAATCCTTACGAATCGTGGGTCTTCGGCCATCGCCTGTTCGGCCACCAATACTGGTATGGCGGCTGGATGATGATTCTGGTCAACGCGTCGCTGCCGCAGCTTTTCTGGTTTAAAAAGGTCCGGCAAAACCTGAAGCTCATCTTCCTCATCGCCGTGCTCATCAACATCGGCATGTGGTTTGAGCGCTTCGTCATCATCGTCGGCTCGCTTTACCAGGATTTCCTGCCGGCAAACTGGCATGCGTATTTCCCGACGTGGGTGGACATCGGCACTTACGCCGGCACCCTGGGGGCGTTTTTCACCATGTACCTTTTGTTCGTGCGGTTCCTGCCCGTCATTGCCGTGTCCGAAGTCAAAGGGGCAACGCCGCAGGCCAACCCGCAGCATCCGTTGGGTGGCGCGAAAGGAGAAAGGCCACGAACGACCGCCAACTGAACTGACAATCTAAGCCAATGACAAATCGAAAGACACACGGCACAACGAATGAGGATCGGGGATTCAGTCCGATGGGGACGCGCTATGTGTTATCTGCATTATCGTTCCCCTCACCCCGGCCCTCTCCCGGTGGGAGAGGGAGAATTATCGCCAGCCAGTCGGCGAAACGTGGATCGTTGAAAAAAATGAATGCGGTGCTCTGCTGTTCCCTCTCCCCCGGGGAGAGGGCCAGGGTGAGGGGGCATCAGGTCTGCAAAAACAGGTCAATTCCCGGATTTTGCAGCGGCCTCGAAGTTTTTGAAACCGGCGGCCACGCGGGAGCTTTTTGGACAAGGTTATGAAGACCTACGGTCTCATCGCGGAATTCGATTCGCCCGCGGCGATTTTGCGCGCGGCGGAGAAGGTCCGCGACGCCGGTTACCGCCGCTGGGACACGTTCACGCCGTTTCCGATTCACGGCATGGACCGCGTCATGGGCTTCGGGAATTCGCTGGTCGGCTGGTTTGCGCTGGTGTTCGGTGGCGGCGCGTTCGTGGCGTGCATGGCGATGATCTGGTACATGAACGACTTTGACTACCCGATCATCGTCGGTGGCAAGCCGATGTTCAGTCCGCCGGCCGCCTTCGTGCCTTCGTACATTTTACTTGTCCTGGCCGCCGCCATCGGCGCGTTTGTCGGAATGATTGCGCTGAACGAATTGCCGCGCCTCCATCATCCGCTCTTCAAGCACGGCCGGTTCGCACAGGCCTCGCGCGACAAATTCTTCCTTGCCATCGGTGCGACCGACCCGAAATTTTCGGAAACCGAGACGCGCCGGCTGCTCCAGGAGGCCGGCGGCACGCACATCGAACTGGTGGAGGACGACTGATGCGTTACGTCATTGGCTCCATTTTAATTTTCCTGGCGGGAATGGCGGTGGTCGTCGGCATCGCCGGCTTCCGCGGGCACCTGTCGCGCCGGCCGCCGATTGAAATTTTCCCGGACATGAACCGCCAGTTCAAACTCCGCCCGCAGCAGCCCAATGGCTTTTTCGCCAACGGCCTCAGTTCGCAATTGCCGCCGTCCGGCACCGTCGCCCGCAGCGCGCCCACCTGGACCGTCATCGGCCCGGTTTATCCTTATGAAGACGCGCCGCTCAACACCGGCCGCGTCACGGGCAAGACGAATTTTGTCGCCACCAACCCGCTGCCCGTCACGGCCAAACTGCTGCAACGCGGGCGCGAACGTTTTGATATTTATTGCGCGCCCTGCCACGGTGGCCTCGGCGACGGCAACGGCGTTACGAAGAAACTCGGTTTGATGCCTGCCGTGGCGAATTTGCAGGACAAACGAATTGTGGAAATGACCGACGGCGAGATTTTCAACACCATCACCCACGGGAAAAACTTGATGGGCGCGTACGGACCGATTGTGCCGGTGGAAGAGCGCTGGGCCATCATCGCCTATCTGCGCGCGCTGCAATTGAGCCAGCTCGGCTCCACCAATGATCTGCCCCCCGCCGAACGCGCCGCCCTCAAATAACACATGAACCCGCACAACGACCCAACCCACCTGCCGCCGCCGCTGGACTTGTCCCGGTGGAAACAGGCGCCGGTCGCCTTGATGGCGGTCGGCGGCTTCCTGTGCGTGGCCGGCGCGGGGATTGACCTGCGGGAATTCGGCTATTCCTGGCTGCTGGCGTTCATGTTCTACCTGACCCTCGCGCTGGGCGCGCTCTTCCTCGTGCTCATCCATCATTTGACCGACGCGGGTTGGTCGGTCGCCACGCGCCGGTTCTGCGAACACATCGCGGCGTTGTTGTTTCCGTGGCTGGCGGTTTTGTTCGTGCCGGTGGCGCTGCTCGGGCCGGCGATTTATTCGTGGATGAACATTGATCCGCGCGCCGACCGCGCGTTGCTGGCGAAATGGCCGCTGTTCACGCTGCCTGGATTTTACATCGCGTCGGCCTTGTTCTTCGGCGTCTGGTGGTTGCTGACGTCGCGGCTGCGGCATTGGTCGCTCAAACAGGATGAAACCGGTGAGGCGCGTTGCACCCACCGGATGCGATATTATTCCGGGTGGGGGGTCCTGGCCTTCGCGGCCACGGTGACCCTCTCCGGCATCCTCTGGATGCAGGCGCTGCAATACCAGGCGTTCTCGACCATCTACGGCCTGTGCTTTTTCGCCGATTGCGCGTGGGTCATGCTGGCGACGGCGTATGTGCTCGCGATGGTTTTGCAACGCCAGCGCATTTTGAGCGATGTGTTGCATGACAACCAATTTTACTTCTTGGGCACGTTGCTTTTCGCGTTCACGCTGTTCCATGCCTACGTCCATTTCGCGCAATATTTTGTCGTCTGGAATGGAAATATTCCGGACGAAACCTTCTGGTATATCCAGCGTGCGCGCGGTTCGTGGTGGGCGATCAGCCTGGTCATCATCTTCGGCCATTTCCTGCTGCCGTTTTTCGTGCTGCTGCCCATCCGCGTCAAATCCAGTTTCAAAATCATGTTGCCGGTTTGTCTCTGGGCCTGGCTGATGCACTTCGTGGATTTGTCGTTCAATATCCTGCCGGTCGCGCATCCGGACGGGTTTCCGTGGCGCTGGCTATGGCTGCCCTGCGGCTGCCTGGCTTTCATGGGCGGATTGTTGGGCCGGGTTTTCCTGAAGCACTTCAACGCGCACGCGCCATTCCCGAAACAGGACCCGCGCCTGCTCGAGGCCATGGGGATTTCTGACTTTGAGGCCATCGGCGCGCAAACCACCAAAGGCGAACCATGAACCCGGAAACGAACAACCACAGCACTAATGGCGCTGCCGCCGCGGCGTTGGGGTTCATCATCGCCGGCGGCATTGTGGCCGTCCTCGTTCTGGCCATGAAACATTCGGAGCACCCGCCGGCGATTGACGCCGACAGCGCCGCCGCGCGCATCAAGGCGCTGGCCGGATTGCGCGTCGCCGAATCCAACGCGCTCAACCACGCCGGCTGGATTGACCAGAACCGCGGCCTCGTGCGCCTGCCGATTTCCGTGGCCATGCAAATCACTGAAAATGAATGGCAAAATCCCGCCGCCGCGCGCTCCAATTTGATTGCCCGTGTCGAGAAGGCCACCGCCCCGGCGCCCGCGGCCCCGGCCAAAGCCAATCCCTTTGAATGAGCGCGAAAGAAACATTTACCGGTGGGGCGAGCGTCCCCGCGAGCCGGCTCGTCAGTAGCCTCGCCCCACCAATAGACCGTTCGTGCTGCGTGCCGTTATTGGCGTTGTTTGGCGGCGCAGCACTGTGGCTTGTTGCCGGGTCCGTGCTGGCGATGATCGCCTCAATCAAATTTCATGCGCCCGATTTCCTCGGCGATTGCCCGTGGCTTACCTACGGGCGGGTGCAGCCAGCCGCCGACAACGCGCTGCTTTACGGTTTTTGCGTCCCGGCGGCGCTCGGCGTGATGCTCTGGATTTTTGCGCGCTTGAGCCGGACGCCGCTGTGCCTGCCATTCGTGGCGGTGGCCGCCGCAAACCTCTGGCATCTGGGTGTGCTGATCGGCTTGGTGGGCATTCTCACCGGCGACAGCACCGGGTTCGCGTGGCTCGAATTTCCGCGCGGCGGCTCTGTGTTGCTGTTCACGGCGTTTCTGCTCATCGCAATTTGCGCCACGGCCACGTTCGGCCAGCGGCGCGAGCGCGAACTGTACCCGTCGCACTGGTTTTTGCTCGCGGCGCTGTTGTGGTTCCCGTGGATTTACGCCACCGGCAATCTGTTCTTGTTGGCGTGGCCGGTGCGCGGCGTCGTCCAGGCTGCGATAGATTATTGGTTCGCCAATAATCTGCTCTTCGTCTGGCTCGGCCTGACCGGACTCGGAGCGGCATTTTATTTCCTGCCGAAACTGGCCGGACGTCCGTTGCAAAGCCATTACCTTGCGCTGTTCGCCTTTTGGACGCTGATTCTGTTCGGCACCTGGTGCGGCATTCCGCAGGGCGCACCGCTGCCGGTCTGGATGCCGGTGCTGAGCGCTGTTGCCGGCAGCCTGACTTTCGTTCCCGTTGTGGTCGTGTTCGCCATCACGTGGAAGACTTCGCGTGGAAGCGGCGCCTCGTCGCTTGAGTGTGGCGGCGACGCCCACGTCGCCGCGCCGGTGCGCTCAGACTGCTTGGCGCAAGACGAGGCGACCAGGGCGTCGCATTCTCCTGACGGCAATGGAGCATCGCCTTCACGGTGTTTCGTCCGGTTCGGTCTCGCGGCATTTATGCTTTCGTCATTGATGCTTATCGCCATGGCGTGTCCGCAAATCAGCCGGGTAACGGAATTCACCTGGTTCGGCCCGGCGCAGACGCAATTGCAACTCTACGGCTTCTTTGCCATGACGATGTTCGGGGCAATTTATTATCTCCTGCCGCGTGTCGTCGGCTTTGAATGGCCGTTCCCGAAGCTGACGCGCGCGCATTTCTGGATTTCAATGCTCGGCATTCTGCTGCTCGTCGTGCCGCTGGCCATCGGCGGCGTGGTGCAGGGATTGAAATGGGTGAATCCGAATGTTGCGGTCGTGGACGTGTCCGTGGCGACACTGCCGTTTCTGCGAGTGAGCACCACCGGTTTGTTGCTGATATTGCTGGGCAACCTGCTGTTCGCCCTGAACATTTTCGGGCTGACGCTCAGGTGGAAACTCGCGCTGCTCAAAAAAGCCATCGCCATCGTGAAAGCGCCGACGGCGACCGAAGGTGACACCGGGTCCGCCTTCGCTTCGCTACGGCGTGACAAGGAGGTGCAGTCATGAAAAACGGCGCGGCAGTTTCCCTGGCAGTATTTATCGCCCTTGGCCTTTCGTGGTGCGGGTTTGTGCTCGCGCCGGCGCGCCAACTCGGCGGCGCGAAACAAACCACCGTGCTCAATTCATCCGAGATTTATCCCGTCGGCCGCCCCGGCGAGGCGAACCAGGGATTACAGGTTTATCGCGCCAATGGCTGCGCCGCCTGTCATACCGAACAGGTCCGGCAAGGCGGTGTTCGTTGCGACGTGGTGTTGGCCAGCGCCGGCAAAAATCCCGTCGCGGTGAGCAATCTCGTTTCCACTCTGAAATTGAACGGCCTCGCCAAGGAAGATGCCGATGCCGCGTCTGACAAAATCATCGCCGCCGGCGGCAAGGCCGAGATTCACATCGTTGCCACCGGGCCGGACATCGCGCGAGGGTGGGGGATGCGCCAAAGCATCGCGGAAGATTATCTTTACGATTATCCGGTGCAACCCGGCAGCCTGCGCGTCGGACCCGACCTGATGAACGTCGGCGGGCGCGAACCGGACATGAACTGGCAATTGGTCCACCTCTACGCGCCGGCGGCGGAAGTGAAAGGTTCCACGATGCCGCCGTACCGTTACCTGTTTGAAGTCCGAAAGATTAGTGGAACGGGCGTCTCGCCCGTCCAGACAGGCGAGACGCCCGTGCCACAACCTTCGCCGGACGCGCTGGTTTTCCCGGAAGGATTCGGCCCGGCCGCTGGTTATGAAGTCGTACCCAAACCGGAAGCGCGGGAACTGGCGGCATATCTTTTAAGCCTGCGCGCTAACGTGCCGTTGTATAGCGCGCCCTTTACACAATAATCCATGAACCGTGAATTGAATGCTAACGCTGCCCCGGACGCCGGACCGACGGCCACGCGCTCGACCGTCCCGATGTGGATTTTCATGCTGGCGCTGGCGCTGTTGTTCCTCGGTGGGGTTTATTTCGATCACCACAGCGGCTGGTTCGACGCGCAGGTATATCGGCCTTATGCCTCGGCCGATGAATTGGACGCATATCAGCCCAAGTCCGGCGCGGCGGCGCTGCTCGCGCAGGGCAAGCGGAGTTATGACTCAGTTTGCGGCGCGTGTCATGGACCCGAT
>Ga0209517_10009314_pt1 | contig 11230 bp, 8 predicted proteins | sample PeaSoiMetSII2010_FD_187695 | JGI IMG/M metagenome (GOLD analysis project Ga0209517, IMG submission 187695) | Peat soil microbial communities from Weissenstadt, Germany - SII-2010 (SPAdes) (version 2) | ecosystem: Environmental > Terrestrial > Soil > Wetlands > Peat | place: Germany: Weissenstadt... | reverse complement strand
ATCACCAGGAACAACACGTTCCAGGGCGTGGAAAGCGTCTCCATTCTCAAAGGCAAGCACTCCATTAAAGTAGGTGGCGAAATTCGCCGCCTGCGGTACGACCAGTGGGGCAACCAGAAGGACGACGGCGAATTCGACTTCGACGCCCAGTCCACCTGCAACCCGTCCAACTGCGCCGCAACCGGCTTCATCTTTGCCGATTTCATGGTTGGTCTGCCTTCCCAGGCGTACCGCGTGCTTTCCGAAGGCAACGCCATGATGCGCACCACGTTCTTTGCCGGCTACGTCCAGGACGACTGGAAAATCAGCCGCCGGCTGACCCTGAACCTCGGGATGCGCTACGAAAACACACGCCCCTGGACCGACAAATATAATGGCCTGATCAATGCCCAGGTGACGAACTGGGGCGCGGGTCCAGCCGGCGCCTACCTCATTCCCAACGCGCCGCCGCCCATCTACACCCGGCCGGGAACCGGTGACTTCTACCGGAGCGTCTTCTTCCGATATGCGCAGGGACAGATGACGCAGGTGGGCAACCAGTACATGGGCCAGGGCCTGGTCAATCCCAGCGACCGTAATTGGGGGCCGCGTGTTGGCCTGGCCTTCAACCCGGCGGAGCACTGGAGCATTCGCGCCGGCTTTGGGATGTTCTACGTGCAGGACATTACCAACATCGTCTTCGATATGGCGCGCAACCTGGGCGGCAAAGACGGATACGTGATCAGCGCCAACCAGCGCACCACCTATCTTTCTTCCCCCTGGGCTACGGAGACGGGGAGTCCCAATTGTCCCGGTTGGGCCGGCGTGTGCGTCAACGCGCCGCAGATCCAGGCCACCTTCCAGAACAACCGCACGCCCTACGACGAGCAGTACCTGCTCAACGTGCAGCGCGAGTTGACCAGCAACCTGGTACTGGAAATGGGCTACCTCGGTAATGAAGGACATCACCTGGATCGTTTCCAGGTGGTCAACCAGGCGATCCTTCCCAGCGGACCGAACGACCACTCGAGCGCCGCCTCGCGGCGGCCGTGGCCGTTGTACGGCAATGTCCAGGAAGTGGCGGGCGTGGTCAACTCCAACTACAACGCCATCGACTGGAAGCTGACCCAGCGGCTGTCCAAGCGCATCAGCTACACGGTTGCATTCACCTGGTCGAAGGCCATCGACGAGGGCAGCGCCACGCGCACCAATAGCGGCGATACCCTGTGGCCCAACAACAGCTACACCCTGAACACCATGCGCGGTCCCTCGCAATTCAATATGCCGCGGCGGTTTGTGGCCTCCTACGTGTACAACCTGCCGTTCGGGCCGGGCGGAAATTGGCTCACGCACGGCGTGGCCGGCGCGATCGTGGGCGGCTGGCAACTGGGCGGCATCGTTGTCCTGGCGGATGGCACCCCGGTGCAGGGCTCAACCTTGGGCGATACCACCAACATCGGCAACCTGGCGGATTTCCCGGACGTCACGGGGGTCAGCCCGATTCCGGCGAATCGCTCGGCGAACAACTACTTCAACGCCTCCGCGTTCGATTTCACCAACCCGACTCTTTCCTATATACCGGGTAACGAGGGAAGAAACGTTCTGAGCAGCCCGGGAACCCAGATCTTCAATGCCTCCCTGGTGAGGGACATCCGGATCAAGGAGAAACACAACCTGGAGTTCCGGTGGGAGGCTTTCAACGCGCTCAACCATGCCAACTGGAACACGCCGCCCAACGATCCGAGGTCCGCATCCACGTTCGGCGTCGTGACCAGCGCCAAGACTATGCGCCAGATGCAACTCGCGCTGAAGTACAGTTTCTGAGGCCGCGGGGAGCGAGCTTTCGCGCGCCCGTTTGCATTGTAAGGCGAGTTGGCTGTAATATCTCCCCATTGGCGCTGATTTCTCACCGAGCCAATACACAGGCAGGAATGCCTGTGCTACTCCGGGAGGATCCGCCAGGAGGGAGACGTATGAGAATCTCGAAGGGAACGTGTTTACTGGGTTTGCCACTGGCCTTGGTGTTGGCAGTCGTCATCGCGCTGGCCCAAGACGGACATCTGACCTATAAGCCCAAGCGCATTAACCGGGCTGTTGAATTGTTGGCCGACGGCCAGCCGATCTACTACACCGGCTCGCACACCGGGGCGCCGGGCGGCGCCGGGGGTGCGGCCGCTGCTTTTGAGCAGGGCAAGAAAGATGCGCAGACTTTCGCCGACTACATCAGCTACGACATGGAGCACACAGCCTACGACATCGTCGGGCTGACCGCGTACATGAAGGGCCTGGTAGCCGGCGGCCCCACCAAAAGCGGCCACCGCACGCCGGCGGTGATCGTCAATGTGCCGGTCAACGGCCTCGATGAAGCGTCGGTTCGCGCCAATGCCTGGATGTTCCAACAGGTGCTGGCTGCCGGCGTGCACGGAATCATGCTCACCCATGCGGATACGCCCGGCGCCATCCGCGCGTTCGTCGAAGCGGTCCGCTTCCCCATCCACAAGCAGGGCATCGGGCCGCTGCTTGGTGAGGGCCATCGGGGCGCGCATGGATCCGCGCCAGCCGCGCAAATCTGGGGAATCTCCGTGCAGGAGTACGAGCAGAAGGCCGATCCGTGGCCGCTCAACCCAGACGGCGAGCTTTTGCTGGGTGTGAAAGAAGAAGACAAGTACGCGCTGGCGAACGTAGCCGAGAACCTCCAGATTCCGGGCATCGGGATGGCCGAGTGGGGGCCCGGAGACATGGCGTTATCGCTGGGTGTGCCGTCGGGCCGGGGCTCGGTCGCCGACCCTCGGATGGTGGCGGCCCGGGCCAAAGTACTCGCGGCCTGCAAGAAAAACCACGTCGCATTTCTGAATTCGTTGTCCGCCGCGGACGTGGTCGACATGATCAAGGAAGGCGTCATGGTCGGGCCGGCCAACCAGCAGACCACCGAAATCGGCCGCAAATTCACCAATCGCCAGATGCCATGGTAAACCGATGACCAGATATGCCGGCATGTTCGGCCTGATGATGATTGCCAGCGTGTGGTCCTACGCCGCTGACAATGGTCTGACTCCCCAGGAGAAAGCCAAAGGGTGGGTACTCCTGTTCGATGGCAAGACTCTCAACGGCTGGGATTCGGCCGTCCCGCCGGGAGCCGGGGCCGGCCGCGGACGTGCAGGCGGCGCTCCCAAGCAGGCCAAAGGTCCCGCGCAACCCGGCGCTGCGCCGGCGCAGGGTTCCAATCCGCGGGAGTGTTCTACTCCGCAGGGACGGGCCACCGTTCCAGCGGGCGCTTCGCACTGGGAGATCGTGGATGGAAACCTCTCGCCGTGCGGGGAACCGGCGGGCTATCTGACGTCGAAGGAGGCCTACCAGGATTTCGTCCTGACGGCCGATTTCCGCACCGGCGAAGACACCAATAGCGGCGTGTTCATCCGTTCTCCCGAGGGCAACGGCGGTTACGAGGTGCAGATCTGGAAGGCGCAGCCCGCGGGCTACAATACCGGCTCGATTGTGGGCACGGCCAAGACCGCGCGCGAGTTCAAGTTTATTGCGGACCAGTGGAACCATTACGAGATTACCGCCGACGGCGATCATTTGGTGGTTGTCCTGAACGGGACCAAAACCCTGGATGTCCACGACCCGCAGTTCTCCGCCGGCCGCATCCGCCTGCAGTACCAGAAATTCCCCATCGAGTTCAAAAACATCAAGCTGCTGGAGATCCGGCACTGATGGCCGCCGCGCCCGTTGCCCATCGTCCCGCGAGCCGCGTGCGCTATCGTGTGCTGGGTCTGAGTTTCCTCATGGCGTTCATGATGTACATGGAGCGCGGTGCTATCGGCGCCGCGGCCCCCGCCATCATGCGCGAATTCCACGTAAACAAGATTTCCATGGGCTGGGCCGTCTCGGCGTTCAATTGGTCCTATGCCCTGTTTCAGGTGCCGGGCGGCTGGATGGCCGACCGCTTCGGTCCGCGCATCATTCTGGCCGCGGCCATGGCGTGGTGGTCGGTCTTCACGGCGGCCACGGGCTTGACCACCAGCGCCTCTTCCCTGGCCGCCATGCGGTTTCTGTTTGGCATCGGCGAAGCGGCGGCCTTCCCGGCCGGCTCGCGCGCGCTGGTGCGCTGGCTGCCCGTGCGGCGCCGTGCCTTCGGACAGGGATTCCAGCATTCCGGGTCGCGCCTGGGCGCGGCTGTAGCTCCGGCCCTGGTGGTCGCTCTCATCGCCTGGTCGGGCTGGCGGCCGATCTTCTTCGTTTTCGGCGCGGTGGGAATCGCCTGGGCCCTGGTGTGGTTCGCGTATTATCGCGATCATCCCCGCGACCATCCTGATGTGGATGCCGAAGAGTTGGCGATCCTGGAACCGGCAGGCACGAGCGTTCGATCCGGCCCGCGCCCCGCCGTGCCCTGGGGCCGGATTCTGCGCAGCCGCGATCTGTGGTATCTGAGCACCATCTATTTTTGCTATGGCTGGGTGCTGTGGTTGTACCTGGCCTGGTTTCCCACATACCTCCGGGAGGCGCGCCATTTTACGCAGCTCGGAATGGGCTTCGCCAGCCTGCCGCTCCTGGCGGCCACCGTGACCAATGTAGTGGGCGGATTGGTATCCGACCGCCTGGCCCACCAGTGGAACGACCTCCGCCGTGGCCGGCTGACGGTTTCCGTTTGCGGCTTCCTGATTGCCGGCATCGCGCTCTTGCCGGGCGTCCTGGCTTCCAACGCCGTTGCCGCCATGGTTGCCCTGACCATTGCGCTGGCCGGGCTGGAACTCACCGTCTCGATATCCTGGGCCATCTGCATCGATATCGGGGGCGACTTCAGCGGCTCGGTCTCCTCGGTGATGAATACCTGGGGCAATATCGGCGGGGCCGTTTCCGCCGTGATGGTCGGCTACCTGGCAACGCTTTTGGGATGGACCTCGCCTTTCCTCCTGGCCAGCGGCCTTTGCCTGTTCTCGGCGCTGCTGGTCACCCGCATCGATCCCCGGCGGCCCGCCGCCGGTCCGGCCCTCAAAGAACACGAAATTTCGCGGAGCATACCTGTATGAAAATCGATCCTTCGAAGTGCGTGGCTTGCGGTAATTGCACCTACGTGTGTCCCATGGGCGCGATCTATATCGATCCCGCTATCAAGCGTGCCACCGTGAACCGCGACGAATGCGTGGAGTGCTATGCCTGTTTCAACGGCCTGAGCCAGGAGCATCTGAATCCGACCATGGTGCGGACGATGCGCAAGCTCTTCCAACTGATGCGCCTGCGTTTCGACCCCGAACCCGATGTCTGCCCGACCGCGGCCTTTGCGCCCGAGGAACTGACCTGGCCCCGAGTCGTGCGGCGCGCATTTTCCGATCCGCGGGTGCCGCACGAATCTACGGGTGTGGAAGGCCGCGGGACCGAAGAAGTGAAGACCAACGATGTCAGCGGACGCGTCCAGACTGGCGAGGTCGGCTTCACCATCGAATTCGGCCGGCCGGGTGTGGGCGTGTGGATTCGCGAGATTCAGGAAATGTCCCAGGAGTTGGCGCGAGCCGGAGTCGCCTTCGAAAAGAAGAATCCCGTTACGTCGCTGATGTCGGACGTTGCTACCGGCACGATTCGCGATGACATCTTGAACGAGAAGGTGCTGTCGGCGATTCTCGAGATCAAGGTTCCGGTGGAGCGCACCGAAGAGATCATCCGCCTGGTGTGGGATGTCGAGAAGCGTCTCGAAACGGTGGTGGCCCTGGGAGTGGGAACGCGCTGCGATCCGGATGGCGAAGACCGCACCGTGGCGCCCATTCTGGAACGCATGGGTTACAAACTGGAGCGGGCCAAGACCAACGTGGGCTTGGGCCGCATCACCAACAGCGCGCCCGCCGCGCGCCAGGGAGAGGTGGTGACGAGATGACCAATACGCTGCATCGCTACGGGGACGCGGCCAGCTTCCGCGACGATTACGTGGTGTTCGCCATTTGCAGCCGCGGCAAGAACGACCAGGATTCGGTGCCCAAGCTGCGGCGCTTCCTCGAGATGGCGCTGCCGTTCAAACCGGTGAACCTGGGAGACGCCCGGCACGGCGGCGCCTTGCGCCCCTCCAAATCCATGAGCCCGGTATCGCACTGGAAGCGGGATATGCAACCCGACTTTCAAGCCGTGATCGACGGCCTCGACACGCCTACCACGGCGGCCGCGGTGTTCGACAATCGCGCCGCGGCGGAAGACTTCGTGAAGAGCGTCAAGGCCGCCGACCTGGGCCTGAGCGTGAACATCTCGACCTCCATCGAGGGCGCCGAGCAATGCTGTGACGAGGCCGGCATTTGCCGGCACAGCGTGGGTTATTCCCTGGGCTTTGAAGGCAAGACCGCGCACCTTCCCAATGAAGACGTCTTGCAGCTTTCCACCATGTGCGGGCACGGCATGGTCAGCTCATCGTTTGCCAAAAAAATGGTGGACTGGGTCAAGGAAGGGCGGCGAACGCCGGAACAAGCGGTTACCTATCTCGCCCGCTTCTGCTCCTGCGGAGTTTTCAACCCGTCCCGCGCGCGCCGCATTCTGGAGGATGCCCGCAAAAGGACGAAATAGCTTTCAGCGATCAGCGATCAGCTTTCAGCCTACACCTCACACGCGCCCGAGGCTGATCGCTGACCGCTGAAGGCTGACCGCTCGCGCTAAAATCCCGCTTTCTTGTCCACCACGTTCAGCAAGGGAAGCCCGGCGCCGAACCGCCGGATGTTCTCGCTCACCAGGTGGTTCAGGCGCCCCTCTAAGTTATCCGAGCCGCCTGATGTGTGGGGCGTGATCACCACGTTCTCAAACTTCCACAGCGGGTCGCCTTTGGGCAGCGGCTCGGGGTCGGTCACATCCAGGCCCGCTCCGGCCAGCCGCCGGCTGTCCAGCGCCTTTACCAGCGCTCCATGGTCATAGATCTTCCCCCGCGACATGGCGATGAAATAGGAGCCCTGCTTCATCAGCTCGAACTCGCGGGCGCCCATCATGCCCTCGCTCTTATGCGTGTGGGGAACCGAAATGAAAACCACGTCCGCCTCCGGCAGCACCGAATCCAGCATGTCCGGCGGCACCACTCGCTGCACCTCGTTACTCACGGGAATGTCGCGGATATCGACGCCGATCACCTTCATGCCGAAGCCATGCGCCCGCTGGGCGATCTGGCTGCCGATCCCGCCCACGCCGATGATGACCGCCGTCTTGCCATTCAGCTCGAACATTCCGGTCCTTCCCGCGGGCCACTCTTCGAGATGCTGCCGCGGAATCGTCACGTTCAACCGGCGGGTCAATGCCAGCAGGAACGCAAAAGCGTGATCGGCGATCTGCGGGCCGTAGACGTTCTTGGCGTTGGTCACCACCACGTCGCTGTCGATCAGCGCCGGGAAGAGACCAACCTGTCCGCCGTGGTTCTCCACGCCCGCGCTCGAGATGTGAAGCCACTTCAATTGCTTGGCCAGCTTGAACAATTCGGGCGTCAACTGCACGCCGACCATGGCGTCGGCATCCACGATTTCCCTGGTGAGGTCGCCGCCGCGGGCCGCCACGATCCTCACGTTGGGCGCAGTCACCGCCAGTTCCTTCACCATCTCAGGCGAGAGGTTGGCAATCACTTTCTTGGTCTGCGCGAAAGCCGCGCAGCTCAGCAGCAGCACTGATAAGAGAAGGCGTCTCATGAGTCCCCCTCCAGTCGGGGTCCGTCTGAATCATTCTACTCCAGCGTGCCCGCGAGTGAGCGCGGCATGATATGCTTTCTGGACATGTCGGGCCCAGGAAGCATTATGACGATCCTCAGAGTTGCCTCTCTTGCGCTGCTGCTCGGCGCTTCCGTGCTCCGCGGCGAGATCAAGGTGCTGAAGAATTTCACCCTCATCGATGGCTCCGGCGGCCAGCCTCTCGCCGGCGCCGCCATGATTGTCGACGCAGGCCGTATCGTGTGGGTGGGCCCGGCGGCCCAACTGCGGACTCCGGCCGGGGCTCAGGCCGTCGAACTTTCCGGTAAGTACGTCATGCCCGGGATCATCAATCTTCACGGGCACCTCGGCAACACCATCGACCTGACCCAGGATGCCAAATTCTTCACCCGCGAAAACGTCGAGAAGAACCTGGCGACCTATGCGTCTTACGGCGTCACGGCCATGCTGAGCATGGGCACCGACCAGGACCTGATCTTCCAGATCCGCGATCGCCAGCGCGCCGCAAGGCCCTCCACCACCCGCGTCTTCACTGCCGGCCAGGGTTTCATCTTCAAGGGCGGCTACGGCGGCATCGCGGGAGTGAACCAGGGCGTGTCCAGCGTTAGTGAAGTGGCCCCCGCGGTGGCGGTCCAGGCGCGCAAGAAGGTGGACATCGTCAAGCTCTGGATGGACGATGAGCTGGGCCGATTCCCGAAAATGCCCTATCCCATCGCCAAGGCCATCATCGATGCCGCGCACCAGCAGCACCTGCGCGTGGCCGCCCACATTTTCTATCTCCAGGACGCCAAGCAGTTGACCGAGTATGGCGTCGACGGCCTGGCCCACAGCGTGCGCGACAAGCCGGTCGACCAGGCGCTCATCGAGAGCATGAAGAAGCACGGCGCCTGGCAAATGGCGCCCACGCTCTCGCGCGAGGCGTCCATGTTCATCTACGGCACTCCTGCCCCTTTCCTCAACGATCCGTTTTTCATGCGTGGCGTCTCGCCGGCAGCCAGTCAGACGCTGCGCAGCCCGGAGTATCAGAAGACGGTTGCATCCGGCCCCCATTTCAAGGAATACCCGGCCTTTCTGGAGACCGCCCGGAAGAACCTCAAGACGCTCGCCGACGCCGGTGTGAAGTACGGTTTTGGCACGGATACCGGCCCTCCCGGACGGTTCCCGGGCTATTTCGAGCACTGGGAAATGGAACTGATGGTCCAAGCCGGGCTGACGCCCATGCAGGCGCTCACCGCGGCCACTCGGAATGCCGCGGAGTTTCTCGGGGCCAAGGACCTCGGTACGCTGGAACGCTCCAAATGGGCCGACCTGATCGTGCTCGACCGCAACCCGCTCGACGATATCCGGAACACCAGAACCATCCACGCCGTCTATATCGCCGGCAACCGGGTACCATAGCCGGAGCCACCACATCGGGGTGGTAACTTCCTTTAACCCGATTCGCAAAAAAGACTTGAATACACACGAGCGTCTCGTGCTTTGAGGCCCGGGAAACGTGCTATCCTGGCCACTTAGATATTCAGACCTTTTAACCTGAAAACTCGAACCCTGGAGACCAGCATGAGATCCCTCAGCATCATTCGCTCGCTCTTACCCCTCGCTTGGTTACTTCCCGCCCTGTGCCTGGCGCAGGGCTCCGCCCAGACAGACGACATAAGCCAGCTCCGCGACCAGATTCGAGCCCAGCAGAAACAACTCGACGAACAGCGGCAGGCGCTCGACTCCGCACAAAAGGCGCTGGCGCGCGCGCAAGCCGCCATCGATTCCCAGCAGAAACTGCTGGACCACCTGGTAGCCACGGCTGCCGCACCGGCCGCCGAACCCAAGCGGCCCACGCCCGTGGTCGAGGCGGAGGCTAATGACCGCGACGCCTCGCCGCTCTCATTACACATCCTCGGCGCGGATTTCGCGCCCGGCGGCTTTATGGATTTCGCCACGGCGTGGCGCTCCACCAATATCGGAAGCGGCGTGGCGACTTCCTTTGCCGCGGTTCCGTTCGGCAACACCGCGGCCGGCAGGATGCAGGAATTCCGTTCCAGCGCCGCCAACTCGCGCGTCACCCTGACCATCACCGAAAACCCCACGAAGAACCTGGCGCTAACCGGTTATCTCGAGGGAGACTTCAGCGGAAACCAGCCCGCCAGCCTTTACGTGACCAGCAACAGCAACACCTGGCGCATGCGCCACTTCTGGGTGAACGTGTCGCGCGGAAAGTGGGAGGTGCTGGGCGGCCAGGCCTGGACGCTCCTTACGCCCAACCGCTTCTCCACCTCGCCGGTTTCGAGTAATGTCTTCGTCGGCCTGGGAGAAGACTCCAACTATATGCCCGGCCTGGTATGGGGACGCCCCGGACAAATCCGCGTGGTCTATCATCCCAACTACAAATGGTCACTCGCCGCTTCCATCGAAAACCCCGAACAGTTCGTCACCACCGCGACCACGCTGCCCGCGTTCGCGGCCACTCAGGTGGACAACGGGAGCGTCTCGACCACGCCCAACGTGAGGCCGGATTTCGTAGCCAAGGTCGCCTACGACACCCGCGTGGCCGGCAAGGGGCTGCACTTCGAGCTGGCCGGCTTTTCGCGGCAGTTCCGAACCTCGCCGGCGCCGGGCAAATACTATGGCGCGCAAGGCGTGGGCGGTTCGTCCGACGCGGTCCTGGAAGTAGCGAAAAACTTGCGCCTGATTGCCACGGCGTTCTACTCGAGCGGCGGCGGCCGTTACCTGGTGGGGCTCGGTCCGGATTTCACGGTTGGTCCCGATGGCTCCATTTCACCGGTGCATTCCATGGCGGGCATAGCCGGATTCGAATATGCGCCCAACGCCAAATCGCAGTTCTTCGGTTATTACGGCGGAACGTATTTCGACCGGAACTATACGCAGGTAGGGCCGGCGAGTTTTCTGGGGTTCGGCTTCCCCGGATCGTCTTCGGCCAACCGCCAGTTCCAGGAACCGGTGTTCGGCTACTACTACACCTACTGGAAGAACCCCCGATACGGCGCGCTGCAGATCATTACCGAGTATGCCTACCTCACTCGAGCGCCCTGGTACGTGGCGCCTGGAACTCCGTCCACGGCGCACGCCCACATGATCTTCGGCTCGTTGCGTTTCACCCTGCCGCAAGCCTCCGGACGAGAGGCCGCCCCCAAGAAACCCTGACGTGGCACAGGCATTCCTGCCTGTGTCTGCTGTTTCTACATTTCCTCGACCAGGGGTGGCGGGTGTCCTTGGGGTGGGGCAGGCGGTTTCGCCTGCCAGCACAGGCATTCCTGCCTGTGTCAGTGCCGGGACTCATCTGGGCGCGTCGGCAAGCGGTGTCGCGACATACTAACTGGGATAATACACGTACAATTTCGATTTCCGCTCGGCCTGCCCCATATAGACAGTCCCGTCCAGACCGATCGCCATCGAGTCGATCAGGTAAGCCTGCCAGGAATAGTAGGGCCGGTGATTGACATCCACCATTCCCAGCACCTCGTAGACCCCGCGCGGCGGATCATAGGAAAAGAGCCGGGCCATCTCATCGTCGTCGCCGCCCACCCCGTAAAGCTTGCCGGACGGGGCGAACACCAGCCCGCGAATCCGATACTGGT
>Ga0209517_10009313_pt1 | contig 11232 bp, 10 predicted proteins | sample PeaSoiMetSII2010_FD_187695 | JGI IMG/M metagenome (GOLD analysis project Ga0209517, IMG submission 187695) | Peat soil microbial communities from Weissenstadt, Germany - SII-2010 (SPAdes) (version 2) | ecosystem: Environmental > Terrestrial > Soil > Wetlands > Peat | place: Germany... | reverse complement strand
GCCTCGCGGAAACGAGAACTCCGGAATATAGTACCATTGTGTAAGAACTTTCAGCTCGGACCTCTAACCCATTCAAGCATCAGCGACAAACCAACGTCTATTGATACTCTTGGTTTCCAATTCAAGTTTGTCATGGCTCTGGAAACATCATAATGTTGAGAAAAAATTGGTTCCTTACTTTGTATATTTAGTATGGGTGCGTGGGGATCGATTAGCTTAGAGATTTTTTCAGCAAGCTGTGTGAGCTTAATCGGGTTGCCCGTGGAGATGAGATACGTATCGTAGGGTAGACTGGCGGCATTCGTGCTCACCACGAGAGCGTCAATTGCGTCGTCAACGTACAAGAATTCGCGAGTGTGACTGCCGTCTCCAAGCAGTTCGATCGGATCGCCGCTGATTGCCTTGCGCATGAACTGTTCGATTACGTTGGCATGTTTTTGTTCCGGTCCGTAGATGATTGAGAATCTGAACATTAGTGCTTTAGTGTTAGTTCTTCTGGCGTAGTCTCTTACGAGCATTTCTTCGCAGACTTTGCTCGTTGCGTATGGAGTTAGGGGGTGGGTTCTGGTCATCTCAGAAATTGGCAGATTCTCGTCCTGCACGTTTCCATAGATGGAAGTGCTTGACGGGAAAACGATCTTCCTAACGCCAAATCGTGTCGCTGCCTCGCAGATGTTAAGCGTGCCTTGAATATTGTTAACGTAAAGATCGTAAGGTCGGTCAAAGTTTGGATTATTATCGTTGATAGCAGCTAAATGCACTACTACTTCGGGCATCGAAGATTCGAGTACAGCATTTACACTTTCTTTGTCACGAACGTCCAAAGAGACGATCTCATCTGTCACCTGCAAATCTGCGGCGACGACATTCAAGTTCATACCCCGTAATTTTTTGACGAGCCGCTTTCCCAGGAACCCTGTCGCCCCCGTCACTAAAACTTTCGAATCCACAGCAAGTCGGATTACACGATGCAAACGTCGATATATAAGCCCCAATAGAAAACATGGAAAACCAAGATAATCCATTATGTTTCTTATTACAAACAGCGACGCCTTAGAACAGCCACTAGAGCCAAGCTTTGAATCATGGTAAACAGGATTAGATGGATCGTTGAAGTCTATCTGCATCGCGACACCTGATTTCGAACCGCTAACTCGAGTTGGAGGTATCGGCACCCATTACTCCGCCTTAACAAAACTACTTTCGAACAATGGCTGGGATGTAACAGTACTCCTCTGCCCGCAGGAACTAACCAATCTTAACGGCATCATCGAAGAAAATCGAAAAAAACCTGGACCACGAATTTATGATGCGACCGAGTTGGGAGATGTATATGGAGATCTTAACAAATCGAGAGCGGACCTTCAACAATTTGCCTTGAAACGCAGCCAGGTCATGCATCGTGCGCTTCAAATGTTGATAAATGAACGAGGGCGAGAGTTCGATTTAATTGAGTTCCCTGACGGCGGTGCAACCGGATTCATTCCCGTCCAGATGAGAAGAAATTACATAGCCTATCCAGGCTCTAGAATCATTGTAAAGCTTCACGGATCCTGGACATGGGTTGAAAGCGAAAGACCATCGCTAACGCTATCAGACCTAAAGCGCTACTACATGGAACAATATTCATTCGAAAACGCAGACATCCAAGTATCCTCAAGCAATTACCTATTAAATTGGTGCCGAAGCCGAGGTTGGAAGATTAGATCAAACGCCTCGGTATGCAGACTGAACCCAAGCGGCATTACACCGAATGGCGCCCACCGAACCTTAACTGAACAAAAAGAAATCATCTTCTTCGGAGTATTCGCTGAAACGAAGGGCGTACTAGAATTCATTGAGGCACTTCGCTATATTGCCCAAGTTGACACAGAATTTCCTATCCGTTATTCAGTATCATTCGTAGGAAAAATTGCTGCATCCCCTTCCGAGAAAGAGATCCTCAATCACCTTAACAAATATCAAGTAAAGTTCCATACTTTCGCCACACGTGAAGAAGCGATCAACTACCTTCACAACAAAGCCCGATTAGTAGTGATACCGTCACGCATCGACAATTCTCCAAATACAATCCTGGAATGCATGTTGACAAAAGTTCCCTTCGTGACCTCAAGATCAGGAGGAATACCTGAGATGCTTGGGGTTGATAGCGAACTCTATGAATCCGTAAGTTGCTCAATTGAAAACTCACGAAACCTTCCGACACTCATACAAAAATACTTGAAACAGGACAACCAATACACCAACAAACTCTTAGACCTAGCTTACGCACGCGGAAGATCAATTATTAATCCTGAAAATATTCTACAATGGTACGAACAACGCCTACACGAACCAAACATGCTACCACAAAATCCGCAACGGGAACCACAATCCATCACAATAATAATACCCACAAAAAACGACCGCAAATACCTTGAGACCGCTCTCAACTCACTATTCAACCAGACCCACAAAAATTTCAAACTGATCGTCATTGAATCCAGCATCGAATCAAAAGGCCTCCTCGATCTAGAGGAATATGTGAAGAAATTTCCCAACGCCAAATTAATTCAGAAAGACAACTTCTCCGTAAACGAAGCATTGAATCAAGCCTTACCGTACGTGGATACGAAATACTTCATGGAAGTAGACGATGATAACATCTCAAAACCAAATATGGTTGAAACGTTTCTACGCACCATTGAACAGAGAAACGATGCTGCAGCGCTATCCTCATACTTGGCAATGTTTACGGACGACGATGAAACGAAAGTATTAGATTCACTGAAACCGCAAACGACCATACAGTTCACTCCACTTTCGTGTTGGGAACCTATCGGACCATGCCTCCCAGCATTATTATTCGAAAATACTCAAGGTGACGCTAACAGCGTCTACCTGACCGAAGCGGTAAGAACAGTGGGCGGCTGGCCTGAAAGCAAGAATTGTCCTCAGGACTACGGACTCTCGCTGAAATTAGCAGGAGCCGGATACACCCTAGATGTGATCCCAGAAGTATTGTACTACTATAGAGTTCACGAAGGAAATTGGACAAAAAAACTGGAGATAAACCGCAGCAAAGGATTACTTGACCTCATAGAAAGCATCGTTCAAAACCATCCAGAACTCGTAACGCACAATTACCGAAGCCTACATAAACTCACAGTAGCATCTCAAACAGAACCAAAATTCGCCTTGTACTTACTTAATTCTAGATTGGCTGAATTAACGGCAAAATCACCTAAACTTAGAAGGCTCTTAGAATTTTCTGGAAAAGTCTTACGGAAGACAATAGGATCCGACTAGTCGACACTAAAAGTTCTTTTTCATGTCAATGTGATGTGTGAGCTTGATGAGAACCAAACGCATCGTTGCAATACGTCTTTCAGGCCCGATTCTCCTTCCATTAACTACCATCGCTGAAATAGATGCCGTAGCCGATCTCGATGACGTCCACGGTATGGCAACCGTTGAACTCACGAAACAGGAGAAAGGGAATGCTCGAAGCGGGATCTGAAATCATCGCCCGTAAAATAGAATTCGGGTAAATCCAATGATCGAGATGTATAGCGGTTGAAGGTTAGGCAGCTAAGGTAAGCGAGATCTACAGCGATGAAAAACTTTGGCCCAAACGAGTTTGTGCTTCGGCCATCCGATAGAGCCGTGGTTGACGAGGTGCTCGAGCGGAGGGTATACCTCAAGAAATTCCTCATACCTTTTGTCAAACAAAATGGGCTAGTCATCGACATAGGAGCTCACATTGGAAGTTTCACGATTCAGGCGTGCTCATTGCTTCATCCGAGAATGGTTCTAGCAATCGAACCAGATAGAAACAACCACGAATACCTCGTCAAGAATATCACCAAGGCACGACTCAAGCATTTGGTCAAACCGATTCAGATTGCGCTCTGGAATTCCTCTACCGAAGCCAATTTATACTGTCAAGCGTCGAACCCTTCGTGTAATTCCCTTATCCCGTTGTGGTATAAGTGGATGGAAAAGATTCAGATAGCAAATGTCGACGCCTCCAATATCCATCGTGTCCATACTGACACTCTTGACCACATTCTGAACTCGCTACATCTGGGACATGCGGCTATCGACATGATCAAAATTGATGTGGAAGGAGCAGAAAAGCAGGTCTTTGAGGGCGCTACTAACGCGTTACGACGATGCAGGATCATGGTAGGAGAACTTCACGAAGCGTTCCTTACTGAGTATGCGCTCCGTAAACTAATGAAAGACTTCGTAGTACACGTCGGTGAACCATACACATCGCTTCGTCTGCGCTATTTTTGGGCGGTTAGAAGGTCGATGTTCAGTAATTCTGCAAAACGTAGGTTTCAGCGATTCGCGAAAGCGGCAGATATTGAGGAAGAAAGATGGAGAATGGGGCGACAAGAAAATAGAATAAATTCTCTGAACAAACAACTTGACGCGATCCGAGGTTCGCTCAGCTGGCGTCTAACTGCTCCTGGAAGATCACTACTGGACGCCCTATTCCCCGTTCTGCCAACATCGTCAACCACTGCCCTCTCATACATTCATTCAAACCCGCTTCCAGCTCTGCAGAATCCCAGCGTGCGAAATATCTTCAAACAAATAATCGAGGAGCGGCTCAACAACGAATTCCTCTCAACTTACTACCAGCTAGGCCAACGCGTTGATTCCTATGTTATCAGAAACCAGAGAGTTTCACGAAAACAGCTGGTAATCCAAATCGTTAATTTCTTAATCGCGATGCTCAACAATTCCCCAATCGTCGTCGCAAAAACGTTCTGGCGAGAATTCAGTTTCAAAGGCAAAGGTAATGCTGCGGGAGTTCCAACCGAGATCGATCCAATTGAGACAGCGTATAGTAAAATCTCTCAAAACGTGATGGGAGTCGTTATGATCGAGGATCTTTTGAAGCAATCCAATCTTTCAAAAGGAAGGATTGTTGATGTCGGATGCGGAATTAATAAACTCAATATGGGGATCCTTGAACATGCGGATCGAGAAGGACTCGGAGTTAATGAGGCTATAGGCACAGACATTGTCCAAACAACTATGGAGTGCGACGATCCAAGGCTTGAATTCAGAAAGCAATCGTCGTCGAAGACGCTTCCTGTTGAGAACGACTATGCCGACTTAGTGATTTCGAAATGGTCCTTGCATCATATGACAACGGACGAAATTGATTCGATTACGTCTGAAATTAGACGAATTCTACGACCTGGCGGAAAGGCAATAGTAATAGAAACCCTCGCCGGGTGTGGCAACGATTTGCTTTGCGATTTTCTAACTGAGAGTAAACGTAAGGCTGTCTGGCCTGTTGGCCCCTGGCAAGAGGTCAGGAGAAACTTGACGAGACAGTATCTGCAGCTCCAACTGGATCAGCAAAAGGCAGTGCTGGCACTCGAGGACTATTATGGACACTGGCTGGAGAACAGAAGAACTAGTATGCCGCTCCCTTTTACATACTTGACTCCCCTCGAGATCAGTCGAGTGTTTGAGGTGGCTGACATGAGAGAATCGATGCGCCTCAAACGGGTCTTCGGCTTTGCGCCGATCATTCACCAGGGACCTCCTTCTGTGAGGTTGGTTTACTACAAACCTTCAGTAAACGCTTGAAGTGGCCTGTCAAACTTCATAAAAAATGAACTGACGTGAAACTCATCTTAGCAGCGCGAGCGTTTGAAAGAGTTAAATTGAATTAACTGTAACCATTCGAATGTTTCGGGTTGAATGGTGCGTGATTTAGCACGCACGGTTTCTGTCCCGCTCAGGTAGAGGAAAATGAGTTTGAATGATGCTTCATGAAGATCGGTCTCTTAGGATGTGGTCGCGCTGCCGAGCTTCACATGGCAGCGTTCAAACATTTGGATGCAAGCGTGGTTGCCGTCTGCGATATTGATGGTGAAAGGGCCACTGAATTTTCTCGCAGACACAACATTCCCAGAGTATTATCCAACTACATGGATCTTCTAGCAACTAAGAACCTAGACTTTGTAGACATATGCACGCCACCTTCCACGCACGTCCCCTTTGCATCTGCTGCTGCGGAATCTGGTCATGATATTCTTCTAGAGAAACCGATGGCGTTAACCCTTACAGGTTGTGAGGAAATTATACGTCAGTCGGCAAAGCACAGCGTAAAACTCTGCATATGCCATAATCAGATGTTTTTCCCCTCGATCAAACGTGCCAATTCACTTGTTCTTTCCGGAGAATACGACCTTACATCATTTAGAACGTCCGTCAAAGAAAACCCTACAATGATCGGTGCGCCTGCATGGAATCTCTCCGATAGCGAGAAAGGCATGATCTGGGATTCTGGTTGTCATCATGCCTATCTTCATCTGAATTTCTTGAAAGAGATCTCTGAAGTCTATGCGGTCGGAAACACGGTAAGTCATCCTGTCCTTGACAATTATGCGGTTCTCCTGCGAACATCTGGGAAAGCCATCGGAATAATGGAAATGTCATGGCTAAGCAAGATCATAGAGGCGGTGTATGAAATTGACAGTTCCGACGGAAAGCGATTGATCATCGACAGACATCATGATTCGGTAACTGAACTTCCAGAAAGTTCACACTCCAACCTATTTAGTGGATTCAAAAAAGCTCTGAATCCCACTCCGGAAGGACTAGGTTATAGCATCGGCCATTACTTACTAATTCGTGAATACATGAGCAGCCTTAGGAAAGATGAACCGCCACCCGTTAATCCCAACGAAGGCAGAAGAGCCATCAAGCTTTTGGAGTGTATCGACGAATCTCTTAAGACCGGAAAACCAGTCAAGTTTCAATAAGTCTTATCCTCCTATAGAGAAATTGTCCAGAAATAGAAATGCTTCAAGGTGAGTTGACATAGCGAAGATCGCGATTACTGGTGGCGCTGGTTTGATAGGCAGCTACATCAGCGAACAATTGCTTCGAGAAGGACATGAAATAACTATCATTGATAACTTGAGTCGAGGCAAATTCGAAAATGTCAGTCCGTTGATCAACACTTACGATGGGAAGATTAAGTTCACTAACGATGATCTCGTCGACTACGAAGCCGCAAAAAAGAACTTGGTTGGCATCGACTCAGTTTTTCATCTGGCTGCAATAGTAGGTGGAGTGAAACTTGCTGAAACGTCCAAGGCTGCTGTAATTCCAACCATCGATTGCAACGTAGCACGAGCCTGCGTTGAGAACAATGTCTCACACGTACTCTACACATCAACAGCATGCGCATATCCAGTAAGTACACAAACACCAGGCTGCGTTGGAGTCAAGATGACTGAGGACATGATGGACATGCCTGCAGAACCAGAAAACTTGTACGGCTGGGCAAAACTTTACGGTGAACTAATGTTCAAAAAATTCCATGAAATACATGGCTTAGAATTGACGATCGTCCGAGACTTCAACGTGTATGGACCGAAGGAAGATAACGATCCTGTAATGAGTCACGTAATTCCAATGCTCATCCGTCGGACTCTCGAAAAACCAAACGTACCATTGACAGTTTGGGGCAGCGGCAACCAGTATCGGAGCTTCATGTATGCAGATGACGCAGCACGAGGTATGATTGGAGCATTCAAACAAATCAAGAACGGCTCACCAGTTAACCTCGGCTCAGAAGAAGCAATAACGATAAGAGAATTGGCGAAGACAATCCTAACCGCTTGCAATAGGACTCCAGATGATATCATATTCGATCGAGCCCAACCCGAGGGTGTCTTTTGGAGATGTCCCGACACCACTAGAGCTCGAACATTCCTCAATTGGAAACCTGAAATCTCTCTTCAAGAGGGGATAAATCGAGCCGTCACTTACTACAGAGCGCATCTCAAATAGGATAATCATTCCCTAAGAAATTCTGCGGGTACACGAATCTATCAAGCAATGACCAACACATGATAGTAAGAAGTCAAAGGTGTGCTCGATGTCCAAGTTGAAAATTATCGGCTTTATGCCGGTGTACAATGAAGCAGACATCATCGAACAATTAATCACACACATGGCGCGGCAAGGAATCTCGCTAATCATCATCGACGGTAACTCTACTGATGGCTCACTCGAGATCGAGCGACGATTGATCGGAAAGGGCGTTCTTGAAGTAATCCTCCAGCCCTCCCAGTACCTATCTCTTAAGGATCAATGGAACGAAGTGTTCAAGCGACTACCCGCGTATTCACCCGATTGGATCATTCGACCCGACGCAGACGAGTTCATGGAATCTCCCATTCCCAACAAAACGCTCGCGGAAGCCATTGAAGAGGTAGATAGACTAGGATGCAATTTAATCCAATTCAACTGCTTCGAATTCGTACTAACTGAAAAAGATTACAATTCTCCTGAACCGGATATTAGAAAACGACTCAAGTACTACACTTGGAATAGCGACTACTATTTCCGGGCTTGGAAGCATTATCCTGGAATCGATTTGATCACGACTGGAGGACACAAACCCACTTTTCCAACCGAAATCAACGAGCATGTTTTCCCAGCGAAATTTATCTTGAGACATTACAAGTTCCGGTCTTTAGAGCAAGGCATGCAGAAGGTCTTCAAGGATCGAATACCCAGATTCGATCCAAACGACCGCGCGAAGGAGGGTTGGCACGGTCATTATAACAACCTCAAACCAGACCCGAGTTACTTCATTGTAGACTCATTGAAATGCAACAAGTACGACGAGGATGGAAGATGGATCCTCGAAAAAAAATTCGACACATACTTCGGCGCATGGAAACCACCAAACACTGACGAGCATCTCTCCAATGATGAACTTTCTAAGAAAATAGATGCAATATCGAAAGATCTACAGAAACAATTTGACGCTATCTATCGATCATCACCTATTCGCCTCTACCTGGCACTTAAGCGACTACTGGGGAGACTTTAGCAAGGATAATCTCGTCGTGATACCGTTGGTGCGCATCTCATTGTTAATTCACTAGTCCAAACGAAATTGAAAGGAAAGTTATCGTCATAGTTCGGCACATTTACGAACTACAATGAAACGAAACTAAAAGTGGTATAGTTTTCTTTTTAATGTCGATGTGATGTCTGAGAGTCTTAATGAGATCCAAACGCGTCGTTGCGATACTTCTTGCATGTTCGATTCTCATTCCATTAACTAGTATCGCCCAAATAGTCATCAGCCATACAATCACGACAACAAGCGTTCAACAACCAATCTTACTACAGTGATTGTTTCAATTAGTCAGCAGAACGTTACGTTGGCTCGTACCTCAAACCGGTGAATATGCGTTCGTCTTCCTCTATCCAATATTCTACGGCGGCTACATTCAGTTCAAAGCACAATCCTACGTTACAACGACCTGGACCAGTACCATAACCTACACGACGACAAACCCATACACACTGCAAAGTACCCAAACTGAAAACTACTCTCTAGCACTACACAAACACAAATAGAAACCCCAAACAACTATTTTCTGATTCTGATCGGCTTGATTGCAACAGGGATCATTAGCGTGGCATTAAAAATGACACGACATCGTCGCGAAACTCCTATTTCGTGAAATTTGCGGTCCAATCATTGAAGTTAACGATTACACCTATCATGGGTAGACGTACGTGAAAACCGAATTTCTTATGTAACAACACTCCTAGTCGTAAATGCGAATTCTAGGAGCCGCAGAACATGAAGCTCAACGAAAAAGTCGCACTTGTAACTGGTGGCGGTTCCGGCATCGGGCGCGCCACGTGCCTGCTTGCCGCGCGAGAAGGAGCACAGGTCATCGTAGCCGATCTCGATGACGCCCACGGTATGGAAACCGTTGAACTCACGAAACAGGAGAAAGGCAAAGCATCCTTCATTCATCTGGACGTAACGAATGACAATAATGTCCGGTAACGTCACCTCTACGGTTGGTTTTTTCTGCCGTAACAAAGCGGTTGGCGAACGGGGTTATTTCGGTGGTTCCTTCATCTCCCAGAGCGCAGCATTACTTAATCCGAATAACCCTATCAGAAGCATTACAATACCAAGCACCAGAAGAAAGAACTCAGTAAAGACGGCCTGCATATCGAACAGCTCATAGCAAAGGCATTGATAGACTCCCGATCTAAGATGCACTAAGGCAACGATTGTTAGAAATGCGAAGGCGCTGGCAGATACGAAAAAAGCCTTGAAGCAGCGGTTGAACTCCGTAGGCATGATGTTGGCCTTTTCCGCCAAAAGGTTCTGCGCCTTTGATGCTTGCTCTTTGAGCGGTAGAGGAAGGTTAGGAGACTGCGAGAAATCAAACCAACCACGCGATCTTGATTCCAAAGCCTTGAGTGATTCATGATAGGCAGCATAGCCAATGCCTAGCACGATTCCAGTGAAGCCGAGAAGCTGTACGGTCGCGGAGTTCAGTTGTCTCAGAAATTCAGCGTCATTCGCTCCGTCTACTTTGAGAAACAAGGCTACGAACGCGACTAGACATGCCAAAGCAAGGGGTTTCCAATTTCCCTTCATACATTCGTAGACTCTGGCTTGCAAGATCCCTCTTAGTGGAACGAGAGCGTTAGAATCTGTTCTTAAGATTTTGCAATTTCATGCCTCGGATTTTGAATTAATGTCACGTCTTCGTTTGGTAAGCCTGACTTTTCTGCCTGTAACAAACCGTTTGGTCGAAACTAGGCTAATCTCTAACCTTTCTTCCTTGAACCGTCTGATGATTGCAGACGCGTACACACTGAATAGTCTTAGTGGGAAAGAAGACATTGTAACTTAGCCTAGAGCTCCTGCTAATATCATAAACGCAGACGCGCCCCCCTAGTGAGGCGGGTAGGTCCTTAATTTCTCCTAACCTATTGGGCCAGTCGCTCGCCGCTAGAGTCGCAACGGCATCGTCGACTCTGCGCTGATCTTCGGTGTTCTTACTCAGATAATTTTCACGAAATGTCTCTGTAAGTTCAACTTTCCATTTGCTACTCGGTGCGACTGGCGCGTTGGACGTGGAGCCACTCAATAGCATCACGTGCGTTGTCGAACGTCTTTGACCTTCCCGTTCTTATTTCTTCCCTACTCCTGCTAATATCAGTAATCTCTTCATCAGTCAAAGGTGGCGACTCATAACTGCTGACTTCAATCCAATGCAAGGGTGAATCATTGAGCATGTTAGAAAAATGGATGAATTGGAGAGCAGGGGTGAGGGTCACGTTAATTGATAAGGTTGGCTGATTGTTAGTTCCAATGTCCTGAGACCCAAACATGGCCTTTCCACTAGAGGTCACTCCTCCAACATTCACATACCCACC
>Ga0209517_10009310_pt1 | contig 11234 bp, 7 predicted proteins | sample PeaSoiMetSII2010_FD_187695 | JGI IMG/M metagenome (GOLD analysis project Ga0209517, IMG submission 187695) | Peat soil microbial communities from Weissenstadt, Germany - SII-2010 (SPAdes) (version 2) | ecosystem: Environmental > Terrestrial > Soil > Wetlands > Peat | place: Germany: Weissenstadt... | reverse complement strand
CTCCGGCGGGATGCACGATTGACGGCATCATGGAACTGGAAGAAGGCAAGCTGCGCGTCACGCTGATCAAGGCGGTGGTGAAGGCGGTGCAGCGGGCTAAAGAGTTGGCGTTTTCGTAGAGCGGGAGCCGGCTTCGGCTGCGGCGGTTGTGGCGAGGCTCCCAGGGTCTCGAAAAGCACGAGACCTGGGGCACCCGCGCCAGTAAGTCTAGTTTGGCCCACGCGCGGCTATACGGGCGTGGGCCGTTTACATTAGCAACCAAGTTTCGATGCCGGGCTTTAGTGGTGATCGCGGTCGTCGTCGTGATGGTCTTTGTCGTGGTGGTCGTCGCAACGACGCTTTACTTCTTCGAGTTGCTCACGGCGCTTGTGGGCTTGTTTGCTGTCCTCGCCGTGGCGCTGGATCGCGTCGCGCAGCTTGTCCTCTGCCTGGTGAATTTGCCGTTCACATTTTTCGTGTCTGTCGTCTCTGTCGTCGGCCCTTGCTGGGAGGGACGATCCCACCAATCCGACGATTGTCAGCAAGGCAACGCAGAGAATTCTAATGATGCGTGTCATGGCTTCTCCTGGTGAATCGTAATTTTGAGTTGGACCCATTTAAGCTTCAGCCGATGTGGACGCTATTTTCGCGAGAGTAGCCTGAATGGCACCCTTCGCGCAAACGCCGGATAGAGGGGATGCGCAGACTTCGGCACGCGCTTCACTCTGATTTGTGACGCGCTCTAGTTAGGCAGGCTGAAGCTCAGGGTTACATCGGTCTGGAACTGGGCAGGGTGGTCGTGGCGGCGGTAGGGTTGGTAGCGCCAGTGGCGGACGGCCTCGGTGGCGGCGGCGGCTAGCGCGGGGTCTCCGCTTAGGGTGCGGACACTGGAGACGGAGCCGTCTTCGGCGACTTGGACTTCGAGGACGACGTTGCCGGCGCGATGGGCGGCGAGGGCTTCGGGGGGATAGTGGGGCTCGGTGCGGCTGAGGAGGCGGGCTTCGGCTTGCGCGGGAGCCAGCCAGACGCTGCGCGATGGGGCGACCTTGGTGGTCGACGATGCTTCTACGATCGCATCCCTCGATTGCCTGGTGGCAACGGGGTTGGCGGGTGGATGCTGTGTCCGGGCAGGCTTGGTGGGAGTTGGTTTCATGCGGAAGATGACTTTGCCTTTTTCGTAAACAACTAGTTCGTCGGAGGCGGGCGCGGCGGGCTTGGTCTTTGTCCTCGCGGGTTTGGGGGCGGCGGCGAATTTGGCCGCGGCGGCGGACTTGGGGGATTCACCCGGCTTGGATATGGCTGGGGGCGGGGAGATCTGGGCAGAGGACGCGCTGGTGCGCAGCCATCCAATCCGAGAGCCAATGATAAAACTGACGGCGAGGGCGGCGACAATAGCTAGAGTTCCGAGGACCAGGGTCCAGACTTCGAGGGTCCGGGTTTGGTGGGGAGGACGGCGGGCGGGCCGCGAGCTTTCGGCGATGGCATTGGGCGGTGGGAACGCGGGCGGAACGAGCGCGGATGGGTTGAACTCGGGAGGGACGGTGTTCATCCGTACATCCGGCGGGACGATCTGCGGCAAAACGATCTCCGGCAGAACGGCGGTGGCGGCGGGCGGGCGCTGACTCAGTTCGATCGCGGCGCGGCGAATGCGGGCGCACTCTTCGGCAAAACTTTCCAGCAGTTTCTGGTCGGAGTCCGAGAAGGCGGCGGGAGAGGTCGAAAAGGCTTCGAGGAGTCCGCTGACCTGAGCGTGCTGGCCGTTACTGTCGTTGTCGTTAACGTCCTTGCCGGTTCGATCCTTGTCGTTATGATCCTTGTCGGTACGATCGAAGACGGGAACGATGAGGATGGAACGGATGCCGAGGTGGCGGGAGACGGCGGGGTCGACTCGCGGGTCGAACTCGGTATCGACGGAGAGCTGCGGTTGATGGGTTTGAAGACATGCGCCGGAGAGGCCGTCGCGGGTGCTGAGGGGAACGCCGAGATCGGGGGCGAGGGGTCCGGTGGCGGCGCGGCAGACCAACTCCTCGCCGCGGGCAAGGGCGAGGGCGGCGCTGCCGGCGCGAGTGGCTTTGGCGGCGCGGGCTACGAGTTCGTTAAGGACTAAATCGAGAGCGAGGTCGGGCGGAAAACCGGCAAGGAGGTTCTGCTCAAGAACACAGGTGAGGTCATAGTGCGAATCGTCAGGGCGGAACTCAGACCTCGACATGGGTTGCGGGAACATAGCTTGTTCCGGCCGCCTGCGGCGATGCTGAGGACAGCAGGCTCAAAGGCGAGTGTGGCGCGAAACCATGGGGAAGTCAATTGCTGGGTAATCGGGTAATTTTGCAATTTGGTAATTTGGCAATTTGGGGGGCGGAGCAATCCGCGCCTTTTGCTTTCCGGGCACGGGGGGCACAACGAACCTCCTGGTTTTCACCACGGAGGCACGGAGGCTCGGAGGAGAACCTTGGCTCTTGGAGCCCTTAGATTTTCTCCGTGTCTCTGTGCCTCCGTGGTGAATTGGGGCTTAGTGACGCGGACGGGGGCGCCCGCGTCCCCACTCGCAAGAACTACTGGCCCGTTTCGGTGAAGACGGCGGGGCTGGCGACTCCGCTGACGGTGGCATTGATGGTGACGGTTCCGGGAGACGACGTCAGGGTATAGAACTGGCTCGCCGTTCCCGGGGCGCCGGTGAGGACGGGATTTTGGCTGGCGAAATTGCCTCCGGCGCCGCCGTCGTCAAACGTGACACCGACGCTGGGAACGGGATTGCCGTACTGGTCGGTCACGAGCACGGTGAGAGCCTGGGGCAATTGCGTCCCGGCTGGGGCGGACTGATTATTGCCGCCGGTGACGGCGATACTCGAGGCGGGTCCGGCAACCGAGGACTCGGCGAAGTAGAGGTTTTGCAAACCGGTCGAACTGGCGGTGACCGTCATCTTGGTGACGGTGGTGGGCAATTGCAGAGTCGTACGAGCCACGCCCGTGGCGTCGGTGACGGCAGAAGCCGGATTGGGGACGGCGCCGTGGTTGGCGGTAAAGTTGACGGTGACACCGGAGATCGGGTTCTGGTAGGAGTCCTGGGCTTGGGCGGCGATAGGCTTGGCAAGAGTGGAGCCGGCGGCGCCGGTCTGGCTGTTCCCCTCCCAGTGAACGATCTTTATGACAGGGCCGGGGGTAGCGGTGGCAGTGGCGGTGGCCGTGCCGAGATTCGTCCCCGAGATGGTCAGGGTGTAGGTGGCCGCTTTCTTGGGAAGGGTATAGAGGGTAGAGACGTTGCCGTTAGCATCGGTGATGGCGGAGGGAGGATTGAACGAGCCGCCTTTGCCGCCGTCGCTGAAGTTGACGGTGATGCCGACGCCGGGTTGTCCAGCGTACGGGTTGGTGACCTGGACCTGAAGGGGAAGGGGAAGCACGGTAGCAACGGTCGCGGTCTGCGCGTTGCCCCCGGTAACGGTGGCGGCCGGAAACAACGCGTAAGCTTCCAGACTGGTTTGGGTGCCGACATAGACCCTGCCGTTGGCGACGGTCTGAGTGGCAAAGTGGCCGAGGGCGGGCAAAGCGTCGCGTTTATTGGGGGCCTGAACGGTACCGTAGAGCATGTTGAGAGAAACGGCGTCGAACGCCAGCAGTTGCCCATTGCCCATGACCCACAGAATTCCGTTGGCGTTACCGTTGGAGGAGATGGATGGGGAGTGGGCGCCGGAATATTTCGCGGGAGTTTTCAGCGGAGCGCCGAGCAATCCGGCCGACAGCGGAAAAGCCAGGAGCGGAGAGCCATTGGGGGCGAAGTACACAGTGTTGTTCCAGTAGGCAGGAGAACTCATCATGACATCGAGGGGATTGCTGTCGCTGTTTGGGACGAGAACGACTTCCTGAAGGGCATTACTATCTCCCGCGGAGTACATACCCAGGTTGTCGCGATTGAGAACGAAGGCGACGCCGTACTTGCCGGTGACGACGAGTTCATGGGGCCAGGGGCCGTTTTGATCGGGGAGAACCATTGGTCCAGAGGAACTCAAGTCCATATCGTGGGAGTTGAGGAAGGCCACGTTCCACGGGGTGAAATAATCGACAGGATCAACCGGGAGATCGGGAGCAAGCTTCAAGGCAGTCATGCAGTAGGTCTGGCCCCCCGACGGGACATCGAAGCCGTTGCGTCCGGTTTCCGCGGTGGAGGCAAAGATGTTGCCGCCTTCATCGGCGGCGAGACCGTTGCCGCTCTGCCAGATCGAAGTTAATCCGTAGTCGGGTGAGGTGTTGAAGACCCCGAGCTGCGACAAACTGACAGCGTCATAAGAAAGCACCCAGCCCGTGTCGCTGTCGTTGCAGTAGTTGGAACCGAAGCCCAGGTAAAGAACACCGTTGAGCAGCAAGAGGCCGGGACGGTTTTTCTGATGGAGGCTGTTGAAGTGGGTAACGTGTCCCTTTTTGCTGGTGCTGGTGGCGGTGATCAGCACGGGGCTGCCCGGTTGCTCATTGCCGGTGGTGATGTCGAGGGCGTGGAGATGGTGACGGACGGTGGTGCCAAGAAGAGTCTTGGCTACCAGATACATGGTGCCGGCGGGAGCGGTAGGGGTAGGCGTGGGATCGATGACGGGAGTTCCGGTAATGCCCTCCTGGGTGAAACCGGGACCAGTGCCGCAGGGAAGATAAATACCGCTGGCAGTGGTGCCGCCGTTGAGCATGCTGGCGTGCCAGAGCTGGGCGCCGGTTTCGGCGTCAATCGCGTAAACCGAATCCATCTCGGTGGCCACGTAGATGACGTTGTGGGTGCCCTGACCCGGGATGTTCACGTTGGGCACGTAGAGGGGCTGGGCCATCACGATATAGTCGACAGGAGAACTGAAGAGGCGGCCGAAGTGGCTCATGTTTACGTTAGCTGGCGCGAGCAGAGTCTCGTTGGTGTTGGCGCCGTCGCGGGCGTTATCGCCGCGGCTGGTTAGAAAGGGCGCCTGCGCGAACGAAAACGACAACAAAGCAAGGCAGACGACGGCGAGAATCAGGCCAAGATTGCGAGCCGCCCTCGCACTGAACATCGAATGATTCATGGACCGGGAAGACGCCCCGGAATGGATGTTCCCACCATTCTCCGACAAAAAGTGGTGCATCGCCTTGTTTCCTCCAAAATGTAGCGGCCGGGGATTTCCCGCCTTTAGATAGCACTTGGAAGACCGGGAAGGGATTTACGCGAAAAGCAAGAGCTTAATGGAACCGTAACAAGTATGAGGGTTTATACAACTGAAAGCGGTGGGATCGCAATCCCACTAACTGGCTAGGTGCAAACTATTGCACATTTTGCGCTTTCTTCTTCGGGCTGCTAGCTAATCAGTTGCCCAGGTAACTCAGGCCACTTGCGCCGCGAATTTGATGGGACACAATATTAATAATCGAAGCGGAGGCGGAGAGAGAAGGTGCGGGAGGAAGCGATCGCGGTTCCAGAGAAGACGCTGGCGAAGTCGATCACGTTGAGGCGGTTGTTGAGATTGCGAATATCGCCTTGCAGGCGCACGGCGCGCGATTCTTTTTTGTAGAGGTCGACGGCGGCGGAGAGATCGACCGACAGGGATGGGCGCACGCGTCCGGCGTTAAGGTTGACGCGGTCGACTACGGCCTGGCCGAATTCTTCGACGAGGGTTGCGGTCGACTCGCCGTTCAGTTCGACGGGAAGTCCGGTGCCATAGGAGGCGCCGGCGGAGGTCCAAAAGCGCGACCAGGGCTGGTAACGGAGCTGTCCGTGCAGGGTGTGGCGCTGGTCCTGGGAAATCCAGATACGGGAATTGGAGTTGAGGAGGCCGGAAGCGTCCTCGCCCAGAAATAATCCGCCGACGACGGGAAGACGCGCGGAAGCCACCATATAGGAGTAGTTCAACCAAGCGGACCATGGGCCCCACTGCGGGAGCGCGAGTTGGCTTTCGGCGCCGTAGATGTGCGCGGAACTGAGCGCGATGGGAAAGCTCACGCCGGTGTCGAGGAGAACATCGTCGTCGGCGAAATTGCGCGTGGCGCGCTGGAAGAGGTTGGCGGAGAGGTGAGCTTTGCGGAAGAGTTCCTTGGTGGCGCCGAGTTCGTAGTAGTTGGCGCGCGACGGGCGCAGCGTAAGCTGAGCAACGTTGGCGTCGAGGGTGCGCACTTTGGCGGAAGTGCTAAGGAGCAGGTTCTCGATGGCAGGAGTGCCGAAGGCGCGATCGTAGGATCCGCGGAACACGACGCCGAGTTTGGGAACGTACCAGGCGAAACCGAAGCGCGGGCTCCAGGCGGACTCGGTGACGCGCACGCTGTAGTGGTCGAAGCGAATTCCGCCGCTTAGGCTCAGATTGCCGAAATGCGCGTTGTCCTGAACGAAGAACGCCTGCTCGCGGTCGTCCCCGGATTGCTGGAAGAAGAAATCGGGCGGCGTGGAAGGATCGAAGATGGGCTGGCCGTTAATCTCGGTGGCGGTGATGTGGTAGGAAAATTGTTCGTGAACGAAGCTGTAGATGGAGTCGGCTCCAACTTTGATTTCGTGGTGATTGAAGTTGGCGGCGACGGCAGCGCTGACATAGCCTTCGCGGAAACCGCGGTCTTGAAACGGCCGAATGGGCCAGGAAGATGTATTGGCCGTGAGGCCGGCTTCGTCGTCGCGGACGCGACCCTGCACGGTGCCGAGGACGCTGGAAGAAAAGGTGTGCTGATACGAGACCTGGCCTGAGACTTCCTGATTGCTGCGATCCTCGCGTTGCAAGTTCTGCTGCTGGATGAGTTCGTTCGGAACCAGAAAACCAGCGCGATCGAAACTGAGCGAAAGGCGGAGGCGATCTTTCTGCGTGAGGTCGCGCTCGAAGCTGCCTTTGACCCCGGCGAGGGTGGCACGGTTGGTGAAGTTTTCGAGCACCGGAGGATCGAGAAAGCGATCGGTGCGAGCCGCGTCCATGGAGAGGCCGAAAACGTTGCGGCCGTCGAAATAACTGCTGCCGAGGTAAGCGTTGCCGGTATCGAAACTGCCTCCGCCGAGGATGGCGGTACCGTGCATGCCGCGGGCCGGATTGCGGTCGGTCACAGTTTCGACCACGCCTCCAACCTTGCGGCCGAATTCTGGGGGGATGCCGGAGGTGTAGGTCTTGACCGACTGCACATCGTCGAGATCGTCGGTGGGAGAGAAGGCGGGTGAGCGATTGTTAAGGATGGGGAGTCCGTCGACGACGTACTGCGTGTCGTACTCGGAGCCGCGGGGATGGACGACTCCGTTGGCTTCGAGCACCCAGCCGGGTTGCGACTGAACGACATCGACGGCCTGGCGTCCAGGAATGGTGGCAGCCCAATCGCGCAGCGTGGGCGCTCCGAGTTGGTACGTGTTGCCGGGGTTCGTGGTATCGAGAAGCGTGTCGGAATCCTTCACTTCGACGGTTTGCGCGACAGTGGCAACGGAGAGGACGACCGAAATTTTCTGCGGCAACTCGGAGCGGATCTCGACCAGCGAATTGTAAGCGGCGAATCCGGCGTGCTCGAGGGTCAGATGGTAGGTGCCCAGAGGCAACTTCCTGGCGACATATTCACCGGTTAGCGCGGTGTCAAAGGTGAGTTCGAAATGGCTTGCCTGGCTGACGAGAAGTCCGTGGGCGGGCAAGACGGCGCCGTCGGAATCGGTGACGGAGAGACGGAGTTCGCCGGAGCGATCCTGCGCGCGGGCCAGTGGGGTGACCAGAAGGAAAACAAGCGCGGCGCTGATCAGGGCGGCCTTGGTCAAGATAAAGCGCAGATGGATTCTCCGAGGTCGGCGGGGGATGCCTACGCGATATTTTACAGCGATCACGGGCGAAGGCTGTTGGACAGGAGCGCTACAACTTCAGTGCGTGGAGCCGGGTGCCCTTGACCAGCGGGCTGCTAGAATGCGGACCGCCCGGCGGTGATGGCGGTCACGGCGATTTGTGAGATTCGAATTCCCATTCCTGGCCCCGGAGGACACCGCGAAGCCGATGGAGAGGCTTTCAGGACTGAAAAGACTGGTAAAGTAAGAATCGGCACGCCGACGAGCCGGAGTGCAAAATGGAAAATCAGGGAGAAGGCTCGCTATGCGCATCGCGGTGGTTGGGTCCGGATATGTGGGGTTGGTGACGGGAGCGTGCTTTGCGGATCTGGGGCACGAGGTTGTGCTGGTCGATAACGACGAAAAGAAAATCGCGGCGCTCAGCAACGGCGAGGTGCCGATTCACGAACGATTTCTGCCCGAGCTGCTGACGCGGCACAGGGGAGAGCACATCAAGTTTTCTTGCGACCTGCAGGCCGCCACGCGGAAGAGCGAGGTGGTGTTCATTGCGGTCGGGACGCCACCGACCGAAAGCGGCGACGCGGATATGTCGTACGTGGAATCGGTGGCGCGGGAAATCGCCGGCGGGGTGGACGGATACAAGGTGGTGGTGGAGAAGAGTACGGTTCCGGTGTACACGAGCCAGTGGATCCGGACCATCATTACGAGGAACGGAGCCGATCCGGCGCATTTCGATGTGGCTTCGAATCCGGAATTTCTGCGCGAGGGGACGGCGGTTACGGATTTTCTCTATCCCGACCGCATCGTGGTGGGAGTGGAGAGCGAGCGGGCGGCGGAGGTCATGCGCCAGCTCTACGGGCCGCTGACCAGCGGATGGTATTACGGGCGAGGGGAGGCGATTCCGCGTCCGGATGCGGCTGCGGGCAAAGCGCCGCCGCGGCTGATCGTCACCAGCACGAAAAGCGCGGAACTGATCAAGCACGCTTCCAACGCGTTTCTGGCGATGAAGATTTCCTTTATTAACGCCGTGGCATCGATCTGCGAGTCGGTGGGGGCGAATGTGCAGCAGGTGTGCGACGGGATCGGGACGGATTCGCGGATCGGGCCGCGATTCATGAATCCGGGGATCGGGTACGGAGGCTCGTGTTTTCCAAAAGACCTGATGGCGTTCCGGGCGGTCGCCAAGGAAAGCGGATACGACTTCCGGCTGCTGGAAGAAGTCATCCGTATTAATGAAGAGCAGCGGCACCGGTTCTTGCGCAAGGTACGGAGCGTGCTGTGGACTTTCCGCGGCAAGCGGCTAGGCGTGCTCGGCCTCGCGTTCAAGGGCGGGACCGACGATATACGGGAGTCTCCGGCGATGTTGCTGGTGCAGGAACTGCTGCGCGAGGGTTGCCGGGTTTGCGCTTACGATCCGGCGGCAATGGAGCGGGCGAAGGAAGTGCTGAAATCGGGGGTCGAGTGGGCAGCGGATGCGTATGAGGCGGCGAAGGGTGCGGATGCGCTGCTGATCCTGACCGAGTGGGAAGAGTTCGCGGCGCTGGATCTGGAGCGCCTGCGCACGCTGGTAAAGTATCCGATCGTGCTGGATGGGCGAAATCTGTATGATCCAGCGGTGATGCTGGAACACGGATTCTCTTACTACAGTGTGGGGCGGCCGGCGGCGTTGGCCGAGGAGTCGCCGGCGAGGACGCCCCCAAAGAAAAAGGAGAGTGCCTGACAATCGTGAATGCGCAACCCATGAACACCCGGCCCACGACCTCGCGGGCCGCGAACCAACCACGCGCGCTGGTGACGGGAGGCGCGGGCTTTCTGGGATCGCATCTGTGCGATGCGCTGCTGGGCGAGGGCTATCGGGTGGTGGCGGCGGACAACCTGCTGACCGGGCGCCTCGCGAACATCGAGCATCTGCGAAACGATTCGCGCTTTGAGTTTGTGGAGAAGGATGTTTCCGATCCCGGCAAGTGGGGCGCGTTGGATTATGTCTTTCACTTCGCCAGTCCGGCGAGCCCGGTGGACTATGCTGCGCACGGGATCGAAACGCTGCGCGTGGGATCGTATGGGACGTTTGAAGCGCTGGAGACGGCGCGGCGGTGCGGCGCGAAATTCATGATGGCGTCGACGTCCGAGTGCTACGGGGATCCGCTGGTGCATCCGCAGCCCGAGACGTATTGGGGGAATGTGAATCCGATCGGGCCGCGGTCGGTGTACGACGAGGCGAAGCGGTTCTCGGAAGCGGTGACGATGGCGTATCGCCGCTATCACCAGGTGGACACCCGCATTCTGCGCATCTTCAATACTTATGGGCCGCGCATGCAGATCAACGATGGGCGGGTGATTCCGAATTTCATGTGGCAGGCACTGCGGGGAGAAAATCTTACGGTGTATGGCGATGGCAGCCAGACGCGCAGCTTCTGCTATGTCAGCGATGAAGTGGATGGGATACTGCGCCTGGCGCGATCAGCCGAGCATGAGCCGGTGAATGTTGGCAATCCCACCGAATTCACGATTCTAGAGTGCGCGCGGCACGTGATTGCGACGACAGGGTCGAAGAGCCAGATTAAATTCGAAGCGCTGCCGCAGGACGATCCGAAGCAGCGGCGTCCGGATATTTCGAAAGCGAAGCGGCTCTTGGGATGGGAGCCGAAAGTCGAGTTGGAGAGCGGGCTGCGGCTTTCGCTGGAATATTTTCGCCGGGCGGTGGCCGAGAAGGCGCAGTTGGCGTAAGAGCCCGTCGTGTAAGTGAGATTCGTATCAGGGCATGCGTTCAGGCATGCCGCAGGCGCTTTCAAGTAGATCCGCCTTTAGGCGCTGGTTATCAGAACAATTTGGCCAGACTGCGGAGTCGACTTTCGCCGTCCAGCCCCTAAAGGGGCGTCTGATTTTGAAGAATTTACGGTGTTGCTAAAGTGTGATAGCCAAGACTTGGCCTTGCACACCGTGATGTCCGATAGGGTCGCCACTGTCAGGCAAACCCGTGGGCGGGGCGAATAAACGGCGCACGCTTGCGCTATCGCCTGGTTACGTCAACTACCTCGCGGCGCAGGACTATAATTGCGCCCGGAGCGAAGATTAGGAGACACACCCATGAGTCCTCATAGCATTGCTTTTCTGGCCTCGCTGATCGTCGTGACGGTGGTGCTTGTGTTAGTCGACCGTCTGCTCCGTCCCAGCTTGCGCGGGCTCTTGGAAGAGGTAACCGGTTTGCCTGCCGCTACGGATTTCTATCTCCGCGCCTTCGCTATGGTTATTGTTTTCGTGGCTGTGGCAGCGGTAATCGGCGCTGGCCACACTGACCTCAAGGCCGATGCCCGATTCATGGAGTACGTCTGGTCCGTTGCCAGCGGTCTGCAGGAAGTATTCCAAAATCTGCTGATTGTTCTTCTCGTGTACGTTGGGCTCGTGACGAGGATGCCCGTTAATTCGTAGAAAGTAGCGACTCTCAACCCCGGTCATAATGACCGAGGGTAGTTTTTCTGCCAAGAAAAAGGAGAGAGTCGCTATGAAGAAACGATACCAGATCGAC
>Ga0209517_10009309_pt1 | contig 11234 bp, 10 predicted proteins | sample PeaSoiMetSII2010_FD_187695 | JGI IMG/M metagenome (GOLD analysis project Ga0209517, IMG submission 187695) | Peat soil microbial communities from Weissenstadt, Germany - SII-2010 (SPAdes) (version 2) | ecosystem: Environmental > Terrestrial > Soil > Wetlands > Peat | place: Germany... | reverse complement strand
CCAATGCGCCGTTTTCTCGGCGGCGTCAATGGTGACACGGCTGAAAGCATCCTGCTTCAGTTGATGGCGGGTTTCTGCGCGCACGGACTTCCCTTCTGATAAGTACGGTAGGCTGGTTGAATTATCGAGACAAACTAGCAGTTTAACAGGGCGAAAACGGCGCGTCAAAAGAACCATGGCGGTGGTTTCGTCTTTGAACAACGTCGAACCTTTCTGCTACTCTGCGCATTCCGTTCCGAAGGGGAGGAACCAAACCACATGCCATCCCACAAATATTTGTTCTCCACTCTTGCCGTCATCTTGAGTCTCAGTTTTTCTGTGTCGGCGGTCGACAAGAAGTCCAAAGACGCGAAGACCGACGCTACCGCCAAGCCCTCGTACGAGCTACCGCAGCCGCCCACCGAGACGCTGGACATGACCATGTACCAGCGCATCCGCGAAGAGGGGCTTGCGCACTCGCATGTGATGGAGTTTGGCTCGGCGCTGATGGATGGGATTGGCCCTCGGCTGACTGGCTCGCCCAACCTGAAGCGCGCCAATGAGTGGACCCGCGACCAGCTCACCGCCATGGGATGCAGCAACGCCCGCCTCGAAGATTGGGGCGAATTCGGCATGGGCTGGCGACAACTGAACACATGGGTGCGCATGTCGGCGCCCGACACCGCGGTGTTCATCGCGCAGGCGGTGCCCTGGTCGGCGTCGAGTCACGGCCCGGTCAACGGGCGCGCGATCTGGGTCGATGCCAAGGATGAGAAGGATCTGGAAAAATACAAGGGCAAGCTCGAGGGCAAGATCATTTTCTTCGGTGACATGCGCGACGTGAAGCCGGTCGACAAACCGCTGTTCGAGCGCAGCGACGATGCCAGCCTGAAGTCGCTCTCCGAATATCCGGTTCACGTCGGCGAGCGGGAGGACCGTTTTGCGTCGATCATGAAGCGGCTGGAATTCCGCGAAAAGGTGGGAGCGTTTTTCGCCGCCGAGCACGCTGCCGGAGTCGTGGTGCCGAGCCGCGATGGCCGCAACAACGGCGGTTCCGGTGGAACCATCTTCGACGACAGCAGCGGCAGCATAGGCTGGTTCACCTACAAGCGCGAGCACGCTTTGCCGCTTCCGATCGTGGTGACGGCGATTGAGAATTACGGCCGCGTCTACCGGCTGCTTAAGGCGAACGTGCCGGTCTCGGTCGAGATGGACGTGGAAGCGGAATTCACCGGCGATCACGAACACGGATTCGACACCATCGCCGAAATTCCCGGCACCGATCCCAAGCTGAAAGATGAAGTCGTGATGGTTGGCGGGCACCTGGACTCATGGGCGTCCGCAACCGGCGCCACCGATAACGGCGCGGGAACGATTGTCGCCATGGAAGTGATGCGCATCTTCAACGCCCTGCACGTGCAGCCGCGGCGCACCATCCGCGTGGCCCTGTGGACCGGGGAAGAGCAGGGGTTATTTGGGTCGTTTGGATACGTCAAGCAGCATTTCGGCTTTGTGCCGCTCTCGACCGCGCCCGATCAAGTCAAGCTGCCTGACTTTATGCGCAAGCCTGCCGGTCCGGTTGAGTTGAAACCCGAGCAGCAGAAAATCTCCGGCTATTTCAATCTGGATAACGGCACGGGAAAAGTTCGCGGCATTTACCTGCAGGAGAACGCCGCGGTCGGTCCGATCTTCCAGCAGTGGATGGCGCCCTTGAGCGATCTCGGCGTCGGCACCATCACCATGCGCAATACCGGCGGCACCGATCACGAAGCCTTCGACTCGGTAGGCGTCCCGGGATTCCAGTTTATTCAGGACTCGCTGGACTACGGGTCGCGCACGCACCACTCCAACATGGATACTTACGAACGGCTGCAACCGGAGGATCTGGCGCAGGCGGCCGTGGTCGAGGCCATCTTCGTCTACAACGCGGCGATGCGCGACCAGATGTTGCCGCGCAAGCCGTTGCCGCATCCTGAACTCGAGGAGCAGCGCAAGGCGCCGCTGAAAAATTTGATGCCGGGAGCCGAGGCCCCGGAAGCCGACGCGAAGACGCCCCCGAACTAAATCTGAATTGTCATCCTGAGCGAAGCGAAGGACCTATGGAGTCGTTGGCAGCACCAGTGCTGCCGGCAAACTGCATAGGTCCTTCGCTTTGCTCAGGATGACAAGATTTTTTTGCCGTCCAAAACACGAACGCCGCCGGTTTCCCGGCGGCGTTTCCTCACCACAGAAATTTCTTAGCGCGGCGCTTCCTCCAGCATTCCCTGCTCCAGCTTTTCCTGGCATTCGATGCAGTGGCGAGTCCAGGGAACGGCTTCCAGGCGCTTGGCATTGATTTCTTTTCCGCAGTGGATGCATTCGCCGAAACTGCCTTCGCGAATGCGCGCCAGCGCCTTGTCGACCATCTGCAAGGTTGCGCGATCATTGTTGCTCTGGCTGAACAGAAATTCCTTGGTGTAGGAACTGGCCGCGCGGTCGGCGATGTCCTGCGCTGTATCCTCGTCCGCGGACCGGCCGTCGGCCTGAGTGCGGTTCACGGTGCGGCGCAACTCCTGCTGCCGGGTCTCTAAACGTTTCTTAAACGCTTCCAACTTCTTCTTATCCATAGTTCCTTCAAACTCTAGGTCACTTCAACTCGGCTCTCCCCATCGTCACATCAAAGTCCGAGACGCCTCTGGAGGAGGCGTCTGTGAGGATAGGGCCAAACGAAGATGATAAGCGCGCAAATATGATGCGTCAACAGGGGCAGTGGTTTTGGTAGTGTCTGAACACATTTCAGACACTACCCAGGTTTTGTAGTGGTGCAGTCTGAGAAGAAGGTTCGTATCGGGGCATGCCTTCAGGCATGCCATCGCGTTACACAGTTCTCACCTGGCTTTAGCCGCTGTCGAGCCCAGCCGCAGCGGCTACAGCCGTTACATCTAACACCCTTCGGCGGCATCGCTAAAGCGATGCCCTGATACGTATCATTCCTCTCAGATTGCACCACTCCACCACAGTAGACTTTGGCTTCACCTCGGCAGCGGATCCTTCATGCAGGCCAGAGCGTATCCCATCACAGCCATGGCGGCGGCATTCTCGCGCAACTCGGCGGGCACAACTTTGTCGAGCGTGTCGGCGGCGGTGTGATGGTAGTTGAAGTAGGTGCGGCCGTCCTGTCGCAGGCCGAGCGTGGGCACGCCCGCTTCTGACATCTCGGCAATGTCCGCTCCGGGCGCAAAGCTGCTGGCCTCCACGACACTGGCTCCGAAGCTCTGCAGAATTTCCTGCACGGGCCGCAGCAGTTCCGCCGCGTGCGTAGTCATCTTCACTTCGAAGCCGAGCGGGTGGGCCGCGCCGGAATCGCTTTCGATGGCGGCCACATGGTTCGCGAATTCCGCGGCATGATCCTTAGAATATCTCTGGCTGCCAGAGCCGCCAGTTTCTTCGTCCATCCAGGCAATCACGCGCAGCGTGCGTTTCGGGTGCAAGTGCAGTTTCTGTAAAATCCCGGCCGCTTCCATGGCCACCACGACGCCGGCGCCGTCGTCAATCGCGCCCGTGCCTAGGTCCCAGGAATCAAGATGTCCTGAGACTACGACGATCTGCTCGGGATGTTCGCTGCCCTTTAGGTCGGCAATCACGTTGTAGCTGGTCGCGTCAGGCAGCTTCTGGGGCGTCAGAGTAAGCCGCATGCGGACTTTACCTTGCGCGGAAAGATGGGCGATCAGGTCGGCATCTTCCGCGGTGACGGCGCCCGCGGGAATGCCGGCGGGGTAAGAAAATCCAGTATGAGGCAGGCGGAAGTCAGCGTTTCCAACCGAGCGTACCAGGGCGGCGACCGCGCCCAGTTCGGACGCGGCACGCGGGCCGGCTCCGCGATAGCGCACCGCCTCACCGTAGGCCATGAAGGCCATGCCGGCCGCGGCTTTCCGCTTGTCGAACAGTTCGTTGAACAGAACGATTTTGCCCGCGACTTTGTCGTGGCCCAGGGCTTTCAGTTCGTCGAAATTGTTGACCACGACCACGTCGGCGGTAACGCCCTCGGCCGGCGTCGACGTGCTTCCGCCCAGCGCCGTGAGAACGATTTTCTGTGTGGTGCCCGCGGCCTGCCCCGGAAATTCCGTGAGCTCGGCGGTCTCGGCCCCGCGCACCCAGTGCGGGACTTTTACTTCCTCGAGCTGAACGTCCAGACCAAGCTGGCGCAACTCCGCGGCAACGTAGTCCACGGCGGCCTTGGCCTGCAGAGATCCGCTGGGACGTGGGCCAATGTTTTCCGTCAAATGCGACAGTTGATGGTAGGCGTAGTCGTCGGCGAGCGCGGCGGTCTTGATTGACGAAAGCTCGTCGAGCAGCTGCGGCGGAAAGTTCGCCACGTCCGCCGCCGACGCCGTCGGCGGCGTCGCAAACGGCCTTGGAGCAGGCTGTGCCGGCGGGTTCTGCGCCTGAGCGGCGGTCAGAAGAACTGCGCTCAGAAGAATCGCGGCATGGAAAATCGAGGAAAGCAAGATATGTCGTAAGGCAAAGTTGGTCATGGTCGTTGGTCAGTGTATCTGACCGGACCGCGCCGAGGATAGAGCTCGGCCTGTCGCCGATCTGGCGGTTCTAGGGATTGCCGAGAGGGCAATTCGCCGTCAGCTTTCAACCAACTGGCGTTTTGCGGTAGGATAACTCCGTTTTCCCGAGGAGGGTCTCGATGGCACAGCACAGTCCGGCCGACATCGCGCGGCAAGCTTCAACGTTGTCAATTCTGTGGGGCGTTCTGCTGATCGTTTTCGGCATGGTCGCGATCGGTTCGCCGTTTTTCGCCGCCGTGGCCGTCAGCACTCTCGTTGCCTGGCTCATCGTTCTGGCCGGCGTAGTTCACGTGATGCTGGGCGTGCGCACCCATGGCGCCGGCAGCATGATCTGGAAAGTCCTGGTAGGGCTCACCTACCTGTTCTTCGGCGTATACCTGATCCTGCATCCCGTGCTGGGAGTGACGTCGCTGACGCTGTTGCTGGCCCTGCTTTTCCTGATCGAAGGCTGCCTCGAGATCATTCTGTTCTTCAATCTGCGCTCCCTCGGCGGATCGAGCTGGCTGCTGGTGGACGGAATCATTACGCTGCTGTTGGGCGGGATGATCTACGTGCACTGGCCCTCGAGTTCGGCGTGGGCGATCGGCACTCTGGTCGGCGTCAGCATGATCATCAGCGGGATTAGTCGCGTGATGCTTTCACTGTCGGTCCGCAAGGCGACCACAGCGGCAGCATAGTTTTGTAGTTCTGGCCCAGTCGCTCTACCAGGCGCGGTCTGCAGCCGGCGGCTGTCTCAACCACTGGAGGATTCCCGAATGGGAGGCTTGATCCCGCTCAAGGATGCGTCGCGGCGTCCGACGCGCGTTCCCATCATCACCATCCTCATCATCGTGGTGAACGTTTTCGTTTTCATCCGCGAACTGATCGGTGGCGATGCCTTTGTGAATGCGTGGTCGTTGATCCCCGCCCAGATTGTTTCCGGCCATCACTGGATCACGGTTCTGACCGCGATGTTCATGCACGCCAGCTGGTCGCACATCATCGGCAACATGATTTTCTTGTGGGCCTTCGCCCCGGAAATCGAAGACGCGATGGGCCGGGGGCGCTACCTGGTCTTCTACCTTGTCGGTGGACTCATATCCATGCTGGCCCAGGTCGCGGCCAGCCCTCATTCCACCGTACCCAACCTGGGCGCCAGCGGCGCCATTGCCGCGGTGATGGGCGGGTTTCTGGTGACTTATCCTCGCGATCGCATTAAGTCGATTCTGTTCATCGTTATTTTTGTGAAGGTCACCTTCATTCCAGCCGCACTGTTAATCGGCTTCTGGTTCCTGACACAACTGTGGGATGCCGGCTCGGTGGCGCAGGTGCAGGGTGGAGGAGTTGCCTACCTGGCGCACATCGGCGGCTTCATTTTTGGGGCGCTGACGGCGCGTCTGTTCGAAGATCCGAACCGGCTGGCATTGCAGGAAAGCTCGGACTAATTTCTACGCGGGCTCATTTTCGGGAGTAGTGCAGCTTGAGAGAAGGTTCGTATCAGGGCATGCCTTTCAGGCATGCCGGATCGTTACACGGTTTCACATCAGGCTTTAGGCGCTGTTGAGCTAAGCCCGAGCGGCTAAAGCCTTACGTTCTGACGCCGTTCTGGCGGCATCGCTAAAGCGACGCCCTGATACGGATCACTTATCTTCAGACTGCACCATTACCTGATTCTTACGCGTAAAGAAACGGCCGCTCTCCGTGGCTTCTCCAGAAATACGCGAGAATGATCACGCTGGCGACGGCCGCGTACGCACACCAGAGTGAAGTAAATGCGTAGCGCTTGACCTCCATCACCGCCAGCAGGATCACCAGGTTCGCCGCGCCGAACAGAACCATCATTCTGATCTTCGAGAAAAACAGCGATCCGCAAGTGGCAATCACATAGAGCACCCCGACCGCGGTATTGTTGGTCGCCTGATTGATGTAGACGATGCTGTTGTTCTTGATAAACAGCTGCAGCGGGAACGCCGTCAGCGCCCACAATATATAGAGCGTGGTGCCTCCTCCCAGCACGACGAACGGCAGCATTCGCTGGCGGCTCGCGGCGGTCGGTTCAAACAGCCACACGCTCAGCGGCAGCAGGAAAGGAAGCAGTCCCTGCGCATAAAGCATGAACGCCGCCCCCATATCGTGCGCCACCGCCGGCGAAAGAATCCCATCCAATCCCAGCCAGACGAACCCCTCGGTGAACTGATGAATGGCGAACAGCGTGGGCAGGGTCGCGAACAGCAGTTCGCGCCGATGCTTCACCCGGGTCAACGTGACTACGCCCACGGCGCCCAGAACGCCGCTGCCTACAAAGTTCGCTGTGGCTGAAAAACACATGGGTCGTTTTCTCCGCTGGCGAGGATTACATTTCTCGTCGCAGAACGCAAAACATTTTTGTTTCTGATGGAGCGTGGAAGTGGGATGGTGGGTCTCCGAGCGGAGTTCTCCGAGCGGGCTAGCCTTTCGCCATACACCTTCCGACCACAGTGGCGCAGGCTTCGACAAACTCCTGTTCCGCATCCGTGAACGCGTTGGAAAAATAGCTTTCGATATCGAATTCGGCGGACAGCTTGCCCTTCACGAAGATGGGAACCACGATTTCACATTTGACCAGGGGCGACCCTGCCAGATAGCGCGGGTCTTTGGAAACATCCTGCACGACCACGGTCTGCCCGGTGCGGGCCGCGGCGCCACAGAGTCCGGAGGCCAGCGGAATGCGGGCATTGGGGGTAAAGCTGCCGACAAAAGGTCCAATCACCAGCACGCCCGCGTCCACCGGATCGATCAGATAGAAGCCGACCCAGTTATAGCGCGTCATCTTTTCATGCAGGCGCCGCGAGATGAGCTCCATCACCGGCTGCGCGGTGAGAGCAGTTTTGGCGAAGTCCCGAAATTCGCGGAGAAGTTCTTCGTGCGCAGGCGTCATAGTTCCAGTAGCCATCGTGCGGCCCTCATCGTTCTGGCCATCATGGTTCGGCAGTCATGGTTCGACGATCATGGTTCGGCCTTCTTGCCGAGGGTCAGCAGGCGTGGCGGGAACCTCTCGCCTCCATGCCCGACACTAGTGTAACGATGAAACCACCAGATGTGCGATTACTTGAGGTCATTAACCAGGTACAGGTCAGAAAGAGTACGACCGTGTTCGTAGACGTAATCGTTACCATCGCGAGCGATGTGCATTCAAGGACGCGCGCCTCTGAACGTTAGTAATGGCCTCCCTCTTTTCACAGAAAGCGTCATGCCGGTAATCTTTTAATGGCGTGCATGGATCGCAGGAACGTAAACTGGGGGGACATCCGTGATCGAGGAAAAAATCAATGAATTCTTTGGCGATGCCGAGTCTACCGGCTTTGGAACCGGCTGGTGGAGTGGGATACTCTCAGCCTTTTTGGGGTTTCTTTCCTTCGGAGCCGTTCTGTGCCTGCATTTTCCCCAGCTCCTAAGCTCTCCTGAACTGCGCCCGCACTATCCCATGCACACCATGCGCGTTTTAATCCAAGGCCTGATCGTGGGGGCAATTGTTTTCGGAGTGATTTCTTCGATCCTGCGCAGGAAAAAGATTTTGGCGTTGACTGGGATGTTGCTTGCGATCGCAGCCACGCTTTTGGGCGGATCGAGCGTGCAGATTAACCAGACCCTGCGCAATGGCCCGGCAATCGGCCTGGACTGGTTCCTGCTGGATATGCTTTTGATGGCAATTATCTACGTGCCACTGGAACGACTCTGGCCCCAGTATCCCAAGCAAGTAACGTTTCGGAAGGAGTGGACGATGGACGTGGTTTATTTCATGTCCACTCATCTCCCGATACAGATTTTATCGTTTCTGGTCTTATTGCCTGCCACTCAAGCCGTCAAATATCTGGGCGTTCCGGTTCTGCAACATTCGATCGCTCGACTGCCGTGGCTTTTGCAGTTTTTTCTGGCGGTTGTGGTGGCGGACGTGGCGGAATATTTTATTCATTTGGCTTTGCATAAAGTGCCTTTTCTCTGGCGTTTTCACTCCGTGCATCATTCTTCGAAGGCGCTGGATTGGATCGCCGGTTCGCGCTCCCACTTCGTCGACGACACACTGGTGCGCGGATTTATCCTTGTTCCCCTTATGCTTGGATTCTCGCAGGCGATCATCCTGGCGTACCTGATTTTTGTCACCCTTCACGCGACTTGGACTCATTGCAACTTTGGCCCCAACGTTAACTGGCTCGAAGAGATTTTGGTCATGCCCAGATACCATCATTGGCACCACACTTCTCAAAAAGAGGGCATCGATAAGAACTTCGCGATTCATTTTCCGTGGATTGATAGGATTTTCGGAACTTACTACTATCCCGATGAATGGCCGGAAAAGTATGGTCTAGACGGCGAAGAGATTTCGCCCAGCTTCGTGGGACAGACGATTGAACCGTTCATGCCAAGAAAAGATTCCAGGAAGAGATCGCCGGAAAAAAGAACGCCCTAAAAATCCAGCGCGCGCAGGGGAACGTCCGCGGGTATCAGCTCGCCCCTTGGAGTTGCCTTGACCAGCCCAAGACCCTTCATGACTTTGATGGTCAGGAATCCAAAGTCGTATTCCGATTTGTCGTGGCTGAGCCGCAAGAGAGTTTGATAGTGGTGATGATTGTTCTGCAGGCAGGCGCTGAAGGTGGCCGTTACCGGCAGCCATTCGCCAATGTTCATCGCGTTGTCGCGTTCATCGTCATACCTCCGGTATCCGAATTTTCGAGTATGGGTCCAATAGTTTTGAACCATATTGACCCACCATCCAAAAATTCGCACTCCCAGCCACATCACCAGGGCAAACTTCAGACTTCCAACCAGCCGCCATAAGAGGTAAAAACTGGCGGTTTGCGCGACCACCGCAAACCACGGGTTCCCTACCACCCGGAAGGTTCTCGACTGCAAGATGTCGTCGGTAGCCAGATCCTCCTGACACCGATACGGCAGGAGACAGAGGTATGCCGCGCGCCAAAAACCATCGCTATCCAGCTTATTGGGGTCCCCATCATGGTCCGAGTTCTTGTGATGCAGGCGATGGCGATTCACCCAGGTGACAGGATTCACATAGATCGCGAAGGTGTTATTCACGATCGCGACGGCTTTGACGAACCATTCCTTGTAGTCGAGTGCGCGATGCGCGATTCCCAAATGAAGAACATCTGCCAGATACAAGCCGCCAAGAAACCAGCAAAAGAAAAAATAAGCTCCGCCAATTAATAGGGCAGTCCAAGGTCCCAAATGAGCCGGCGCGAAATATGCACAAGCCAGGAAGTAGGACAAAATAATGAAATAGCCCGCGAGATTGTAGATTTTCATGGCGCTCCCCGTCCGGGTATTCAAACAGAAATTGGAACTCGTTTCAAATAATCGATGGGGACTCAATCGCTTCATCCCGTGACCTTCACAATTTGCCGTATACATTTTTCAACCTCCCGAGTCTTGGATCAGGTTGATTTCAAACCGGCTCTTTTCCACCTCGAGGGCATCGAAAAAAAATGGCCCCATCGCTGGGGCCACGTTTCAAGAGGCTACGAATTTGGTGGGCAATGTCAGGAAAGGCGATGCAAGTTTCCGTTCCGCCAGCCGGAACGGTTCGGGTGGTAACGCGGAGAATCGAAGAGAGTGTAGGTCATGCTAGAGTTTGCGGCCTCTTTATTGCCCTTGATAGAAGCACTTGCCGCGCCAAAGCGCGAACGCCGCGTGATCCCGCGCACGCAGCAATCTAAATAAATGACGAGCAAGGACTTAGTTGGAGAGCGGAACTCGGAGGGCACGAAACGGCAGGCAATCACCGGAAAATCGGAAGTGCAGAACAATGCATATTCCGTGCACGCGGCTACCGACGTTGCCCCAAACACGAAGCCCATGGCTGGGTTTGAGCAGTCATGGGCTTGGTTGCAACGGAAAGTTCTTTCTTTGCTTTGAGGAACCGGCCTCTAGCTGTTGCCGGCCACGGTGCGCAGTTTCCCCGGCAGAAAGTGATAGGGAGGCCACGGCCCGCTGACCGACACTTCGCAGTTTTTCAACTGCTTGGCGGCGGTGGAGTAGCGGTTCTGGTACTTTTCCACGCTCTTGGAGTCGATCAGGTGGGCGATGTCGATCAACATGCCCTCCGGCGCGACCTTCTTGCAGCTGACTTCTTCCTCCAGCGGGTTGAACAGCTTGTGCACCTGGACTGACAGGGCCCGGGCCTTGGTCTGGCGCTCGCGTTCCCGCGAGGCCTTCACCTTCAGCTTCGACAGGTAGTCGCCGCCGACGGTGTCGGGCAGTTGGATGTCGATCATGGCCTCGCGCAGCGAGCCATCCCGAACCACCAGTTTAATGTGCATTTCGGACTTTCCCCGCAGCTTGGCTACGCTCACGCCAAAAGCCCGCCGGTTGACCCGGACGGCCTGGCGCAGCGCGTCATCACTCTCGAAGATGGTTCCGAACTTGAAAGGCAGGACGGTGGAGTTGCGGAAGCAGTTGCTGACCACGCGCGCGTGCTCAATTGCGGATTTCTGGTCCAATTCACTGGCTGTGTGGTCGTATTCGCTGACGATCACCGCGAATTCACCACTGGGATAGCTCAGAACCGCAGCGCCGTTCACTCCTTGAACGCCCTCTAACAGGAAAGGGCGGCGAGTGCGGGTTCCATTTGGGAGGGTTTGATGCTCGGTAAGACAGTACGCGTACCACGCCATGTTGAACTCTCCGAACCGGGATGGAGGCGAACCGGGCCGCCTCTCACGTCGA
>Ga0209517_10009307_pt1 | contig 11235 bp, 10 predicted proteins | sample PeaSoiMetSII2010_FD_187695 | JGI IMG/M metagenome (GOLD analysis project Ga0209517, IMG submission 187695) | Peat soil microbial communities from Weissenstadt, Germany - SII-2010 (SPAdes) (version 2) | ecosystem: Environmental > Terrestrial > Soil > Wetlands > Peat | place: Germany... | reverse complement strand
CGCGATGAGCATCGTGCGCGCCTGTGCACCCGCCGTGCGCAATTTTTCCCACGCGTCTTGGACGCTGTTGCTGGTGCCGGTGACCTGTCCACCATTCCCCGGATTGACGTAGGCATCTCCCACCGGCGCCGGAACGACGAGGATGGTATCCACAGAGATCTCCAGCTCCTCGGCCAATAGCATGGGCAGCGCCGTGTAAACGCCTTGGCCCATTTCCGAGCGGTCCACGATGACGATGATCGAGTTGTCGGCAGCGATGGTCAGCCAGGCATTCATCTGGCCGCCGGCGGCCGAGGTCCCGCGCTTCCCGCCGGCTCCGAAACCCGGCAGCGTCAATGCCAAAACGACGGTGCCACCCACACCCGCCGCTGTGCTCAAGAATCCGCGGCGCGTCAGGTCGCCGGGCGCGGAGCTCATGAGCGTGCGCCTTTGCTCGCAAGCGCGACGACGTTGGATTGCGCGACGCCGCCCGCCGGCGCTGCAGCCCGCTGCAATTCCGCCGCGCGATGGATCGCCCGGCGAATACGCGGATAGGTGCCGCAGCGACAGATGTTCCCGGACATCGCAGCGTCGATGTCGGCGTCGCTGGGATTCGGATTGACGCTGAGCAAGGCAGCGGCGGACATGATCTGTCCGGATTGGCAGTACCCACATTGTGGCACGTCGATTTCGAGCCATGCCTTCTGCACGGCATGGCTACGGCCTGCGGATAATCCTTCGATGGTCGTTATGGCCCTACCATCCACCGCGCTCAAGGGCAGTACGCAGGATCGAACCGCCACGCCGTCGAGATGCACCGTGCAGGCACCGCACAGAGCCACCCCGCAACCAAATTTGGTGCCGGTCATGGCGAGATGATCACGCAGTACCCACAACAACGGGGTGTCCGGCGCGGCGTCGACATCCACGGTCTGATTGTTAACCCTTATCTTCGTCATGCGGCGATCCGGTGGCGACCTGAGACGCCCGCAATGCTAGCATCGCGCCATGCCCGCAATGTCGACCTTTTATCAGCGCGTTTTCGCGCTCGTTGTGGCTGCCGTTCTGGGCTACGCTCTGATCAAGATCTTCACGCCGTTCTTCGGCGCGATGGCTTGGGCCGTGTTCCTGGCATTTCTGCTGTTCCCGTTGAACACTCGTTGGCGCCGGCATTTGCGGGGCAATGGAGTTACCGCCGGAGTGCTCACCATCCTGGCGCCGATCACCATCCTATTGCCGTTGAGCGCTCTGTCCATCGACTTCGTGGCTCAGATTTCCGATCTGGTTCGTAAGGTGCAGAAGGCAGCGGTGCAATGGGACATCAAGACATTCTCGGATTTGCGGCAATTCCCCTGGATTGCGCGCATCAACGACTGGCTGCAAGTGCATACCGGAATCTCGGCCGCCCAGGTGCAGTCCTGGCTGGTCACCGGCGCTCAGCACGTCTTGCAGGGAGCGGCCGGCTTCAGCGGTTCGTTCTTCTTGGGCGCCGTCGATTCGCTTGTCAGCTTCGCGATCATGTTGTTTCTGCTGTTCTTTTTCCTGCGCGACGGCGACGTCATGATCGCCCGAGCCCGCAATCTCATTCCCATGGAGGAATCCCGTAAGGACCGGCTGTTCCAACAGGTGGGCGATGTCACGCGCGCCATCGTGATCGGCACCAGCATGACCGCCTTGATGCAAGGGGTCATGATAGGCATCGGCTTCGCCATCGCTGGCCTGCCCTCGCCGGTGGTCTTCGGCGTGTTGGCGGGGCTTTTGTCGATGCTTCCCATGGGCGGCTCGGCGTTGGTCTGGGTGCCGGCGGTCATTTGGCTGTTCATCGATGGCCGCTGGGGCTTCGCCATCTTCATGTTGGCCTGGGGGCTGATGCTCGGCGGCATCGACAGCGTATTGCGGCCGGTATTGATCTCCGGGCGGGCCAAGATTTCGGCTTTGGCGGTGTTCGTCGGGGTCCTGGGCGGTATTCCCGCGTTCGGCGCCATCGGCATCATCGCGGGCCCGGTGGTCTTGAGCCTGGTGCTCGCGCTGATCGAGTTCGCGGAGGAGACGCGCCAGGGACGCGCGTAGCAGGGTCGTGCAACGGCACCGCGCGGCTGCAGTACAATCCGCGGCCTTATGGACGTATCGCATCTCCTCGATGGTTTGAATGACGCTCAGCGACAGGCGGTGGGCGCGCCGCTCGGCGCGGCGCTGGTGCTGGCCGGCGCCGGCAGCGGCAAGACCCGGGTGCTGGTGCACCGAGTGGCGTGGCTGATCCAAGTCGAGGGCGCCTCCCCGAACAGCATCCTTGCCGTCACGTTTACCAATAAAGCCGCCGCCGAAATGCGCGGGCGCATCGAGACCTTGCTGGGCATCCCCGGTGGCGCCATGTGGATCGGCACGTTCCACGGCCTCACCCACCGCCTGTTGCGCCTGCACTGGCGCGAGGCCGGGCTGCCCCAAACCTTCCAAATCTTGGACTCCGAGGATCAATCGCGGCTGCTGCGCAAGGTGCTGAAAGCCCTGGATCTCGACGAGACGCGCTGGGTGCCTCGAGAAATTCTCTGGTTCATCAATGCGCAGAAAGACGAAGGGCTGCGCCCCAAGCACATCAAGGACGACGGCGATCCGACGCGGCGGCAACTCATCAGGATCTATCAGGCCTACGAAGAGGCGTGCCAGCGCGCCGGGGTCGTCGATTTCGCGGAACTGCTGCTGCGGGCGTACGAATTGTGGCGCGACAACCCGGCGCTCTTGCAGCACTACCGAACGCGATTTCGCCACGTGCTGGTGGACGAATTCCAGGACACCAACGCCATTCAATACAAGTGGCTGATGTTGCTCGCAGGTCCCGCCGGCCTGCCGTTCGCGGTGGGCGATGATGATCAATCCATTTACCGCTGGCGCGGCGCCCGCGTTGAAAACTTGAATCAGTTTCGCCGCGATTATCCGCAGGCCGTGCTGTACAAGCTGGAGCAGAATTACCGTTCCACCGGGACGATTCTCAAAGCCGCCAATGCGCTGATTGCCAACAATGCCGGTCGCCTGGGCAAGAACCTATGGACCAGCGGTGCAGACGGCGACCGCATCAAACTTTACGCCGCGTTCAACGAGCGCGACGAGGCCGACTTCGTCGTGAACCGCATACGCGAGTGGGTCGACCGCGGCGGCGCCCGCCGCGAAGTCGCCGTTCTGTATCGCTCCAACGCGCAGTCTCGCGTCTTCGAAGAAGCCTTCCTGAACGCGCGCATGCCCTATCGCGTGTACGGCGGCTTGCGGTTCTTCGAGCGAGCGGAGATCAAGGATGCACTCGCGTACCTGCGCTTGGTGGCGAGCCGTGCGGACGATACCTCGTTCGAGCGCATCGTCAACCTGCCCACCCGCGGTATCGGCGCGAAGACATTGGATACCTTGCGCGACATGGCGCGCGCGCGCGGCACGTCGCTGTGGCATGCCGCGCAGACGGCGGTGCAAAGCGGCCTCCCGCAGCGCGCAGCGCAGGCCTTGCTGAGCTTCCTGCAACTGATCGACAAGCTTGGGCTTGAAGTCGCCGGATTGGAACTGCACGAACAGGTGGATCACGTCATTCAGATGAGCGGCCTGATCGAGCACTTCAAAAAGGAAAGAGGCGAACGCGGCGAGGGCCGCGTCGAGAACTTGCTCGAGCTCGTGAGCGCCGCCAAGGGCTTTTCGCCCGAAGGTGAAACGGACATGCAGCCGCTCGAATCCTTTCTCGCGCATGCCGTGCTGGAATCGGGCGAAGGACAGGCGGATCCCTATGCCGATTGCGTGCAAATGATGACCCTGCACACCGCCAAGGGCTTGGAGTTTCCCGTGGTATTCCTGGCCGGCATGGAAGACGGACTATTTCCGCATCAGCGCTCGATCGCAGATCTCGCGAGCTTGGAAGAGGAGCGGCGCCTGTGCTATGTCGGCACAACGCGGGCCATGCGACAACTCTACATCACCTATGCCGAACAGCGCCGCCTCTATGGCGTGGATCAATACGGCCAGCCATCCCGCTTCATCGGCGAATTGCCGGCCGACTTGATCGAGGAGATTCGGCCGCGTCTGCAAGTGTCTCGCCCCGCTTTCGCCAAGCGCGGGGGCACTCTCGACGAAGCGCCGACCCACGCCATGCGCATGGGCAGCCGGGTCCGGCACGCCAAGTTCGGCGACGGCGTGGTGCTCAATTTTGAGGGCAACGGCCCTCAGGCGCGCATCCAAGTGAATTTCGAGGGTCAAGGCACGAAGTGGCTGATGCTCTCATACGCCAATCTCGAGGTCGTGTAGAGTAACGCCGCAGTGAAAATCATCATTTTGGGCGCCGGACAAGTGGGCCGCACGGCCGCGTATCACCTCTCTCGCGAAGCGGCAAACGACGTCACCGTCATCGACCTGAACGAAGAGATTCTGCGCGATCTGCAGGATCGACTCGACATACGCACGGTGAACGGCAATGCCTCCAGCCCGCGAATCCTGGAAGCCGCCGGAATTACCAGCGCGGACATTCTGGTTGCGCTCACCAACAGCGACGAAGTCAACATGCTGGCTTGCCAGATTGCTTGGACCCTGTATCGCACCCCGAAGAAGATCGCGCGCGTGCGCTCGGCCGACTACACCGATCGGGAAAAGCTCTTCGGCGAGAACGGCGTGGCGGTGGATGTCTGGATCAGCCCCGAGCAGTTGGTCACCGAGTACGTCGCCCGTTTGATTCGTTACCCAGGCGCGCTGCAGGTGCTGGATTTCGCCGACGGTCGCGTTCGACTGGTCGGCATCCGCGCGCTCCAGGGCGGCCCTTTGGTGGGTCAGGCATTGCGAACGTTGCGCGAGCACATTCCTACGGCCGATGCACGCGTCGCCGCTATTTATCGCGCTAGAAAGAGCATCAAACCCGAAGGGGATACCGTCATCCAGGACGGCGACGAAGTGTTTTTTCTCGCGGCGCGCAAAGACATCCGTATGGTCATGAAGGAGATGCGCCGCGAGGAGGCACCGGCGCGGCGTATCGTCATCGCTGGCGGCGGCAACATCGGCTTCAAGCTTGCAAGCGACTTGGAAGACAAGAATCAGGTGAAGTTGATCGAGCGCGACCACAAGCGCGCTCGCCGGGTCTCCGAACTGTTGAACCGCACCATCGTCCTGCAAGGCGATGCGGCCGACGAGGAATTGCTGCTCGAGGAGAATATCGACAGCGCCGATGTCTTCGCGGCGCTGACCAATTCGGAGGAAGCGAACATTCTTTCCGCCATGTTGGCCAAAAGGCTGGGCGCTCACAAGGTCATGGCGCTGATCAACAAGCCATCATACGCCGAGCTCATCGAAAGCGGATCGATCGACGTGGCCATTTCGCCGCAGACGGTCACGATCGGCTCGTTGCTCGCGCACGTGCGGCGCGGCGACGTGGTGCGGGTGCACTCGCTACGGCGGGGTGCCGCGGAAGCGCTGGAAGTGGTCGTGCACGGCGACGCGGATAGCTCCAAGGTGATCGGCCGACGCATCGAAGACATTGCGCTGCCGGAGGGCACTACGCTCGGCGCAGTGGTGCGGGGCGAGGATGTCATCATCGCGCATCACGACACCACCGTTCAGCCGGACGATCATCTGATCCTATTTTTGACCGACAGGCGCCATATCGACGCCGTTGAAAAGTTGTTCCAGGGCTCCGCTTCTTTTCTGTGAAAGACATTCTCCTGCCGGTCGCCCACGTGTTCGCCATGGTCATGATGGTGTTCGCGGCGACCATGCTCGCGCCGTTGATCATGGCGGTCTGGGAAATGGATCCGGCACTCTGGTCATTCATCTTGTCCGCGGTGGCGACTTTCTTCCTCGGTGCGCTGTTGTGGCTGGCGACGCGCCGCTTCAAGCGTGAGTTGAAAACTCGCGACGGCTTGATGCTGGTCGCTCTCACCTGGGTGGTCCTGCCGGCGGTGGCCGGATTTCCCCTCTGGAAATACCTGCCGATCAACTTCACGGACGCGTATTTCGAAGCGGCGTCCGGGCTGACGACGACGGGGGGCACGGTATTGTCCGGACTCGAATATCTGCCGCGGTCCATCAATCTGTGGCGGCATCTCCTCTCCTGGATCGGCGGCATGGGAATCATCGTGCTCGCGGTGGCCATCCTACCCATGCTCGGAGTCGGCGGAATGCAGATCTATCGCGCCGAAATGCCCGGTCCCATGAAGGACAGCAAGTTGACGCCGCGAATCGGGCAAACCGCCAAATTGTTATGGGCCGTGTACGCTGGGCTCACGGCGGCATGCATCGTATCCTTGAGGTTTGCCGGCATGGCTTGGTTTGATGCCGTGTGTCACGGGTTTTCAGCAGTCTCGCTCGGCGGCTTTTCCACCTACGACGCCAGCATCGGACACTTCAATTCACTGCCCATCGAAATGGTCTTGACTGTGTTCGAGATCCTGGCGGCGCTCAATTTCGCGACCCATTTTTTGGCCTGGAGCCAGCGTGGCGTCATGGCGTATTTGCGCGATGCCGAAGCCAAAGCAATTCTCGGCGTGCTGGCGGCGAGCTGCATCGGCATCTCATTGTTCCTGTTCTTCAAGGGCAGCTATACGGATTACCCGACGGCGCTGCGCGAGGCCACCTTCAACGTGGTCTCCATCGCCACCGACAGTGGCCTGCATACGCAGGATTACTCGCGGTGGCCGATATTCGCGCCGATGTGGATGATGTTCTTGAGCTGCATCGTGGCCAGTTCCGGGTCAACCGGCGGCGGGATCAAAATGATCCGTACACTGGTGCTGGCGAAGCAGGCTCACCGCGAATTGAACCAACTGGTGCATCCGAACATGGTGCGGCCGCTCAAGGTGGGGGGCAGCATCATCGCCAATCGAGTAGTGTTCGCCGTCTTGGCGTTCGTCTTCCTGTATTTCATGAGCATCGTCACGTTGATTTTCGTGCAGCTCGCGAGCGGTCTGGATTTCCTCACCGCGCTGTCCTCGATCATTGCCTGCATCAACAACGCAGGCCCCGGATTGGGTCTGGTGGGACCCGGCAGCAACTATGGTGGGTTGAGCGACTTCCAGACTTGGGTGTGTTCGGCCGCCATGTTGCTCGGTCGGCTCGAGGTATTCACGCTGTTGGTGTTATTCACTCCCACTTTATGGCGGAAATGAGTGCTAGGCGGCCGGTTGACTCCCATCACTGCCGGAATTCATCCATAGTGGGATTCTTTGATCTAATTTCTCGCGAAGCGCGCGAGTCAGTGGGTTCGCTGCGCCCATGATCGCGCTCTTACAGCGAGTGGCGTCGGCGAGTGTCCGCGTAGGCGACCAAACGGTGGGGGAAATCGGTACCGGGCTATTGGTATTCGTGGGCGTCAAACCCGCCGATGCCGACCCTGATGCGCATCGAATTCTCGAAAAATTGCTCAAATATCGCGTTTTCGGCGACGTAGCCGGCAAGATGAATCTTAGTTTGCAGCAGATCGACGGTGGCCTGCTGTTGGTGCCGCAGTTTACGCTCGCGGCCGATACTCGTCATGGGCTGCGGCCGGGCTTTTCCACCGCGGCGCCGCCAGAACTCGGTCGGCGCCTGTTCGACGTGCTGCTGCAGGCAGCGCGAGCGCGGCACCCGAGGGTCGCCAGCGGCCAGTTCGGCGCCAATATGCAGGTTTCGTTGGTCAACGATGGGCCGGTGACGTTTTGGCTGGAGAGCTGACCCGACTCCGAGCACCGCCCTGGTTGAACCGCAAATGCGACCGAACACCACGTGTGCGCGCCTGTCTAACGTCATAATATCTTTGGCGTATCATTGGCGCCTCAAACTTGGTTAACCTGGAATCGGAGAAAGCAGTATGTTCGATTCAAAAATGTTGTTGGTGATTTTGGCGATCGCGCTGGTGATTTTCGGCACCAAGCGTCTGCGCACCATCGGATCCGACCTAGGTGCGGCGGTCAAGGGCTTCAAGCAGGCCATGAATGACGGCGAATCGGAAGATCGAGTCAAGCAGCTCAAGCAAGATGCTGATTTTGATCCGGGGGTCGCCGCGCCGGGGGGGACCACGCCGGCACGCGAAGCGGACGTCAAGGTGCCCCCCAAACCGAATGCCTGATGCTGCATGCTTGATTTCGGCTTCTCGGAAATTCTGCTCACGTCGGCCATTGCACTCGTCGTGCTGGGGCCGGAGCGGCTGCCAAAAGTTGCCCGCCAAGTCGGCAGCTGGGTCGGTCGTGCCCGCGCCATGGCCCGGCAACTGAGCGAACAGCTCGAACGCGAAGTCAGCGCGGAGGAGTTGATGAAGGAGCAGAACAATGCGAAGACGTCGCCCGCCAATCCGATAGCGCCGCCACAGGTTGCGCCGCCGACCTACATGCCGCATCCCGGGACGCCCTACAGAGCCACCGACCCGCAGGCCGCGCCGCCGGCCGCCGAAGCCAGTAAACCGCCCAATGAGTGAGCCCGACGGCGAACCGGATGGGCTCGCCGAAGGTACCCTGATCTCGCACCTGCTTGAGTTGCGCGATCGGTTGCTCAAGGCCATGCTCGCGGTCGGAATCTGTTTCATTCCGTGCGCGATCTACATGAATCAGCTGTTCACGTTCGTCGCGGAACCGTTGAAACACAAGCTGCCGCCTGGAGCGACGCTGATCGCGACCAGCGTGGTCGCTCCGTTCACCGTACCCTTCAAGCTGGCGCTCGTTCTCGCCATCGGTATCGCCATACCGTTCGTCCTCTATCAGGCCTGGGCGTTCGTTGCCCCTGGCCTGTATCGCCACGAAAAGAAACTGGCGGTCCCCTTGCTCATTTCAAGCGTGCTCCTGTTCTATCTAGGCGCGGCCTTCGCCTACTACATCGTGTTTCCCGTCATGTTGAGCTTTTTCGTCGCAACCACGCCCAGCGGCGTACAGATGATGACCGACATGGGCAGCTATCTCGATTTCGTGATGGTCCTGCTGCTCGCATTCGGCGCGGCGTTCGAAGTGCCCGTAGCTACGGTACTATTGGTCTGGACCGGGTTTGTAAAAATTGCGACCCTGCGCAAGAATCGCGGCTTCGTGTTACTGGGAATATTCATTTTCGCGGCCTTCGTCACGCCCCCCGATGCGGTCTCGCAAAGCGCGATGGCGCTGCCGATGTACCTCCTGTACGAAATAGGGATCGTGATGGCAGGACTCCTGCTGAAAGACAAAATAGCGGCACGCGCCAAAGAAGAAGCAGAACAAGCCAAGCGCGAGGCCGGCATCTAATTGGCTACAAGCTTTTTCGGACATCCACGCGGCCTGGCAACGTTGTTCCTCACCGAAATGTGGGAACGCTTCACGTTCTACGGCATGCGGGCGTTGCTCGTTCTGTTCCTGGTCGCGGAAGGTTCCTCCGGCGGCTTCGGCCTCGATGACAAAACCGCCGTGGCAATTTATGGGTTATACAACGCAGCGGTCTATCTCGCGGGGCTGCCCGGCGGATGGATTGCGGATCGGTTGATCGGCGCTCAGTACGCGGTGCTGGCGGGCGGCATCGCCATCGCCGCCGGCAATGCAATGCTCGCGCTGTCGACGACGCCGCGCGGTTTCTACGTCGGGCTGGTGGTGATCGTTGTCGGCGTGGGGTTGCTGAAACCCAATGTCAGCGCCATCGTCGCCGGTCTTTATCCGGAAGGCGGCGCGCGTCTCGATTCCGGGTTCACGATCTTCTATATCGGAATCAATGTCGGCGCGTTCTTGGGGCCGCTCGTCACCGGCGAAGCGCAGGTCCTATACGGTGCGCGCGCGGGCTTCGGTGTGGCCGCTCTTTTCATGGGCTTTGGGGTGCTACAGTTTCTGCTGACTCGGCGTCATTTGGGCAGCGCCGGCGCATATAGCCCACCCGATACCGCCGTGGCAAACGCCGTGACAACCCGCAGCCGGCATTGGACTCGGTTTTGGGTGGGAGCCGCCGCGTCGGCGCTGGTACTGGGCGCCGTGAGCTTTGGATTGATTCCCGTCGATGCGGTCCGCCTGGCGCGCGTCATGACCTACGTGATCGTCAGCATGGCGGTTCTGTATTTTTTCCATTACCTGGTGCTTGCGGATCTTACGACGGAGGAACGCAAGCGTGGCGTCGTGTTGCTGGTGTTGTTCCTCGGCACTGCCTTGTTCTTCTCGGGGTTTGAACAAGCCGGTTCCTCGCTGAACCTGTTTGCCGAGCGGTATACCGAGCGGACGTTGGGGTGGTTGCACTTCGTCATACCGGCCAGTTGGTTTCAATCGCTCAACTCCCTGTTCATTTTCATGTTCGCGCCATTCTTCGCGTGGTTGTGGATCGCGTTGGCCGCTCGCAATCTCAACCCGTCGGCACCGGCGAAGTTCGCCGTTGGCGTCATGTTGATGGGCTCGGGATTTCTCATCATGGCGGCGGCGGCGAGCATCGTCGCCGACGGCCCGAAAGTGCTCCCCTATTGGCTGATGCTGACTTACTTGTTGCACACTTTCGGTGAGCTGTGCTTGAGCCCGGTGGGATTGAGCTATTTCACCAAGTTGGCGCCCAAGCGTTTCGTCGGACAGATGTTGGGGATATTTTTCTTGGCCATTTCGCTCGGAAATCTCGTGGCGAGTTTGATTGCCGGCGAATTCGACGCCAACAATGTGGCCGCCATGCCGGGCCAATACATGCACATCGTCTATTTTTCCGTCGGGTTGGGCGCCGTGTTGCTGGTGCTGAGCCGCCCGGTGAAGAAACTCATGGGGGGCGTGAAGTGACCGCTGGGATCCTGCGTCGACCCATCTGACGCTCTGCCGGTCACCCGCGTTTCGACATCTCATGCGCACCGATCCCCGCTATTCAGCGAAGCTCACTGCGTGCCTTGCCGCCGTTTACCTCATATGGGGTTCGACGTTCTTGTTCACGAAAATTGCAGTCACTCATCTCCCTATCGCCTTGTACTCGGCCGTCCGCTTTCTCACCGCCGGAAGCACGCTCGCATTGGTGGCACGCTTCGGACGAGGCGATACATGGCCCAGCCGCCTGATCGATTGGCGCCACGTCATCGTCACGGGATTCTTCATGGTGTTTGCCAGCAACGGCCTGAACGCTTGGGCGATGCAGTACATCCCGACCAACGAGTCGGCGCTGCTCAACGGCACCGCGGCATTCTGGATCGCGGGTTTGGGAGTTTTCGGCCCCCGAGGCCACCCGCTGACCCGCTGGGCGATAGTGGGTTTGAGCATTGGATTCGCCGGCACGGCGCTGATGTTGATTCCCAATGGCGAATTGCGGGCGTCGAGTTTGCTGGCCGAACTCGGCGTGCTCGGCGCCTGTCTCGCGTTTTCACTGGGG
>Ga0209517_10009306_pt1 | contig 11236 bp, 10 predicted proteins | sample PeaSoiMetSII2010_FD_187695 | JGI IMG/M metagenome (GOLD analysis project Ga0209517, IMG submission 187695) | Peat soil microbial communities from Weissenstadt, Germany - SII-2010 (SPAdes) (version 2) | ecosystem: Environmental > Terrestrial > Soil > Wetlands > Peat | place: Germany... | reverse complement strand
GGGTTAGGTCGGGGCGCGTAGCCGCGGCCGGCGAGGTCGGGGCGCGTAGCCGCGGCCGGCGAGGTCGTTACCGCTGCTGGGCCTGACGCGTCGGCCGCTCGATGACTTTGAGTGTGACCTTGAACGGTGCACGCCCGTGCCGCCCGTCCAACTCGACGCTCGCGCCGGGCTTGAGTGCGGCGATCCGGCTGACCAAGTCTTGCGCGCTCTTGACCGGATCGCCGTTCAGCCCGGTGACCAAATCACCGGGTCTGACCCCGGCGTCGAACGCGGGACTCTTGACCAAGATATTGACCACGGTGACGCCCCCGTCGGCGCCGATGCCGAGCCGTTCCGATTGTTCGGGGGACAGATCCTCGGGCATGAATCCCAGCCACCCGCGCACCACGTGGCCGTTGCTGAGTATCTGTTCCGTGACGCCGCGCACGAGGTTCACCGGAATCGCAAAGCCGATGCCCTCCGGTCCGCCCGAAGAGCGATTGAGAACCGCCGTATTGATTCCCACCAGGTCGCCGTTCGCGTCGATCAACGCGCCGCCGGAATTACCGAGATTGATCGCTGCATCCGTCTGGATGAAATTCTCGAATGTGGCGAGGCCGAGCTGACCGCGGCCGGTGGCGCTCACGATGCCCTGGGTGACGGTTTGGGAGAGGCCGTACGGGTTGCCGATCGCGAGCACGATGTCCCCCACCCGCAAGGTATCGGAGCGCCCCAGCGGCATGATGGGCAGGCTACCGATGGACAGGTGCAGAATCGCGATGTCCGTGTCGGGATCCTGGCCCGTGATCGTGGCTTCGGCAACGCGTCCGTCCGCCAACTGCACTCGAATCGAATCGGCGCCGGCGATCACGTGTTGATTGGTGACAATGGTCCCCGCCCGATCGATGATCACGCCCGACCCCAGGCTGCGTTCGATGCGTTGCCGATAGCTCGGCCAATAGTCGCCGAAGAATTGATCGAGGGGCGCCGTGACGGTGCGCTCGGTGACCACGCGGGCCGTATAGATGTTCACCACCGCGGGCGCGGCCCGCGCCACCGCGTCGGCAAAACTCGGTATGGGGGACGTGCGGCGAGCATCGACGCCGATGCTCTGCTTCGGTGCAATCACTGCAGGTTGGCGTGCAGGGGCGGCCCCCAACAGTGCAGGCTTCCACCACACCAATAGAAACGCTGCCGCCAGCCCGACAATCACCGCTCTGAATAAAAAACTGACGAATGTTCGTGCGTGGTGCAAGTAATAGCACTCCACATGGCTGCAGGGTCAACCACTTAATCTGTGTATAATGCGCTTGCATCATTCTTTGGGAAACACTACGGCCATAGGGGTTTGCGTGAAGATTTGTCAACATTGCCTAGGGGCGAACGAATGAATGATCAGGTTGACCATAGTCGGCGCCGCTTGTTGACGGCGGCCACCGCCGGCACGGGTGTGATCGGCGTGGCATTCGCCGCATGGCCTTTTTTGGCATCATGGAACCCCAGCGCACGCGCGAAAGCGCTGGGTGCTCCGGTGTCCGTGGACGCGTCCAAGCTCGAAGTCGGTCAGAGTCTGAAGGTGGCTTGGCGCGGACAGCCGGTGTACGTCGTGCGGCGCTCCAAGGCGGCGATCGAACAGCTCGGCAACCATAACGGTTTGCTGGCCGATCCCACCTCGCGCGATTCGCAGCAACCGCCCTACATCGAGGACAAGGGTGCGGCGCGGGCCTTGAACCCGGAATACTGGGTGGGTCTGGCTGTTTGCACGCATCTGGGTTGTTCGCCGCTGGGGGCGTTCGAACCGAACAACGCGACGCAATTGGCGGGCACGGATTTGGGCCAGGGCTGGCCGGGTGGATTCTACTGCCCGTGCCATGGCTCCAAATTCGACATTTCCGGCCGCGTCTTCAAGGGCATGCCGGCGCCGAAGAATCTCACGGTTCCTTCGTACACGTTTTCGGGTGATGCACTCATCACCATAGGCGTCGACGCAGCATCCAAGCCGGCTTGAGTGGCGAACGAGACTCATTTGCAGAACGCGAGGTTGAGCGATGGCCGCAGTACCTGATTCCGCCGACCCGAGCAAGTCAAGCGGTTTGCTTGGCTGGATCGATGCACGCTTTCCCCTCAGCAAATTGTGGAGGGAACAAGTTGCGGAGTACTACGCTCCGAAGAATTTCAACTTCTGGTATTACTTCGGGGTTCTCGCCACGGTGATTCTGGTGATGCAATTGATCACCGGCATTTTCCTGGCCATGAATTACAAGCCGTCGTCCGCCGAGGCGTTCGCGTCGGTGGAATACATCATGCGAGACGTCGATTGGGGCTGGCTGATCCGCTACATGCACTCGACCGGCGCGTCGGCGTTCTTCATCGTCATCTATCTGCACATGTTTCGGGCGCTGCTGTACGGATCGCACCGCAATCCGCGTGAGTTGCTGTGGATATTCGGCTGTGTGATCTACGTGCTGTTGATGGCCGAGGCGTTCATGGGCTACGTGCTGCCATGGGGCAACATGAGCTTCTGGGGGGCTCAGGTGATCACATCGTTGTTCGGCAGTCTGCCCGTCATCGGTGCCAGCTTGGTCGAATGGGTCCGCGGTGATTACGTCATCGCCGACCCCACCTTGAACCGTTTCTTTGCGCTGCACGTGGCGGCGCTGCCGCTCGCCCTGGTGTTCCTGGTGATCGCGCACCTCATGGCGCTGCACGAGGTCGGGTCGAACAATCCGGACGGCATCGAAATCAAGAAGCTCAAGGATTCGAACGGCCATCCGTTGGACGGGATTCCCTTCCATCCTTACTACAGCGTGAAGGACACGATGGGGATCGCGGCATTCCTGGTGGTGTTTAGCGCCGTGATCTTCTTCGCACCCACGTTCTTTGGTCTGTTCCTCGAGTCCGCGAACTTCGAACCGGCCAACCCCCTGCAGACACCGCCGCACATCGCACCCGTCTGGTACTTCACGCCGTTCTACGCCATGTTGCGCGCGGTACCGTCCTTCGCCGGTACGCAGGTGTGGGGCGTGCTCGTCATGGGATCGGCCATCGTCGTCCTGTTCTTTCTCCCCTGGCTGGACCGCTCGCCGGTCAAGTCGATTCGCTATCGCGGGCCCCTTTATAAAGTGGCGTTGGCGATTTTTTCGGTGTCGTTCATCATTCTGGGCGTCTGCGGAATGAAACCGCCGGCCGGCATCTTCCCCCTGTTGGCGAAGATCTGTACCACGCTCTATTTCGCGTTCTTTCTGCTGATGCCCTGGTACTCGAGGATCGACAGCGTGAAGCCGGTACCGCAGAGGGTCACCGGACATGCGTAAATATTGCGTTTTGATGGCGGCCGCGCTTGTGTTCGCGGGATCGGCTACGGGCGTGGCCTCGGCGGAGGAAGGCGAGTCGCTGCCGAATTCCGGGGCGGACATCAGAGATGTGCAGTCGCTGCAGCGCGGCGCGCGTAATTACATGAATTACTGTTCCGGATGCCATTCGCTCAAATACCTGCGCTACAACCGCATGGCGAAGGACCTGCAGATTCCGGAGTCGGAACTCGCGACCAATTTGATGTTCACGACCGACAAACCCTTTGACCCGGTCATCTCCTCGATGCCGCCCGACGCGGAAACCTGGTTCGGCAAACAACCACCGGATCTGACTCTCATCGCGCGCATGCGGGGCGTGGACTACATCTACGCGTACCTGAAAGACTATTATGTTGACAAGACGCGCCCCTGGGGAGTCAACAACCTGGTGCTCCCCGGCACCGGCATGCCGGCCGTGTTGTCGGAGTTGCAGGGACTTCAGAAGCCGGTGTTCAAGAACGAGCCGGACGAGCACGGCAGCGCTACTATGGTTCTGGCGGGCGTCGAACCGATGTCGGCGGGCGCTTTGAAGCCAGAGGAGTATGATCAGTTCGTACGGGACATCGCGAACTTTCTCGATTACGCGGGGGAGCCCATCAAGGCGAAGCGTCAATCCATGGGCGTTTATGTGATTTTGTTTTTACTGGTGTTTTTTGCTTTCGCATTCCTGCTGAAGAAAGAATACTGGAAGGACGTCCACTGACGCATCAGCGGGAGCGACAGGGTGGGCGCCCCGTTTGTCGTAAGGTCCTAGGAGATCGCGTTTGGCACGTCGCTCGGTAATGACTCTTTTTTCCGCACCGACTGACCCTTGGAGTCACCGGACGCGCTTGGTTCTCGCCGAGAAGGGAATACCGATCGAGTTGGTGAATGTCGACCTGCACAAGCTGCCGGAAGACCTGCTCGATCTCAATCCCTACCACAGCGTGCCGACCCTCGTTGACCGCGATTTGGTCCTGTATGACTCGCGGGTCATCATCGAGTACCTGGACGAACGTTTCCCGCATCCGCCGTTGATGCCCATCGATCCGGTGACCCGCGCCCAATTTCGCGTGGCCCTGTATCGCGTCGAGCGAGACTGGTATTCCCTGGCGCACGACATCGAACAAGGTGCGCTCAGCAAGACCTCGGAGCATAGCCGCAAGGTGTTGGGCGAAGCCATCTGCGCCAGCGCCGAGGTATTCAAGGCGAAACCGTTTTTCTTGAGCGATGAGTTTTCCCTGGTCGATGCCAGCATTGCTCCGATCTTGTGGCGTTTGCCGTCCTACGGTATTGAACTGCCGGTACAAGCACAGCCGATCGTGAAGTACATGAACTCGATTTTCTCACGCCCGACTTTTCGCGCCTGTTTGTCCGAGGCCGAACGGGGCATGCGGCATTGAAACCGCGGCGCCCGTATCTACTGCGCGCCCTCCACGAGTGGATCACCGATAGCGGCGAGACGCCCCATATCGTCGTGGACGCGGCGGCGGAGGGCGTCACCGTCCCGCGTCAATATGTGAAGGACGGCAAGATCGTTTTGAACGTCAGCTTTTCGGCGACGCAAATGTTGAAGCTGGGTAACGATTTCGTCAGCTTCGAGGCGCGTTTCGGCGGGGTGGGCTTCGCGGTTCTCGTCCCGGTGCGCGCCATTCTCGGCATCTACGCGCGCGAAACCGGCCAGGGAATGATTTTCCCGGAGGGCGACGCCGATCCCGATCCCACCGACGGACCGCCGGCTGCCCCCACCACTGGTAGCTCCACGCCCACCAGTCACAAGCGGCCGAAGCTTCAAGTCGTCAAATAGCGCGGGCGCGCGTCAACCGGCGCGGAACGCATCCTTGATCCAGGTGAGTTCGTGCCTGCCGTCCGGCCCAGCCTGCAGCGCGATCACGTCGAAGCGCACTACGCGTGCGCGCCATTCGGGCTGACGTTGCCAATGGAATTGCGTGGCGCGAATGAGTTTTCGCTGTTTCCGGCGGGTCACCGAGGCCAACGCGCCGCCGAAGTGCGGACCACCGCGCTGCCGTACTTCCACGATCACGAGCACCTCGTGGTCGAGGCAGACGATGTCGATCTCGCCCACCTTGCAGCGCAAGTTGCGAGCGACGAGCTTAAGGCCTTGCATCCGCAAGTACTCGGCGGCAAAAACTTCGGCCGCGGCGCCGCGTTGCAGATGTAAGGCCACCATCGTGGGAATGTGCCGCGAAGCCCGTGCGGAGTCGCGCAATGAATGTGTCGCGTACGTACCGAAAGGTACGCTCCTAGCGAGCGCGGCTCCCCAACATGCGGCGGATGCGGTTTCTGGCCGTGACGGTGAATTGCTGCTCGGCGGAATCCAATCCTTCGATGGAGACGATGGTTTCGACGCGGTTTCGGCCCTTGCTCTTGGCCTGATACAGGGCTGCGTCGGCCAATTGGAGCAGTCCGGACTGGCCGTCGCTGTGGGTGGGAACGAGCGCGGAGTAGCCGATGGATGCCGTGACGCGATTCCACGAGTTACCCATATGCTCGATGCCGAGTGCGAGAATGGCCTCACGGATTCGCTCGACCACCTTGAGTGCTCCTTCCGCCGAGGTGTGTGGAAGCAGCAGCGCAAATTCTTCTCCGCCGAAGCGCGCCACGAAATCTTCCGGCCGATGGACGTGCTGCATGAGTGCATCGGCCACGGTACGCAGGCAATGGTCGCCGGCAAGATGCCCATAGAGGTCGTTGTACTGTTTGAAATTATCCAAATCGATCATGGCCAGCGCGAGCGGCTTGCGGTGGCGGACGGCCCGGTTCCATTCTTCGGCGAACCGATCGTCGAAGGTTCGGCGGTTGGCGATATTGGTGAGCCCGTCGAGCGATGCGAGTCGGGCCAGGCGCGCGTTCGTGTGGTGCAGGTCTTCGGCCATGCGCTTGCGCTCCATGAACATGAGCGAGGCGGGGAAAAGCGCCATCATGTGAAAGCCGAAAAAGATCTGCAGCGCCAGATCCCGGGGTATGGCAAGGTCGCTGGGCCATTCACCGAAAGGACCGAGCGAGTCACTGGTGAAATACACCGAGATGAACAGCACCCCGACCACGGCGATAGCAGAGCCTGCGAACGAGAGGATGGAGTCCACCAGGAGCAGCAGCGGGAACAGCAAGAACGCGAGTGGGTAGCGGTTCGTTGAAAAAATCAGTTCGGCGCCCGCGAAGGCCAGAATGAGTACTCCCATCGTCGTCGGCAGCGACTGACGCTGGAAAAGGCTCCGCATCTGCGGCGAACGCAGCGACAATGCCAGGGGCATGGTCGCTGCCATACCCAGCGCGTCGGCCGTCGCCCAGTTGTTGAATGCCAGGAGGAAAGGCTGGCTTTGGGCGAAGTGGAAGAGCACCGCCGCCATGAGACCGGAGATTCCGGGACCCAGCACGAGCGCGGCAGCAAGGCGCTTGAAGATGGCGGGGGTACGCAGCCAACCGTCCAGCGTCACGAACGGCGGCAGCAGGCATGCGCTGATGAGCACCTCGGTGACGGAGCAGATTCTCTGACCTATCTCCATGCCGGGGAGGTGGTTGTCATCCAGACACTCCCCGATGCCGGTGCCGATCTCGATGCCGAGAAGCATCCAGGGCCATGCGGAGCGAGGCCGCATCAGCAGCAGCGCCACATTGACGCCGTTCAGCGGCCACACGATGGTCCAAGCGTCGCTGAAGGCGAAACGATTCAATGCGATATCGACGACCAAATAAACCAGCGCGTACGCCGCGACGGTCTTCGCAGCGCGCGCCCAGGTCGGCCGAATTGGCTGCCATCCTGCGAACTGCACGCTCTGCCTCGGGTGTGAAATGGTGTAGACATCCGAATTGTGCATCGACGGATGCGCGCCCGGGACGTGGCATCACACCCTTTTGGTGCCTGCAGAGTGACGACCGTCTCAAACTGACTGATATATGACGGACCGCATCGCATCACACGCCGGACGGCTTCCGCAACAACGGCGCCGTTAGAACAGGCGCGAGCGTTATAACTCGGCAGGAATTCCGTTTCTTATCTGCGCCCAATCCAGTTCGCGGCGAATCCGGTTGTGGTCATCCAAGCGCAACTTACCGGTCACCCCGGCAATTTCGTTGAAGCCGCTCACGGTCTTCGAGCGCAGCGCCGGAACGAGGCGATACGCATCGAAGCCGAACGCGTACAGGCGATCGCGCCGCGCGGTGCGCGCCGGCCATGCACCGCGGACGGCATCGCGAATGCGCGCAGTCACCGGATCGGCCGACACCATCCACGGCATGTCCGGAAACGACAAGCCATCCAGGTCGCCATTGGCGACCGGATCGGGTTCGAAACTATCAGAGGTGGAATACACCGGGATATCGCCGGCGTAGTGGAACTTGAGCTGCGACACCATCAACCGCTCAGGCCCAGGGGTGCCGGCGACGAAAATGAAATCGGCGTCGCCGCGGTGGGTCGCCGGCTCGCCCTTGACGCCGTGTATTTGCAAGGTTTGCTTGATGACGTCGGAGAAATCCGACCGGCCCGATTCATAGCGGCCGCTGTCCACCACGGTTCCGCCGAGGCGCGTCAGTTCATCCGCGAATGCCGCGCCCACGCGGGCGCCCCACTCGCCGTCCGGAAGCATGGCCACACCCTTGAGTTTGCCGTCCGCCACCAAACGTCGCGCGACGCTCCGCGCTTCATCCTCGGGCAACAGCGCGAATTGATAAAAATTACGCGAGCTGTTGACGGAGTCGGCGAGAAAATTCAGCGCCAGCACCGGCGCGCGTCCGATGCTCAGCGGCGCAATGGCGGCAACGTCCTCCTTGGTGAGCGGACCCACCACGAAGCTCGCTCCGTCGTCGATCGCATGTTGGTAGGCGCCGGCAACGGATTCGGCCGCGACATCGTAGATCTTCAGGCGGGGGCGCGAGGCGACGTCTTGTTCGAGATAACCGGCGATGAATCCATCGCGAACCGCCGTACCGACAGCCTCGGCGCGGCCCGACAAGGGCAGTAACAGCGCGATCTGGTCGGGAAACTCCGTGGCCACGGCGATTTGGGTTTCCGCCATGGCCAGCACGCTTTGATTCGCCGGATGCTGCGGATACAGTCGTCGCCAGTTATCAAGAGCGGCAGCCGCATGCATGGGATCGCGCTGCAGCTCGATGGCGACCGGCCCCAATTCCAACCAGCCGGCGACTGTGGGATCAGACTTTGCCGGAACTTTCAGCGATTGTGCGCGTTCGGCGGCGCTGCGGATCTTGTTGAAGAGTTCTTCACGGCTGGCGCGCAAGGCGGCGTCGTCCGTCAAGTAGCGTTCGCGCTCGACGAAGGCGCGCGTGCCTTCGACCGGATGGCCGGTGAGGAATGACGCTTCGCCGCGGATATACCAGTAATTCTGGGCCAGATCGGGCGCCGCGGGTGGACCGATCGCATCCAGTTCGTGGATGGCGCGCGCACCATCGTTCTCGGCCAAGGCGATTTCCGCAGCGACCAGTGCGCGTGAGGCGGGCTGCGTGGTGCGCGCATCGGGCGAGACCGCCGCCAATGCTTGCTTCGCCTGCGCCACATTGCCCGCGGCCACCCACTGTTCCGCACTCAACAGCTCATAGTTGTCGTGCTCCGCCGGCTCTTCGGTCGCGAGTTCCGCGTAGGCGCGTGCGGCGTCGGCATGGTTGCCCGCGCCGGCCAAGGACTTGGCCCGAGCTTGTTTGTCGCCGAGAGTTTCGAGGGGTCTCACCAGGCTGCAAGCCGCGTCGATGAGCGACAACGTCAACACGATGCAGAGCGTCAGTCGTGGACGCCGCGAGATCACTGCCATACGCTTCCGTTCCTTGAACCGTGAATATAGGCAAGAAGTATAGTGACAACGCCAGGGCGTCTCTACGTGGTTGCGACCCCGATCGGCAATTTGGGCGATTTGAGCTCGCGCGCGCGCTCTACCCTCGAATCGTGCGCGCTGATTGCGGCCGAGGACACGCGGCACACCGGCACCCTGCTCAAACACCTGGGTGTTACGACGCCGCTGCTGTCGCTGCATGAGCACAACGAAGCGCAACGCACACCCGATTTGATCTCGCGCCTGCGCGCCGGCGCATCGATCGCGCTGATGAGCGATGCCGGAACCCCGGCCATCAGCGATCCCGGGTTCGAGCTGGTGCGCGCGGCGGCAGCGGCCGGCATCGACATCGTGGCGGTTCCCGGTCCGTGCGCGGCGGTGGCAGCGCTCTCGATTGCGGCTCAGCCGACGGATCGGTTTTGTTTCGAAGGATTCCTGCCGGCGCGCGGCAGCGCTCGCCGTGCGCGGCTGGAGTCGCTCAAGCTCGAGCCGCGGACCTTGGTGTTCTATGAATCACCGCACCGCGTGGCGGAAACTCTCGAGGATTGCGCGGCCGCGTTCGGTACCGAACGTGCCGCCACGGCGGCGCGCGAGATCACCAAGCTGCACGAGACCACGTACCGCGGCTCGCTGGGCGAATTGGCGGCGCGCGCGGCGGCCGATGCCGATTTCGCGCGCGGAGAGATCGTGTTGGTGGTGGCCGGGGCGCCGGCGCAGGCAGCGGTCGCCGAGGGTGGCGCGGATGGCCACGGCGGTGCGCTCGACCGGGTGCTCAGCGTGCTGCTCGCCGAGCTGCCGCTGAAACAGGCGGCCCGCTTGGCTGCGCAAATCGTGCAAGTACGCGACAACGAGACTTACAAGCGCGCCTTGCTGTTGAAAGCCGGCTCCTAGTGATCGCGCTCGCATTCGGCGCCATACCTGCGTATGGTGCACGCCGGAGTCGGCCAGGCAGTCGCTGTGTGCGCAAGCGCATGGAGGAAAGTCCGGGCTTCATAGGGCACGGTGCCAGGTAACGCCTGGGAGGCGCGAGCCTACGGAAAGTGCAACAGAAAGATACCGCCTAAGTACCGCGCAAGTGGTGCCGGTAAGGGTGAAATGGTGCGGTAAGAGCGCACCGCGCTGGTGGCAACATCAGTGGCACGGCAAACCCCACCTGAAGCAAGACCAAATAGGGAAGCAAGCGGCGCGTCAAGGCCGCAGTGTGTGGCCCACATACAGGCTTCCGGGTAGGTCGCTAGAGCTGCGCGGCGACGCGCATCCCAGAGGAATGACTGCCCACGACAGAACCCGGCTTAACGGCCGACTCCTTCTTAGTGCTGACGCACCCTATTAACGGGGGCGGAAGACCGCCCCCGACGGTTAGGCGCGCGAAACGCGCGGTCAGAAAAGCGGCGAGGGCAAGGAGCAAGGAGACCGCGCCTCGCGCTAGTCCGCTCGCGAAGCGAGCGCCTGTGTCTCGGGGTGTCTTATACGCCGTAGGTCCAGCGCGCCAGCGCTTGGACCAGCGTAAGCGCTTGGATCAGAAATGCCAGCTAACAGATTGATTCAAAACAGAGTCATGCTCGATGATGCATGAGTGCCGAGGAACTGTGACCTAAGTCACTGTTGTCCCAAGTTTTTTTTAACTTAAGACGTTGACAGTGAAGCGCTGCGCTCCCTATAGTGGAGCCCGGTGGGAAAAAGTGGGAGAAAATGGGTTGCGGAGCCCATCCAGCAATGTTCAGGGGCGCCAATAAGCTAACTCTCGATGCGAAAGGCCGGATGGTGATGCCCACCCGGTATCGAGAGCGGCTGCAGGAACGTTGCGGTGGGAAATTGGTGGTCACGGTCGACAAAGATCAGTGCCTGTTGATTTATCCGTTGCCGGACTGGGAAGAGGTCGAACGCAAGTTGATGCGTCTGCCGGCGTTCAACACGCAGGCGAGGCAGTTGCAGCGCTTGATGGTGGGTCATGCCACCGATTTGGAAATCGACAATCACGGCCGGATCTTGCTGCCCCCCAATTTGCGGGAATTTGGTTTGTTGACGCGCGACGCGGTGTTGATCGGGCAGGGAGTGAAGTTCGAGTTGTGGGACGAGGCGCGGTGGAATGAACGTCGCGACCAGTGGCTGGCGAGCGAA
>Ga0209517_10009305_pt1 | contig 11237 bp, 9 predicted proteins | sample PeaSoiMetSII2010_FD_187695 | JGI IMG/M metagenome (GOLD analysis project Ga0209517, IMG submission 187695) | Peat soil microbial communities from Weissenstadt, Germany - SII-2010 (SPAdes) (version 2) | ecosystem: Environmental > Terrestrial > Soil > Wetlands > Peat | place: Germany: Weissenstadt... | reverse complement strand
TGCTGACCAGTTGGCAAGCGCCCTGAATCAGAATGTGACGGCGTGGCGCTCCAGTCCCGCGGCAGTTACCGTAGAAAAAACCGTGGTGGGCTGGCTCGCCCAGGCAATCGGCTGCACCGGGTTTCGCGGCTGCCTGACCGGAGGCGGCTCCTCGGCCAATCTCATGGCACTCGCCATGGCGCGCGAAAGCAAAATGCCGGCGAATGAAGCGGGCGTGCGCGGCGTGCCGCAAGGCGTTGTCTACGCGTCGGAGGAAATTCACATGTCGATTCCGAAAAGCATCGCCCTGCTGGGAATCGGCAGGCAAAACCTGCGCCTCATTGCTGCCGACGAAAAATTCCGTCTGATCCCAGACGAACTAGAACGGGCGATCCAACGCGACAAAGCGGAAGGGAAGATCCCAATCGCTGTGGTCGCATCCGCCGGTTCGGTCAACACCGGCGCGATCGATCCGCTGCCTGAGACTGCAGCCATCGCCCGCCGTCACGGCCTCTGGATGCACATCGACGGAGCCTACGGCGCTCTCGCCGCAATCGCCTCGCCCGAGAAGTTTGCGGGCATGGATCTCGCCGATTCGCTATCCCTCGACCCGCACAAATGGCTTTATCAGCCGCTGGACTGCGGCTGCCTGCTCTACCGCGACGCGAACGCCGCCAACGCCGCGTTCTCGCACACAGGAGACTATGCCAAGGCGTTGACCGACGATCCAATCGAAGGCTTCGCGTTCTTCGAGGAATCTCTGGAACTCTCGCGCCGTTTCCGCGCGTTGAGACTTTGGCTCTCGCTTCGCTATCACGGGCTGCAAGCTTTCCGCGCCGCTATCCAAAAGGATTTGGATCTAGCGCAACGACTGGCGACGGCCATCGCCAAGCACCCTGACCTCGAACTGTTGGCGCCGGTCGAGCTGAGTGCCGTCTGCTTCCGCTATATCGAGAACGAAACCAAGCCGGACGACGAACTCAACCGGCACAACGCTGCCATCCTGAAACGCGTTGTGCAGCGCGGCCGCGTGTATCTGTCGAACGCAACCTTGCGAGGCAAGTTCTGCCTGCGGGCATGCATCGTCAATCACCGCACAACCGAGGCGGACGTTGACAGCGTGGTAGCCGAGGTGTTGGCGGCTACAGGTCCGTAGGGCCCACGTCTAGAAGAGCTTCGCTCGGCCAGCACGGGCACGACTCCCGTGCCTACATCGTGGTACAAACACTGCATGCAGAAACTGCCCGACGTTAGCAGTGGCCGAACCATCGTTGCTTATGCACCATGCCGAGCTGACCTGGCAGGAGGCACGCTGGACCTCTGGCCGCTCTACCTGTTCCACCCCGGCGCGATGACATTGAATTTTGCCCTCAACATCCAAACCAGCTGCCGGATTACGCCGCTCAAAGGGAAGCGCATTCATGTGCGTTCACTCGACACGAAGAAAGAAGAATTTTTCCCCAGCTTCGACGCCTTGCGCGCGGCACGCCGCTTTCGACTTCCACTTGCAGCACGCCTGCTGCAGTTCTTTGCCCCAAGAGAAGGATTGCTGATCGAGACTGATTCCGAATCACCCGCCGGCGCCGGCATCTCCGGATCTTCCGCCCTGATGATCGCCGCAACTTCCGCCCTGGCGCGTTTTACCGAACGCAATCTAACCCTCGAACAAATGCGGGTGATCGCGCAGAACGTCGAAGCGCAGATTATTTCCGTGCCCACGGGTTGTCAGGACTACTACCCGGCCCTTTACGGTGGAGTGAGCGCCATCCATCTTGATGCCGACGGTATTCACCGGGAAGCCGTCTCAGTCATGACGGAGGAGATCGAGTCCCGTTTTGTGCTGGCATACACGGGCGCGCCCCGGCAGTCGGGCATCAACAATTGGGAGGTGTTCAAAGCGCATATCAACGGAGATCGGCACGTATTCCGCAACTTCGACCGCATTGCCGAAATCGCCCGCGCCATGCACCAGGCCTTGTCTCGCGGCGATTGGGAGGACGTTGCCCGGCTCCTGCGCGAAGAGTGGAAGCTGCGCCGCAGCAACGCCCCCGGCATCACGACGCTATTGATCGACAAACTGGTCAAGGTGGCCGCAAAACACGGAGGCAAGGCGGCCAAAGCTTGTGGCGCTGGAGGTGGAGGCTGTGTGCTTTTTCTGGTCGAGAAAGGCGCGGCCAGCCGCGTCGCAACCGCCATCGGGGACAACGGCGGTCACGTTCTGCCACTGCAAGTGGCAAGGGATGGGGTACGGCTCTCGGTAGAGAATTGACACTCGAAATTTCCTGCCGAATCGCTGGCCAAAGCCCCAAGGCTGGGGCGCGAAAAGTCTCCCAAGATTCCGGCAGACAGCGCTATAATCAGGCTGTTAGTGCCTTGGGTGCCCTGTGAAGCATTACTGCGTTGCGGCTCTGGTCCTGTTGTTTTGTGGTTGTCTCACTGCGAGTGCCTCCGACCAGAAATCTTCTGGCCAGAGTTCAACTTCTCAAATCCCTCATCTTTCCGGGCAAACACGCGTCGATCTGATTCGCGGGTTCACCGGCGAACTGATGTTTATCCGCACCGCTTTTCCGATGGGGAAGGTCGGTCTGACTCTGAAGGGTGGCGCCATTTCCCCGACCGGACAGGATCTGCAACGGTTGATAGCGCTCTGGGGTCCGGCGCTGAAGCCGGGTGATGAAGCGCGGATCACGGGCGTTGGCATCAAGAGTGACCGAATCCATTTCGAAATCAACGGCGGCCCGATCAAGAAGCAGAAATGGTATCAGCATATTCAAGTCGGCGGAGGCGGAGGAACGGCGCCCATCGCTCCCAGCGACCAGAATGCCAATCCCCGCGGCACTTATGTGGATCTCGTATTCGATCACTACGTCCCTGACTTGACTCCGGAGAAGTTCAAAGAGCTGCTCCGTCCGGTTCTCGATTTCGACGCCAAGTCAGCGGTCGAGGCTTATCTCGACACCGTTCCTCCCAAGGTCAAGGAAGCCATCCAGAACCATCGGGTGCTGGTTGGGATGAACCGTGAGATGTTGATCTACGCTAAGGGTCGCCCACCCAAAAAGATTCGCGAGAAAGACGGCGAGACCGAATACGAAGAATGGATCTACGGCGAGCCGCCACAGGACGTGGAATTCGTGCGCATGGTCGGCGATGAAGTGGTGCGCGTCGAAACCATGAAAGTGGACGGCAGCAAGACGCTGCGCACCGCGAAGGAAGTCAATATCGAACAGCCGACCGTCGCCAAGGCGTCAGACCAGCCTCGGTCAGTAGATGCGCCCAGTCTGCGGCGTCCGGGAGAACCGGCAGCAGATCCGCCCATGCCCGGCGGCAGCCGGCCACCGCCAGTGCTTCAGGCCCCGCCCGCTTCGGACCCCACTCCGACCGGCGGCCCGAACTATTCTCTTAGCGCCCGCAATCTGCCAATGCAGTAAAGAATCGCGCGTCGATGGGTGGGCCATCCGAGGCAAGCCTCTCGGGAGGCTGGCTGCTGAACTCCTGACGCGAAAGCTAACTCCTCCGGCGAGGCGACTTGGCTGCCACGCCGCCTGCCTTTACACTGGAACAGTGAAGATTGCGCTCGGACAGATCAATCCCACAGTGGGGGATTTCGCAGGGAACGCCGCGAAAATCATTGAGTTTTCCCATCGCGCCCAAGCCGCCGGCGCCGGACTAATCCTGTTTCCCGAACTCTCCGTATGTGGATATCCGCCCCGCGATCTGGTGGAGCGCGCCTCGTTTGTTCAGCACAACCGCGAAAGTGTAGACCGTATTGCCGCCGAAACCCGCGGCATCGCCGTCATTTGCGGGCTGGTGACGCCAGCCCATGCCGAAAGCGGCAAGTCGGTGATGAACTCCGCCGCGCTGCTCAAAGACGGCAAAGTTGCTTTCCTGCAGTCGAAGATGTTGCTGCCCACCTACGATGTTTTCGATGAGATGCGAAACTTCGCGCCGGGAAAAAGCCAGTTGCTGTTTCCATTTTGCGGCAAGCAAATGGCCCTCACGATCTGCGAAGATGCTTGGAACGACAAGCATTTTTGGAACAAACGTCTTTACACGTTCGATCCGGTCGAGGCTCTGGTCCACGCCGGGGGCAACTTCGTGCTCAACATCTCGGCTTCGCCATTCTGGTTAGGCAAACGCGAATTTCGCCGGGACATGCTGGCGACCATCGCACGCAGCTACAAAGTTCCGGTCGCGATGGTCAATCAGGTTGGAGGCAACGATAGCCTGGTCTTCGACGGCTCCAGTCTGGTGTTGAATCCCGCGGGCGAGGTGATCGCGCAAGGGAAATCTTTCGAGGAAGACATTGTCTGTTTCGACTCCGATCAACTCACCGGTGAAATGCACAGTCAGATCGAGGGCGAAGAGGCAAGCGCATATTCCGCGCTCGTTCTGGGGACGCGCGATTACGTGCGCAAATGCGGCTTTCGCCGGGTAATTGTCGGCCTGAGCGGAGGCATCGATTCTGCGCTCACCGCCGCCATCGCGGCCGACGCGCTTGGACCCGAAAATGTAATCGGCGTCGGCATGCCCGGTCCGTATTCGTCGCAGGGTTCGATTGATGACGCTCGCTCGCTTGCGGAAAACCTCGGCATCCGTTTCGAACGATTGTGTATTGGCGACATTTTCGAAAGCTACAAGAAGACGCTGGCCAAGGTTTTCGCTGGCCGCAAAGAGGATGAGACGGAAGAAAATATTCAGTCGCGAACCCGAGGCACGCTGCTGATGGCGCTCTCCAATAAGTTTGGAGCCATCGTGCTCAGCACCGGCAACAAGAGCGAACTCGGCGTGGGCTATTGCACTTTGTATGGAGACATGGTCGGCGGGCTGGCCGTCATCTCAGATGTTCCCAAGACCATGGTCTATCGCCTGAGCCACTACGTGAATTCGCGCCGCCCGGTAATTCCTCAAGCGAGCCTTGAAAAGGCGCCGTCGGCCGAGCTGCGCCCCGGTCAGATGGACAGCGATACGCTCCCGCCATACGAGGTGCTCGACGCGATCCTCGAGGATTACGTCGAGGAATCGCACACCGCGGACCAGATCGCCGCCGGTCGTGGCTTCGATGTTAGTCTGGTTCTGCGCGTCATTGGCATGGTGGAACGCAGCGAGTATAAACGGCAACAGGCGGCGCCGGGCCTCAAGATTTCAGCGAAAGCCTTTGGCTACGGCCGCCGTTTTCCAATCGCTGCCAAGTCGGGTGTTTAAATGTCTCCCATGGTAGAGACGGAGCAATCTCCGTCTACACAAACGTTGCTTGCAACGTCGCTGCAAAGGTTAATCTTGGCATCACCTGAAAGGAACGCATGTATCGTCCATTGAATTATCTTTTTATCCTGCTCTTACTGGTAACCCTGGGAGCCGCGCAACAACAGCCTGCCGCAGCCAATCTTCCCTCTGAAGACACGGTCAACGGATTTCTGACCGAAATGTTCGGCTACGACTCTTCGTTGAGCTGGAAGATCGTGAGCATTAAGCCCGCGGAGGCCGCTGGGCTGGCCGAAGTGAACGTCGTGATCAGTGGACCCCAGGGACGCCAGAGCAACAAGTTCTACGTTACCGCGGATGCGCATCATGTTATATCCGGAGACATTATTCCGTTTGGCTCCCACCCCTTCGCGGCGACGCAAAAGGAACTGGAGAAAGGCGTCAATGGACCTTCGCAAGGCCCCGCCGATGCCCCGGTCACGGTAGTGGATTTCAGCGACCTGCAATGTCCGCATTGCAAAGAAGCCCATCCGAACCTCGAAAAACTTATGTCCGAGGACAAGAGCGTTCGCGTCGTGTTCCAGAGCTTTCCGCTTCCCATGCATGATTGGGCTGCTAAGGCGGCCGCGTATGCCGACTGTGTGAGCCGCGGTTCCAACGGCGCTTTCTGGAAATTCATCAAAAGCGTTTACGACGCGCAAAACGATATTACCGCCGCCAATGCGGACGAAAAACTAACCGGATTGGCCGACGGCGCAGGAGTGAAAGGTGCCGATGCAGCCGTCTGTGCCGCCAAGCCCGAAACCACGTCTCGGGTGGAAAAGTCTGTGGCTTTGGGTCAGGCTCTAAATGTCGATAGCACTCCGACGTTCTTCGTCAACGGCCGCAAAATCCCAGCCGTTCCGTATGAAGTGCTGCAGAAACTCGTGGACTTCGCCGCCAAGGAGAATACCCAGGCCAAGAAGTAAACCAGCAATCCTCTGCATATCTAGTCTCAAACCTCTGGCGTTCGCACGAAAATGGTCCGGAATGGACGTATAATGGCTATCGTTCTTGAGCCAAAGAAGTGAGATCGGCCTAAGTTAATCGTTGAGCAGGAGGGGCTTATGAAACGAAACGCGAGAACACTTTTCCCCCTTGCCGAACCACTCCACCAGCGACTCACCGTTTATGCCCTTGCTGCGAGCGCAGCTGGTGTCGGAATCCTTGCTTTGACGCAAAGCGCTGACGCCAAGATCATCTACACGCCGAAACAGCTCAAACTCACCAGCGGCAAGACATTCATCGATATTAATAACGACGGGACTAACGACTTTTACTTTAGGGACTCGATCACACAGGGGTGGGGTGCTCTAAGTGTGCTTGGACTTAAGAACAATTCGATCGACGGCGGAGCCTCGGCTCTGCCCGCAGGCGTTCGTGTCGGACCGAAGTCCAAGTTCGTGCGAGGCGGGCGGATGGTGTCAGTTCACGTTAGCACTTCATGCACGACCGGAGGCGTCGGTCGCTGGGCGAATGTCCACAACCGCTATCTTGGCGTGAAGTTCCAGATCAAGGGGACGATTCACTATGGCTGGGTGCGGATGACCGTCATTAGCGGCGGCCCTGAACATTGCGGATCGCCGTCCATCGAAGCTACCGTGACCGGCTACGCCTACGAAACCGTCGCTAACAAACCGATCATCACGGGCAAAACCAAGGGACCGGACGTCGTCGAGCTCGGCACTCTGGGACATCTGGCTACGGGCGCGGCTGGCCTCTCCGGTGGGCGCCTGCAAAGAACCGCTCTGGGTGCTCGCTAGGCTAGATCAAACACCCAAACACCGAACCTTGGCCCTACTGACCGCTCTTGGGCAGCCACACTTCTGTGCTCTGGCCGGGGCTGAGGCTCACCACGTGCGGCGTGACCACAACCAGCAGTTCGTCAGTTTCGTCCATCCTGGTGTTGGTGGTCATGATTTTGTTGATTCCCGGAATATCTCCCAGCCCGGGGATTCCGGTCAGGCTGAGCTGTTCGCTTTGGCTCAGCGCACCTGCCACCACCGCCGGCTCTCCATCCACCAGAGTGACGTTGCCCTTGTATTCCCGGTTCGCAATCACGGGCACACCGTTCAGACTTTGTCCGGCTAACGTGCGGAAGTCCATCTCGAAGGTCATGCCTACGTCTGAGTTGGAATACACAACCGGCTTCACTTTGAAGGTCAGCCCCAAGTCCTCATAAGAAAAGGAAGGAAACGGGGCTTGAAAGCTGCCGTTCTGCAGCACCGACGCAATAGCCGGCGTGTTGAAGACGGGCGCGAAACTCGCGTTCAGAATCGGATAACGCGAGCCCACGCGAAACGTCGCCTCATTCCCCTGGGCCGCGCGCATGGTGTAGTGTTCCAGCGTCTTCACCCAACTTTCGTTCAGCGAGAGTTCGGCGCTCAGCGTGCCCAGACTCAATCCCATCAGGGTAAGACCACCGCCGAAGGTGGCCAGCGGTGTGCTGAAAATCGAATTTTGCTGACCACTCAGTTGCGAAATCAACCCAGCAATGCCCTGGGAATTGGCCTGGTTGATGCCGCCGCTCGAAATCAGCTGGTTGATCAAGCTCCCGATGTTCTGCCCGCCAAGCCCGCTCAGCGCCAGAATTGCGGCTGCGGGAATGTTGTAGAGGGTGAACTGGTTGGGGACATGGATTCCCATGTCCCGCGTCAGTTGATGGTCAATCTCAAAGACCTGGACGTCGAGCATGACTTGTGGACGGGATGTCCCGAAACTCTCAAGCAGCTTGGTGACTCCATCCAGCACTACCGCCGGAGCGCGAACCACCAGCACGCCGGTTTGCGGTTGCTGCGCAACGAATCGGATATCGAAGATCGTCCGCAGCATCGAGAGCATTTCATTCAGCTCTTGCGGCGTCGTGGCTCCCCCCACGTAAAACGTGCGCATCGCCATGTGGTCAAATTGGCGATGGTTTTCGCTGTTGTCGCGCGCCAGAAAGACTTGTCTCTCCGACAAGGGCACCCAAAAGGCCCCGGTCACATCGCAGGCTGCTCTCATGGCCTGATAAAAGTCGACACGCTCGATATCAAAGTGGACGCGGCGCGACGGAACCGAGTCATCGAACTCAGCGGTTACGCCGTAAGCCCCGGCCACCTGCGTCAGCAGTGCATGCGAGTCTCCGCGAAAATGGAATTCATGCAGATCCGGGTTGGGAACGACTTGCAGCTCCGATGACTCGGCCACCACTCGCGGCGTCTCATTCATCTTGGGCGCCCATTCGGTCAGCGAATCACGCAGCCGCTGTTGTGCGAATTCGTTTTGAGGATCGAGATTCGCAGCCCTGCGAAATTCATCCTGCGCTTCCACCAGCTTTCCCCCGGTAAGATCGTCGTTCCCGCGCTCAAGGTGATTGAAGACCAATTGCTGCCGAACCATCGCCAGCGTGGTTACATATTCAACGTTTCGTGGAACCAGCCGGGCTGCGGTATCAAATTCCTCGTAGGCCTCGTCGAAGCGTTCAGCTTTCTGCAGCTTCAACCCTTTCGAAAACGCAATCTTCGACTTCTTCAAGTCCGCTGTTGAAGGATTGCACGCGGGCTCGTTGTTTCCCTGAGGACAGGGCAGCAAGGCAAGGTTTTGCGGTTCGTCGGCAGCAAAAGCCGCTGCCGCGAGTACCGTAATCGCCAGTGCCGACCATCCCGGACCCATGCGCATGCTCCGATTGTAACCGCGAACAGTCGGTCCGGGACCACATCCAGCAGACCCGTGTACCTTTGGGTTAACGCTTTGGAACGAACGGGAAGATAGCTCTTGCAGGAAAAGCAGCGGCTGGCACTCAGCACTAAGTAAGCACCTTCGCAGTGCATCAGCAAGAGACCTCGGCATCGCGGATTGTGACTGACTGCTGATTGCTGAGTGCAAGCCGCTGATTGTACCCCTCTCGGCTTAGTACCTTCGGCTGCCGCACCCGGTTGGAAAGTTAGCCATTTTGGCGTATAAAAGTTAGTTGAGACGCGCACGCATCCTGTCCCCTCCGTGCGCCCGCAACGCATCCCATAGCTCGAGCGAGGAAGTATGTCCAGTGTGACCACGGCGCACGCTGCCAAAGGCTTGGAGGGAATAGTCGCCACTACCTCCGGCATCTGTTTCATCGATGGAGACCAGGGTGTTCTGGCCTATCGTGGCATTGACGTCCACGAACTGGCCGACGATTCCACCTTTGAAGAGACTTGTTATCTCCTCTGGTATGGTCGCTTGCCCAAGCGCGATGAGCTGAAGGAAGTCCGTGATCGTCTGGCTGCGGAGCGCAAGATCGATCCCGCCATCATCAATCTGCTGCGGTCGGCGCCCAAGCACGTAGTGCCGATGGACGTTTTGCGTACTGCGGTTTCTGCGCTCTCGTTCTACGATGCCGAGGAACGGAATAACGACCACGAGGCCAATATCCATAAATCGATTCGCCTGACCTCGCAAGTCCCGATGATCGTGGCCGCATATGATCGCATTCGCAAAGGGAAGCCGATCATAGAGCCTGACCGTTCGCTCTCCCACGCTGCGAATTTCCTACTGATGCTCAACGGCACCAAGCCCACGTCCACTGCCGAGCGCGCCCTGGATATCGCACTCATCCTGCATGCCGACCACGAACTCAACGCTTCGACCTTCGCTGCGCGCGTCACGGCGGCAACTCTTTCCGATATGCATTCCGCCATTGTTTCCGCCATTGGATGCCTCAAGGGACCCTTGCACGGCGGAGCCAATGAGGCCGTCTTCCACATCCTCGAAGCGATCAACAGCTCAGGTTCCGATCCGGTACAGTACATCAAGAAAATGTTGGCCGATAAAAAGAAAGTCCCCGGCTTCGGCCATCGCGTCTACCACACCGAAGATCCGCGAGCCACGCACTTGCGCAAGATGTCGGAGGATCTGGGAAAATCCAGCGGCCAGCCCAAGTGGTTCGAAATGTCCCGCGCCATCGAACTATTCGTGAAAGCAGAAAAGAAACTCAACGCCAACGTCGACTTTTACTCAGCCTCGACCTACCACACGCTCGGAATCGACGTAGACCTGTTCACCCCGGTCTTCGCCGTATCGCGAATCAGCGGCTGGACCGCCCACGTAATCGAACAACTAGACGACAACCGCCTGATCCGCCCCCGCGCCGACTACATCGGCCCGCCCTACCCGCAACACTGGGTGCCGATCGAGAAGCGGTAGGAAGAGTGATGTGTGGCGCGGGCGCCCTCGCCCGGGTGTTTCGCCCATGCCTCAACAAGCAGGTACACGACGCTTATCTCGTACCGACCCTTGACAACAGTAACATATGTGTTACCATTATAGCCGACCTGAATTTGCCACTCACAGGCTTTTTTCCCGTGTCTGTCGCCAAGCAATACGAAGATGAGAATGGAAGAAGTCCTTATGCGCGATGGTTTGATGCCCTTCACGCTCCCGCAGCAGCAAAGGTGACGAAGGCAGTTGTTCGCATGGAGCAAGGCAACTTTTCGAACGTCAAGCCGGTTGGCTCAGGGGTCTCTGAATACACCCTTGATTTTGGCCCCGGTTACCGGATTTATTTTGGCAAGGACGGAGACCAGATCATCATCCTTTTGGGAGGCGGAACGAAAAAACGACAGCAGAAGGACATCAACCTGGCGATCGAAAGATGGCAAGACTACAAACGCCGGAAGAAACTAGGAGAAAAATGATGGCTTTGACCAGAGATTTCAAAGAAACAGTTCGCGCCCGAGTGCAACGCGATCCGGCCTTCCGCAGAGAGCTTCTTCGTGAGGGCGTGGAGAGCTTTCTGGCAGGAGACGTAGAAACCGGAAAGAGTGTGCTGCGAGACTACATCAATGCCACCATTGGTTTTCATGAGCTAGCTGAGATCACGCACCACTCTCCTAAGAGTTTGATGAGGATGCTAGGCCCTTCGGGAAATCCCAATGCCCGAAACCTCTTCAAGATAGTTTCTTGCCTTCAGAAGAAGGCGGGTGTCCACTTCAAGCTCAAAGCCGCGGCGACTGCCGCAGGGCGATAAACCTCTAGCCGCGTTAGTATAGAGTTCAACT
>Ga0209517_10009303_pt1 | contig 11238 bp, 8 predicted proteins | sample PeaSoiMetSII2010_FD_187695 | JGI IMG/M metagenome (GOLD analysis project Ga0209517, IMG submission 187695) | Peat soil microbial communities from Weissenstadt, Germany - SII-2010 (SPAdes) (version 2) | ecosystem: Environmental > Terrestrial > Soil > Wetlands > Peat | place: Germany: Weissenstadt... | reverse complement strand
ACGTTACACAAGAGCACACTGCCCGCGGCCCCATGTCGTAACCTAGTAAGACCAATGGCCGAATCTCCTATAATCGCGCGCAGCCAGGATTTCGCTGCGTGGTACCAAGACGTTGTTCTGCAAGGCGACATGGCGGAGCCCGCCGAGATCGTGAAAGGCTGTATGGTGATCAAAGCCAACGGCTACGCGGTCTGGGAGCTGATCCAGCGCGAGCTCGACGACCGCTTCAAAGCCACCGGTCACCAGAACGTCTATTTTCCTTTGTTGATTCCCCAGAGTTTCCTCCAAAAAGAAGCCGAACACGTGGAAGGATTTTCGCCGGAACTGGCCGTAGTGACCATCGCCGGCGGCAAGACGCTCGAAGAGCCCTACGTAATCCGCCCCACGTCTGAAACCATCATCGGGCATTTCTTTTCGAAGTGGATTCAGAGCTATCGCGACCTGCCGCTGCTGTTCAATCAATGGGCCAACATTATCCGCTGGGAGCTGCGCACGCGCATGTTCCTGCGGACCACGGAATTTCTATGGCAAGAAGGCCACACCGCCCACGCCACGCATGAAGAAGCCGTCGAAGAGGTCCTGCGCATCCTGGATGTGTATGCAGACGTAGCGGAAAACGTGATGGCGATGCCTGTGATCAAGGGCGTGAAAACCAACTCCGAAAAATTCGCCGGAGCAGCCAAAAGCTATTCGATTGAAGCCATGATGCAGAACGGCTACGCCTTACAGGCCGGAACCAGCCACGATCTGGGCCAGAATTTCGGCAAAGCGTTCAACGTCCAGTTCCAGACCAGCGAAGGAAAACTGGATTACGTCTGGCAAACCAGTTGGGGAGTCAGCACTCGCCTGGTCGGCGGCCTGATCATGAGCCACTCCGACGACAAGGGTTTAGTTTTGCCTCCCAAACTCGCGCCCGTGAAAAGCGTTCTGGTGCCGATCTATCGCAAGGACGATGAAAAAGCAAAAGTACTGGAAGCGGCGCATCGTCTGGCCAAAGAAGTCGGCGCAAAAGTCGACGATCGCGAAGGCCAATCGCCCGGCGCGAAATTTTTCCACTGGGAGCGCCGCGGAGTCCCCATCGTTCTGGAACTGGGCCCCCGAGATCTGGCATCCGGCAATGTAGTAATGAAGCGCCGCGACACCGGGACCAAAGAGATCATTCCACAAACGGAGCTCGCGGCTCGTCTGCCCGCGACGCTCGCGCAGATGCAGGCGGATCTCTACGCGTCGGCGAAGCGGCGTCTGAAAGAGAACACAGTGCTGGCGAGTTCGGTCGGAGAAGTGGAAGAAATCCTGAAAGACGTCACCGCCGAAAAAGGCGGCGGCAAATTCGTGATGGCCCACATGAAAGATGACGCCTCCTGCGACGCCCGGATGAAAGAATTCAAAGCGACGATCCGGAATATTCCACTGACGGACGAGTGCGACGGTCCCGGCAAATGCATCGTAACCGGCGAGCAAGTAGACCGTCGAGTAGTGATCGCGAAGTCGTATTGAGCGGAGCAATACCTGCTTCTGGTGAAAATCACGTTCTGAATGGCTCTCCGATACCGCTCGACGGCCGCAATCGTAGGAGGACCGGATGGACAAACGCTATCAGGTGTTCGTTAGTTCCACTTATGAGGACTTGCACGAGGAGCGACGTGAAGTGATGCAAGCGCTCTTAGCGCTTGACTGCATTCCGACAGGGATGGAGCTGTTTCCCGCGGCGGACGACGACTCGTGGACGCACATCCAGCGATTCATCGCTGAATGCGATTATTACATCGTCATCGTGGGCGGTCGGTATGGATCGAAGGGTCCTGCCGGAAAGAGCTTCACGGAGATGGAATACGATCATGCCGTCGAAGCCGGTCTCCCTACGTTGGCATTTCTCCACAAGGACCCCGGCGCAATCCTCGCGAACAAGACAGAGCCCACCGATGAAGGTAAGACTGCGCTCTCGTCGTTCAGAAAGAAGATTGAGAATGCACGGCATGCGAAGTACTGGAGCTCCTCCGCTGAGCTAGCCGGGATTGTCACCCTCGGAATGGCTTCGCTGATGAAGATCAAGCCGCGTGTCGGTTGGGCGCGCGCCGACCTCGTGCCGGACGAAGGCGCTGCGCAGGAGTTACTCCGGCTTCGACGCGAGATTGACGCACTCAGTGCGGATCTCGTCGCCGCCAGAAGCAGGTCAGCGCCAGAAGGGCTCGAGAATCTGGCTTAGGGAGAGGACGTCACAAACATTACAATCGACTTTGCATCAGATGCGTCCGGGGCGAGCGGGTACGGGCCGATCAGTTCTTGGGTGAGATGGGACGACCTGATGCGCGCCGTCCTGCCGCAGACCATCGGCGGTGGCGCACCGCCGGAATCAATCGCCGCCGCGGTTGCGAATCTAGTCCAAAGAGAGACCTTAAGGCAGACGCCAGCACTGACCGGCCCACCGGGCCTGCAGCACGCCGTCCTGTCCCGAAGCGACTATGGAAAGGTGCTAAATCAGATGGTGGCGCTTGGCCTGATCGAAGGGCGCGTCGATCCGACAAATCCTATTGCAACTCGATGGTATGCGACGCCCTACGGCGTCAAGACCGGTTCACGGCTCTTGGCGGTTAAGCGCAACGCTTAGGTGTGAGCATGATTCAGCGATGTAAGCCTGTAATAGGAAAAGAGGGTCGGTCGCCTCTGCCCCGATTCTTGATTGGAGCACGACCGGACTGAGCCACGACCGCAGGGAGTGGTCGGCCTCGCTGTCGTAGTCGACTACGCCGGTTGATCCACGATCCTCGACGCATCCGTCCCCGCGTCCGAACCGATACCTACGCGATTTGTGGAACCCCGCTTGCTTTCTACCCAAGTGGCTAAACGATTGCCACATCTTACGTCAGAGGTCGGAAATAATTTCGGGAGCCTGAAATGAAAACCAGTATTTCTGCAGTAGTACTCGGCGCATGTCTGATCGGTTTGGCTGCATGCAGTCGCGTGAAGCCAGGTCCAGTCCAGGCCGCTGAAAATCCTCCAGCGGCGGAAGCGCCAGCTCCACCGCCGGTCACCCTCGACGCCGGCACCAGCTTTCGCGTCCGCTTGCAGCAGACGCTGGACACGCGACGCAACCGCGCAGGCGATTCCTTCACCGCTTCGCTCGATGAGCCGTTGGTCTCGGGCGACCGCGTCATCGTGCCGAAAGGCACCATGTTCAAGGGCCACGTGACCGAAAGCAAGCCCTCCGGCCGATTCAAGGGGCGCGCGATGCTGGCCCTAAAACTGGACTCGTTCACGCTGAACGGCGAGACCTACGACATCCGCTCGACCAACGTTTCTCGTGTCAGCGGCAGCCACAAGAAGCGCGATCTCGCCATGATCGGCGGCGGTTCCGGCGGCGGAGCCCTGATCGGCGCAGCCGCGGGCGGAGGAGTGGGAGCGTTGATCGGCGCAGGCGCAGGCGCCGCGGCAGGAACGGTCGGAACCGCGATCACCGGAAAACGGCAAGTCAAAATTCCGGTGGAGACGGACGTGCGATTTACCCTGCGAAGTCCCCTGGTGTTGAAAAGCTGATCGCTCACACGCCCAGCGGAGACGCGCGCGTAAGCGAGCGTTTTGCATACGGCGTTAGCTGACAATCGCTCCCTCACGGTCGCGGCTCCGCAAAAGCAAGCGGACGCCGCCACTTAAAAGTCGTTCCGATCGGGATATGATCACCAATATGGTGAGGCTTCTTCCGATTCTCGCCCTTCTGTGCTGCCCGGGTCTCGCGGCCGACACGCGACTGGATGCACTTCAGTCGACTGTTACAGGTATGCGAGGAAAGCCTCCGGACTTCGGCGGACCACGCGGGGCAACTCCGCAATTGACGACGGCGAAACACCAATTGCGCGATTGGGTGGAATCGCGGCTATCGGCGCTCTCAGAACGCGGTGACGAGGACGAATTCCAGCGAAAGCTGAATTCGGAACTTGGAGGGGCCAAGCTTTTCTGCGAGTACTTCCCCGCCCCCGGTCAACTCCAGTGCCCGGACTGGACTCTTCTAGGCTTTCTAAACCCTCTAAGGATTCATCGCGCTGCCACCTTTTTGATTGTGATGACCTCAGTCGGAATCGAATGCGGTTTCGACGATTCCGCCTATGTCTACAGTTGGTCTGAAGAAGGCTGGCATCGCGTTTGGCAAAATGAGCAGAACACCTATACAGAGAAAGAGTACCTGCCGCAGAGCCTTGACGCGGTGTTGATCTCGCCATACAACCGGACCAATGATTATCTGGTGCTCACGCTCGGGTCTGAACCGTGGTGTTCCTCCGCTTGGCATAGCGTTTATTACCGTGCGTTCCGATTAGGCCCCGACCTGCAAGCGGGCCCACTCCTGGACCGAGCGCGCTGGGCGTATCTCGGCACTCACAATCCTCCGATCCTGGGAAGCATTGCGTCAGACGACGTGCTTGTCGAATATACCGTCCAAAGCATCGATGGCGGCGTTCACAGCCGCGAAGCAGTTGAGCATTACAAGATCGGGAAGAAAGAGGTGAGGCGTGTCGATCCCTTCGCGCTTCGCCCGCGGGATTTTGTCGACGAGTGGCTCAACACGGACTGGCAGGAATCCTGGGCTTGGTCCGAAGGGACGAATCGCCGTTCGATGATCGACTGGCATCGCAAACTGCACAAAAGACCTTGTTTTCGGCAAGTTCGTTTATCCAACCATGCACTGCCCCCCGACTCCAGACCTCTGGCAGGTCGGCGTTGATTTCAGCGATCCGCCAACGCCAATCGGAGCGAAACCCAAAGGCACGTACTTTCTGGTTCGTTGGCGGCCGCCTTACAAATTCACGATGGTCGACGTGAGCGACCATCCGTCACCAGCGTGCACCGAAGAAGACCGCGCGGCCGACGACGAATATCGCACACTGTTCCCGGTTCAGGAATGGCGGTGACGCGGTCCTACGGAGCCGGAATGAGCGGGACCTTCGCCGCATTCATCGCATCGTTAAACTTCACCACCTCCCCACGCAGCGTATCCATCCTCTTCCCCGCATCCGCGATCGCCGACTTCACCACCGCGATCTGATGCAACTGGCTCTCGCTCGGAGCCGCTGAGTACGATTCCAACTGCTGGATCATCTGCTGTACCCGCTGCGGCAGCGCCGGCAATACGAAATCCGGCTCCGGCTTCGCCAGCTCCGCGCGACGCTCTTCCGGCGACACCTGCGCTTCCCCGCCGAATCCGCGATTGACGAACAGAGGCCGCAGATCGTCCAGCGACTTCTTCAGCTCATCCGCCATCTTCCTCACATTCTCCGGCGGCTTCACTCCTTCAGGACGTTTCCACGCTGCTTCGAGCGCGGTCAGCGACGAATCCGAGGCGTTGAACTTCTTGCGCAGCGCATCCGCCTGCACCGTCATCGCGACCAGCTCGTCCGTCGCCGCGCGGCGCTTCTGCCGGTCGCCCGAGGTGAACCACGTAATCCGCGGGTCATCTTCAATCGCGAATTTCTTGCTGTCTTTATTCGACCCGATCTGCACTTCCACCGTGTAATCCGCGGCGGGATCCACCAGCGGACCGCCCAGTTGCTGCTGTCCACCACCCGACGCAGCGGCTCGCTCAGCCGCGGCTTCTTCCTGCGCCGTCGGCGGGACCGCTCGATCCGCGCGCATGTTCCACACAATTCGATTTACGCCCGCATCCACCGATTTCGGTTTCAGCGTCGCCAGCAGCTTGCCCCCGCGTGAGATCGTGATCTTCACGTCTTTCAATTCCGGCTTGTTCTTAACCCAAAAATCGATGATCGCCCCGTTCGGCGGATTCTCGCCCATGAAATAATCGTGCGAATCGAAATCGCGCTTGGCGGACATTTTCCACTCGACCCCCGGCCGCACGTTGAACACGGTCACGTCTGTGGCAGCGGTCTTCGCGTTCATCTGTTCCAGGCTGGAGATGCTGTCCATGATCCAAACCGACCGCCCGTGCGTCGCCAGAATCAGATCGTTGTCGCGAGGCTGAATCTGAATATCGTCCACCGGCACGCGCGGCAGATTGTTCTTCAACTCCTGCCAGTTCTCCCCGCGATCGAAAGAAATATACAGACCAAATTCCCCACCCGCGAACAGCAGGTCGCGATTGCGCGGATGCTCGCGAATCACGTGCAGAGTCCCTTCATTCTTGGGAATCCCATTCGTGATCGGCTTCCACGTCTCGCCGAAATCCGTGGTCTTGAATAAATAAATGTTGTAGTCGTCCGAACGATGCCCGTCGAACGCGACATAAGCCGTGCCGGCATCGTAAGCCGACGGCAGCACGCGGCTCACATAAGTCCCCTTGGGAACCCCCGGAATATTGGCGACCACGTTCTTCCAAGTCTCGCCGTCGCGTGTCACCTGCACGTTGCCGTCGTCGGTACCGGCCCACAAAATTCCGGCGCGAACCGGAGATTCGCTCAAGCTGGTGATGGTCGGGAACGCCGCCACGCCGTCGTTACGCGACAGCATAGTCCGATCCTCCACCTTCTGACCCATGATGCTGAGCGTCTTGCGATCCACACCCGACGTCAGGTCCGGCGAGATGCGCTTCCAGTCGTCACCCTGATTGATCGACTTAAAAACGAAGTTGCCTCCGTAATAAATCGTCTTGCGATCACGTTTCGAGTCGACCACCGGCGAGTTCCACTGGAACCGGTAGCGAGCCATCTTGTCGTCATCCTCGCGCGGCCGTATGCTGCGCGATTCATGCGTGCGCAAATCCCGCCGCAGCAAATTGCCGTCCTGCGATTCCGCGTACACGATCCACGGCTCCTCCTGATCGATCTGCGCGTAAAATCCATCGCCGCCGGCTACGGTATACCAATCTTCTTTGGTAATGCCGCGAGTATTCGTAGTCGCGCTGGGCCCGCACCACGAACTGTTGTCCTGCAACCCCCCGCACACCTTATAAGGACGCCCCATGTCATAAGCGATCTCGTAAAACTGCCCGATGGCCAGATTCTCGCGCGAATCCCAGCTCCGCCCCGCGTCGTGGCTGAAGTGAATGCCGCCATCGCAGCCGACGATCATGTTGTCCGAATTCGCCGGATCGATCCAGATGGCGTGAAAATCCACGTGAATCCGCGTGATGCGATTCTGCACAAACGTCTTGCCGCCGTCTTCCGAGTACTCCATGTTCACGCCCGCCACCCAGATCCTCTGATCGTTGTTCGGATCCACGCGCACCTGGCTGAAGTACATCGGCCGCGGATTCGTGTTGCTCATCTTGGTCCAATGCTCACCCTTATCGTCGCTGCGATAAATTCCGGATTCCTCGCTCTCGACCAGCGCATAAACCACGTTCGGATTCTTGCGATAAACATCCAGCGCGATGCGTCCCATCTCGCCCTTGGGCAGGCCGTTGGTCAATTTGGTCCAATGCGAGCCGCCGTCGGTGGTGCGATAAATCGCGCTTCCCGGACCGCCTCCGTTGAATCCGAACGCCGTGCGCCGGCGCTGATACGCGGCCGCATAAATCGTATCCGGATTCAGCGGATCCATCGCCAGATCGGTCACGCCGGTGTCGGCATTAATGTACAGACTCTTCTGCCACGTCTTGCCGCCGTCGGTGGTTTTGAAAACGCCGCGCTCTTCATTGGACCCCCATAAATGCCCCTGCGCGGCGACATAAACGATATTCGCGTTGGTCGGATGAATCACGATGCGCGGAATGTGGTGAGAATCTTTGAGACCCATGTGGGTCCACGTCGCGCCGCCGTCGGAAGATTTATAAACTCCATTGCCCCACGACGAGCTCTGCCGGTTATTCCCTTCGCCGGTTCCGACCCAGACGACATCGGGCTCGGACTGCGACACGGTCACATCGCCAATGGTGGAAACAGCCTGCTCGTCGAACACCGGCTTCCAGGTCATGCCGCCGTTCACCGACTTCCATACGCCTCCCGAGGCGGTGCCGGCGTAGACGATGTTGGTATTGCTCTCGACAACGGCGAAGTCGTCGGTACGCCCGCCCATCGCCGACGGCCCGATCTCGCGGAACTTCAGGTTTTTGAGAAAATCGACGTTCTGAGCCAGTGCAAAACGCCGGGAGAAGCAGAGCGAGGGAGAGAATGCGTTTCATCTTGGATATCGTACTACTATCAACGTTCGTAGATCCCGAGCGCCCGTCCGGCTTTGCTGGAGAATATCAGGATGCCGACGCGGTCGCTTAGTCGATTTGAAAGCAGAGGACGCAAGTTCGCCGCTATAACCTTGCAGGCCGTAGACGCGTAGTGGGTAGTGGACATACCGCCGGATTATCGGAACCCAATTAGCCCTCGGCGCAAGTACACTGGAACAGCGGAATGCCGACTTTGACCACAACCTGCCGAATGATGGCCTGGCTGTGCCTGACGGCCTCGGTCGCTGCTCAAGACGGAGTTGCACGTCTTTTGCCCAGGGATGCTCAGATCATCGAGACGGCAAACATCCCAGTCCGGGGTGGGAAAAGAAGAGCGCTCACGCTTTGGATGAAAGCGCCGCAGCGGGTCACCTCCACATGGGACTCCGCCGCCGACTTTCTCTATGGAGACCACTGGTTCGGGGCAACCTTCCTTTCGCTCACCGATCCGGCAAGCGGTAGCCTGATCAATACGGTGAAGGTTCGCCCCCAAGGTGAGACGCAGGACGGCGGGGACGGCTTCGCCATTCCATTCTTCACGTATGAAGGCGCTTACTACGTGCCGAAGCCCGACAAAAATCGAAGAGGAAAACCATTGCTGCTGCATCTCCAGGATCTAACCGGAGAAGGCGTGGCTGGTCAGTTTGTCCTTTTTGAGCATGTTGTCTCGGGGATTGCGGCTGGTTCGGCGTTCGGATACAGCGTCAAGTCAGATATTGCGGTGCAATACCCTGTCGAGACGACCCAGAATCGATTCAAGCCAGTCGTTAAGAACTGGGTCGCGGCCGTTTTTGATGCAAAACCACTGCGCCCCGGCTCCTGGAAATTCACCTGGGAGGCCGGGCACGGCGAGTGGGAGTGGATCGACGAAGAGATGCATTTCGACCCGGCTAGGCAACTATTCGTCGAAAAGGTGTCCACGCGGCCATACCCCGGGTTCGCACAAGTTCACTGTGATTTAGACAGAACGTTGCTGACGGATTTCCTGGGACGCATGCAGAAGGTGGCTTCAGATGAGTCCGGGTTCAAGTGGCTGCAAGGTCTCATCAGCGGAACCGCCTCAAACGCCATTGAAGCAGCCGGGATGGTACCGACCTTCCGCGGTAAGCAGGAGACGTTGAGCCTTGCTTTTCAAGTGACTGGCGAAGGAGCAATTGGCGTCGAGTTCACGGGTGATTCGGACTTTGTCGCCGCGCTCCAAGCGGAGCTCGGGACTTGGTGCCGTGCCAAATGAGAACATTGATCCAGCGCTAAGTGCGGCAACACACAATGAGCAGTCTGGAGAGTTTATTTCGGCAGCGGCCCAAGCCTTTTATTAGACGATAAAGTATGTTATCGTCTACACCCAATGCACCAACCACGTCACCCGCAACAGCAGATCTTCGCCGTCGAGCCGAACAGACGCGACCATCCTACTACTCATCGATTCGCTGAGTAGTCTTACGCTTCAAATACCAGGACGGAGGGTAACCCAAATGCGGCATCAGCGACTGCACACAACTCTGCGACTCCAGGAACATTAAAGTCAAACTCGGTCTTCTTATTCTTTTAAACGAATCGCCAGGTACGGCTGCACCTGAATCGACCCCAGTGAAGCCGTTCGCTGGTGCCCTACGGGCGATGCCACGCCAGTTTGAGACCTCATGCGCGATCTGGAAAGGGGTAAATCGCGGCGAACCTTGAGCGGGCCGTTTTCTCCATTCGAATCGAAACCCCTCCGCACACCAATAGAACATCGAAGACTTCCCGGCTCAGCCGAAAAGAATATTTTTCTTGACAGAAAATTGTTCCGGTGCTTAAATCGATCCATGCCGGCGACGTTGCAAATCGTACAGAGCCCCGAGAAAGCGGGCGTCTTACTTCAGCCCGGCCGGCTTCGTCTCCTCGAACAATTAACTGAGCCCGATTCCGCCGCCGGACTCGCCCGCCGTCTCGGCGTACCTCGGCAGAAGCTGAACTACCATCTGCGCGAACTGGAGCGCGAAGGCTTCCTCGAGTTGATCGAGGAACGCCGTAAAGGCAATTGCATGGAACGCGTGGTGCGCGCCGTGGCCCGCGAATTCCTGATCGCTCCCCACATCGGCGATCGCGTCACCGCCGACCGTTTCTCCGCCGCTTATCTCGCTTCTACGGCTGCGCGCATGATCCGCGAGCTGGCCTCTTTCTGCATCCGCGCCCGCCGCGCCGGAAAACGCGTCGCCACGCTTACGCTCGAAACCGAGATCCGCTTCGCCAGCGCTGCATCCCGCGCCGCCTTCGCCGAAGAGATGACCGCCTCCATTGCGCGCCTTGCGGCGAAATATCATAACGAGCGGGCCGAAGGAGGGCGGCGTTTCCGCCTGCTCTCCGCCGTTTATCCCGCCGTCAAGCTGGAAGAACCGGCGAGCGAATCCGCAAATCTGGAGTGAAATATGAGCCGATCCCATGAGACCGCCATCGATATAAAAGCGACCCCCGAAGAAGTCTTCCGGGCCATCACCGACCCCGCACAGATTGTGAAATGGTTCTGCGACGAAGCCCGTGTGGACCCGCGCGTCGGCGGAGAATATTACTTCGCGTGGGGCGGGGTGGGCGCCACAACCACGATCACCGCCTGGGAGCCCGGCAAGCATTTCGGCACGTGCAGCGAACGTTCCAAGACCTACGGCCACAAAGGCCCGGTGGACACCGGCGTTGTACAGAAAATGTGTGTCGATTACTACATCGAAGCGCTGGGCGGAGGAATCACGCGCCTCCGTCTGGTTCAGTCGGGTTTCGGCCCCGAAGCAGCCTGGGACGACGAGTTCGCCGATACGAAATCCGGCTGGACGGACTTCCTGAAAAAACTAAAGGGGTTGTTCGAAAAATAATGCACGCGCGAGGTGCAATCTCCGCAACCTGAAGAGTCGATGCCGCCGGTCAAACCACTTGTCAACGTGGAGCAGCGCGGGCGCATCCTTGGAATCGGCGGTGTCTTCTTCAAATCCGCCAAGCGCGATCAGATGCGCGAATGGTATTCGAAACATCTTGTAAGTCATGTCCAATAACGGCACAGTGTGCAAAAAGGGGGACTGGCTCGAATTTCGCCGCTTTTGCGAAAGTTCGTGCCTGTTGCCCTTTTTGCCCCGCCCGAATCATATTGTTCGAGATCAGCG